>RCUP01001232.1_pt1 | contig 16098 bp, 19 predicted proteins | sample 2166341 | NCBI WGS metagenome assembly RCUP01 (sample SAMN09932325, study PRJNA488358) | compost metagenome | isolation source: compost soil in succinonitrile-enriched | place: Germany: Experimental Botanical Garden | reverse complement strand
CGATAAAGCTCCAGATCAGTGTGTATCCGAGTAAAAATGAGGCAACTCCATATTCCCGATTTCTTTTTTGAACGGAAAAAGCGACATGACGGATGGAACGTTTCAATAAAGGAAACATCATGGCAAAAATCATCATGATCCAGGGAAGGATTCCTGAAACAAGCGATTGATAAAATGAGGTCCAGACAGTTTCTTGCTTTAAGATACTTCCTGAGAAAGCCTTCCCGACGGACTGACCATCGGGAAGGCATAAAACAAGATTTGTTGCTTGTCCTGCATTTGCGAAATGAGATAAGGATGACGTACCAAAGATCAGAATACCCCAAATCGAAATACTCAAAAGCCATATCCACCACTCCGGATTGGAAGCGAAAAAAACACGGCTCTGAACAACGTTTAACCGAACAGTTGTTCTAGAGAAATCATTCACTGTACAAGCTGATTCGCCCGATTGAAACGGAAACATCGTCTGTTACTTCTCTTTCGGGTTTTATTTGAATATCCAATTTTCTCTCATCCCATTCAGGTAAAGATCTGAGTTTTGAAATCAAATCGGTCACATCTAATTGTTCGTTAAGTCCGCTGCCGGAATGATGTTTATCTGCTTTAGAAGCCCGCTCAAGTCCAAATAAAGCAAACGATCCTGCAAGATTTGATTGACTGGTTCCCTCCTTCTCAGGAGAATTAATGTACACGTGATAAATCGGAGCCAATCCTTTTCCTTTAATGTTTTCAAGACGCAAGATCATCCGTTTCTTTTCCGTTGCATCTCCCCGTAAACGAAGTGCTTCCAGGAATTTCATTTTGGATTTTGAAGGAGATAACCTCAAAGATATTCTCGAGGATCCTTTACTTAAGGAATGAGCTCTATCTGAAGCCGCTATTACTTCAAGCGGAACAGGAATTCGTTTGGTGGAAAACAATTTCCGTTCTTCCTTCAGCAATTTAGGCTTTTGAGCAGGAACTCCTTCATAGGTATATCCTGAAAGTACTTCTCTGGTATCCGTGACATCCTGACATTGCATTTCAACCGGATTTCGATCCTTGTCATGAAAATCAAAGTTAAAGTCTAACCAATCTGATTCAGTTGGATTGATGCGATTACCTAAGTTCAGCCAAACCTGCCACAAACGATCGATATTGGCGTGGTGCAACCAGAATATCGGATCTAAACCAGCCGTATCGGGATCACCCATCGCACCACTGATATCTACGTGGATTTTGTTGTGAGGTAAGTTTTCGAGCCCACCGCTGTAACCGCCACCAGGATGAAATTTGGTTACCGGACCTCCAAAACCTACAGTATTATTGGGTAATGAAGTGTAAAATTCAATATCCAATGCCGTGAGTACTGTATTTGCCGCTTTCACGGAGTTATTTCTGTTAGGCATCCACAGTGGATTCGAGTCAGTATTGGGGGCTGTGAAATTTCCGGGAATGTTTAATCTTTCCGGATTACTTGTGTCGCAATAGTCCCAAAAAGGAAGCGCCCAATCAGCTGGTCCGCCTAAATCTGCAATTGTTTGCGCAACAATTTGCTCAAAATATGCCAGATACATTCTGTGCCAGGGCAAGAAATACCAGGATTGATGCTGACATCTTTCCCAATAGGTATCTTGTTCGCTTTGCGGTGGCAATGTTCCTACATTTTTCCAATAAGGACTGGAAGCATCAAATCCATGGATGGCCGCCTGATAATACCAGCTTGTGGGATCTGTTGCCGGGCGTGTTTTCATTTCTGCAACAGCTTTTGAGTACCACTCCAACGTTTTGTCGCCGGATGGAAGTTTGTAAACGTTTTTTCGTTCTTTCATAGTGTAAATAGTGATGTGAGGTAACTTTTCAATAACCAAGCAGTGCCGCTCTATGCGGAAGAAAGCTCAGCTATCGAATAGATTAAAAGTATTGATCAGTCAATTGATTATCAATAGGTATTTATAACCGTTTTTTGGAAGAAAAGAAACAACTGACTGCTGGATTATCAAAGCAAAAAAGGAGAAAAGTCTCCCCTTCTCCTTTTGTTTAACATGAAAAAATGCTGTCAATATTTGATAAAATGTCCGTGCTGCTGATTGCTTTTCACGTGATACAATCCGGGTGCAAGAGAACGAATGTTCAGTTCCCCGCTCGGCAAAGTTCCGCTGTAAACTACAGATCCTGTTGCATCAGTGATAACCAGAGGAAAGCCATTGGTTTCGATGTGAATCATGTCCGTTGCCGGATTCGGATAAAGTGCATTTGGAGTAAATTGCTGTTCGGAAATCCCCAATGGTCCATCGCAGTTGTATGCTTCGATACAATCAATGGTTTCAGTGGTAGAAATGGATGCGAAAACTCCCGAAAGAGTGGTCAGACTAAACGTGTTTGTTGCATTGGTTTGTGCCGTAATGCTAATTGGATGTCGTGTAACAGGAGTAATTGGATAAACAGGAGTTTGATCCCCGGATATATTTCCGCAATAGGTTTGATCCTTTGAAACATGGGCATAACGATCTGCCGGCCAGCTTGAAGGAATAGCAACCAGATAACCGCAATCATGTCGCAAGATCATCGAAGGTACAGCTGAAGTTGATAAACTTCCGGTTGCTTTAGATCCGGTGAATGCGCCTTGTGCATTCAGACTCATAATATCACCGTCCAGCGACATCCCGGTCGAAAACAAAACACCTCCGTCATAAGAAGCACAAATGGCTCCCAATTCACCGGAAATATTCTTACACCAAACAGGTTGCAATTGTGCGTTGAGTTTCAGAATTCCGTCTACACCCGCGGATGCGTAAAACTTTAAGTAAATAGCCGCAGGATCCCGACTGTCAACGTCCATGAATTTGTATCGATCCACATCTACTGTTTCTATTCGGTAGTAGAAGCTACTGCCAACGTTCCCGTTCAGGTCAGTTTTGAGTAAGCAGGGAAAAGTAACTTCCGGAGATGGGACTTCCGTATAGCCTCCGACAATCAGGAGTGAATCCCCAATTGGTTCAACATCTCTAAAAAGGAAATGGGGAACATTTGGAATGGTATATGATTTAACCCAGACAATATCTCCGGTATTGTTCATTTTCAGGAGTACAGGAACGCTGGGATTCCACAAAGAATACTCATTCTGCTTTCCGGTTAAATAAAACCCGTCGGTTGTAGGTGTTATGGTACTCATCTTATAAGTACTTTGATTAAACACCTTGTTGAAAACAATATTCCCGCTTTGATCAATTCGCGTTAAGCCATTCTTACCGTCGGAATAATAAACCAAAGTAACTGTATTGTTTTCGTCAGTATATCCTTTAAAGTCAAAAAGATGACCTGACCAGGTGTTTGATTCTTTCGACCAGATTACTTGTCCGTGCCGGCCAAGATAATGTATTGAAAAACTATTGATTCCGCATCCCGGATGAACGGATACAGCATAATAAGTTGAATCCTGACAAGGAATGAGGGTGTGAACATCGTCGTTGAAATTTCGAAGATAGCGGTATTGGCCTTGAGCCATAGAATAAAAGATCACCGATAGCAATATCGTCAAGCATGTTTTCATAAACTTGGGTTTTAAAGTTTTAGTAGTATTGAAATCACCGGTGATTGTTCTGGAAATAAAGACTTTGTAATTTTGAAAAAGGTTGCGCGGATGCTTTGAAATAATCCTTTTGGATTCGTTCATCAGGAAGATAAGTGTGAATGTGTCATATAGAACGATAATTCATAATTTCTTCCTATCTCACAAATCCTTTCATATCGGCGTAATTCAACTTTACCTGACCATTGACTTCTACAATTTGACCCGAATTTTTCACTTTTTCCTGTTCGTTTTTTTCGGCTTCACTTTGCTCCTTATAACCTTTGTATTGGACAAACAAGGCTGGATTAATGCGATACCGGGTTCCGACTGCCATCACATATTTACAGAATATTTCGAAATGAAGGTGCGGAGCGCGGGTTCCGGCAACGACTCCGGATCTTCCAGTTGTACCTAATACATCTCCGCATGCGACTTCATCCCCGAAGCGGTATTCATTTACGGAATGTAAATGGGCATAGAACAAGTAAATTTCTTTGGTATCTCTCCAATTGATTCCCTGCAATATTTCCCCGTCTTTTTCAAATGGAAGTTTGTAATCTTTTCTGTTTTTCAGAAATGCCTGAACATCTTTTACTTTTATCGTCAAAGTATTGCCATAACCGCCATGCCATCTGCGATTGTAAACAGTTCCATCAACACAGGCGTAAATTTTTGTTCCGGTCGGAGCGAACAGATCGAGTCCTGTGTGAGCTTTTCCTGCTCTTGTTTTTCCGAAAAGCCCCCAATGCTTTCCGTTTTCTCCACCACCACCGCTTTGCATATACAAAGTCGACCGCGGGTTTTCAACCGGGTCATGCCAGTTTTGATTAGATTGGTTAGTGTTTTCCGGTACAACGATAGCTCCTCTGGTGGATTCTCCCTTTTGATACCACTTTTCAATTTCCTGGGTGATTTCCCAAACGTACGTTTTTCCTTGTTCCGGATTTTCTTTATGAAACACAGGATTTTGGTCGTAGGCTCTTTGTCTCAGCCACTTCGTGTTTTTAATTACTTTACCACTTGCATCGTAATCCAATGCGAGCCCTTTATCAAATACCACATGATCCGGCAAATTTCCCTTGCCACAGTCTACTGGAAATAGAATTGCAAGATAAAAATCTCCCAAAGTATTCAGTTTTCCTTTAAAAGGCTCTAAATAATACGCTACATAAGTCAATTGTTCCAAACGGGACATTTTCACTAAATTCCCTTCTTTGCCTGAAGTAATCGTTGTTCCTTTCCGCCTGTTGATGTCTTTTGCTGCCTGACTCCCAATTTGTATCAGTCCTGTATAACCAAGAGAATTCACAAGTTTCGGATCGAATGTTCCTCCGGTTTCTAAGGCCATCGCTGCGATCAAATGATTAGGATCAAATAGCAGCTGCTTTGAAATTTCAACAATTTTAGCCAGTTCTTCTGCCGTAAATTTAGATGACCAGATTAAAGAACCGTCCGTTACTTCTGTGTTGGATTTAGTTAGCGTTTTCGCTCTTTTTAGCACTTTCTGACTCTTCGTTTGGTAGTAAGCGTAAAGTGTAATTGATTCAATATCACTTCTGTTGTGAAACTGACATTCAATTTTACATTGTTTGATTCCATTCTCTACCACAACGGATCTTTTACTATTCTTAAAAACAGTTGATGCATTGTTGTTGTACTGGTATTCCCACTTGATGGAAAGTACTTGTGAGTCGTGAATGTTGTTATTGTTGGGAACTGCGAGATAGTAAACCGGAAGTGTCAGATCAATCACCTCTACCAATTTGTTATTCTGGAAAGGACCTTTGATTTCTTTTACCAGAAGCGTACCGGTCCAGGCTTTTGAATCGATTTCTGTTTCGGGCGTTAGTTGTAAAGGTTTATTAGTAGAAACCAAATTGAACGTAACCAATCCCTTTTTAATATCTGTAACCAATTGTTTTTCATGATTATATATAATCCCTTTTAAAGGAACACTACTGGTAATGTTGAACAGGTTGGGAATCAGAATTTGAAGGGAGTACCATTTGTTTTCAGGGTCATATGTTGCAAAATAATACTGATTGTCCATTTCAATAATGACCATTTCTCCGGACTGAAATTGATCCACAGAGATGAAAATAGTATGTCGCGATTGAGCTGGTGATTTGGAAATAGTAATTTTAGAGATCATTTGATTTTCAGTTAGATAGTTTCTGGGAGTCTGATATGGTAAAACGAGACTGATTTGAGATTGTTTTTTCCATCAGTGAATAAATTTAAGTGTGTAAATGAATCATCGGGTAACAATGACGATTTAATATTACGAAACATTTTTTTGATGATTATTTTCAGCGCGCATTTTAACACCCTCCGGAAAATAATCCGCATTAAAATAGCCGATTGGAATTTGATAAACCTCTGTGAAAATGATCCATTATTCGTTACCTTGGTCTGGCAGTTAATTTACAGACATGAAACCTTCTGAAAATCCTTCCATTGCTCATTTTCTTTCGGGAAAATCCGAATATACACTTAGTCTGTACAATCATTTTATTGCGGAATTTGAGTCTTTGGGAGAGATCACGCTCTGCCCTACCAAAACAATGATCGCTGTTGACAACGGACACAAACGAGTTGCCTGGATTTCTCAATTGGGAAAGAATTTTATTCATGTGGTGTTTCCTTTAAAAGAACCGTTTCACGATAATCTCTGTTTCCAAAAGGTAGGACAGGTTCCGGGAAGTACTCAGTATAATCATCATTTCAGAATGCTCAACAAAGAAGATGTGAATGAGGAAGTGAAGAGATTTATGAAATTGGCTTTGGAATGATTATTTATTAATAAAAGTTTATTATTTATTGTTTTTCGATAAATAATGATTATAATTGTCCTATTAATTGAAACTAATTGAACAGTTATGGAAATTAAAATCACTACTCAGCAGATGCTGAAAATATTGTACATCCTTTCCTGGATTATTTTTATCGGTGTGTGTGTCGAAGCCGGTGCATTCATCTGTAGCACTATTTTAACCTTGGTTCTCAGTCCGGAGAATGCCGAACATTTATGGAAACAGGTTGACTTATCAGCGCTTCACAAATACGATGCCGGACATTTTTTGGTAGAGATGATTTTTGTGAGTATCGTGGCGGTATTGCGAGCAATTTTGTTTTATTTGATTGTGAAGGTTCTGCACGATAAAAAGCTCAATCTATCCCAGCCTTTCAGTGAGGAAATCCGACGTTTTATCTCCGGTTTGGCTTATTTAGCCTTAGGAATCGGGTTGTTTTCTTCCTGGGGAGTCGGATATACGGAATGGCTGATAACAAAAGGAGTGAAAATGCCTGATATCGCTTCTTTGCGCATTGGTGGAGCTGATGTATGGATTTTTATGGGAATTATACTGTTGGTCATATCCCAAATCTTTAAAAGAGGAATTGAAATTCAAACGGAAAACGAATTAACCATTTAAGCTATGCCGATTATTGTGAATCTTGATGTGATGATGGCTAGACGGAAAATGTCCCTGAACGAACTTTCGGAAAAAGTAGATCTGACATTATCGAATCTTTCAATATTGAAAACCGGAAAGGCAAAAGCGGTTCGTTTCAGTACTTTGGAGGCAATTTGTAAAGTTCTGGACTGCCAGCCGGGAGATATTCTGGAATATGTGGATGAAAAGAAATAGATGATTTCTCATTGTCGTCCGGAAAAAGTTCGCTTCATGAATACCTTAACACAAAAAAAAACGGCCATGAGCCGTTTTTTTCATCTTTCAGTTACCCGAATATAATGGATTATTTCTGCACCTGAAATTTGAATGTATAGTTGAAGACATTCCCGATTAAATTCTGAGGAACATTGAATTTGATTTGCTGTACTTGTTTTTCCACGGAAGCTTTCATTTCTTGAGAATCGGATTTGATTTCAACGATCTCAACTTTGTTTTCGGATATAACCCGCAATTTCACCTGAACGGTTGCTTCAATTCCTTTTGCACGTAAAGATTCAGGATAAGAAATTTTCCGGTGCATAATGCGGTCCAATAATGTTTCACCGTTTCCTGCTAAAGCAATGGAACCTGTTGTTAAAAAGAAGCTGATGAATAGAATGATTGTTTTCATATTTCTAAATTTGAATTGGTTTCCTGTAAGACCTTTTCGTTTGAAATATGTTACAGCAGTAGTGAAATTAGATTGTTAAAAAACGTGAATCTGAAATAGTTGCAAGAATATCACCCAGGAATGACAAGGGAAGTATACAAACTGTAAAGCTCCCAACCAAAAGATTCATACAAGGCTCTTCCCTCTTCTGTTGCAACCAGAAAATTTCTGGAAACACCTTTTGAAAGAGCTATTTTTTCAAGTTCTTTCATCAAAAAAGTTGCAAGTCCTTTTCTTTGATGGCTGCTTTCAGTTAAAATCCGGTCGTAAACAGCCAAATCATCTACCAAAACAACCCGACCTATTGAAGCTATTTCGTTTTTTCTGGTAACGATTCGAACTACAAAAACAGCATGTTCGTTTTCGTATTCCACTTTATATCCATCATCCAATGGTTTGTCCGGAAAATGCATTGCATGAAAACAATACATCATATATCCTGTTGCCTGAATGGTCCATTTTTCAGATATTCGGTGTTTTATTTCTTCAGGGTCAGCACAAACTTTCAGGAAAATCCAAGGCTCATCGATCTGCTCCGCCAACTGAAAGAAATCGTCATTCGGATCAGGAAAAACATACCGCGTTTTTTGCTCTTCATAAGCGACATCGACCTTAAAGCCTGACATAAATCGAACCGGCAAAGGAAGTCTTCTGGATAAAGCCCATCCCTTCAGCCATTTTTCAACAAGTTTTGGTGAAACGCTGTTTGCCATGTGATGAATTTACCTTGAAAGTAAGGAAATTATACTCAAGATCACTTTTCCTGATAAGAATCAGGGCTGATTTTCTGTGTAAAACAAAAAAAACGGCCATAAGCCGTTTTTACCTTTCAGTTGTTCAGTTTTCGAATATAAAGGATTATTTCTGTACCTGAAACTTGAATGTATAGTTGAAGACATTCCCGATTAAATTCTGAGGAACATTAAACTTGATTTGCTGTACTTGTTTTTCCACGGAAGCTTTCATCTCATCGGAGTCAGATATGATTTCAACGATTTCGACTTTGCTTTCCGACACGACGCGCAGTTTTACCTGAACGGTTGTCTCGATTCCTTTTGCACGTAAAGACTCAGGATAAGAAATTTTTCGGTGCATGATGCGGTCCAATAATGTTTCTCCGTTTCCTGCTAAAGCAATGGAACCTGTTGTTAAAAAGAAGCTGATGAATAGAATGATTGTTTTCATATTTCTAAATTTGAATTGGTTTCCCGTAAGACCAGTTCATCAAGGATAAGTTACAGCAGCAATTGATTTTGATTGTTAAAAAATGTAAATGCGTTTTTCTATTCCTCCTGAACCTTAAGCTAAATTTCAACTATGAGTACTACACAAGGTTTTTTCGACACGGCAGAATACGATCACTGGGAAGGTGGTTCCTATAATTGGTTTCATGTCGAACTGAATTTATTCCAATCAACACGGGCAGATTTATTGCGGGACAAAGAAAATGCGGGGAGCTTCCCTACTTTAATACATGAATACACGCATTTCTTGCAGAGTTTTACAACTGCCTACGGTTTCACGACTTTGTTTACTTATATAAGTTGTGTTAACCAATTTAGAATGGAAAACATGCGTCTTCTGTATAATCCTTCCATTCCGTTGAAAGGAGGAAAGGCGGACAAGAGAATGAAAAACAAAAATTTGAAGAATATTTTTCTGTATCCATACACAGGAGTAAAAAGAAACCGGCAGGACCGCACCAAAATTCTTTATGACCGATCCAATGAGTCTGAGTTTCATCTGAAACAAGACAAAGTATTTGTTCCATACCGAAACAAAACGGTGGTAATGGCAAATATTACAGTAGAGGGATTTGAAATTAAGGTCAGTGAATTTGTGATTCGTGAATCAATGGCTTATATGTCTAATTTTCTGGCAACATCATTGACTTCCGCTGAACGTCACGAATTGTTTCTGGAAAATGATTCCTATAGTTTGGAGTATCGTGGATTGTACCTCTTTTTAAAACATTTTCTTCCTGAAAAGGATTGTTTTCAACTGATTTATACTTTTTGTGAAATGGCTCTCAATCTACCTTCTTATACTGAGCATATGAATACCATGTTGAGTTACATTGTTTCTAACAGCCGGTATTTGAATCAGCAATCAGAAAGTGATATCATACAAGAAACATCAACTCATATAAGATATACAACATTGTTCCCGATTTCGATACAAAGTTGCCTGAATCAATTGAATGATTTACAGGAAATGTATCGAAGACACCCGAACGACGGATTTTTGCAAATTTCAGACCGGATTTTAAATAATCTTGCTCTTGGCTTACAGTTGCGAATGCAAAATCAAACGTTTTATGCCCATCGAATGAATATGGCATACCTGAATCAAATCACGAGTGTTCTGGCGTCTCCGATTGTTAAATTCCGTGATGGTGATCGTACGATACTTGGAAACAGTACGGATGAATTTGTTGATGATTTAGCCCTTTTCAGCGGGATTTTGCGTGGAATTCAATACATGTACAATAATGAATCTAAAAGCTGTCCATTCGCAACTGCTCCAAGTTTGTGCAATCTGGAAAAAACAGATACATGTCGCACGAATTATAGGAAGATAAACGCTTTTGAGAATTACCAGGGATGCATCATGAGCAATGCGATGAAAGTAACCGGTGTACAAAAATCGGATCGTCTGAAAGCTTGGTTTATCTGGAAGAAAGATCTGTTGAAACAAAAAATCAGCGGAAAACGTGAATGAGTTTCAAAAAAATCCGGAGAATACTTGTGAAAGACTCTCCGGAAACTAAGATTGATCTAATTTGTTAATGCTGTGATTAATTTTTTTCGATCGGGATATTCGGCAATTAATTCATCCCGTTTACCGATAAAGTATTCGTTCGGATTAAAAGCCGGCGACATGATGACACCCATCAATGACCAGGAACCTCTCCCCTTTACTCGCGAACCCATCCAGGTGCCGGCTGGGATCACTTTCATCGGTTGACCACCTTCAGCCAGGTCATTACTGAAAATAAACACTTCTGATTCCTGAATACGACCTTTGGGATACAAAAGCAGGACTTCAACCGGCTCACCGTCATAAAAGTTATACAACATATCACTGCCTACTTTGTGCATTAAGGAACGCGGACTATTCTCGTCCAGAAAGTAATAAATTGCGCTGCACTGCGGATTGACAATCCCTTCAAGAGGATAGGTACTTACAAAATAACCTCCTTCTTCCGTGTTGGGTTGGAGATCAAATAGCTTAATAACTTCAGCTGCGGGTAATTTCGTTTGTTTTTTCATCGTGACTACTTTACAATGTTTGTACGGTTCAATGGACTGATATCAGTCAGTCTTTGAGGAGGATTAAAAGTAGAACCGACACTTTGCTGGAAGCTGAAGTAATTCTTCGGATCCACTTTGTTCTTAATGCTCAATAAGCGTTGATAATTGTCGCCGTAGTACATTTTTGCCCAATCATGTTGAAGCGGATCAATGTAATTGACGTAAGCACCTGTCGCATTTCCGGCTTTTGCAAACTTTTCAAAGAATTCGTAAGCCCACTCGACGTTTTTGAGCGTATCTCCTGGTTTGTCAGAATTCCAAATGGCTTTAATTTCCGGAATGAACCGCGCTTCACGATGCACATAAGCAGTTCCATCAGGAGCCACGTGTTCGATTGCGCCGCCTGCATGAGTCCAGACTGCAAAACTATCCGGTGAAGGAGCATTGCTGATAGAATCGATGATCACCTTCGCTACGTCGTTATTCATACCGCCTTTTGGCAAAACAGTTGAACGGATATAAGAACTTCGTCCATTCACTTTGGTCGTATTACCATTGTAAAATTCCCATTCAGGTAAAGTCATATTGAACAAATCCGCATTGATTGGTTTTAACTTCAGAAGTCCTTGCAAAAGATCCATACCTTCTGCGCATTCACCATTGAAAACAGGCGTTAATCCCAATACTTTGACATTGGTTGTTGTGTCCACGAGACCCTTCTGATTTCCCATAAAGCCATAAACAGCCATGGTATCAGGAACCGTTTCGACCCAATCATTGTAATAACCGAGTACTTCTTCAGCTGCTTCAAGCGGATAACGAATTTGTCCTACGAGCATTTGTTTACTGAATGGAGTTCGCATGCGCATTTCCATTTCTACAACGATGCCAAAGTTTCCTCCGCCTCCACCGCGACAAGCCCAAAACAAATCAATATCTTCTGTAGATTTACTGTGTTCGCCGATGTGTCTTAATTCTCCGTCAGGAGTAACAATCTTCATGCTCACCAGATTATCAATACTCATTCCGTAAGATCTGGAAACGAAACTATAACCTCCACCAAGCATAAAACCCGGAGGAGCAACAGTGGGACAGCCGCCTCCAACCGGAATCAGGCCTGTTCCTGTGTTTTGCATGAATTTGTAAACGTCGTACCAGATCACGCCCATTTCAGCTGTCAGCGTTTCTGTTTTTGGATTGAAAGTAATGGCATTCAGATTTTTCATAGCCATAACTACTCCGCCTTCATTGAGGCAATAACCTGCTGCGCTGTGGCCACCACCTTTTACGGCAAAAGGAAGATGATGATCAATGGCGAATTTCAGTCCGAGTTTGACGTCTTCGATGACTGCCGGAAAAATAATCAGAAGTGGTTTGAACTGAATGCGACCGTTGTCAATTTGTACGGTTGCTTCATATTCCGCGTCTCCTGCCTGAACCACATAACCGCTGATTTCGCGGGATAATTCATTGATTGCGATTGAAAACATAAGTGTATTTTTTAGTTGGGTATTTTACAGTTTCAAAATCAGGGTTTTGAAAGCGCCCGTTTAACGAATGAGTGAATGAACATCGGATTGATACTTCAGATAAGAATCAAAGATGTATGTGTTTGCGATCATGCCCGCTGTTGCCTGAAAGAATTCCTCATGACCCTTGCTCTTCAGATATTCGTCATACGCTTTTTTGCTTTCATAAATGATCGAAACAGCTACCTCAAAATCGCGCACGGAAACATCTCGTTTGATATCAGTAAGACCTCCGGTTGTAAATTGGAGGATTCCGGGATGCTTTGAAAGATACTTGATACAGATACTTGTAAACTTTTTAATCGAAGCAGGAGACTTGTCGTTCAGTGAGAAGTACAGGTTATGGAATATGTTTTGAGGGAAATTCCCGTCAGTGCCAATGTGCTGCGCTTCAGACAGGTTTCCTCCGATAATCAGATGACTGAGGTTCACATCCATTACACGGCGTGTTGTGCCCGGAACCCAGCGATTTACATCTGCTACAAATTGATTGTGATCCGTATCATTGGCATTATAAACACCAAAAGACGCTTCATCCTTAAAAAGTTGGTGCATCGCAATATCAAATTTCTGATCATTTTCAGGACGATCCATATCTTTTGCCCGGACGCCAATCCAAAATGAGATCATTCCCGGCGAACTGGAAAGATACTGTCGCGCTTCAGCCATATATGCTTCTACGATTTCTGGCGTGTTGCTTGCTCCCAGATTGAAATACGTGCTGTGAAGCATCATCGGAGCTTGAATTAAATTTGTCATAAGATCTTTATTTATCGGTTTGGGTTATTTCTGAAGACGCAGTGTTGCAACAGAAATATGAGGCCACATAATGCTTACAGCATCTCCGCTTGGAGCGAAAACAGGGAAATCAAGAATCACTGTTTGGGTATATTGAAGCTGAAGGAAAGTGGTCCCATCATCGTTTTGTACGGTTTCAATCCAGAAAATGGCACTCAGACTGGTTGCGTTGGCATTCACATTGATAAATGGAATGTTCGTGATTCCTCCGATTGGTCCAGTTGCACCAGGATTTGCCACGCCTTCAATTGGATTGGCATCCAGAAGAATAACTACCGTTTTGATGATTTTCTGACCTTTAATGGCATTTTCCAACAAAATGTTCGGATTCATAATCACTTCCGGTGGAATTCCCTTTGGAGGAACAGCATTTTTAAGAAGTGAAAGGTAATTTTCACTGGTGTCGTTTTGGCGAACACCGTTTGAAATGAAGAAAGGCGTCGGGTCTGCAACTGCGAATTGAGGAGGGCCTTCCACAGTCAGAAAACGTCCCTGTGCCAGAATGGAATCTCCGTGAGGAATGGATCCGAGACGCGCAATGGTCGGCGTTACCACTGGATCCGTACCATTGGGAAGATTGAGGAATAATCCTGTTTCGAGATGAATTCCGTTTTGTCCGGAAGGAAGATTGACATCGTTTACCTGTTGAAGGTAATGAAGTCCCATATAAGCAATGTCCTCTTGCGCATTTCCCCGATTGATAATATCGCCACCTATCGGAGAAAAAGTCAATGTTTCCTGTGTGGCATTCAGAATGACGCGAAATTTATCCGGTGGTGGAGGTCCCGGTTTTGCTTGATTCATATTCGGAACTTCAATCAGGTTGAAGCCTTCTCCAACCCAGGTTCCGGACAAACTTGCCAGAACACCCAGATCAACAGTTGTTTGTTCGGCAGCAAGTGCCCGCATGGCAGTTTTTGCTTCCGGTTTAGCCTGAAGTTTTTGCTCAAGGCTGTTCAGACCTGAAAGGTTCAGGTTTTCTAACGGATTTTTTCCCATAAGTGTTGTATTTGTTTTTGTAATGAATGATTCTCAGAAAAATCAACGAGTGAATCTTTTGACACAATAGCATTTTCCGGAACCAAAAGAATGGATTGAAATACAGTAGATTTCCGGAAAAGTTTGGCGCCTTTCATAAGCTACAATTAGTGAATAGAGTTGTTTCTCAAAGAGTTTGACAAAAACCCTGATGTTGTTTCAGTTTGTAAACATCCATATTAACTGAATGAATATCAATAGGTATAAATAACTGTTTTTTATATAGTTATAATTCTCCCCCTTCTTCTAAATGTGTTTTTATGAAAGAAAAATTTGCGTAGTTAAATAACTACATATATATTTGTAGTCAAATAGCTACACAATGAATTTAAGACGAGATGTTTTTCAGGCCATAGCAGATCCCACCAGAAGAGCGATCCTTTTACTGGTTGCAGGACAAGCTATGACGGCCGGAGCAATAGCTTCCAATTTTGACACTGCCAGACCAACGGTTTCCAAGCATTTGCAAATCCTTACCGAATGTGAATTGCTGAAGCAGGAACAAAACGGACGAGAAATGTATTATCACCTAAACGCACAAGGAATGAAAGATATAGCAGATTTTATTGAGCCTTTCCGCAATATGTGGGACGACCGATTCAACAAACTGGAAGAAATCATGAAAAAGTACAAATCAGATAAATAACAAAAGAGATGGAACGAAAAACAAAAATTCATGCCGAAGATGGCAAGCAGGAACTCACGATTACCCGGGAATTTGATCTGCCGGTAGAACTCCTTTTCAAAGCATATACCGAAGCAGAAATTGTAGAACAATGGATGGGAACGAAAGTATTGAAACTGGAAAATAAAAAACACGGTGGTTGGCAGTTTCAAACCAGTGATCCGCACGGAAATGTTGTTTTTCAGGCTAACGGAACGATTCACGAATTCACACCGGAGCAAAGAATCACCCGCACGTTCGAAATGGAGAACTCCCCTTTTGAAACGCAATTGGAATTTTTGGAATTTGAGCAATTAACGGAGGGAACCAGTAAACTGACTATGCAGATTGTTTACAGATCAATTGAACTTCGGGACAAACAATTGCAACTTCCTTTTGCACAGGGAATCAACATGGCGCATAATCGCCTGCAGGAAATAGTAAATCAATTAAAATAATACCTTATGACAAAGAGAGCTAAAATCATCTATTGGGTTTTTACCATTTGGATGTCGCTGGGAATGATGTCCAGTGCTATCGTACAATTAATCGGAATGAAAGAAGAAACAGAAATGATCCGGAATTTAGGGTATCCGCTCTATTTCATGACTTTGTTGGGGATTTGGAAAATTTTAGGAGTGATCGTTATTCTTGCACCAAAACTTCCCTTGTTGAAAGAATGGGCATACGCAGGTTTTTTCTTTGTCATGACTGGAGCAGCTTATTCGCACATTGTTTCCGGAGATTCTTTTAGTGATATCTTCCCTTCCCTGCTATCGTTGGCTTTAACCATTCTTTCCTGGTATTTGAGACCTCCGGACAGAAAAATCGTTTCAGTTTCATAACTTTATTTCAAAGTACGTAACATGAGTCAGATGAATCCGAAAGTTGATTTTTTCTTCCATAAAGCCGAAAAATGGCAGGAAGAATATGAGCAATTGAGAATGCTTGTTCTGGAATGCGGACTTACCGAGGAACTGAAATGGGGAGTTCCCTGTTATACCTTTCAGAAAGGGAATGTTGTTTTGATCCACGGATTTAAGGAATATTGCGCCATTCTGTTTCCGAAAGGAGCTTTATTGAAAGATACGGACGGGATTTTGATTCAGCAAACGGATAATGTGCAGGCTGCCA
>RCUP01001225.1_pt1 | contig 16166 bp, 8 predicted proteins | sample 2166341 | NCBI WGS metagenome assembly RCUP01 (sample SAMN09932325, study PRJNA488358) | compost metagenome | isolation source: compost soil in succinonitrile-enriched | place: Germany: Experimental Botanical Garden | reverse complement strand
GTATTTGTGATCGTAACTTGTGATAAATTCGCCTTTTCCGATTCAATAACAAATACTCCATTTGAAGGGTTTGGATAAATCTGAATTTCATTCTCCAAATTCATTTCACCAAGATTCAATAAATCTGATTCTAGAGCCAAATCTTCCGGAGATATCGCTCCTTCCGGTGCAGTTTGTAATCCAGTAGAACCACCCGGGCCCTCAGGTATTACGGGTCTACTTGGTATTCCTGGCAAGTCCGTCGCTTTAAACAAGAACATATGACCATCATTATTTCTTAAACTGAGTAAGTGTTCGGTATTATTTCCAGGAAATTTAACTCCACAGAAAAATCCATTCGTCCAGTTTGTCGGGAAATTCTCTTTACACAAAGATTTAATAATACCACCATCCAGATATTGAATATGGTAATCACCATCGTTTTGTCTGTGAAGCATCAACTCATCATACCCATCTGCATTGAAATCTCCGGTTGTTATTGCATCCCATTGACTGTAACTTCCGGCTGTTCCCGTATACTGATAAACTGTCGCTCCAAAAGCAAGTGTTGACGAATTCAAATTATAAACCTTGATATTATAATCGCTTCCTGCATTATTATTAATCGTAGCAATTTCCAAACCATTGGAAGCATTATTGTCTAAGTTTCCAACGGTAATCCCGGCAGGATTACTTACTACATATGCTGCTGTTGCATTATTGGAAATGGTTAATTGACCAAATTGATTTGTTGTATTGGTATAATTATACAAATACATTTTGCCATCATCCTTCGACAAGAAAATAATCTCATCTCCAGCCGTCGTATTGAAATTACCTGCCGCTATACCCGCACAATTTTTGCCCACGGAAAAGGTCGCCATCAACGTAATTGCAGCTCCATTTTGTTTGAACAAATAGAAATAATTATTCACCTTATTGAATGCAACGATTTCATCACAGTTATTTCCGGTAATAATATCTCCGGCAGCAACACTTCCCCAAATCGGTGTCGTGGTATGAACAGGAACATTCCAGGAGGAAACCGTATTGGAAATTTTCTTTTGCGCATCAAACTCCCGGATTTCAATTCTACCCGTGATTGAATTAAATACTGCAATGGAATGGGCAGTTTTAGTCGCATCAAACTTTCCGGAAACAACACCTGCCCATCTTTCAGCACCTGTCATATCACTTCCAGGTTGATACACCGCATTTCTCTTTACGGATGCAATATCCAGGTAATTAATGAATACAGAAGAATAACCTCTTTTTCCATTTGCCAACTGTGCTGCGGCATCAAGACCGTAAATCTGGCTTGTAGAACTATTACAGTAGTGCGGATAACTTCCCGGAGCATACAATGAAAATTCATAAAAATAGTCAGCAATCATATTGTAAATATCTGGTATATGACGGGCCAAAAACAAATAGCGGCCTGCATTCAAGTATTGTTCGTATCGTTCAACAGATCCTTCCGGATAAGAACCAAAATTTGTTTGGTGCGGGTTATACCCAATTTGTCTTTGATCCAATTCAACTCCTGTTATCGACATGGAGTATCTCATAGGAGCGGAAATGAATTTTGTCTTAAATGTGTTCGCGAAATCATACATTAAACTATTATCAAAAAGCGGCACATTGGATTCATTCCGAATGTCAAAGAGATTACATAAATCAGCAAATTCCATTGCAACTAATCCATGAGCAATATCTTCTCTTTCCTTCACTTCTCCTGGTTCGTCCAAAGCTCCATAATTCCAACGTACAATATGATTTACCTGATCCCTGTAAAAATTAGTTTGTGCAGGATTTACTAATCGTTGAGCTATACGTCTCACTTTATGTAAATAATAATCTCCCAAAGCACTATTTCCTTCAGTTTGATATATCTTATACATGTAAGCATGCACCCGACCTAATGAAGTCATGTAGTTCGGGCTCGCAAAGCTGCCGAAATTTGTGCTTGATTCATAGTAGCACATATCTCCGTTACTCCAAATTTGATCAAAGTAACCTCTGGCGGTTTGATCTACTTTTTGTCTCAGCACTTCGGCAAAATCGCCATAATTGGCAACTACGTACCAGCCACTGATATCCGTACCGGCTGCTGAGGCGGGAACTGCTCTTGAAGCAAGTCCCTGGTATTTTACTTTAATCATATAAGCAAATTGAGCCAGTGGCTTTGCTATGATCCCATTACTAATCAAATCTATAGACCAGGCATCATTTGGAACCAAACGGGATGGCCATGCTTTGGTTTGGGAATTAATCGGTGGAAGACTAATTCCACTAGGAATACCTTGAACAAGAAAATTTGGATCAGCCTGTCGGTTCAGCCCCAACTCCCATTCTCTTCTGTCGAGTACCCTTTTTGCATGTTCGATAAATCGATCAAGATACACGACATTTTTGCTTGCCTCATACATTGTAAGGTAACAGTTCAGTATATTCGATTCATAATTATGAATCCGGTTCTCATAATTTACACAATACGAATAACCTGGATTGTAATTTGAATTGTTACTGATGTCAATCACTCCACCGGGAGACATGGAATTTAGAAAAGTTTGGGCGAACATCTTGCCAGAAAATAGCAAGGCGCCCAAGAATAATTTGGTTTTCATTCTTGTTGATTTAAGATAGTTATTAAAAGGGGGTTAATTGAGACTAAAGATACCTATATTATTCCAATATTCCAAGTATAAATCACCTCTAAACGCATTAAAACAAAGTTAATTTTCAAGAGAAATTTAACCATTCACAAATTGGGAATTGCTTTAGTCAATTGATTCAAAATTCCTTCAAAATTCACTATTTTTGCGGTATGAACGAAAAACAGAATTCTCAATCCATGCTGACAATTGCCATGGTCTTTAGTATGATTGTTTGGGGAATCAGTTGGCCATCAAACAAAGTTCTGACTTCTTTTGGTGCACCTACCGATTTAGGTGTTTTCCGTTACGGTTTTGTTGTTATCAGTTTCTTACTTCTACTCATTCCATTAAGAACAAAATTGGTCATTTCAAAAAATGGGATTCCGTTTTTGTTGATCGCGGGAGCTTTAATGGCAACCTATAACTACACCTTTTTGGTCGGGCTTCAAACCGGAAATCCAGGAGCAGGAGGAATTCTCGTTACGACTTTGAATCCGGTAATGGCTTATGGCCTTGGAATGCTGATCGATTGGAAAAAACCTACAAGGAATGAATCCATCGGATTATTGTTCGGGATTATTGCGGGATTGACCCTTTTAAAAGTCTGGGGGAATGAGGCAATTTTGGCCAAACCCGGAAACCTGTATTTTCTTTTGAGTGCTTTGATTTGGTCCGTAATGAGCAAATTTACATCGAAATCTGCGAAATACGGTTCTCCTTTTGCCTTCACCTGGTGGATGTATTTCGTGACGCTGATGTGCATGATTCCTTTCTGTAATCTCTCAGCAATCGGAACACTGATTCAGACTCACGACATGCGATTTTGGGGAAATGTGTTGTTCTCGAGTGTCATTACAACCACGCTGGCCTCCACCACCTATTTTTTCGCAACCTCCAAGATCGGAGCGGAAAAAGCAAGCAGTTTTATCTTCATCGTACCTTTTAGTGCAGCGGTGTTTTCCTTTTTCATTCTTGGAGAAAATCTGGAGGTTCACACCATCATCGGAGGGCTTCTTGGAATTGCCGCAGTTTATATGATTAACAAAAAGTAACGTTGTTGTACTGAATTCGTTATAGCAATAGAACTAAGTCTTTTTTTCTCTATTTTAGCCATTCGAAACTACAAAAAATGAAACAACTAACATTCTTATTCCTTCTACTATCCGCAGTTTCTGTGGGATGTAAAAAGAAAGGTTGTACTGATCCTTCAGCAACCAATTACAATTCAAAAGCAACTTCAGATGATGGAAGCTGTACCTATCCGGATCCTGTTGAAACCGGCCCGTATCTGATTGTCAAACTACATTTCGACTCTGTGCAGCCGCGTCTGGACAACTTTGGAAATCCTGCGACCATTCCTGCTGGTCATGCTGCTCAATCTCCGGTATTTCACGGAATGAGTGCACATTACATTGAATTTGCGCAAAATACAATGACTCCACTCGGTGGAGGTAAGATTCTTTATCACGGGGCTGAAACAACTGCCGGAGGTTCCAATGCAGTGAACTTTAATAAAGCAATCATTAAAGGTGACAACGAAGTTTTTCTGAAGATTCCATTGAAGAACATCACTCCTGATACTTATCGTTGGGTTCGCATGTCATTGACTTACCAGAATTATGCATTGAATTACCGATACAATGGTGTTGATTATAATGGAAGATTAGCGTCTTTCGTTGGATTTAACACGTACATTACAAATTACAAGGTTTGGAATCAAACGGTAAATATCAACGCGAATAAAGCTCAGGGATATTGGGCTTTTGAAAATTTAGGAATTGTTTTTCAAGGGCAAGCTCCATCAACTACTGTTCCGAATCCATTATTTGCAACGTCGCCGGTTCCTGCAGGATCTTGCGTCGTAACAGGAAGCTTTGACACACCATTTGTGATTACAGGAAATGAAACTCAGGATATCACTTGTACGATGTCATTGTCTACGAACAAAAGTTTTGAGTGGTATGATGTAAACGGGGATAATAAGTATGAACCCTTATTACCAAACGGAAATGTAAACGATTATCCAACGGATATGGGATTGAGAGGTTTGAAGCCGATCATTACACCATAAGAAAATATCAATCGATAAAATTGGAAAGGAGGGAATTTATTCTCTCCTTTTTTGTTTGTTCCACTTTCACGATTCCGGCACTCTTGAAGAAAAAGCAGTCATTTCGGATTAAATATTTCGCTTCGGGCAACTATTTCAAAACTGAGTTGTATTGTCCTATTTATAGAGGAACAGGATATTGTAAATCCTATGACAAGCTCTGCATTTATTTAAAAAATTCACTTTTAAGTTCTACTCTTTTAGTCAAGGACTAAATTAAAAACGGCATGGCTTTTGTTTAATCATGCGAAAATAATAATCTATGAAAAAAATACTATTCATTCTAGCCCTATCTACCAGTGCTATTACCTATGCACAAGAATACTCTCAAAAAGGCTCTTGGTACCTCGGAGGAAGTGCCGGATTTTCAATGGGAAACACAAGACAAGGAAATAGCGTATTACACAGAAATTCATGGTCAGGATCTCCTGAAGTAGGTACTTTTCTGACCGATCATATTCAACTTGGTTTAGGAATCACAGCTAATGGAAGTTTCACTGAAACGGCTTCTTATAGCAATGTAAGAAATCTTCAATTCGGAGGAACAATTTATAGCCGTTATCTCTTTGGTGACAAGGCATTCCGACCATTTCTGGGAATCAGCACCAGCTATTCTGCAGGACAATCGAGATTATATCCAAGTCAAAACTCTAACGATATCAACACCTTTAACGCAAATATTACAGCTGGTTTTGCCTATTATGTAACTCCACGGATCGGTATTTTCGGTTCTATCGGAGTGCTGGGTTATACCTATTCACGTGTCATATTAACCTCTGCACCAAATCTGGTAACCAATGATTTCGGATTCAATGCCAGTACACTTGGCAACCGTTTCACAATCGGGATGTATTATACCATTTGTAAAGGGAAAGCAAGCAAGTAAATCCAAACCCAAATAACCCAATAAAAAATCCCTGTTGATCAAACAACAGGGATTTTGCTTTTTAATCAATTTATACCTTCAAAAATCGAAGGACTTTCGTGTTTCCGTTTAGAGAAAGGAAATAGACCCCGTTTTTCAATTCTTCAATGGAAATTCCGGAATTTGTATCGGTTAATGCAATTCTTTTCACCAAAGCTCCCTGAATATCATAAATGGCGGCTTCCTTGATGGAAGATAGATCTTCTCCAGATAATGTAATTGACTCAGCAGCGGGGTTCGGAAACAACTCAATTTGCAACAAGTTATTTTCATTCATTCCCAAATCACATATAATTCCTCCAGTATTGGGTGAACCTGAATTTAATTCACGGTAGCAAAATTGATTCACATGATATTCTAAACGGTCTACATTCAATAATCCGCGATAAGTATTATAAGTAAAAAAGGCAATAGGCTGATCTGGTTTTTCAAAATAATATGTATTACTGTAAGTTCCGTTGGCTTCCAATACGCTATCGACTTGGCCTACTACCAGCGTATCAAATGAATAACTATCCAAGGCTGCATTATTCAAATAAGTACGAAAAGCATTCAAGAAAACCGAGCTATCCGTTAAGATATCGTCTTCTTGCAAGAAATGGCTGATTGTAATATTCTTTTCAATGTTGTCGAGACCTAAATAATAGCGCTGCTGATTCGCAACATCTTCACGAATTCCACCGGCATATTGTCCTCCGGATTGATATATTTGGACATAGGTTTCACCGCCAATCACGGTATCACGACCCCAAACAGTTTTCGTAGTTGAAGTGATAACTTCTATACCATTCCAAACCTGAGTTTGGTACCCGTAATTGGTATAATTGCCATGCAAAGGCTGATAGACAACTGTTTGAGCATTTGCAAGGATTCCCAGCTGAAGGCCCAACAAAAAAAGTAGTGTTTTTTTCATGATTTATGATTTATGGTGTTTCTCTATTGATACTAAAAAAGTAAATGGTTGGAATAAAAAAATCCCCCTTAGCTAAGCCAAGAGGGATTCTATATTTATCCGCCGTGGCGGAAAATCTTAAGAAATTGCATCCATTTCGTCCTTATTTGCAACAAGTACTTTTTGGAAACGGCGTACACCTGTACCAGCCGGAATCAAGTGACCAACAATTACGTTTTCTTTCAAACCTAATAAGTGATCTTCTTTTCCGGAGATTGCAGCCTCATTCAATACTTTCGTTGTTTCCTGGAAGGAAGCAGCTGAGATGAATGATTGTGTCTGCAATGAAGCACGTGTAATACCCTGTAACAATGGTGTTGAAGTTGCAGGAACTGCATCTCGGGAATCAACTAATTGTTTGTCCGCACGTTTCAATTGTGAATTTTCATCACGCAATTTACGAGCAGTAACAATTTGTCCAGCCTTCAATGTTGTAGAATCTCCGGCATCAACTACCACTTTCATTCCGTAGATAGAATCGTTTTCTTCCATGAAATCTGCCTTGTGAATAGACTGTCCTTCTAAGAAACGAGTATCTCCGGCGTCAACGATCTCCACTTTCAACATCATCTGACGAACGATTACTTCGAAATGCTTATCGTTGATTTTTACCCCCTGTAGACGGTAAACCTCCTGGATTTCATTTACGATGTACTCTTGTACTTTCGTCGGACCCTGAATATTCAAAATATCATTTGGTGTAATTGCACCATCAGACAACGGTTGACCCGCACGAGTAAAGTCGTTCTCTTGTACCAGGATATGCTTAGAAAGCGGAACCAGGTATTTACGAACATCACCTACTTTGGAAGTCACCTGAATTTCACGGTTACCACGCTTAATTTTTCCAAATTCAACGATACCATCAATTTCAGAAACTACAGCAGGGTTAGAAGGGTTACGTGCTTCGAATAATTCCGTTACACGAGGAAGACCTCCGGTGATATCCCCTGTCTTACCAGCGACACGAGGAATCTTAACCAAAATCACACCTTCTTCTACTTTATCGCCTTCACCAACAGAAATATGGGAATCAACCGGAATGTTGTATTCACGTAATACTTCTTTTGTTTTAGCGTCAACGATGTGGATTGCAGGGTTTTTCTTCTTATCACGGGATTCAATGATTACTTTTTCAGTAAATCCTGTTTGCTCATCGACTTCTTCACGGTAAGTAATTCCGTCAATAATATTTTCAAATACAACCTTACCGGAAACCTCTGAAATGATTACCGCATTATACGGGTCCCACTTACAAATAATGTCACCTTTCTTCACGGTAATGTTGTTTTCAAGCAACATTTCAGAACCGTAAGGAATGTTTGATGTCATTAAAGTCATTCCGGTTTTAGGATCACTGATTTTCAATTCAGCTGAACGTCCAACAACGATTATTTTTGTTTCGCCATCTGCACCCTTACGTGTAATAGTACGTAATTCGTCAATTTCCAGTCTACCGGAAGATTTTGCTTTCAAGTCAGACTCATCCGCAATATTCGATGCAGTACCCCCAACGTGGAATGTACGAAGTGTCAACTGTGTACCCGGCTCACCAATAGACTGAGCAGCTACAACTCCAACAGCATCTCCATCTTGTGCAGGGCGGTGTGTTGCAAGGTTACGTCCGTAACACTTAGAACAAACTCCGCGACGCATCTCACAAGTCAATACCGAACGGATTTCAACTTCTTCAATACCTGCTTTCTCGATTTCATCAGCAACTGTTTCAGAGATCAACTCTCCTGCTGCAACAATCAACTGTTCAGTTTCAGGATTAAAGATATCATGAACGGAAGTTCTTCCTAAAATACGGTCAACCAAAGGCTCAACTACTTCATCATTTTTCTTCAATGCTGTAGCAACTAATCCTCTCAATGTTCCACAATCAACGATATTGATAACAACATCTTGTGCAACGTCCACCAAACGACGAGTCAAGTAACCCGCATCTGCCGTTTTCAATGCTGTATCGGCCAAACCTTTACGCGCACCGTGAGTAGAGATAAAGTACTCCAAAATCGAAAGACCTTCTTTAAAGTTAGAAAGAATCGGGTTTTCGATAATTTCTTGTGCAGAAGCTCCGGATTTTTGCGGTTTCGCCATCAATCCACGCATACCTGACAACTGACGAATCTGCTCTTTCGAACCACGGGCTCCGGAATCAAACATCATATAGATGGAGTTGAATCCTTGATCGTCATTCTTCAATTGATCCATCAACGTATTCGTCAAACGGGAATTGGTGTGCGTCCAAATATCAATAATTTGGTTGTAACGTTCGTTATTCGTGATAAGACCCATGTTATAGTTGGCCATTACCTCTTTCACTTCAGTTTCTGCTTTCGCAACCAAAATTTCTTTTTCTTTCGGGATAATGATATGATCCAGGTTGAACGAAAGTCCACCACGGAATGCCATACCGTATCCTAATTCTTTAATATCATCCAGGAATTTAGCTGTTTTAGCCGTTCCACATACTTTCAATACATGTCCGATGATATCACGAAGTGCTTTTTTCGTCAATACGTCATTGATGAAACCAACTTCTCTTGGAACAACCTCATTAAACAATACGCGACCACAAGTGGTATCGATCATCATTAAAGTTGGAACACCTTCAGCGTTCAAGTCATATGACTTCACTTTGATCGGTGCATGCATATCCAATTGTCCTTCGTTATTCGCAATGATAACTTCTTCAGGAGAATAGAAAATACCGTTTTCACCAATTACTTTGTGTTCAGGGGTACTTGTACGCATCTTCGTGATGTAGTAAAGACCCAAGACCATATCCTGAGAAGGTACCGCAATCGGTGCTCCATTCGCAGGGTTCAAAATATTGTGAGAAGCAAGCATTAACAATTGTGCTTCCAAAATTGCAGCGTTACCTAATGGTAAGTGAACCGCCATCTGGTCACCATCGAAATCGGCGTTGAATGCTGTTGTTACCAACGGGTGCAAACGAATCGCTTTTCCTTCGATCAATTTCGGTTGGAATGCCTGAATACCCAAACGGTGAAGCGTAGGTGCACGGTTTAATAATACCGGGTGACCTTTCAACACGTTTTCAAGAATATCCCAAACTACCGGCTCTTTACGATCAACGATTTTCTTTGCAGATTTAACCGTTTTCACGATACCACGTTCGATCATCTTGCGAATGATAAACGGTTTGTATAGCTCAGCAGCCATGTCTTTCGGCAAACCACACTCGTGTAATTTCAAATCCGGTCCAACGACAATTACTGAACGTGCAGAATAATCAACACGTTTTCCTAATAAGTTTTGACGGAAACGTCCTTGTTTACCTTTCAATGAATCAGAAAGGGATTTCAACGGACGGTTTGATTCTGTTTTAACAGCAGAAGCTTTACGTGAGTTATCGAATAATGAATCGACAGCCTCTTGTAACATACGCTTCTCGTTACGCAAGATTACTTCCGGAGCTTTGATCTCGATCAAACGCTTCAAACGGTTGTTACGGATAATTACACGACGGTAAAGGTCATTTAAATCCGATGTTGCGAAACGTCCACCATCTAGTGGAACCAATGGGCGCAATTCCGGTGGAATAACCGGAACTACTTTCACGATCATCCATTCAGGGCGGTTTTCGATACGTGTTTGAGATTCACGCATTGCTTCAACCACTTGCAAACGCTTCAATGCTTCGTGCTTACGTTGTACTGAAGTTTCTGTATTTGCCTGGTGACGCAATCTGTAAGACAAGTCTTCCAAATTCAATTTGCGCAACAAATCATACAATGCTTCCGCACCCATCTTAGCGATGAATTTGTTCGGATCTGTATCTTCCAGGTATTGGTTTTCTCTTGGCAAAGTATCCAGGATATCCAGGTACTCTTCTTCCGTTATGAAATCTTTCTCAGTAATGGAAGATCCATCTAAATTAGTTGCAATACCAGCTTGAATAACTACGTAACGCTCGTAATAAATGATTTGATCCAATTTTTTAGTTGGCAATCCTAACAAATAACCGATTTTATTCGGCAATGAACGGAAATACCAAATGTGTGCTACAGGAACTACCAATGAGATATGTCCCATACGCTCACGACGTACTTTTTTCTCTGTTACTTCCACACCACAACGGTCACAAACGATTCCTTTGTATCGGATACGTTTGTACTTACCACAATGACATTCGTAATCTTTTACCGGTCCGAAGATTCGTTCACAGAACAATCCATCTCTTTCCGGTTTATATGTACGATAGTTAATGGTCTCAGGCTTGAGTACTTCTCCGCTTGACTGATCACGGATCACCTCAGGAGAAGCCAACGAGATCGTAATCTTGTTGAAGCTACTTTGTTTTTTCGGTGTTTCTTTTCTGTAAGCCATGTTATAACTTTCTTTAATTCAATTTGACAATTTGTTTTCGAATAAGCTCTTGATCCTAGTCCATTGATACATTCAATCCAAGACCTCTCAATTCATGCAACAATACGTTGAATGATTCAGGAATTCCCGGTTCTGGAATATTATCACCTTTAACGATAGCTTCGTATGCTTTCGCACGACCCATCACGTCATCGGATTTAACTGTCAGGATCTCCTGAAGGATATTCGCAGCACCAAATGCTTCCAATGCCCAAACCTCCATCTCACCAAAACGCTGACCTCCGAATTGAGCTTTACCACCCAATGGCTGTTGTGTAATCAATGAGTATGGTCCGATTGAACGAGCATGCATTTTGTCATCAACCATGTGAGATAATTTCAACATGTAAATGATACCAACGGTTGCCGGCTGGTGGAAACGATCTCCTGTTCCTCCATCGTACAAGAATGTCTTACCTGAACGTGGTACACCTGCTTTTTCAGTCCATTCATCAATTTCAGATGGTTTTGCACCATCAAAAATCGGAGTAGCGAATTTTACACCCAATTTTTCTCCGGCCCAACCAAGAACTGTCTCATAAATCTGACCTAAGTTCATACGAGAAGGTACCCCCAATGGATTCAATACGATATCTACCGGTGTTCCATCCTCTAAGAACGGCATGTCTTCTGCGCGAACGATATTAGCAACAATACCTTTGTTACCGTGACGACCAGCCATTTTATCACCCACTTTCAACTTACGTTTCTGAGCAACATAAACTTTCGCCATTTTCACGATTCCTGCAGGCAATTCATCTCCAACTGAAATATGGAACTTCTTACGCTTGTAAATTCCCAATAAATCATTTGCTTTAATCGTAAAGTTGTGTAACAAACGACTAATCAATGCATTTACATGAGAATCAGCAGTCCAGTTTGTTGGGTTCACGATTGTATAATCGATCATCAACAAGTTCTTATGTGTGAACTTCGTTCCTTTCTTAATGATTTCTTCTTTGAAATTGTTGAATACACCAGCTGATTTATTCTCACCTAAAACGGTCATCAATTTATCAGCTAATTTTTCTTTCAATTCAGCGTAATCTTTGTCGTATTCTGTGTCCAGAACTTCCAATACCGGTTTGTCCTGAGCTTTAGACTTACGATCTTTGATTGCACGAGAGAACAATTTCTTCTGGATAACAACACCGCGAAGAGATGGACCTGCTTTCAATGAAGCATCTTTCACATCACCTGCTTTATCACCAAAGATTGCACGTAACAACTTCTCTTCCGGAGAAGGATCCGTTTCACCTTTAGGGGTAATTTTACCGATTAAGATGTCACCTTCCTTGATCTCCGCACCAATGCGAATCAATCCGTTTTCATCTAAATCTTTTGTTGCTTCTTCAGAAACGTTTGGAATATCTGAAGTTAATTCTTCCATTCCACGTTTTGTATCACGAACCTCTAATGAGTATTCGTCAATATGAATCGATGTAAAGATATCGTCACGAACAACTCTCTCAGAAATTACAATCGCATCCTCAAAGTTATACCCTTTCCAAGGCATGAAGGCAACTTTCAGGTTTTGACCCAATGCCAACTCTCCTCCTTGTGTAGCATAACCTTCGCAAAGAACCTGTCCTTTCTCAATTCGGTCTCCTTTACGAACAATCGGCTTCAAGTTGATTGTTGTACTTTGGTTTGTTTTCTGGAATTTTGTTAACGAGTAACGAGTTACTTCACTATCAAAGCTTACCAATTTGTCATCTGCAGACCAATCGTAACGAATCACGATTTCATTTGCATCAACGTATTCAACTGTTCCTGGTCCTTCCGCATTGATCAACACACGAGAATCACGTGCAACTAATTGCTCAATTCCTGTACCAACAATCGGAGATTGCGGTTTCAACAAAGGAACCGCCTGGCGCTGCATGTTCGATCCCATCAATGCACGGTTGGCATCATCATGCTCCAGGAATGGAATGGAAGATGCTGCGATTGATGCAATCTGGTTCGCACCTACGTCCATCAAATGCAAATCTGTTGGCTGAACAACCGGGAAGTCACCTTCGAAACGCGCTTTCACAACGTTTGAAAGGAAATTTCCTTTTTCATCCACGATCGCATTTGCCTGAGCAATCATTTTTTCATCTTCTTCTTCAGCAGATAAATAAACCGGCTCAGAATAAATGTCCACTTTACCATTCACTACTGAACGATATGGTGTTTCGATAAAACCTAGTTTGTTTACTTTCGCAAATACACACAAAGAGGAAATCAAACCAATGTTCGGTCCTTCCGGCGTTTCAATCGTACACAAACGACCGTAGTGCGTATAGTGAACGTCACGTACCTCGAAACCTGCTCTTTCACGCGAAAGTCCACCGGGCCCTAGTGCAGACAAACGACGCTTGTGAGTTACCTCAGAAAGCGGGTTGGTCTGATCCATAAATTGAGACAACTGGTTGGTTCCGAAGAACGAGTTAATCACCGAAGAAAGTGTCTTCGCATTGATCAAATCGATCGGAGTAAATACTTCGTTATCACGAACGTTCATACGCTCACGAATAGTACGAGCCATACGAGCCAAACCAACACCGAATTGTGCATACAATTGTTCACCAACTGTACGAACACGACGATTTGACAAGTGATCGATATCATCTACATCTGCTTTTGAGTTAATCAACTCAATCAGATATTTAATGATACAAAGAATATCGTTTTTAGTTAAAACACGAGACTCTTCCGAGTTGTCGATATTCAACTTTTTGTTCATTCTATAACGACCTACCTCACCCAAATCATAACGTGCATCGGAGAAGAATAATTTCTCGAATACTCCTTTTGCCGTTTCATAATCTGGTGGTTCGGCGTTACGCAACTGACGGTAAATGTGCTCTACTGCTTCTTTCTCAGAGTTTGATGTATCTTTCTGAAGCGTGTTGTAGATAATCGTATAATCAGCTGTATTAGCATCCTCTTTGTGGAAAATTACTGTTTTCACTCCAGCGTCGATTACTAAATCTACGTGGTGTTCTTCCAATACCGTTTCACGATCAAGGATTACTTCGTTACGTTCGATAGATACTACTTCTCCTGTATCTTCGTCTCCAAAGTCCTCAATCCAAGACTTCAATACACGAGCTGCTAGTCTTCTACCAACGCATTTTTTCAAATTGGCTTTGTTAGCTTTCACTTCATCAGCCAATCCGAATATTTCTAGAATATCTTTATCTGTTTCATATCCGATCGCACGGAACAATGTTGTAACAGGCAATTTTTTCTTACGGTCGATGTAAGCATACATTACGCTGTTAATATCCGTTGCGAATTCGATCCAAGATCCTTTAAAAGGAATCACACGAGCAGAGTACAATTTTGTACCATTCGCGTGACGGCTTTGACCGAAGAATACCCCTGGTGAACGGTGTAACTGAGAAACAATAACACGTTCTGCACCATTGATTACGAAAGAACCTTTTGGTGTCATGTACGGAATTGTACCTAAGTATACATCCTGCACGATTGTTTCGAAATCTTCGTGCTCAGGGTCTGTACAATATAATTTTAGTTTAGCTTTTAGCGGAACGCTATAAGTCAAACCTCTTTCGATACACTCATCAATAGTGTAGCGGGGTGGGTCGATGAAATAATCAAGGAACTCCAACACGAATTGATTTCGTGTATCAGTAATTGGGAAATTCTCCGCAAATACCTTGAACAATCCTTCGCTTTCACGATTTTCAGGTGTTGTCTCCAATTGGAAAAACTCCTGGAAGGATTTAAGCTGAATATCCAAAAAATCTGGATAAGCGAACTGATTTTTGCTAGAAGCAAAATTAATTCTCGTTGATGTATTGCTTGTTGTTGCCAAGGCGAAATAAATTTAATTGAGAAAAGGACTTTATTTTTGGCTTACGCCGGAAAACAGGAATAGGCATCCCGACAGAATCGTCGGGACACCTTTCCTGTAAATTTTAGTAACTAATTACTTAATCTCTACTTCAGCACCAGCTTCTTCAAGAGCTACTTTCAAAGCATTAGCTTCGTCTTTGGATACAGCTTCTTTCAAAGTTGTAGGAGCTCCGTCAACTAAGTCTTTAGACTCTTTCAATCCGTTACCAGTTAATTCTTTAACCAACTTAACTACTGCAAGTTTGTTAGCACCACCAGCTTTCAAGATTACATCGAATTCTGTTTGTTCAGCAGCAGCTTCACCAGCTCCAGCACCACCACCAGCTACCATTACTGCAGCAGCAGCAGCAGGCTCGATACCGTACTCGTCTTTCAAAATAGTTGCTAACTCGTTAACTTCTTTTACTGTAAGGTTAACCAATGTTTCTGCGATTTGTTTTAAATCAGCCATTTTTATAAATTTTAAAAAAGGTTCTTAATAATTTTTTTACTTGTGCCTTCGCTGACCTTGCTCCACCGTAGCGGTTACGCATAGGTGAAGAGCTTCAGCGCAAGCGTTATGCTCGTTCTTCGAGCGTTTTAAGGATTCCAGCAATTTTGGAACCACTACCTTTAAGACCAGAGATAACATTTTTCGCTGGGCTTTGTAGTAATCCGATGATATCACCGATTAACTCTTCACGAGACTTGATTGCTTCAAGCGTATCCAATTGGTTGTCACCAATGAAGATTGCTTCTTCAATATAAGCTCCTTTAAGAATCGGTCTGTCATTCTTCTTGCGGAAATCTTTAATCAATTTTGCAGGTGCATTCCCTACTTCAGCAAACATGATAGATGTAGGACCACTTAGCACGGATGCCAAGTTATCGTAATTTCTACCTTCAACCTTAGCCATTGCTTTCGCCAACAATGTATTCTTAACTACACGTAGTTCGATACCTTGTTGAAAACAACGACGGCGTAATTGGTTAATTGTTTCAACTGTAAGAGATGCTGTATCTGCAAGATAGAAGATGTTTGCTTTCGATAAATCTTGAGCAAGATCTTCAATGTACTGTGCTTTTTGATCTTTATTCATACTTCAAGATTTTAAGCTACAACAGATTTAGCATCAATTTGGATACTTGGAGACATTGTAGAGCTAATGTAAATACTTCTAATGTAAGTACCTTTTGCAGCAGATGGTTTCAATTTGATTAATTGCTGGATCAATTCAAATGCATTTTCGCGAATTTTAACTCCTTCGAAGCTAGCTTTCCCTACTGATGAGTGAA
>RCUP01001222.1_pt1 | contig 16184 bp, 13 predicted proteins | sample 2166341 | NCBI WGS metagenome assembly RCUP01 (sample SAMN09932325, study PRJNA488358) | compost metagenome | isolation source: compost soil in succinonitrile-enriched | place: Germany: Experimental Botanical Garden | reverse complement strand
CCTTCGGCATTCGCAAGCATCCGCAAAAGGATCGCGTGACCGAAGAGTTGCTGGAGCTGGTCAACCTCAAAGGCCTCGGCAAGCGCTTCCCCCATGAGCTTTCCGGCGGCCAACAGCAGCGTGTTGCGCTGGCCCGCGCCCTGGCGCCGGAGCCGCAATTGCTGCTGCTCGACGAACCGTTCTCCAACCTCGATGGCGAGTTGCGCCGCAAGCTCAGCCATGAAGTGCGCGACATTCTCAAGGCTCGCGGCACCAGCGCGATTCTGGTGACCCACGATCAGGAAGAAGCCTTCGCCGTCAGCGATCACGTCGGCGTGTTCAAGGAAGGCCGACTGGAACAGTGGGATACGCCCTACAACCTCTATCACGAACCGCTGACGCCGTACGTGGCCAGCTTCATCGGCCAGGGATACTTCATTCGTGGCCAGTTGAGCAGCCCGGAGTCGGTGCAGACCGAGTTGGGTGAATTGCGCGGCAACCGCGCCTACACCTGGCCGGTCGGTGGGGCAGTGGATGTGTTGTTGCGTCCGGACGATATCGTTTATGCGCCAGACAGCGCGTTAAAAGCGCGGATCGTCGGCAAGTCGTTCCAGGGCGCGTCGACGCTGTATCGCCTGCAACTGCCGACCGGTGCGCAGCTGGAATCGATCTTCCCGAGCCATGTCGATCATCAGATCGGCGCCGAGGTTGGCATTCGTGTTGCGGCGGAGCACCTGGTGTTGTTTCAGGCATCCGGCAGCATGGCGGCGCAGATTCCGGTGGTTGAATCGGGGGTTCGGCGGCACAGCACCGCTCACTGACACGGATCAAAAGATCGCAGCCTTCGGCAGCTCCTACAGGTGTACACAAACCTTGTAGGAGCTGCCGAAGGCTGCGATCTTTTGCTTTCAACCCAACATCAGCGTACCGCTGGCCACCAGCGTCGCATTCCCGCCTATCTTCACCCGATCCCCTTCCAGCCGGCAGAACAACTCCCCACCTCGCGCAGAACACTGATAAGCCGTCAGACTCGACTTGCCCAGACGTCTTGACCAATACGGAATCAGGCTGCAATGGGTCGACCCGGTCACCGGGTCTTCATTGATGCCAATCGCCGGTGCGAAATAGCGCGAGACGAAATCGTGTTTATTGCCCCGCGCGGTCACGATGGCGCCCAGCCAAGGCAGTTTCGCCAGTGCGACCATGTCCGGTTTGCAGTCGAGCACGGCCTGCTCGGACTCCAGCACCACGAACAACTCGTTCGAACCCAGCACATCGACCGCTTCCACGCCAAGCGCACGCTCGACGTCCAGGGTCACGCCCACTTCCGAAGGGACGATCGACGGGAAATCCAGCCACAAACGCCCACCCTCACGACTCACGCTCAGCGGGCCGGACTTGCAAGTGAAGTCCAGGCGCTCAACGGGTTCTTTGTAGATTTCAAACAAAACGTAAGCGCTGGCCAGGGTCGCGTGACCACACAATGGCACCTCGGTGGTCGGGGTAAACCAGCGAATGTGCCAGCCCTGCCCTTCACGCACCACGAAAGCGGTTTCGGCGAGGTTGTGTTCCGCGGCGATCTTTTGCATCAACTCATCGGCGAGCCATGCATCCAGTCGATAAACCATCGCCGGATTGCCACTGAAGGGCCGATCACTGAACGCATCGACCTGATGAAACTCAAGCTGCATGAGACTTCTCCTTTATAAGCTCAAGCGCGGCCGATATCGGCGAACGTTGCCTGGGTATGTTCAGCCAGCACGGCGGGCGCCAGTTCGACTTCCAGGCCACGGCGCCCCGCGCTGACAAAAATGCTCGCAAAGGGCTGGGCCGAATTGTCGATAAAAGTGCGCAAGCGCTTCTTCTGCCCCAACGGACTGATGCCACCCAACAGATAACCGGTGGAACGCTGGGCCGCCGCCGGGTCGGCCATTTCGACTTTCTTCACCCCGGCCGCATGGGCCAGTGCTTTCAAATCGAGAGTCCCGCCAACCGGCACCACTGCCACCAGCAATTCACCTTTTTCACTGGCCGCCAACAAGGTCTTGAACACTTGCGCCGGGTCCAATCCGAGCTTTTCCGCCGCTTCCAGCCCGTAGGACGCAGCCTTCGGGTCGTGTTCATAACTGTGCACACGGTGTTCGGCCCGAACCTTTTTCAGCAAATCCAATGCGGGTGTCATGACAGCTCCAGACTTGGCGGCAGTAGAAAAAATCCTGCGCCGGATTCTAGGACATTGATCCGCAAAAGGCTCTATCCCGGCGCCGTTTGGACAGGCCGCCCACCGTCGCCAGTCACGATCATTCACCGGACTAATAGTTTGTTTGTGACCAATGGTTCACTTTCGACCTTTGACAGCCGTGTTTCTTGTCTATATTTTTTCGTTTCTGAAACTGTACGAAAAGTCTTACCGCAGTGCCCTGCTGTAAACCGGGAACAGGATGGGGATCCTGCCTTGGTGAAAAACGCGCTTTGACCACAATGGACTGAAAGCGCCAGACAAGAAAAAAAATGAGGTTTCAATGACAACTGCTTTACAACAACCGTCGCTCTCGAGCCAATGCATGGCCGAGTTTCTGGGTACTGCACTTCTGATCTTTTTTGGTACAGGTTGCGTTGCCGCGCTCAAGGTCGCGGGTGCCAGCTTTGGCTTGTGGGAAATCAGCATCATCTGGGGCGTCGGCGTGAGCATGGCGATCTACCTGACCGCAGGCGTTTCCGGGGCTCATCTCAACCCTGCCGTGAGCATCGCGTTGAGCATTTTTGCCGACTTCGAAAAGCGCAAACTGCCCTTCTACATTTTTGCCCAGGTGGCTGGCGCCTTTTGCGGCGCTCTGTTGGTGTACACGCTGTACAGCAACCTGTTCTTCGATTTCGAACAAACTCACCACATGGTTCGCGGCACCGAAGCCAGCCTGGAATTGGCGTCGGTATTCTCCACTTTCCCCAACCCGAGCCTGTCCACGGCACAAGCATTCCTCGTCGAAGTCATCATCACCGCCATCCTGATGGGCGTGATCATGTCGCTGACCGACGACAACAATGGCCTGCCCAACGGCCCGCTGGCACCGATCCTGATCGGCCTGCTGATTGCGGTGATCGGCAGTTCGATGGGGCCATTGACCGGTTTCGCGATGAATCCTGCCCGTGACTTCGGCCCTAAGCTGATGACCTTTTTCGCCGGCTGGGGTGAGATTTCCCTCACCGGCGCGCGCGATATTCCGTACTTCCTGATTCCGGTTTTCGCACCGATAGTCGGCGCCTGCCTCGGTGCAGCGGCCTACCGCGGAATCATCGCCCGTCATCTGCCGAACGCCGTACCTGCTACAAAGGACACATCAACGGCCATTGACGGCAAACCGAGAATTTCTTGATACCGTTGGCGCATGATCCTGCCGAAAAGATCGCGCGCCAGACCTCACTCCCTTATTTCGTCCAAGGCAATCGACATGACCGACACTCAGAATAAGAACTACATCATTGCCCTCGATCAGGGTACGACCAGCTCCCGCGCGATCATTTTCGACCGCGACGCCAACGTGGTCTGCACCGCTCAACGGGAGTTCGCGCAGCATTACCCGCAAGCCGGTTGGGTCGAACATGACCCGATGGAAATCTTCGCCACCCAGAGCGCGGTGATGGTCGAGGCCCTGGCGCAAGCCGGCCTGCATCACGATCAGGTCGCGGCCATCGGCATCACCAACCAGCGTGAAACCACCGTGGTCTGGGACAAGAACACCGGCCGACCGATCTACAACGCGATTGTCTGGCAGTGCCGCCGCAGCACCGAGATCTGCCAACAGCTCAAGCGCGATGGCCACGAGCAATACATCAGCGACACCACAGGCCTGGTCACCGACCCGTACTTCTCCGGCACCAAGCTCAAGTGGATTCTCGACAACGTCGAAGGCAGCCGCGAACGCGCGCGCAACGGCGAACTGCTGTTCGGCACCGTCGACAGCTGGCTGATCTGGAAATTTACCGGCGGCAAGGTGCATGTCACCGACTACACCAACGCTTCGCGCACCATGCTCTTCAACATCCACACCCTGGAGTGGGACGCGAAGATGCTGGAGGTGCTGGATATCCCCCGCGAAATGCTCCCGGAAGTGAAGTCGTCGTCGGAGATTTATGGCCGTACCAAAAGCGGCATTGCCATCGGCGGCATCGCTGGCGACCAGCAAGCCGCGTTGTTCGGTCAGATGTGCGTTGAAGCCGGTCAGGCGAAAAACACCTACGGCACCGGTTGCTTCCTGTTGATGAACACTGGCGACAAAGCCGTGAAATCCAAACACGGCATGCTCACCACCATCGCCTGCGGCCCACGCGGCGAAGTGGCCTACGCACTGGAAGGTGCGGTGTTCAACGGTGGCTCCACCGTGCAATGGCTGCGTGACGAGTTGAAGATCATCAACGACGCCCACGACACCGAATACTTCGCCAACAAGGTCAAGGACAGCAACGGCGTGTACCTGGTGCCCGCCTTCACCGGCCTCGGCGCGCCGTATTGGGACCCGTACGCCCGTGGCGCATTGTTCGGCCTGACCCGCGGTGTTCGTGTGGACCACATCATCCGTGCCGCGCTTGAGTCGATCGCCTACCAGACCCGCGACGTGCTCGACGCCATGCAACAGGACGCCGGCGAACGCCTGAAAGCCCTGCGCGTGGATGGCGGTGCGGTGGCGAACAACTTCCTCATGCAGTTCCAGGCCGACATCCTTGGCACTCAGGTCGAGCGCCCGCAAATGCGCGAAACCACGGCGCTGGGCGCGGCTTACCTGGCGGGCCTGGCCTGCGGTTTCTGGGGTAGCCTGGAAGAGTTGCGTGGCAAAGCCGTCATCGAACGCAAGTTCGAACCGACCCTGGACGAAACCGCCAAGGAAAAACTTTACGCCGGCTGGAAAAAAGCCGTCAGCCGCACTCGCGATTGGGCGTCTGAAGACGAGGCTGAATAAGCCCACTTGCAGACTGGTATCAGCTTGTAACTGGTAGGGAGCAGATTCCTGCGGCATCATGGGCAAATTTTGCACGGCAGCCCAAAGGACGCCCCATGAATCTGCCTCCCCGTCAGCAGCAAATCCTCGAGCTTGTCCGCGAACGCGGCTATGTCAGCATCGAGGAAATGGCCACGCTGTTCGTTGTTACCCCGCAAACCATCCGCCGCGATATCAATCAGCTCGCGGAAGCCAATTTGCTGCGTCGCTATCACGGCGGCGCCGCTTACGATTCCAGTGTTGAAAACACCGCCTACGCCATGCGCGCCGACCAGATGCGCGATGAGAAGCAGCGGATCGGCGAAGCCATTGCCGCGCAGATCCCCGATCACGCCTCGCTGTTCATCAACATCGGCACCACCACCGAATCCATCGCCCGCGCGCTGCTCAATCACAGTCACTTGAAGATCATCACCAACAACCTGCACGTAGCCTCGATGCTCAGCGCCAAGGATGATTTCGACGTGCTGCTGACTGGCGGCAATGTGCGCCGCGACGGTGGTGTAGTCGGTCAGGCCAGCGTCGATTTCATCAACCAGTTCAAGGTCGATTTTGCTCTGGTCGGCATCAGCGGCATTGATGAAGACGGCAGCCTGCTGGATTTCGATTATCAGGAAGTTCGGGTATCCCAGGCGATCATCGCCAACGCCCGACAGGTGATCCTCGCCGCCGACTCCAGCAAATTCGGGCGCAATGCCATGATTCGCCTGGGGCCGATCAGCCTGGTCGATTGTCTGGTTACTGACCAGCAACCGTCGCCGGCGCTGGCGCAGTTGTTGAACCAGCATAAGGTTCGGCTGGAGGTTGTTTAACAACCTGTAGGAGCACGGCTTGCCGGCGATGGCGTACTCATGACCGCCATCGCCGGCAAGCCGTGCTCCTACACAGCCACGACTACCCCCACCTACTTCACTAAATGTTCGTAATTTTTCCTTTATCAGCCCTTCGATGAGTATTTTCAATCGAAGCTGACTGGCTGTGCGCGTCTTTATGGGCTAGTATTTTCGCAAATGAACATTAATGTTCGAATTCAAATACAGAACATCAAAGAATTCCGAGGCCGAGCCGATGCCCACTTCCACCTTGCCTACGCCCCCTCTCGCCGAGGTCTACGATATCGCCGTCATCGGTGGCGGGATCAATGGCGTGGGGATCGCAGCGGATGCCGCCGGCCGCGGTCTCTCGGTGTTCCTTTGCGAAAAGGATGACTTGGCCAGCCACACCTCTTCGGCCAGCAGCAAGCTGATCCACGGCGGCCTGCGCTACCTCGAACATTACGAATTCCGCCTCGTGCGCGAAGCCCTGGCCGAACGTGAAGTGCTGCTGACCAAAGCCCCGCACATCGTCAAGCAAATGCGCTTCGTGCTGCCGCACCGTCCGCACCTGCGCCCGGCCTGGATGATCCGCGCCGGCCTGTTCCTGTATGACAACCTCGGCAAACGCGAACAGCTCCAGGGTTCGAAAAGCCTGAAGTTCGGCCCGGATAGCGCGCTGAAAAGCGAAATCACCAAAGGCTTCGAATACTCCGACTGCTGGGTCGACGATGCGCGTCTCGTTGTGCTGAATGCCATGGCCGCCCGGGAAAAAGGCGCCCACGTCCACACTCAGACCCGTTGCGTCAGCGCCCGTCGCACCAAAGGCCTGTGGCACCTGCACCTTGAGCGCGCCGATGGCAGCCTGTTTTCGATCCGCGCCAAAGCGCTGGTGAATGCCGCCGGCCCGTGGGTCGCCAAGTTCATTCGTGATGATCTAAAAATGGAATCGCCGTACGGCATCCGCCTGATTCAGGGCAGCCACCTGATCGTGCCGAAGCTGTACGAAGGTGAACACGCGCACATCCTGCAAAACGAAGATCAGCGCATCGTGTTCACCATTCCGTACCTGAACCACTTCACCCTGATCGGCACCACCGACCGCGAATACACCGGCGACCCGGCTGCCGTGGCGATCACCGATGGTGAAACGGATTACCTGATGAACGTGGTCAACGCCCACTTCAAAAAGCAGCTCAGCCGCGACGACATCCTGCACAGCTATTCCGGCGTGCGCCCGCTGTGCAACGACGAATCCGACAACCCGTCAGCCGTCACCCGCGACTACACCCTCGCGCTGTCGGGCAGCGGTGAAGAAGCGCCGTTGCTGTCGGTGTTCGGCGGCAAGCTCACCACCTACCGCAAACTGGCCGAATCGGCGCTCGCGCAACTGGCACCGTACTTCACGCACATCAAGCCGAGCTGGACCGCCAATGCGCCGCTGCCGGGTGGCGAAGACATGACCACCCCGCAGGCGTTGAGCTCAAAAATCCGCGACAAGTTCGACTGGATTCCGACCGAGATTTCCCGTCGCTGGTCCACCACCTACGGCAGCCGGACCTGGCGCATGCTCGAAGGCGTTCAAAACCTGAGCGACCTGGGCGAGCACATTGGCGGCGGTCTCTATACCCGTGAAGTCGACTACCTGTGCAGCGAAGAATGGGCGACTACCGCGCATGACATCCTGTGGCGCCGCAGCAAGCTCGGCTTGTTCACCACGCCGGCGGAACAGGAAAAGCTCAAGGATTACCTGAACAAGGTCGAGCAGAACCGCAGCAAGATCGAAGCGGCCTGATCGGCGCTCCGGACAAACGAAAGCCCCTGAATCTCACGATTCAGGGGCTTTTTTGTAACGGCCGGTTTATTCCCGCAAATCCGACTCATGAATCGGCTGATCACGATGGGTCGCCCGTTGATACTGCGCCGGCCAGATGGCTTTGCGCCCCCCGAGATCATCATCCGCATGCAGCGGCCAGTACGGATCGCGCAACAGCTCGCGGGCCAGGAAGATGATGTCTGCCTGACAGGTGCGCAGAATGTGCTCGGCCTGCGCCGGGTCGGTAATCATGCCTACGGTGCCGGTAGCGATTTCCGCTTCCTTGCGGACCTTTTCGGCGAAGCGCGTCTGATAGCCGGGGCCGGTAGGAATTTCCGCGTTGACCGCCGTGCCGCCAGACGACACATCGATCAGGTCCACGCCCAGGGTTTTGAGGCGACGCGCCAGTTCAACGGTTTCATCAGGGTTCCAGCCGTCTTCTACCCAGTCCGTGGCCGAGACCCGAACAAACAACGGCAGCTCTTCCGGCCACACCGCGCGCACCGCTTCGGTGACCTGCAATACCAAACGAATGCGGTTCTCAAATGAACCGCCGTACTGGTCACGCCGTTGATTACTCAGCGGTGAAAGAAACTGGTGCAGCAGATAGCCATGGGCCGCGTGCACTTCCACCACTTTGAAACCGGCTTCCAGCGCACGTTTGGCTGCATCGACAAAAGCCTGAATCACATCGGCGATTTCAGCATCGTCGAGCTGTTTGGGTTGTGTGTGCTGTGGGTCAAAAGCAATCGGTGACGGGCCGACCGGCAACCAGCCGCCGTCTTCGGCTTTTACGCTGCCATGCTTGCCGAGCCACGGCCGATAGGTGCTGGCCTTGCGCCCCGCATGGGCCAGTTGGATGCCGGCCACACCGCCCTGGGCGGCAATGAAGCGGGTGATGCGTTGCAAGGGTTCGATCTGTTCATCGTTCCACAGGCCAAGGTCTTGCGCGGTGATGCGCCCGTCGGCGGTGATCGCCGTGGCTTCGGTGAACACCAGCCCCGCCCCGCCGATGGCACGACTGCCGAGGTGGACCAGATGCCAGTCATTGGCCAGGCCATCGACGCTGGAATACTGGCACATCGGTGATACCGCGATGCGATTGAGCAGGGTCAGTTGGCGAAGGTTATAGGGTTCAAGCAGCAGACTCATGGGGCACCTCTCGAATCAGTGGTCAGGCTCCAGGGTTCTGTTTGAAAAGTCGACGAGTGACAGGAAAAAGGTACAGCACCCGCCCCCGCGGGCAAAAGGATTCGACAAGACGTCACAAGGATAATCAAGCAGTGCTTAGAGCCTAGTCGACATCGCTGTAGGAGCGAGCTTGCTCGCGAAAAAACCAGAGGCGCTGATGGGAATCAGATTTAGCGCGTTATCGTTCACGACCATCGTCGGAGCGCCGCCCGGAGCAAGCTCGCTCCTACAAGTATTGGCTTAACGCGGTTCGATGTGGGCAATCATCAGCTGAACGGTCTCGTTCCCACGAAACTCGTTCACGTCGAGCTTATAGGCCAGCTCCACCCACTTGATGGTCGGATTCGGCCAGACGTCACGGTCGATGCCAAAGGCAATGCCATCAAGCTTGACCGAGCCGCACTCACTTCTGAGCACCACTTTCAGGTGGCGTTCGCCGACCACGCGCTGTTCGACCAGTTGAAACACCCCGTGAAACAGCGGCTCCGGGAAATGCTGCCCCCAAGGGCCGGCGTGGCGCAGTGCACGGGCCAGTTCCAGGTGAAACTCCTCGACCGCCAAGGTGCCGTCAGACAGTAGGCGCCCAGTCAGGTCCTCTTCGCGCAATTGCCGACGCACTTCCGCGTCAAAGGCTTCGGCGAACAACGGGAAATTCGCTTCCGGCAATGTCAGCCCTGCCGCCATCGCATGGCCGCCGTACTTGGTGATCAGGTTCGGATGCTGCGCCGCCACCACGCTCAGGGCGTCGCGGATGTGAAAGCCCTGGACCGAACGGCCCGAGCCTTTGAGCAGGCCGTCGCCGGCATCGGCGAAGGCAATGGTCGGGCGGAAATAGCGCTCTTTCATCCGCGACGCGAGGATACCGATGACACCCTGGTGCCACTCGGGATCGAACAGGCACAAGCCGAACGGCATCGATTCCACCGGCAAATCCTTGAGCTGCGCCAGCGCTTCACGCTGCATGCCTTGCTCGATGGATTTGCGGTCCTGGTTCATGCCGTCCAGCTGAGCGGCCATTTCACCGGCCAGACCGGCGTCTTCAGTGAGCAGGCATTCGATGCCCAGGCTCATGTCATCCAGACGCCCCGCCGCGTTCAGGCGCGGGCCGACGATGAAGCCAAGGTCGGTGGAAGTGATGCGCGCATGATCACGCTTGGCCACTTCCAGGATTGCCTTGATCCCCGGCCGGGCACGGCCGGCACGAATCCGTTCCAGGCCCTGATGCACCAGAATCCGGTTGTTGGCATCCAGCGGCACCACGTCGGCCACGCTGCCCAGAGCCACCAGATCGAGCAGTTCGCCGATATTCGGCTGCGGCTTGCTTGTGTACCAGCCCAGCTCGCGCAACCGCGCACGCAAGGCCATCAATACGTAGAAAATCACCCCGACACCGGCCAGCGCCTTGCTCGGGAACTCGCAACCCGGCTGGTTCGGATTGACGATGGCGTCGGCCAGCGGCAGCTCATCGCCGGGCAAGTGGTGATCGGTGACCAGCACGTTGAGCCCGGCCTTTTTCGCCGCCGCCACGCCTTCGACACTGGAAATGCCGTTGTCCACGGTGATCAGCAGTTGAGGCTGACGCTCCAGCGCCACCGCGACGATTTCCGGCGTCAGGCCGTAGCCATAGTCGAAACGATTGGGCACCAGATAATCGACATGCGCCGCACCCAGCAAGCGCAACCCCAACGTGCCGACCGTACTCGCGGTTGCGCCGTCGGCGTCAAAGTCACCGACGATCAGAATCCGCTGACGCTGCTCCAGCGCGGTCACCAGCAAATCCACGGCCGCCTCGATACCCTTGAGCTTCTGGAACGGAATCAGCCGCGCCAGACTCTTGTCCAGTTCGGCTTCGGACTGTACGCCCCGCGCCGCGTACAGGCGGGTCAACAGCGGCGGAATATCACCGAGGAATGGCAAGGTGTCGGGCAGCAGGCGAGGTTCGATGCGCATGGGGTGACAGGTGCTTCTCTTGAGTACGTAGGATAAAACCAGATGACGTGCGCGGACTCAGCCGCGCTCGCCCGACAACCATTGCAGTTGGACTTCGTGCTGACCACGGTCATCGGTGACGAAAATCGTCCCTTCGCTGATCATCACGTCCCACTTGATAACGCGCGGCATGTCTTTGGCCAGGGTCTCCAGGACTTCCTGAGGCACGGCAGCGATGTGGACGTTTTTCAGGTTCTTGATCGCCGGGATCACTTTGCCTTCCCAGACGCGCAGGCTGCCATACGCCAGCAGGCTGGTGCGTTCAGTGCGACGCGAGCACCAGGTCAGGCGATCGGCATCCGGCTGGCCGACTTCGATCCAGTGCAGGACACGGTCATCCAGGCTTTTTTCCCACAAGGCTGGTTCATCCACTTCCGACAGACCACGGCCAAAAGACAGCTGCTCGTTGTACCAGAGGGCGTAGGCCAGCAGGCGCACGGTCATGCGCTCTTCGGTTTCCGAAGGGTGACGGGCGATGGTCTGCTTCACGCTCTCATAGACGCTGCGGTCGAGGTCGGTGAGGTTCAGTTCAAACTTGTAGGTCGTGGACGGCTGGGCCATGAACGGGCTTCTTGATACGAGGAAAGGCGGCAAGTCTAACCGATGCGGCAGGTATTCATCGAATTGAAGGCAATCTCGCCCGGGCGCCTGACAGTCGGCTATGTTAAAACTCTGTATTCGCTCAACCCTTGTCCTACAGGATCCCGTATGTCGTCCACCGCCAAACCGCTTTCAGGCCTCAAAGTCATCGAATTGGGCACTTTGATTGCCGGCCCTTTTGCCTCGCGCATTTGCGCTGAATTCGGTGCCGATGTGGTCAAGGTCGAATCCCCGGACGGTGGCGATCCGCTGCGAAAATGGCGCAAGTTGTATGAAGGCACTTCGCTGTGGTGGTTCGTGCAGGCGCGCAACAAAAAGTCGCTGACCCTGAACCTCAAGCATCCCGACGGCCTGGCGATCCTGAAAAAGCTGCTGAGCGAAGCGGACATCCTGATCGAGAACTTCCGCCCGGGCGTATTGGAAAAACTCGGCCTGGGCTGGGACGTCTTGCACGCACTGAACCCAAAACTGGTGATGGTGCGCCTCTCGGGCTTCGGCCAGACCGGACCGATGAAGGATCAGCCGGGGTTTGGTGCGGTCGGCGAGTCGATGGGCGGCTTGCGCTACATCACCGGTTTCGAGGATCGCCCACCGGTACGCACCGGGATTTCCATTGGCGACTCGATTGCCGCGCTCTGGGGCGTGATCGGCGCGCTTATGGCTTTGCGTCACCGCGAGGTCAATGGCGGCCAGGGGCAAGTGGTGGACGTGGCGCTCTATGAAGCGATCTTCGCCATGATGGAAAGCATGGTCCCGGAGTTCGATGTGTTCGGCTTCATCCGCGAACGCACCGGCAACATCATGCCCGGTATAACGCCGTCATCGATCCATACCAGCGCCGATGGCAAACACATACAGATCGGTGCCAACGGCGATGCGATCTTCAAACGATTCATGCTGATCATTGGCCGCGAAGACCTGGCCAACGATCCAATGCTGGCCAGCAACGACGGTCGTGACAGCCGCCGTGACGAGCTCTACGGGGTCATCGATCGCTGGGTCAACTCACTGCCGCTGGACACAGTCCTTGAGCGGCTGAATCAGGCCGACGTGCCAGCCAGCCGGATCTTCAGCGCCGAAGACATGTTCAGCGATCCGCAGTACCTCGCCCGGGAAATGTTCCTGCAGGCCAAGCTGCCGGACGGCAAAGACTTCAAGATGCCGGGAATCGTGCCGAAACTCTCTGATACACCCGGTGATTGTGAATGGGTCGGGCCGCAACTGGGCGAGCACAATGCGCAGGTACTCCAGGAACTTGGCTATGACGCGTCGCAGATCACACAGCTGCGCAAAGACGGAGCCATTTGAGCTGAAGCGTCTGTTTGCGCAATTCATCAAGCACTGCCTGTGGCGGAACGGGCGGGCGCTGTGTGCTTTGGCGGGTATGCTGCTGATCGCCGCGCTGGCGCCTATGGCGTTGGCGCAACCCAAGGACACGCTGATCTGGCTCAAGCGCGATCTGCCACCGCTGTTCATTTTCGAAGGCCCGAAAAAAGGCCTGGGTGTTATCGATCAATTGCTGCCGAAGCTCATGGCCGGCATGCCTCAGTACCAGCACAGCGTGATGAGGGTCAATCGCGCGCGCGGATTGCAGATGCTCCATGAGCCATCCCTTACCTGCGATGCGGCGCTGAACTGGAGCAAGGAGCGGGAAACCTGGATCGCGTTTTCCTCGCCGGTGTTCCGCGCCATGAGCAACGGCCTGGCCGTGCGGCGGGTTGATCGCGAAGTGCTGGCACCCTTCATCAAGGACGGCGAAGTGGATCTGGCCGCCCTGCTGGCAACCGGCAGTGTGACCTTGGGGATCATTGCCGAACGCAACTATGGCGAGTACCTCGACACCTTGCTCAAACAGGCGCCGCCCAAGGTGCTGACACTCCATTACGGCAATGACGCCTTGGGCAGTCTGCTGCAAATGCAACGCCTTGGACGCTTGCAACTGCTGTTGGGCTATCGCCCGGAAATCCGCTACCAGGCGCAGCAGCAAGGGATCGCCGAGAATGAATTGCAGTTCTTCCCGATCCGCGGCACAGGCAAATACCTGTCCGGATACATCGGCTGCACCAACACGCCGCAAGGCCGACAGGCGATCATCGAGATCAACCAACTGCTGCGCGCCCTGCCCCGCGATCACCTGAGCGAGGCCTACGCGGCCTGGCTCGACCCGGAAAGTCGCAGCGAATACCTGGAAGCTTCCAAAGCTTTTTTCGAACAACAGGCCGGGCAGTGAAAAATCCCGGGCAAAAGAAACCCCGAGAAGTGGGGAGACGACTCGGGGTTAAACGTGGCCTACATAAAGACCCGTAGCAACAAGCTACAAGCACCGGAGCACAATGCTTGATCTTGCTGGTAAAGGGTCTGACTGACCTGAATGCAGGAAGGTTCCCACAAAACTCAATTCAGTTTCGGCTGGCCAGCAGCCGATCCTGAGCGGCATTGCGCAACGCCGCGATCACACAAGGCTCCAGGCGTCCTTCAGCAATCAGCACATCGCGATGCAAACCATCGACCACATCGGTCAGTGAGCGTTTGTCGATCAACTGCGCCTGACTGAACTCCCGGTCGACCACCACTGCACCGGTCGCATTCGTCAATGTCACCCGGCATTCGCCATGAAGGCCCGACGGGGTCAATGTCACCTGGTACGGGCTCAGAGCCTCACCGAGCAAGAGACTGATACTTTCCATCTCGATCACCACTCAATAGTCCGAAAACAAAGTGCCTGGGGCGTGTCTACAGTAAATGACCGCCGGCCCGAGAAGAAAGTTCTGGATACCGAGCGCGGGACAATCCGCGCCTCGAGTCAAAAGAGCATGCACGGCAAAGATGACAGAGAAAAAACAGGCGCGTCACGTCTGTCGGGTTCGTTGAGCGATATCGATCCATCCCCCCAACAACCCTCGCAATTGACCATCGGCACTGTAAAACGGCACGGTCCATTGATAGATGTCCTGCAGGCCATCCTTGAACAGCAATTGCCGCTCGCTGAACCGTGATTTGCGCGTGCTCAACTGAGCCATGAACTCGGCATGCAAGAGCTCGGCGGTTTCTTTGGGCAAGACTTCAAGTTCGATCAACAGTCGTCCCTGCATCTGATCAAAACGAGCCGACAGGCTCTCCTCATAGCTTTTGTTGCACATGAGCAAACGTCCTTGCCGGTCTCGAACAAACACTGGGTCAGGCATTGCGTCCATCAACGTGTGCTGGAACGCCAACTGATCGCGAAGACCGTTCTCGGCACCCTTACGCTGCTCGATTACAGTGGCCAGTCGACGATTCCAGATCAGCGATATCAGCGCGAACAGGCTGACGATCAACACACTCCAGCAAACCCGCCCGGTAACCCCCGACCAGATTGAGGGAGTCGTTGCGGGCGCAATCTCATAAAACCATTTCTGGCGAATGGCTTGCAGTTCGGCAGGCGGAAAAGCCTCCAGTGCTTTACTGAGGATGCTCAACAGCTGCGGCTGATCTTTGTGCACTGCCAGATAATCAGCATCCCATTTGCCCTCCATCGCTTCACTCACCCTGAGCCGCCCTGACGGATAGAGTCGCGCTCCGATTTCATTGTCGATGGTCGCGTACGCTTCGCCGCTCTCGACCAATGCCCGGGCTTCAGCGTGAGTCTTTACCGAACGCAATTCGATGGACGGGTGGTCGCGACGAATCACGGCCTCCAGCGCATGCCGCGTCGGTAGCACCAGTACCTTTTTCGCCAATTGCTCCAGCGACTGCACAGCAGGGGCCTCTGCATGCCCGACAAACACCCAGCCAGCGCCGCCGAAGGCATGACTGAAATCGAGAAATGCCCTGCGTTCGTCGTTCATGGACAGCATCGTGCTCATATCGGCAGCGCCGCTTTCCAGACGACCGAGCAACTGCTCGGTGGAAAATGTCTCGTCGTAGACAAACTGCAAGCCTGTCATGGCGCTGATGCGCTCCAGCACATCGTTATGGAAACCACTCCAATGACCGCGCTCGTCCTTGAACAGATACAAGGGATATTGTGTCGACGCGACGACGACTGGCGAATGCTCCGCCAACCACTGGCGTTCCTGCGCATCAAGCTCGATCAGCGGCCCGGTAGCCGTCATGTCAGTTTCATACGCTACCAATTGCGCCGCCATCGCCCCCAGGCTCAGCCCCAGGAGCGCAACCAAAAACATCCAGCTCAAGGCTGGCATCAATACTGCGAAATACGGCATTACCACATCCTTGCGCTCGGTCCGCCCGTCCTCAATAGGCGATTTCCCGGCCAGTGTGGCATGCAAAAACAACAAAGCCCGTCAGGAGACGGGCTTCAATGTGTGACAGGTTTTGCCGGTTACAAAGGCTTACCGCGGTTGCCATGCTGACTGACAAAGGCCTGCACGGCTTTCAGGTCGTTCGGCAACACGGTGCAACGCTCGTCTCGCTCAAACAAATCAGAAAGATGTACAGGGAGTTCGAGTGCTTTTCCTACACCGGCTTTCTCCACGGCGTCCGGGAATTTGACCGGATGCGCCGTACCGAGGATCACCATTGGGATATCCAGGCTGCGACGGCATTCGCGCGCGGCCTTGACGCCGATGGCGGTGTGCGGGTCCAGCACTTCGCCGGTCTGCTCGTAGACTTCGGCGATGGTTTCGCAGGTTTGTGCGTCATCCACGGCCAGCGAGTCGAACAGTTTGCGGGCTTCGGTCCAGCGCTCTTGCTCGACGCTGAAACCGCCGCCCTGCTTGAAGCTGTCCATCAAACCGGCAATCGCTGCGCCGTTGCGACCGTGCAGGTCGAACAGCAGGCGTTCGAAGTTCGACGAGACCA
>RCUP01001219.1_pt1 | contig 16190 bp, 12 predicted proteins | sample 2166341 | NCBI WGS metagenome assembly RCUP01 (sample SAMN09932325, study PRJNA488358) | compost metagenome | isolation source: compost soil in succinonitrile-enriched | place: Germany: Experimental Botanical Garden | reverse complement strand
CCACCGACCCGGTCGAATCCTTCGACCCGCCCTCGCTCATCAGCTACGTCGGCGATCATATGACACGTGCCGCGGTCACGCAGGTCTACGAGAAGGCCGGCATCGGCCCCGAGGACATCCGCGTGTGCGAGTTGCACGACTGCTTCGCGCAGAACGAACTGCTCTCCTACGAGAGCCTGGGCTTCTGCGCCACCGGCGAAGGCATGAAGTTCGTGATGGACGGCAACAACACCTACGGCGGCCAGGTGGTGACCAATCCGTCGGGCGGCCTGCTGTCGAAGGGCCACCCGCTGGGTGCCACGGGCCTGGCCCAGTGCTACGAACTCACCAACCAGTTGCGCGGCACGGCGGACAAGCGCCAGGTCGAAGGCGCCAGCATCGGCCTGCAGCACAACATCGGCCTGGGCGGCGCCTGCGTGGTGACGCTGTACGGCAAGAACTGAGCGGCCCTGCGGAGCATCCCATGATCGACAAGTCCTTCATCGGCCACAGCCTGGGCCGGCGCACCATTGCCATCGAGGAAGGTGCGGTGCGCTTCTACGCCAAGGCGATCGGCGAGACCGACCCCATCTACAGCGACGTGGACACCGCCCGCGCGGGCGGCCACCGCTCGCTGCGCGTGCCGCCGACCTACCTGTCGTGTCTGGAAACACAGGCCTTCCCCTCTCGCGACGTGCTCAAGCTCGTGGGCATGGAGCTCAAGCGCATCCTGCACGCCGAGCAGGCCTACATCTACCACGCCCCCGTGTGTGCGGGCGAGGCGCTGACCTTCGAATCGCGCATCGCCGACATCTACGAGAAAAAGGGCGGCGCGCTCGAATTCCTGATCAAGGAGACCCGCGTCACCAACCAGGACGGCGTGCACGTGGCCGACCTGCGCTCCACCGTCGTGCAGCGCCAACTCGGAAAGGCAAGCTGATGGCCATCAACATCGAACAACTGCGCGCCCTGCAAGTCGGCGACACCACGACCACCCTGCAGGTGCCACCGATCTCGCGCACCACGCTGGCGCTGTACGCCGGCGCCTCGGGCGACCACAACCCGATGCACATCGACATCGACTTCGCGCGCGCGGCCGGCGTGGATGACGTGTTCGCGCACGGCATGCTCTCAGCCGCCTACGTGGGCCGCATGGTCACCGACTGGGCCGGCCAGGCGCGCCTGCGCTCACTAAGCGCGCGCTTCACCGGAATCACCGCGGTGCACGACGCACCCACCTGCTCGGGCATCGTCACCGAGCGCTTCGAGCAGGACGGCGAGACGCGCCTGCGCATCGGCATGCAGGTCGCCAACCAACACGGCGACGTGAAGATCACCGGTCAGGCCGTGATCGCCGTGATCTGACGCTCCCCAACCCAACACACAACAAGAGACACCCATGAACAGAAAACTCGAAGGCAAGGTCGCCATCATCACCGGCTCGGGTCGTGGCATCGGCCGCGGCGTGGCCCTGAAGCTCGCAAGCGAAGGCGCGCGCATCGTCGTCAACGACCTCGACGCCGCACCGGCCGAGGAAGTGGTCGCCGGGATCCGCCAGGCCGGCGGCGAGGCCGTGGCCTGCGTGGGCAACGTCACGGCGCCCGACTTCGGCGACCGCATCGTCAAGACCGCGCTAGACAACTTCGGCGCGCTCGACATCATCGTCAACAACGCCGGCTACACCTGGGACAACGTCATCCAGAAGATGAGCGACGAGCAGTGGGACGCCATCCTCGACTGCCACCTGAAGGCGCCCTTTCGCGTCCTGCGCGCCGCCCAGCCCTATTTCCGCGAAGCCAGCAAGGCCGAAGCCGAGGCAGGCAAGGAGGTGTTCCGCAAGGTAGTCAACATTTCGTCGACCTCGGGCACCGGCGGCACCGCGGGCCAAGTCAACTACTCCTCGGCCAAGTCCGGCGTGATGGGCATGACCAAGGCGCTGGCCAAGGAATGGGGCCGCATGAAGGTCAACGTGAACTGCGTCGCCTTCGGGGCGATCGAGACGCGTCTGACCCAGGCCGTGACGCAAGAGACGACCGTCAAGGTCGACGGCCACGACATCCGCGTGGGCATTCCCGCGGACAAGATCGCCGCCGCGGGCAAGGAGATCCCGCTGGGCCGCCTGGGCACCGTCGAGGAAGCGGCGGGCGCGGTCTACATCCTGTGCCTGCCCGAGTCGAACTACGTGACTGGCCAGACCCTCATCTGCGGCGGTGGCCGCGGCGGCTTTTGACCACGGCCGTGCAACAGCGCAGTCGATGAAGGAATCCTCATGCCACAGTTGAACAAACACCACGCGCACTGGCCCGCCGGCGTCCCGCACACCCTCGACGTGCCCGACAGGAACATCTTCGATCACTTGCCGCGAGGGGCGGAACGCCACCCGGAGCGCACCGCCATCGACTACTACGGCCGCCCAATCACCTACCGCGCGCTGCACGACGGCGCGGTGGCCCTGGCCGGCTACCTGCAGCAGCATCTGGAGGTGCGCCGCGGCGACCGCGTGCTGCTGGTGATGCAGCCCTGCCCGCAGTTTGTGATGGCCTACTACGCCGTCCTTCGCTGCGACGCAGTGGTCGTGGCGCTCAGTCCCATGACGACAGATGCCGAGCTGCGCTACTACGCCGACGACTCTGGCGCACGGGTGGCGATCGCCATGCAGGACTTCTGGCCCCAGCTGCAGCCGTTGCTGGACGACCGAACTCTAGAAGGTGCCGTGGTGGGCGCCTACAGCCAGCTGGCTGGCCGGTCGGACGACGTGCCCTTCATGACGATTCCCGACTTCGTGCTGGCACCGCGCGACCTCTGCAGCCACCCACTCGTGCACGAGTTCATGGGCGCCCTGGCCGCCGACATCGCGCCCCTGCCCTCCAGCGCACTCGGCGCCGACCTCGCAGTCATCGCCTACACCTCGGGCACCACCGGCAAGGCCAAGGGCGCGATGATGTCGCACCGGTCCTTCGTGCGCACGCTCAACCAGCGCATCGCGTGGATGGGCTTTCGCGAGGACGACACCGAACTGACCTGCATGCCCCTCAACCACATGGGCGGCATGGCGATGATGAACGTCCTGCTCGCGGGCGGACGCACCCAGGTCCAGCTCTCGCGCTGGGACGCCGGTGCCGCCGTCGAACTGCTTGAGCGGCGCCGCGTGCGCGTCTGGGGCGGCGTGACACCGATGATCGTCGAGGTGCTCGCCCAACTGGCCAAGAAGCCGCGCGACCTGTCCTCGCTGCGCTACGTCCTGGGGGGCGCCACGCCCATTCCGCAGGCCGTGGCCGACGAGATCAAGCAGCGCTTCGGCCTGACCCTGATCGAGAGCTACGGCATGACGGAAACCTGCAGCGCCTCGCACGTGAACCCGCCACAGGCGCCGCGGCGCCAATGCGCCGGCATCCCGTGGATCGACAGCGATGCACGCGTGATTGACCCCGTGAGCGGCGAGGAACTGGGTCCTGGCCAGCAGGGTGAGATCGTTCTTCACACGCAGACGCTCTTCGACGGCTACTGGAACATGCCGCAGGCCACCACCGAGGCCTTCATCGAGATCGACGGCAAGCGCTTCCTGCGCAGTGGCGACATCGGCTACCACGACGAGGACGGCTACTTCTATATCGTCGACCGCCTCAAACGGATGATCAACGCCTCGGGGCTCAAGGTCTGGCCAAGCGAGGTCGAATCGTGGATGTACGGACACCCGGCCGTGCAGGAGGCTTGCGTCATCGCCGCAGCCGACGCGCGGCGCGGCGAAACCGTCAAGGCCTTCGTCGTGCTGCGGCCCGAGGCGCGCAGGACGGTCACGTCCGAGCAACTGGTCGAATGGGCACGCGGCACCATGGCAGCCTACAAGGCGCCGCGCCTGGTGGAGATCGTGGACAGCCTGCCCAAAACGCCCACCGGAAAGGTGCTCTGGCGCGTGCTGCAGCAGGAGCAGAACGAAAGGGACCAGGCGCCGGTCCCGCTCCTCTAGGACGGGCGCCGAGCGCCGTGCCGAACGCTCGCGGCCGGGCTCAAACCGCCGCGGCTGAGCCCACCTTGCGGGCCTGTATCTCCCGCATGCGCGCCACAGCTTCATCGCGGCTTCTCACCGCCAGCTTCGCGAAGATGTTCTTCAGATGCCACTTGACAGTCTGCGTCGACAGGCCGAGCGCGCGCGCGATCTTCTTGTTGGGCAAGGCCTGGGCCAGCAGTTCGAGAATCTCGACCTCGCGCTCCTTCAGCGGCTCGGCGCTGTCGGTCGCCCGGACTCCGTCGGGCAAGCCGGCGTCGCCAGGCGCCGGCGTAGAAGCGGCCGCGGCATCTAAGAGCTGGCGAACGTAGAAAGCGCGCACAGGGTCGGCGTCGTCCTCGTGCAGCAGCGCGGCGAACATGCCCGCGATCTCTCGGGAGGCATCGAGCAGCCGTCGCACCAGGCCGAGCCGGCGCCCGAAAGCGAGCGCTTCGACGAGGTCCGAGCGCGCGCGCTCGGTCTTGCCGAGTCGCCAGTGCGCGTAGGCCCTCTTCAGACGGTTCTGCGCGATCGCGCGCGCGCGGCCGGCTTCTTCGGCTCGCGCGAGCATGGAGTCCAGCATACCGAGGGCTGCATGGAAGTCGCCCATCTGCAGGGCCATGTCCACGCGCGTGCTGGCGACGCACCATCCGATCTCGTCCCGGATGGGCGCAAGCGTGTCCGCGTGCTTGGCCGCCAGTGCCTCGAGCCGGGTCAGCGCGGCCTTCGCGGCGTCGGACTTTCCCTGCTGAAGACTCCAGCCTGCCCGCAGCCGAAGCGCATGGGCGTGCAGGCGGTCCAGGCCGCGCACGTCGGCGAAGTCCTCCAAGCGATCGAGCGCATCGAAGGCTTCGAGACGGTGTCCTTCCTGCCAGTGCGCCATGGCCAGCACCGCGTAGGCCCGCAGCACCGCGTCGGGGATGGTGACGCGCTCGATCAGCTCGATCCGAGGTTCCAGCAGGCGGCGCGCGGCTTCGACCTCGCCGAGTTCGTAGAGCACGTCGCCGAGCAGGGCTGCGGCCGTGCAGGCCACGCCCGCGCAGGCCGGCCCGCGCTGCTCCGCCTCGTCGTACACCTCGCGCAGGATCCGCTCGGCTTCAACGATCCGCCCTTCCATTACGTGGCTCAGCCCGTCCAGGCTGCGTGCGATCAACGACTGGCGCGCGCTGCCGCCCGCGCCGGCGGCCAGGACTTTGCGAGCCTGCGCATAGCGGCCCAGGTGGATGTACGCCCAGCCCTGGATGGTGCTGCTACCGGCCACCGTGAAATCGTCTGCCCCCTCGGGGGCCTGTTCCATTTCAGGCAGCATGGCGGTCAGGGCCTCGGTCGCGTCCAGGTGCAGCGCCAAGCAGGCGCGCAGCAACAGGAGTTCGTAGCGGTGACGGCGGTCGAGCGTCAGCTCGCCGCTCTCGCAGTCGGCGTCGATCTGCGCAATGGTCTGCGACAGCGGATGCAGGTCACGCGCGAACACCTGCAGGTTGGCCTGTGCCAGGCGCAGGCCGCCGCGCGGGCGCAGTTGCTCGGGCGGTATCTGGCGCAGCAGGGCGGACAGGCGACCCAGCTCGCCGTCATTGAGCAGGTCGCGCACCACGCTGTCCACCATGTCGGCTGCTGCCTTCGCCTCGTTCACCTGCAGTGCGTGCCGCACCGCCTCGTCGACCGGCCCGTTCTTCTCGAACCAGTGCCAGGCCAGCGCATGCAGCGCGCGCACATCCTCGGCGAGTTCGCGCGCCAGGCGCGACAACAGCACCTCGCGAAGAAGCGGATGCAACCGATACCAGGCTTCGCTGTCGCGCCCCTGGATGCGGACGATGAAGAAGTTGTCGCTGTCGAGTTGCGTGAGCCGCGCCATCATCCGGGCCACGGCATGGGGCTGGCCCAGCAGCGCGGCGCACAGGCCGGCGCAGAAACGCTGGCACACCGCTAGGCGCGTCAGCAGGTGCAGTTCTTCCTGCGAGAGTCGGTCCAGCACCTCGTGTTCGCAGTAGCTCGCGAAAGTACGAGCGTTCGACAGGGGCACCGGCGAGCGGGCCGCGCCGCGCTTTCCCTTCAGGTCGACCGCATACAACTGCAGGCCGGCCACCCAGCCGTCCGTCATTTCGTGCAGGGCGCGAGCCTCGCGCGCGTCGATCTGTCCCAGGTGTTCGCGCAGGAAGCGCTCCGATTCGCCTGCGGAAAATTTCAGGTCCCGCAGGTCGAAAGTGGAAAGCTGGCCCTGCGAGCGCAATCGCCCCAGCGAGAGGGGCAGCGCGCTGCGCGACGCGAGCGCCAGGTGCAGTTGCGCTGGTGCATGGTCGAGCAGCCACTGGATCGTCTGGAAAATGCGCGGGTCGTCGAGCCAGTGCAGGTCGTCGAGCATCAGCATCAGCGTCCGCCGACGAGAGGCGATGGCCTGCACCAAGGAGATGACACAGTGCTCGACCGCAGCCTCGTCGACATCGGTGTCGACCAGCAGCGATGCCTCCCGGACCAGCGCGGTGTCCACCTCCGCGATGCTGGCCAGCAGGCAGCGTAGGAAGCGCGGCAGTTCGTTGTCTTCGGGGGCGATCGAGAGCCAGGCCACGTCGACGCCGAAGGGCACAAGCGCCTGCAACCACGCGACCAGCGTGCTCGTCTTGCCGCTTCCCGCCGGCGCCTGTATCACCACGCAGCGCTGGTTGCGCGCTTCAACGAGGCGCGCCAGCAGGGTCTCGCGCGGCACGAGTCGCCTGGCCGCCCGCGGCGCAATCACTTTGGTGCTGGCGTTGGCGCCCGGCCACTCGAGGTTCATATCTTGTCTCCTGGGGGCGAGTATTGACCCGGCGACGCCCGACCGGAAGACCGCAATTTCACCGACTGAAACAAAGGGGTTTGCGCCCAGTGTGACATCCGGTGCGGGGGGCGCCCCTCTTGTCCTTGCGGTTCCAGATTGTTCCGGATTATTTCTGAAGGTTTTGCTCGCCGGTCATGCGACCGAATCGCCCTGCAGCGGCAGGAAGCGCGGCGCGCCGGCCGTCTGCAAGCTGCCGCCGGCACCCACGCTGTAGACACCGCGCGCCGCGTTGTGCGGATGCCGGGTCGCTTCGTCGATGCTCAGCACCGGCGCAAAGCAGACGTCGCTGCCTTCGAGCAGCGCGCACCAATGCGCACGCGGCTGGCTGGCAAACAGTTTTTTCAACCGCGCCTTCAGCGCCGGCCAGGCCGCCTTGTCGTATTGCGCCGCCGGGTCCACGTCGGCAAGGCCCAGCTTGTCCAGCAGCAACGCATAGAACTTGGGTTCCAGCGCGCCGATGGTGATGAGGCCGCCGTCGGCGCAGCCGAACACATCGTAGAACGGCGAGTCGTGGAACGGGCTCGGCTCGGGGCTGTCGAGCTGCCCGTTGGCACGCGCCCAGTGCGCGATCGTGCCCAACATGGCCACGACGTCGACGATGGCCGCATCCACCACGCGACCCTGCCCGCTGGCACGTGCCTCGATCAGCGCGCAGGCGATGCCGAAGACCATGCCCAGGGCGCCGCCCGCGTCGCCGACGACAGTCGGCGGCAGGATCGGGCGTTCGCCCCGGTGCGCCGACAGCGACAGCAGGCCCGTCAGTGCCACGTAGTTGAGGTCGTGGCCGGCGGCGCGCGCCAGCGGGCCGCTCTGGCCCCAACCGGTCATGCGGCCGTAGATCAAGCGCGGGTTGCGCGCCCCGCACTGCGCCGGCCCCAGGCCCAGGCGCTCCATCACGCCGGGGCGATTTCCTTCGATCACCACGTCGGCTGCTTCGACCAGCGCCATGGCCTTCGCGTTGTCTTCAGGCTGCTTGAGGTCCAGCGGCACGATCGTCTTGCCGAGGCGCAGCGGACTCACCTGTTCGCCGCCCAGACGCCTGGCCACCGAGCCTTGGCGCGGCGGCGCCACCACGGTCACCTCGGCGCCCATGTCGGCCAGCATGCGGCCCGCCAGCGGCCCCGGTCCGATGCCCTCGAACTCGACGACCCGCACACCCGTCAACGGCGGCCTCATGCGCCCAGCCTCCGCGCGATGAGATCCTTCATGATCTCGCTGGTGCCACCATAGATGCGCTGGATGCGTGCATCAGCGTACAGGCGCGCGATCGGGTACTCGACCATGTAGCCGTAGCCGCCGAAGAGCTGCAGGCACTCGTCAACGACCTTGCCCTGTTGCTCGGTGCAATAGAGCTTGGCCATGTAGGCGGCCTCCGGCTCGAGCTTGCCGTCGACCAGGCGCTGCACGCAGTCGTTGACGAAGCTGCGCACCACATGCGCGATGGTCGCGCACTCGGCCAGCTTGAAACGCGTGTTCTGGAAGTCGAAGACCGCCTGGCCGAAGGCCTTGCGCTGCCGCGTGTACTCAACCGTGAGCTCGACCGCGCGCTCGATCACCGCGGCTGCTGGCACGCACAGCAGCATGCGCTCGTAGGGCAACTGGCTCATGAGCTGGGAGAAGCCTTCGCCCTCCTTGCCCAGCAGGTGATCGGCCGGCACACGCATGCCGTCGAAGAAGAGCTCGGCGGTGTCGGAGGCATGCTGCCCCAGCTTCTCCAGGCGCCGACCGACACGAAAACCGGGCAGGTCCTCGGTCTCCACCACGATCAGCGAGACGCCGCGGCTGCCGGCGTCGCCGGTGCGCACTGCCATCACCAGCAGGTTGGCCGAGTAGCCGTTGGTGATGAAGGTCTTGCCGCCGTCCACCACGTAGTGGTCGCCGTCGCGGCACGCGCGGGTTCGCAGCGCCTTCAGGTCGGAGCCGGCGCCCGGTTCGGTGAGCGCGATGCCGGCCAGCAGTTCGCCGCTCGCCAGTCGGGGCAGCCAGCGGCGCTTCTGCGCCTCGGTGCCGTAGTCGATGATGTAGTGCGCGGCCAGGTTGTGCACCGCAATGTTGCCGGGGAATTCGGCCTTGGCCAGTTCGTCCTGCACCACCAGTTGGTAGGCCATCGAGACGCCGGCTCCGCCGTAGCCCTCCTCTAGCTCTGGCAGGAGGAAGCCCATGGCGCCAAAGGGGCGCCAGGCGCCGCGCGGGATAAAGCCTTGGCGGCGCCAGCCTTCCAGATGGGGCGACAGCTCGTTCTGGATGTAGCGACGCACCTGGTCGCGGAAAGTCTCGATGTCTGCGTCCATCCATTGGTGTCGATGCAACTGGGGGAACATGTTGGAATTCCGATAGAAGAAGAAGAAGAAGAAGAAGAAGAAGAAGAGAGAGATCTGGGAGACGGGCCATGCCGCCTTGTCGCTGGGACATGTGTGAAGCCACGTGCGACCACTTCGTGAGACACGGGACTCGGCAGTGCGGTTGCATTCACGTCAATGCGCCACGCGTTGCGCGTGCCCCCGCAGCGGGTGCTCTGGTGGCCGCACAGGCACTTGCCGGCATCTCGGCCTTGCGCTGGCAACGCAGAGGCGGCATGACGCTGGCCGGCCGCCCGCCACCACTCAGTCGCCACAAGCGACGGCAGCATTGACCGGATCGGCATAGAGCACGTCGATCAGGTATGCGCGGCGCTGGCGCGTGGTGGCCTGGTTGACATAGCCCTTGTCTGCGATCTCGTAGGCATCCAGCGATGGCGGCTCGGCCATCAACATCACCCGACGTACCTTCTGGCTGCCAGGACCGCCTTGGGTGCGCAGTCTGGTGCGCAAGGCGTCGATGACGAATGGGTGGCGGATCAACGCCTCGACCGACAGTTCGGCCAGTTCGGGCGCCAAGCCACGGCATTGCACGACGTTCGGCCACGCCAGGGCCGCCACCCGGTCACGGTCGTGACCGCAGATCACTGCGTCGGCCAGCAGCGGCGCGCAAGCCTCGATCAGGCCCAGGCGAACCGCACCCACGCGCACCCAGGTGCCGCTGTCCAGCTTGAAGTCCTCTACGCAGCGGCCGGCATAGCGCAGGCCGGCCTCGGGAGCATCAGGATCGGCCAGGCGAACCGCGTCGCCCAGGCAGTAGAAGCCCTCGTCGTCGAAGGCGGCCGCGCTGAGATCGGGCCGCTTGAGGTAGCCAGAGAAGACGTGCGGCCCGCGCGTGCGGATCTCGTAGCGGCCCTCTTCGCCTTCCAGCGGAACGAGCTTGAGTTCGACGCCCGGCCCCGGCAGGCCGATGTTGTCCACGTCCTCGCCCGGCAGCGTGAAGCCCGAGCCCAGGCCCGTGGTCTCGGTCGCGCCGTAGCCGGAGGCGAACACGATGCGCTGGCCTGTCGTGCGCACCGCCACGGCCTGGAAACGCTTCCATACGTCGCGCGGCAGGCTGGCCCCACCGTAGCCGGCGAAGTTCAGGCGCGAGAAGAAGGATCGGGCGAGCGCTTCGTCGCGCTCCAGCTCCGCGCTCAGCAGGGCCCACGCCGCCGGCACGTTGGCGTAGAACGACGGCGACACCTCCCGCAGGTTCTGCACACTGCGCGCGAACAACCCGGGCAGCGGCCGGCCATCGTCGACGTAGAAGGAACCGCCGGTCACGAACAGTCGGCCGAGGTTGGCCACCGCGCCGAAAGCGTGGTTCCACGGCAGCCAGTCCAGCATCACCACCGTCTCGCCAAGCATGGGCCGATGCATGTAGCGGATCTGGCCGATCATGGCCGCGGCATTCCGATAATGCAGCGGCACGCCCTTGGGCACGCCGGTCGAGCCCGAGGTGAAGAAGATGCGCGCCACGTCCCGTTCGACATCGATAGCCTCGTGCGCGGCCTGCACGGCGGCCAACCGCTGCGGCGTCATGGGCGTCTCGGCAAGCGATAGCCAGGCGACCTGGCCTGAGGCGGCGCCCTGAACCGCGATCACTTCGCCCGACGGCGTGCCCAGCGCTTCCAGGGCCCTGGCGAAGGGCCCCACGGACTGCACGAAGACGGCAGCCGGTTCGACCAGCGCGTGCATGTCCTTGAGGCGCGTGAATTCCTGGCTGAGCAACGCGCTGGCCGGAGAGACCGGCGCGCTGGGGATGCCGACATAGTCCGCAGCCATCGTGAGCACGGCCTGCTCGATCGAGTTGCCGGACAGGATCATCAGCGGCCGCGCCTGTGACAGGCCGAGGTCGAGCAGCGCGGCGGCGACAGCGAGCATCTGGCGGTGGAACTCGGCCCAGTCGACGGTGCGCCAGGCGTCGGGCCCGTTGCGCTCGGCCAGGGCCACCTGCGTCCCGCGCGTGCGCGCCCAATGGGCAACGAACTCACTGAAGCTGGACTCGGCGATCTCGCCTGGCGCGTCCAGGGACTTCATCAGCAGCGTGCCGTCGGCGCGGCGATGGTGCGACGCTGCCGAGTTCAGCAGTTTCGAGTCGCGGTAGGTCGGATCAGTGGCTTCGCCGGCCGCGGGCGCGGTCGAGTGGGCGGCTGGGGTCGTCGGGGGCACTGCCTGCCGCCTTACTGTTCGAAGACGACCACGGAGCGGGCCAGTTCGCCACGCCGCAGTTCGTCGAAGGCCTCGTTGATCTGGTCCAGCCGCAGGCGGCGCGAGATCATCGGGTCCAGGTGCAGCTTGCCGGCCATGTAGAAATCGACCAGGCGCGGCATGTCCACGGGGAAGCGGTTCGATCCCATGATCGAGCCCTGGATTCGCCGCTCCTGCAGCAGGTGGTTGGGATCGATTTCGAGCTTCAGCCCGGGCTTGATCATGCCGATCAGGGTCGCGCCGCCGCCGCGGCGCAGCATCGCGAAGGATTGTTCCGCGGTCGGCTTGAGGCCGATGCACTCGAAAGAATGGTGCACGCCGCCGCTGGTGAGATCGCGCACAGCCTTCACGACATCGGTGTCGGCGGCGTTGATCACATCGGTGGCGCCGAACAGCTTCGCCAGCTCGAGCTTGGAGGCGAGCATGTCGATCGCGATGATGCGGCCCGCGCCGGCCAGCGCCGCGCCGTTGATCGCGGCCAGCCCGATGCCGCCGCAGCCGATGACCGCGACGGTCTCGCCCGGGCGCACCTTCGCGGTGTTGAACACCGCACCGGCACCGGTCGTGACGGCGCAACCGATCAGGGCGGCACGGTCCAGCGGCATGTCGCGCCGGATCGCAACGCAGGCATGCTCGTGGACCAGCATCTGCTCCGCAAAGGCGGACAGGTTGCCGAACTGGGGCATCGGCTTGTGCTGGTAGGTCAGGCGCTGCTCTTCCCCCTTGCCGCGCCGGGTGTCGGGCGAGACGCACAGCGACAAGTGGCCGGTCAGGCAATGCTCGCAATGTCCGCAGTAGACCGACAGGCAGGTCACCACGTGATCGCCAGGCTTGACCGTGCGCACCAGTGAGCCGACCTGTTCGACGACGCCAGCGGCTTCGTGGCCGAGCACCACGGGCGCCGGGTGCGGCAGCATGCCGTCCACGAAGTGCAGGTCGGAATGGCACACGCCGGCCGCCACGGTCCGGATGAGCACTTCGTGCGGCCCGGGCTTGTCGATGGAAATGTCCTCGATGACGAGCGGTGCACCGGGCCGGTGGAAAACGGCAGCTTTCATTGTCTCTTTCAATCTGAAGCGGAAGGGGAACGGCGAGGTTAGACCTCACCCGCGCGGCCTTCACCACTCCGAAGGAGTGGCGAACCCGCCTTCGCCACTCTCCCGGAGTGGTGCGCGTCTCCCCCGCTTCTGCAATCCTCGACCGCGAGTGGACTTCCGCGAAGCCCTCGACCTGCGCACACGCGGCCCAACCGCCGCAGGGCAACCCGCCCCCCTATGACGGAGACGCCATGACCACCAACCTGACCATCGAGCAACGCGCCGCGGCCCTGGGCGCCGGCTTCCTGGCGCAGCCGCTGCAGCTTTTCATCGACGGCAAATGGATGCCTGCACAATCGGGCGAGACCCTGGATGTCGTGGACCCCGCGACCGATCGCCTGCTGGCCCGGGCCGCCGCCGGCGGCCCGCCCGACATCGACCTGGCCGCCCAGGCTGCGCGCCGGGCCTTCGACGCCGGCCCGTGGGCCCGCATGCCCCCTGCAGGCCGCTCGCGGCTGCTGCACAAGCTCGCCGATGCGATCGACGCCAACGCCGATGAACTCGCCCTGCTCGAATCGCTCGACAACGGCAAGCCGCTGAAGATCGCCCGCATCGGCGACGTAGCCCTGGCGTCGGAATGCCTGCGCTACATGGCTGGCTGGGCCACCAAGCTCAACGGCGAGACGATCTCCTCCTCGATGCCCGGGCAATGGCACGCCTACACCATTCGCGAGCCGATCGGCGTGGTCGGCGCGATCGTGCCGTGGAACTACCCGCTAATGATGGCCGCCACGAAGATCGCGTCGGCCCTGGCCGCAGGCTGCACCATCGTGCTCAAGCCGTCCGAGCAGACGCCGCTGACGGCCATACGCCTGGCGCAACTCATCGAGGCGGTCGGTTTTCCGCCCGGCGTCGTCAATGTCGTGACCGGCCTGGGCCAGGCGGCGGGCAAGGCGCTGGCCGCACACCCGCTGGTCGACAAGATCACCTTCACCGGATCGACGACAGTGGGCAAAGCCATTGTTCAGGATTCCATGCGCACCATGAAGCGCGTGACCCTCGAGCTTGGCGGCAAGTCGCCCTTCATCGTGTTCCCGGATGCAAACCTGGAGCAGGCCGTCGCTGCAGCCGCCCAGAGCATCTTCGGCAACACCGGCCAGATGTGCATCGCCGGTTCGCGGCTCTACGTGCACAAGAAGGTGTTCGACGACGTGGTGGGCGCCATCGCCGGCGTCGCGAGCAAGCTGCGGGTGGGCTCGGGTCTGGACCCGCGCACCGAGATCGGCCCGCTCGTGACGCGCGAGCATCTGAAGCGCGTCACTGGCTACATCGAGGCGGGCCGGCAGGCGGGCTCGCAAGTCATCGCAGGCGGCGCCGTCATCGAGGGCGCCGGCAACTTCGTGCAGCCGACGGTACTGACTGGAACGCTGCCTGACATGTCGGTCATGCGCGAAGAGATCTTCGGCCCCGTTCTGTGCGCCATGCCCTTCGAGGACGACGACCTGGACGCCATCGCGCGCCTGGCCAACGACACGAACTACGGCCTGTCGTCGAACATCTGGACACGCGACATCAGTGTCGCCCACAAGCTCGCACGCAAGATCAAGGCGGGCACCGTGCGGGTGAACGCACCGGCCGGACTCGACCTGGGGCTGCCCTTCGGCGGCTACAAGGAATCCGGCATCGGGCGCGAACTCGGCCGCGAAGGCGTGGAGGCATACACCGAGCTCAAATCGGTAGCCATCGCGCTCTGAAGCCGCGTGCCGGCCCCTCCGGCAAGCAACCGGGGCGGCCGGCGCCAGCCGTCAAGCTCGCGCATCCCGCCCCGCCATGAATTCTTCCAGGCTCTTGCCGAGCACCAAGTTCTCTCCGCCGAGGATGGGCGTCAGGTCGGTGCTGCGCCAACACCTGCTGTACCGCTTGCAGCAGAGTCGTCGGTGCCGGCTGGTCCTCGTCAGCGGCGGCGCGGGCTACGGCAAGACCACCTTACTCGCGCAGTGGCGCAGGGAGCTTCTGAAATCGGGCGAACACGTCGCGTGGCTGTCGCTCGTTGCCGAAGACGGTCAACTCGCGCCCTTCTGCGCGAGTCTCATCGGCGCACTGCGGGAAGCAGGCGTGCCGATCGACGAAGCGCTGCCCTGCCCGGCGGGTGCCGATCGCGCAAGCTCGCCCGAGCCCTTCGCGTGGGCGCTGGTCAACGCACTGGCCAAGGCGCCACACGACGTGCACCTGCTGATCGACGATCTCCACCACGTCGATGATCCGGAGGTCCACAGGCTGCTGCAGGCACCGTTCGATTGCGGGCCGGACCGGCTCTACCTGTTGCTCGCGTCGCGCTCGGCACCCGGGCTGTTGTTGGGGCGCCTGCGGGCGAGCTGCGATCTGCTCGAGATCGAGTGCGCGGACCTGCGCTTCGACTTCCACGAGAGCCTGTCCTTCCTCAAGGACAACCTTGACGCGACGATCGACGCGGACGGCGCGCACTGGATGCACGCGCTCGCCGATGGCTGCCCCGCATGCGCGATCAAAGACCAATGCACGACAGGCGACTACCGACGCATCCGCCGATGGGAACATGAAGAGGTGTTCGAGCGTGTGCAGCAGCGGCTGGACAAGAAGCCCGAGGCCATGACCTTGCGACGGCGCACCGTGGAGCATGTCTTCGGGACGTTGAAGCACTGGATGGGCTCGACGCACTTCCTGACGAAGACGCTGGCGCATGTGGGCACCGAGATGAGCCTGCATGTGCTGGCTTACAACCTCAAGCGAGTGATCGCCGTCCTGAGCATGAGGAAAACAATGAAGGCGGTGCGGCAGTTGGGCATCAGCAAGCGAGGCGATGCTTACCTGCGAACGTTGTTGATGCACGGTGCTCGAGCCGTCGTGATCAGATCCAAGGATGGCCCGACATGGCCGTGGTTGACCGCTTTGTTGCAGCGCCGACCGTACAGCGTGGCTGTCGCCGCGGTGGCGAACAAGCTGGCACGCACGATCTGGGCGGTGCTGGCACGCGGTCAAGCCTGGCACCCCGAGGCGTGGCAGACCACGCACTGACGACGAAGAGAACGAAGCAACCAGTTTGAAGGAGAGCAAGCGACCACGCGTGTGATGGGACAGACGGGTCGGACCGGGACGGGGACACTCCGATAGGGAACAAGAGCGCCAAGCTCGATGTTCAGATGGGAATCCCGTCAGCGAAAACCATCAGGGCCAGCGGGCATATCCGCCAGCACAACAGGCCGGATATAAGACTGCAGTCCTGCCTCCTGAATCTTCACACAGCGAGTTCTTGTAATCCCGGGGCGCCCATATAAGACGTTCCCTAGAGTAACCACCACTACTTGTGACCGAAACGCTCGTACATTTCATTCCGGATGTCGTCGTCGGCGTGGAGGTACTTGCCGGGAGCCGTCGTAATGTCGACCCCATAGAGGTACATCACGGCAGCCCAAACGCGTTCCCTGTCCTCGGAGGACGAATACTGCAGGGTGTGAGCCTCGTTGTGCTGTACGACCGTATAGGCCCATCGGTCCGCCTGCTCGCGGCTAATGCGGCCGGCGAGTACGTCGTCGAATACGCGTTGGACAATCCGTAGGCCAATTTCCACCGGGCATCTCCATGTGCTCGCTGTCAATCGTACTCGGATGACCTACGCGACCTGCCGAGGAGTGCGTAGGCCGCGCGGATCCGAACACTGCCGCGGCGCTTGCAGAGGTGCAATGCTATCGCGTAGTGAGACGTTCCGCAATTTCGCGTGCGCCGAGCTCTCGCACTGCCGCAAGACTCTCGAGTTGCGCGGCCCGTGGACGCGCCTTGCCTTGTTCCCA
>RCUP01001213.1_pt1 | contig 16268 bp, 15 predicted proteins | sample 2166341 | NCBI WGS metagenome assembly RCUP01 (sample SAMN09932325, study PRJNA488358) | compost metagenome | isolation source: compost soil in succinonitrile-enriched | place: Germany: Experimental Botanical Garden | reverse complement strand
AAAGCTACGCCATGACGCCCCCGGCCTCGGTCTCGGGCCTCTATTTCGGCCATCCGGGCAGCCACTATTTCGGCGTCGGCAAAATCGACCGCGATCAGATCGAGGACTACGCCGCCCGCAAGGGCTGGAACGTCGAGACCGCCGAGCGCTGGCTGGCCCCCATCCTCAACTATGATCCGGGCGCCGTCGCGCGCGACACCGCCGCCTGAAATCAGCAGCCGTCTGGACATCAGGCGGCTGCCGCCACTCTCCAACATGATTCCGCGCCGCTGACGGCGTCATGGGCCTGACGCTTGCGCGCAGGCCCTATTGGCTTTTCGCCCTTCATGAGCAGGCTTCATCACGTAGCCGCCTAGCACCGCGCCCATGTCTTGCGGAGCCATCCGCGCGCCGCGACGGCAAGATCGCAGCGCCTGCCCTTTACGATGGATCCAACAAAAAAAGGGCGGCGGACCCGAAGATCCGCCGCCCCGCTTTCATTCTGACCTAAATCAGAAGTTCGCCGTCAGACCGAAGAAGAAGTAACGGCCCATCGCATCATACAGCTGCGGGTAGGTATTGTTGTTACCCGTCGTGCCGACGCTGTACGACAGCGGCGGATCGCGGTCGAACACGTTGTTAACGCCAGCGCGCAGGCTGAGGTTATCACGCACCTGCCAGTCAGCAGCGATGTCGAAGTAGTTCTGGGCTTCCAGAGTCTTGTCCAGACGATCGATGCTGTTGTTCAGGCTGCCATCGGTGCCCAGGACGCCGATTTCGACTTCACTGTAGTAGCGCCACGTACCGGCGAACTGGACATCCCAAGGGGTTTCCCAGGTCATGCGGGCGCGGTGACGCCATTCCGGGTTCGGCACGCCGCACTGGTTGGCGAAGAAGCCAGCGCAGTCATAGACGCTGTTGCTGAAGCCCAGACCCGTGTCGGTTTCCAGTTCCTTCAGCCACGTGCCGACGAAACCGAAGCCCAGACGGCCCCACTGATCTGCGCCCAGGTCGGCCAGATCGATGCTGTAGTTGGCGTTGACGTCCATGCCCGAGGTCTTCAGGCCGCCGATGTTGACGTTGGTGTCGATGACGTTGCCGTCCGCCAGCCACAGACCGCCGGTGCCCGGATCACGACGGATCAGCTGACAGGCCGCTGCGACGTTGTTGTCATAGCAGGCCGAGATCGTGTTCAGCTGGCCGATGGCGCCGATCAGGTTGCTGACCTCGATGTTGAAGTAGTCGAGGGTCAGGTTGAAGCGCGGCAGGAAGCTCGGCGTGAAGACCACGCCAAACGTGACCGTATCAGACTCTTCCGGCTCCAGGTCGGGGTTGCCGCCTTGCAGGAAGTTGTACTGACCCGACGGGTTGGTCACCAGACCGCCCGTCGATTGAGCGGCCGTAACCTGCCAGGGGTTCGTACCGATACAAGCCGCAGCGGAAGCCGTGCCGTCGCCGTTCGGGTCGGTGAAGTCGCAGGGATCGTCATCCATGTCGAACAGGTTGAAGCCCTGAGCCTGGAACAGTTCGATCACGTTCGGAGCGCGAACGGCGCGAGCATAGCTGGCGCGGAAACGCACGTCTTCGATCGGCGCATAGTCGATACCGAACTTGTAGGTGTCGGTCGACAGACGCGCGTATTCGGAGTGACGATAGGCAGCGTCAACCGAGGCCGAATAGGCCCAGGGTTGCTCGTCCGCCAACGGGATCTGGATTTCGCCGAAGGCGTCGATGACGTCTGCCGAACCGGTGAAGCCGATCGTCGGGCCGCCTTGGCCAGCACCGTCGCCGGTGGCGAAGGAGACATCCGTGGTCGAACCCAGGGCGTCACGGCGATATTCCGCACCGATGGCCACCTTGACGCCCGAAGAAGCGGTCGGCAACTGCCAGCCGTACTGACCCAGATCGCCCGTCAGAGCGGCCGTCAGGACCTGCTGCGTGGTTTCACCGGTCTGCACCAGCGGGATTTGCAGGTAGTCCAGGGCTTCCTGCGTCACGCCGCCCAGCGAGAAGATGTTGTAGGGCACGCAAGCCGGGTCCGTACCATCAACGACGGAACGGCAGGTCGCGACGCCGCCAACATCGACCACGTCAAAGGCGCGAGCCAGACGCGTGTTCGAGAAGTCGTTCAGATAGACGCGGCTCATGTTGACGCGCGAGAACTGGGCCGCGACGTCATAGTTCCAACCGGCAGCGATTTCGCCGCGGATGCCGACGACGGCGCGGTAGGATTCGTAGTTGATCGTGTCCTGACGTCCGCCGCCTTCGACGTTACGACGACCGATCAGCATGTTGACGGAGTCACCCGGCGCGGCGCAGCCGATTTCGCCGCGTTGCTGGGCCGACAGCAGCGGGTTCGAACAGTTGATTTCCAGGATCGGGCCGAGGAAGGCGCCCGACGGCGCGATCTGGGCGTTCGACTTGTAGTCCGAGAACATCAGTTGGGCGAAAGCCTCAACCTTGTCGTTGATCTGGTAGCGGCCCATCGCTCCCAGAGTGTAGCGCTCATCGGGACGCTGGAAGTAGTTCAGCGGGCCGAAGTTGTAGGCGCCGGTCGCCGCGCTGTAGGGCACGAAGGTGCCTGCGCCAGGCGTGCTCGGCCCACCGACGGTGAGGGCCTTGTTGCCGGTCGGCAGAAGCGCAACAAATTGACCCGGGAACGACGTGCCCGAACCGCCGCAGGTGAACTCACCGGCAGCTTCACCGCCCAGCGAGCAGGACGAATAGTCGCGGTTGGCGCCCAGGATCGGGTTGTTCGAACGATAGCCGGCATAGGCCAGCAGGTTGCCCTTACCGTCCGGAGCCGAAACACCCATCATCAGGTTGATTTCGCGGCTCTCGCCATCGACGACATTGTCATCGGGAAGCTTGAAGTTGGACGGGTTGGTTTGACCGCGACGCTCGATGACCGCGCGCAGGTTGCCCGGACCGTCGTAGTCGTTGTTGTGCTGGTAGAAGCCGTATTGAGCATCGATCTGGATGCCCTCGAAGTCCTTCTTCGTGATGAAGTTGACAACGCCGGCGACAGCGTCCGAACCATAGACGGCCGAGGCGCCGCCGGTAAGAACTTCAACGCGTTCAACCAGTTGACCCGGAATCTGGTTCAGGTCGGCGGCCGCGTCGTTCGGCGAGCCGTAGCCCATACGGCGACCATCGACCAGCACCAGGGTGCGGTCAGCGCCCAGGTTGCGCAGCGACACGGTCGCCGTACCCGATGCACCGTTGGACACGGTCGAGTTCTGCGCGGCGAAGGCCTGCGGCAGTTGGTTGACCAGATCTTCAACGCGGGTCACGCCTGCGATGTCGATGTCTTCGCCGGTGACTTGGGTCACAGGGCTGGTGGTGGTGAGGTTCGATTGGCGAATGCGCGACCCGGTCACGACGACGTCGCTGACCTGGCTGGCCTGATCGGCTTCAGCCGGCGCCGGAGTCGTTTGAGCCATGGCAGGAGCCGCCATGCCCGCAAGCGCAAGGCCCGCGATCATTGTCGACGCCAGCAACCGCTCGCGTTTGATCTGGAAATTCAAGTGTCACCCTCCTGATGTTGTGACCGACAACGGCAGAGCTTAATGCCCCCGAGCCTGTCAGCCACGGCTTCATCAATCGTCACTGGCAAAGCGTTCGACCGATAGCTGATGGGAAAATAGCCACGTGATTTCTGTATCGGACAGGGAAATTGCAGAACCGTAACAAAGTCGCCCCCACCCTGTCGCAAAATCGCCACGCTCGACCTATGCTGTCGCTTGACGCAACGCTAGAAATTCAAGACGAATTCTCTAACGACCTCCTGCCAGAGACCTCGAAAAATGCGCACCATCTCCGTTGCCGTATGCACAATTGCCGCAACTTTTCTTCTAAATGAACAGTGTTATGCGCAAATTTCCGCCCCTGAACGCTCAACGCTCATGAGCGAGATTTCTCGGTGCCGGGCCATTGCTGCCGACGCCGAGCGCCTGACATGTTTCGACAATGCGGCAAGCGCCCTGGACACCGCAGAACGACAAGGTGACGTGGTGGTGGTCGATCGCGGACAGATTCGCGAAGCTCGCCGACAGCTGTTCGGCTTTGAAATGCCAGGCCTTCCAGCCCTATTCGGTCGAGACGAAGCCGAGGTGAAGATCGATTCGGTCGAGACCACTCTCATAAGCGCCGGCCAGGGCGCGGATGGAAAATGGCTATTCCGACTGGCGGATGGGTCGCAATGGCGCCAGATCGATTCCGAGCCTGTCCGGTTCCAGAATCGCGCCGGCATGGACGTTCGGGTGCGCCGCGCCGCCCTGGGCAGCTATCAACTCACCGCAGGCCGCAGCCGGGCGGTGCGTGTAAGGAGACAGTAGATCATGGCCGACCCGGTCGCATTGAATGAAAACACCTGGCTGTCAGGCCAGATCGCCCCTCAGGCCGTGGCGGCGTTGGCCACGCAACTAGGGTTGCGCCGGGTGATCAACAATCGCCCCGATCATGAAGAGCCGGGCCAGCCGACCAGCGCCGAAATGCGGGCTGCGGCCGAGGCGGCGGGCCTAGACTATGTCGAGGCTCCGGTGAGCGGCATGCCTGATCCCGTCACGGTGGCGCGGGTCGGCGAATGCCTGGCGGATCAAACCCCGACGCTGCTCTTCTGTCGCTCCGGCATGCGCTCGGCGGCGATCTGGGCCATGGCCGAGCACGCGCGGGGCGCCGACGCCGATGCCCTGCGCGTCCAGGCCGCGGCGGCCGGCTACGATCTCAGCCGCCTGCCGCTCTAACGGGCGATGGAGACGCGGGCGGCGTAGGGCGGGGCCGGCTCCGGCGTGCAAGAGGCGACAGCCCACTGCGCCGCCGTGAGACAGGCCAAAACAGCCACGACGACCCAGGGCCGATTTGGCACAGGAAAAACAGCGGTTCGGATCACGGCGACGGCTCCCGAATAGGTTACAGGCGTTGAACGCAAGGTCGGCGCCGCGCCGATCACCGCCGCTCGCCGCCTGCACCGCCCACCAAGGACGCCCGCCTGTGATCCCCTATGTCCGCCAGTTCGACTTCACCTATGGCCATCGTGACCAGGTCTCGCCGCTGATCCAGCGGGTCATCGCCGATAATCCGGGGCCGTTCACCTTCACCGGCACCGGAACCTATATCGTCGGGCGCGACATGCCGGGCGCCAGCGTGGCGGTGATCGACCCCGGCCCCGAGGACGAGGCCCACCTGCACGCCCTGCTGCGCGCGGTGAAGGGCCGGACGGTCAGCCATATCCTGGTGACCCACACCCACCGCGACCACGCCCCCCTCGCCCGCCCCTTCGCCGAGGCGGTCGGCGGCGCACCGATCCTGGCCGCCCAGCCTCCGGCGCGGACCACCCACGCTTCAGCCGCCCTAGACGAGGACGACGACGCCGACTTCGCGCCAGACATCGTCCTGACGGGGGGCGAGATGATCGAGGGCGACGGCTGGACGATCGAGGCCCTGGCCACGCCGGGTCACGCCTCCAACCACATGGCCTTCGTGCTGAGAGACGAGAACGCCCTGTTCAGCGGCGATCACGTCATGGGCTGGTCGACCACGGTCGTCGCCCCGCCCGACGGCGACATGGCGGCCTATATGGACAGTCTGAAGCGGGTGCTGGCGCGCGGCTTCTCGACCATCTGGCCGACACACGGCCCGGCCATCACCCAGGTCGCGCCCTTCCTGAAGGCCTATCGCGATCACCGGCTGGAACGAGAGGCGCAGATCCTGGCCCGGCTGGCGGCGGGCGATGCGACCATCGCGGACATGGTCCCCGCCCTCTACGCCGCGGTGGATCAGCGCCTATGGCCGGCGGCCAGCCTGTCGGTGCTGTCGCATCTGATCAAGCTGGCGAGAGAAGGGCGCGTCGCCGCCGATCCCGAACCGATGATGGCCGCGCGCTACGGGCTGGTCGACTAGGACTGCAATCCGGTCATGACCGCGCGGGCCAGGCGGCAAGCTTCGTCGCCGACCATGACGCCTTCACGCTGGGCCACGCGGACGTCGGTGCGGCCCGGACGGATGCGGATGGCGGCGTCATAGGTCAAACCGAACCAGAAGCCCTCCTTGGCCCCGTCCGCCCGGAAGGGCGCCGCGCCGCGCACGGTAAAGCCCGCCGCCGCCAACGCCGCCGCCGCGGTTTCCGGCGCGACCTGACGCGACACCGAGACCAGACCGGGACAGGCGACCGACGCGCTTGCCTCCCCCTGCCCGCCGCGCATGGCCAGCACCGCGCGCGAGAAAGCCGGCGCCTCGGCGGCGTCGGTCGTGACGTCGTTGGCGGCAGGAACGGCGAACCGCTGTCCCTGAACCGCAAACAGGGCCACGGTCGCGCCCGCCACCACCAGCGACACAGCCGCATAGAGCCCGCGACGCCGCATGTCCTTGAACGCGATCAGCACCGCGACCAGGGCCGCCGCCAGACCCGCAAAGGCCAGGATGCGGGCGATCTTCAGCGTCAGGATCTCCAGGCCGAAGCTCGCGCTCCACAGGCCGAACCGGGTCCCGAAGACAGCGACCAGCACCAGCAGAGGCGCCAGGCACGCCGCCAGGGTCAGCCAGCGCAGACGGATCTCCGCCGCGCGCGCCTGGGTCCGGGTCGGTTCAGCCATGCGGCCCTCCTGAAAGATCAGCCTGCGGTCGGCAGACGATAATCCTTCATCTGCTCGCGCAGCAGCTTCTTGTCGATCTTGCCCGTGGCGCCCAGCGGAATATCGGCCATGAAGACCACATCGTCGGGCATCCACCACTTGGCGATCTTGCCCTGCAGGAAGTCCAGATGTTCCTGCTTGTTCTCGGTCTCGCCGTCCTTGAGCTTGATCAGCAAGACCGGACGCTCGTCCCATTTCGGATGGGCCGCGCCGATGACGGCGGCCAGGGCGACCTTGGGATGGCCGACCGCCAGGTTCTCGATCTCGATGGAGCTGATCCACTCGCCCCCGGACTTGATGACGTCCTTGGCGCGGTCGGTGATCTGCATGAAGCCGTGATCGTCGATGGTCGAGACGTCGCCGGTGTCGAAGAAGCCTTCGTTGTCCAGGATCTCGCCGCCCTCATCGCGGAAATAGGCGCGGGCGATGGTCGGCCCCTTGATCATCAGACGGCCATAGGTCGAGCCGTCGTGCGGCATGTCCTGACCCGCGTAGTTCTTCAGCTTCAGCTCGACGCCCAGCGGCGGCGTGCCCTGCTTGACGCGCCACTTCAACTGCTCCTCGAACGGCAGGGCGGCCAGTTCCGGCGTCATGTTCGACAGGGTGCCGATGGGCGAGGTCTCGGTCATGCCCCAGCCTTGCAGCACCTCGACCCCGAACTCGTCGTGGAAGGCGCGGATCATGCTCTCCGGCACGGCGGCGCCGCCGATCAGCACCCGCTTGACCGTCGAGAGCTTCAGATTGTTCTCGCGCAGATGGTTCAGCAGACCCTGCCAGACGGTCGGCACGGCGGCCGAGAAGGTGACGCCCTCGGTCTCCAGCAGTTCATAGATGGCCGGGCCGTCCATGCGCGCGCCCGGCATGACCAGCTTGGACCCCGCCGCCGGCCCGCCGAAGGCGATGCCCCAGGCGTTGGCGTGGAACATGGGCACCACCGGCAGGATGACTTCCTTGGGCGTCGCGCCCAGGACGGTCGACTGCAGGCCCAGCAGGGTATGGATGAAGTTCGAGCGGTGCGAATAGAGGACGCCCTTGGGATTCCCCGTCGTGCCCGAGGTGTAGCAAAGGCCGCAGGCGGTCTGCTCGTCGAAGCCGCCCCACTCGATGTCTTCCGACGACTGCTCCAACACGGTCTCGTAGCATTCGACCACCGGCAGCTTGGTCTGCGGCATGTGGTCGGGATCGGTCATCACAACCACCCGCTCGACCGACGGACAGTGCGGCAGGATGGCGTCCAGCAACGGCACGAAGGTCAGATCGACAAAGATGATCCGGTCGCCCGCGTGGTTGATGATATAGACCAGTTGCTCCGGGAACAGGCGCGGGTTCAGGGTGTGGCACACCGCGCCGATGCCCATGATGCCGTACCAGGTCTCGATGTGGTCGGCGGTGTTCCAGGCCAGAGTGGCGATGCGGTCGCCCGGCTGCACGCCCCAGGCCTTCAGCGCGTTCGACACCCGCTTGGCCCGGCCATGAATGGCGCCATAGGTGGTGCGCTCGATCGGCCCCTCGACGGATCGCGTCACGACCTCGCGGTTGGGGTGCCAGTTCTTGGCGTGATCGAGAATCTTGTCGACCGTCAGCGGCCAGTCCTGCATCAAACCCAGCATCGCATTCCCTCGTCTTGCACCCTCTAAAACGTGGCGCTTTTCCAGACGCTATCGAGGTAAATGGCGATAAGCAACGTGCCGTTAGGGAAACAAGGTCGCAGTCTCGACCCTGGCATTTCACCGCGCCCTGCATGAATTCGCCGTCGGTTCCGACGCCCCGGAAACCTCGCGCTTCGCCCTTCTACGACATGGTCAATCGCACCTCGGCCGCCTAGAAAGCCGCCGGAACAGCCGGAGACCGCCCATGACCATTCTCATCGCTATCACCGGGGGCTCCGGCTCCGGCAAGAGCACCCTGGCCGAGGCCCTGGTCGCCTCCCTGCCCGCCGGTGTCGCCGTGTTGATGCGCGAGGACTCCTATTATCTGGATGCCGCCAGCGTGCCGGGCTTCGACGCTGACACCCACGACTTCGACGACGTGGCCGCGCGCGATCACGACCTGCTGATCGAGCACCTGTCGCAGTTGAAGGCCGGACGCCCGGTCGTGGCCCCCCTCTATTCCTTTATTCACCACGGCCGCGATCCGGGCGGCGAACCCATCCCCGCGGCCGAAGTGGTGGTGGTCGAAGGCGCCCATGTCCTATGCACCCCCGCCCTGACGGCCCTGTTCGACCTCAAGGTCTTCGTCGACACCCCGGCCGACATCCGCTTCATCCGCCGCCTGCTGCGCGATCAGACCGAGCGCGGGCGCACCGCCGAATCCGTCATCCACCAGTATCTGCTGACCGTTCGCCCCGGACACGAACGCTGGACCGAGCCCTCGCGCACCCACGCCGACTTCATCGTCGCCGACGCCACGGCGGCGGTGCGGCTGGAAGATCCCCAGGCGGTCGTTCGTCTGGCCGCGCCGGTCCTGGCCCATCCGCTTCTAGCGACTTGGCATCGCTAGTTGATTTGCATTCGCAAAACCATGTTACATGTTGCAATCAAGGCATTTTAAAGGCACGTTATCCATACTCTTTCCGGGTATGTACTGATGACCGCACTGGTCCACGATCTCGACGATCCTCGGCGCTCCGCCATTGTGCGACAGGCGCGATTACACTTCATCAACGAGGGTTATGCCGGCACGCGCATGGAGCCTATCGCGCGAGAGGCGGGGGTTTCGACCGCGACACTTTACGCCTTCTTCGACAGCAAGGCCGTCCTGTTTGAAGCGGTGATCGACAATGCTTCCGAAGACTTCGCCAGTCACATGGCGGCGGTGCACACGACGTCGGGCACGCCGCGCGAACGCCTGAACGAATTCATCGGCGGCTATGCCGAATTCATGAGCAACAGCTTCGTCCGATCGGTCTTTCGGTTGGTCCTGGCCGAGCGGCCTCGATTCGAGGCGATCGCCATGCGCTTCTTCGAACGCGGCCGTTCCGATTTCGGCGCCATCCTGATCGGCATGCTGGTCGAGATGACGGCCGCCGGACAGATGAAGGTGGACAAGCCCTCCTGGGCCGCCGGCCAGTTGATGGGCATGATCGAGCACCCGGTCTTCTTCGTCCCCCTGGTGACCGGCGACGACGTCGTAGCCGAACGGACGCCCCGCGCCATCGCCGAGGATGCGGTCGAAACCTTCCTGGCCCGCTACGCGGTCTAGCGTCCCCGCCTAGGGCCAGAGGCGCGTCCGCAGCCAGGCGTCGCCGTCGCGGTCAAAACGCAAACGATCATGCAGCCGGAAGGCGCGATCGCGCCAGAACTCGATCTGTTGCGGCACGACCCGCCAGCCGCTCCAGTGATCGGGGCGCGGCACGTCCTGCCCGTCGAAACCCGCCGCCTGCTCGGCCACGCGCGCCTCCAGCACGGCGCGGCTGTCCAGCGGTCGCGACTGGTCCGAGGCCCAGGCGCCGATACGGCTTTCGCGCGCCCGGCTGGCGAAATAGGCGTCCGCCTCGGCGGAACTGACGGGTTCGACCACGCCGCGCACCCGAACCTGACGGCGCAGGCTCTTCCAGTGAAAGACCAGGGCCGCCGCCGGATGGGCCCAAAGCTGCTCGCCCTTGGCGCTCTCCTGATTGGAGAAGAAGGTGAAGCCGCGCGCATCCACATCCTTCAGCAGAACGATCCGCGCATCCGGCATCCCCTCGGCGTCCAGCGTCGCCAGAGTCATGGCGTTGGCGTCGTTCGGCTCGGACGCCTTGGCCGCCGCCAGCCATTCGACAAACAAAGCGAAGGGCTCGGCGCGCTCAAACAAGGTCTCGTCTGCATTGGCCGCCAGTTGCGCGGCATAGTCTTGAGCAGACGGGCTGGGCGGGATCACGGACTGGGTCATGGGCGATTCTCTACACCCGCATTTCCCCTACGTCATCAGCTGTGGACTCCGGTGCGACACCAAGCTTCACCATAAACTGAAATTGCCGCTTCAATCGACAGGGTTAACCCCGTCTTGACCATATTGGTCCGAGGCTGGCGATCATGTACGCGGACGCTCTCACCCTCGAAAACGCTCGGTCGCTCTTGGGCCTGACCGGCCCGGTGGGCGCCGAGGGCCTGACGCTGGCGTTTCGTGCGGCGGTCAAGGCCGCCCGCCCCGATGCGCCCGGCGGCGACGCCGAGACCTTCCGCCGCGTCATCGTCGCCTATCGCCTGTTGCAGGCCCAGACCCTGGCCCTGCCCGCACCCGCCTACGCCAGACCCTTCGCCCAGCCGCCCGCCCCTGCCCCGCTCCTGACCCTGACGCCGATGCAGGCGATCAGCGGCGGCTGCATCCGCGTGATCATCGGCGCCCGCACCCTGCTGGTCCACGCCCCGCCCGGCGTGCGCACAGGCGACAGGATCCGGCTGAAGCGCGGGGCTGCTGGCGGCGGCGACCTGTTGCTGCCCGTCTTGATCCGCCCCGCCAACGGCCTCTCGGTTCTGGGCGGCGATCTGTTCATGACCTGGGCCGTGCCGCAGCGGATGATGGACGACGGCGGCCGCATCGAGATCATGACCCACGCCGGCCTGCGCTCGTCCTGGCTGGTCCCGGACATGGTCGAGCCGGTGCGTCTGCGGCTCAAGGGCCTAGGCCTGCCCGCACGCGGAAACCGCCCGGCCGGCGACCTGTTCGTCAAGCTGGAGGCCTCGGCCGACCTGCCCTCGGCGGCCGAAGACCTGCTGCTTCGCTTCACGCGGGTCTGGACGCCACAGCGCATCGCGGCCTAAGCGGTAAGCCATGTCGCACAACACCTTCGGTCATCTGTTCCGCGTCACCACCTGGGGCGAAAGCCACGGCCCGGCCATCGGCTGCGTCGTCGACGGCTGCCCGCCGCTGATCCCGCTGACCGAGGCCGACATCCAGCCCCTGCTCGACCTGAGGAAGCCCGGCGGCAGTCGCTTCGTCACCCAGCGGCAGGAGGCCGATCAGGTCCGCATCCTGTCCGGCGTCTTTGACGACGGAAACGGCCCCGTCACCACCGGCACGCCGATCAGTCTGATGATCGAGAATACCGACCAGCGCTCCAAGGACTATGGCGAGATCGCCCGCGCCTTCCGCCCCGGCCACGCCGACTACGCCTATCAGGCCAAGTATGGCGTGCGCGATCCGCGCGGCGGCGGTCGCTCCTCGGCGCGCGAAACGGCCAGTCGCGTGGCGGCCGGCGCCGTGGCCCGCAAGGTTCTGGGTGAAAACATCCGCATCCGCGCCGGCGTGGTCCAGCTGGGCCCGCACCGCATCGCTGACGAGGCGATCGACTTCGACGCCGTCTATGACAACGCCCTGTTCGCCGCCTCGGCCGAGGTCGTCCCTGCGTGGGAGACCTATCTGGACGGCGTACGCAAGGCCGGCTCCTCCATCGGCGCCGTCGTGGCGCTGGAGGTCACAGGCGTTCCCGCCGGCTGGGGCGCGCCGCTCTACGCCAAGCTGGACGCCGAACTGGCCGCAGGCCTGATGTCCATCAACGCCGTCAAGGGCGTCGAGATCGGCGCGGGCTTCGGCGCCGCCGAACTGACGGGCGAGGACAACGCCGACGAAATGCGCCTGGGCGACGACGGCCTGCCGGTCTTCCTGTCCAACAAGGCGGGCGGGGTTCTGGGCGGCATCTCGACGGGCCAGCCGCTGACGGCGCGCGTGGCGTTCAAGCCCACCTCCTCCATCCTGACCCTGCGCCAGACCATCAACCGCGACGGCGCCGAGGTCGACCTGCGCACCAAGGGCCGCCACGACCCCTGCGTCGCCCTGCGCGGCGTCCCGGTCGTCGAGGCCATGGCCGCCATCGTCCTCGCCGACGCCATGCTGCGCCACCGGGGGCAGATGGGGTAAACCTCGCGCCTTTCCTCCCCATTTCATGGGGAGGGGGACCATGAAATGGTGGAGGGGGCGACTCCGCCATCGGCAGTTTCGAACTGCCCCCCCTGCGCCGCCCCCTCCGGCTCGCCCGCTGACGCGGCCGATCCACCTCCCCATTCGCTCCGCGAACAGGGAGGAAAGACGCCCCCTTTTCGCAACAGTTATTGTTACCTATATAGCTCCCGAACAGCGCGGCATAGGCTGCGCCACAGGGAGACCGCACCATGATCGACGTCAGACCTTTCAACACCCTCGGCGGCGCCAACCACGGCTGGCTGAACGCCAGGCACCACTTCTCGTTCGCCAACTACTATGATCCCAAGCGCATGGGCTGGGGCCGTCTGCGCGTCTGGAACGACGACGAGATCGGCGCCAAGTCGGGCTTTCCGCCCCACCCCCACGCCGACATGGAGATCATCACCTATGTCCGCACCGGCGCCATCACCCACGAGGACTCGATGGGCAACAAGGGCCGCACGGGCGCGGGCGACGTTCAGGTGATGAGCGCCGGCACGGGCGTCCGTCACTCCGAGTTCAACCTCGAGAACGAGACGACCACCCTGTTTCAGATCTGGATCGAGACGGACAAGCCCGGCGCCCCGCCGTCATGGGGCCAGCGCGATTTTCCCAAGAACGACCGCTCGGGCAAGTTCACTGTCGTCGCCTCGGGCGATCCGGCGGACGAGGCCCTGTCGATCAACGCCGACGCTAAGATCTTGGCCGCGACGCTGAAGGCGGGCGAGAGCCTGACCTATGACCTGGCCGCCGGCCGCCGCGCCTATCTGGTCCCCGCCGTGGGCCGGGTGGACGTCAACGGCGTGACGCTGAACGCCAGAGACGGCGCCGGCATCGTCGACGAGCCGACGATCACCATCACCGCCAGCGAAGACGCCGAACTGGTCATGGTCGACAGCCTGTAACCACCCTCTGTCATCCCGGAAACGGCGCAAGCCGTTATCCGGGACCCAGGCGGCGGTCACGATCCCGCCGTCAACCTCTGTTCACTTCCGTCGTGCAGAATGGGCGCTTCGGGAGATTCTCATGACCAAATTCTTCGCGCGGGCGACTGCCCTTCTGGCCGTCGTCGGCGGTTCGCTGTTGCTGCAGGGTTGCGTCGTCGGGGCCGTGGTCGGCGCCGGAGCCGCTGTCGTCGGCGGCACGGCCAAGGCGACCGGCGCCGTGGTCGGCGCGGGCTTCGACGCCGTCACCACCTCGGATGAGGAAACCAAGGCCAAACGCGAGCGCGAACAGCGTGAACACGAGCGCGAACAGCGCCGCTGCGAGCAACGTCAGCGCCAAGGCAAGGACTGCTAAGGCCGCTAGACGAAAACCGGCCCTGTCGGCGTGCGCCATTCCCGGCCTAGGGTGAGCCTCCCTCCCCTGACGAGCCCGCCATGCAGATCGCCATCCTGACCCTCGACGGCTTCAACGAGCTGGACAGCTTCATCGCGGCGGGCATCCTGAACCGGATGAAGAGCCAAGGCTGGGCGGCGCACATCACCTGCCCCACGCCCGAGATCACCTCCATGGCCGGGGTGACGATCCAGCGCCAGAAACCGCTGGACTTCCTGACCGAGGCCGACGCCGTCCTGATCGGCAGCGGGATCAGGACCCGCGACTACGCCGCCGATCCCGCCTTCCTGTCACAGCTGAAACTGGACCCGTCGCGCCAGTTGATCGGCGCCCAGTGCTCGGGAACCCTGCTGCTGGCCAGGCTGGGCCTGATCGGCGACCTGCCCGCCTGCACCGACCTGACGACCAAGCCCTGGGTCGTCGAGGCCGGCGTCAATGTCGTGGACGCCCCCTTCGTGGCGCACGGCAATGTCGCCACGGCGGGAGGCTGCCTCGCCTCGCAATACCTCGCCGCCTGGATGATCGCTCGTCTGGCGACGCCGCAGGACGCCGAAGACGCCATCCACTACGTCGCCCCCGTCGGCGAAAAGGTCGAATACGTGGCACGGGCGATGGCGGCGGTGGGGCCGTATCTGAGAGGCGGGAAGACGCTGGCGGCTTAGGTCTGCCATCGACCTGTTACGGACCTTAGCGGCGTCCGTCCGCGCGCGAGCAGAGCCACAGACGGTCAGTCGACAACGGGCGAAGGGAAGTAGGTGAAGCGGGCCGATTGTCCTGATGCGGTCGAAAAGCTGACCTCGTAGGTCTCGGCATCCACCCCGATCGTGACCCCTTCGTGGGTCATGCGACGCAAGGCATCCAGACGGGGCGCGTCCGCAGCTTGGCATTGATCCTGCGGCGCCCGGCCTGCGTACGTGGCGTCGCTGACCAACAGTTCCCGTTTCGAATCCCACCGACCCGCATCCGTGCAGCCAAGGCGTAGTTCGTAAGTGGTGGGCGTGAGATCGGTTGTCTCAATGTTGTCGAGCCAAAGCTCCACGCTAGACCCGGTGACGTCTTGGCCGTTGATTTCCGTGGGGAACCAGTAGCCGGGCAAGCCGTAGCCGCCCTCGTCTGCGCAACCCAACAAGGCCAGCATGGCTAACGCGCACCCAGCCCTGAGTGATGTCCGGTTGCAAGAAAGAGTTGGATTGACCATGCCTAAACTGAGCATTGTCCGTGTCGGCTTTCCACCCTTAGGCGAACTGCGCTTCACGACCCATAGCGGTCCTTCGACCATGTTATGATCTCTGGTCACGCAGAAGGTAGACGTAGTGTTGATATCAGCGGCTTTGATCAGCTTGGTGGCGCAGGCTTCGGATTATCATGTGGTCTATTGCGACCCGCCGATCTTTATTCCGCCCTCCGAGTTCTCGACGCGGTTCAACGGCGAGGTGATCGAAATCCTCCCAGAGGACGGCGCTTTTGAAACATCGACGCGCCGCACGGCGCTCGTGCAACCACGTAAGCTTCTTATGGGTCCGTTGCCGTCAGAGCCCGTCGAAGTGACCTTCTATGTGTCCGTCGATCATCCGTGTGCGCACATGCAACGAAAACCCGTGAATGGCGATCTTTTGGATGTGTACCTTGGTCCGGAGGGCCGAGCCGTCGGATGGGACTTTGTGAAAAGCCCGCTCGCCCCAGGCTAAATGATCCAACATTCGGTCCGCTTCCCACCCTGAACCGACATTCTGCAGGCTGGCCTCTCGCCCTACCGCACCCCGATATACTTGTGCGTCTGGACGCTGAGCCGCCATTGCGGGTGGGTCAGGCAGTATTCGATGGCGGCGGCGGTGTTGGCGGCCTGGTCGGGGCCGTCCATGGGTTGCAGCCAGAAGCGTTCGAAGTCGAGGCCCTCGAACCGCTCGGGCATGGCCAGCGGCTGGGGGAAGACCAGCTTCAATTCCTGACCCGAGGCCTGGACCACCGGGGCGTCGGCCTTGGGGCTGATGCAAATCCAGTCGATCCCCTCAGGCGCGGCCAGGGTGCCGTTGCTTTCGATAGCGACCTCGAACCCGCGCGCGTGCAGGGCCTCGATCAGGGGGAGGTCCAGTTGCATCAGCGGCTCGCCGCCGGTGCAGACCACCAGCTTGGGATCACCCTCACGACCCCGCCACATCCCAGCGACATGGTCGGCCATCAGGTCGGCGGTCCTGAACTTGCCGCCGCCGTCGCCATTCACGCCGACGAAATCCGTGTCGCAGAAGCTGCAGACGGCGGTGGCGCGTTCCCGCTCCAGCCCGCTCCACAGGTTGCAGCCGGCAAAGCGCAGGAAGACGGCGGGCCGCCCGGCCTGACCGCCCTCGCCCTGCACCGTCAGAAAGACTTCCTTGGCCGAATAGGTCACGCGCGCGCCGCCCATTCGGCGTAACCCGCCGCGCGCAGTTCGCAGGCCGG
>RCUP01001209.1_pt1 | contig 16320 bp, 11 predicted proteins | sample 2166341 | NCBI WGS metagenome assembly RCUP01 (sample SAMN09932325, study PRJNA488358) | compost metagenome | isolation source: compost soil in succinonitrile-enriched | place: Germany: Experimental Botanical Garden | reverse complement strand
TAGATCTTTCCGGAAGAATCGTTTATGCGAATACACATACCTTGTCTGCGGATGCAGTAGTTATTCCAGTGGAAAATTTGGCGTCTGGTACGTATCAGGTCATTTTGAACTGGCAGGGAAATTCGATTGTAAAAAAACTGATTAAGAACTAATGCGCTGCTTCATTTCCTCTTTGTTTTTCCTGAGTTTCTCCTTTTCAGGAATAAGCCAGCACACTCCTAAAACAGTCAATGCTTGTTTAAAACCATTTTATCATGGTGTGGCTTCCGGAGATCCGTTATCGGATCGTGTAATTTTGTGGACCAGAATCACTCCTGAAAATGGAAGTAGTGCACCGCAGATAGTTGAATGGAAAATCGCGAAAGACACGGCTTTTACGATCGGCTTGTCGAACGGAGTTGTGTTGACGGATCAATCAAAAGATTACACGGTAAAAGTAGACGCTACGGGACTTGATCCGAATACCACTTACTTCTATCAGTTTAAATCGGATACGCTGAAAAGTGTGATCGGACGAACGAGAACAACTCCGGTTGGAGATACGGACAGTTTGCGTTTTGCAGTTGTTTCCTGTGCGAATTATGAAGCAGGCTATTTCAATGTGTTTGCAGCTTTGAAGGAACGCAACGATTTCGATGCGGTGATCTGTCTGGGAGACTATATTTACGAATACGAATCGGGAGGTTATTCTCCGAATCCTTCGGTAAACAGACAGTGGGATCCTACGAATGAAATTCTTTCCTTGCCGGATTACCGTGCACGCTATTCAACCTATCGTTTGGATGACGATTTGCGTGATCTGCATCAGCAATTTCCAATGATCGTTGTTTGGGATGATCATGAAACGGCAAATGATGCCTGGATGAACGGAGCTGAAAATCACCAGTCAAATGAGGGAAGTTATGCCATTCGCAAAGCAGCTGCTAAACAGGCTTTTTTTGAATGGCTTCCTATCCGGGTAACGGGAACAAGTGATCCGTACCAGATTTTCAGAGAGATTAAGTACGGAAATCTGGTTGATCTGATCATGTTGGATACACGTTTACACGGAAGAGACCAACAGGCCGGAACAAGCGGAACAACCGTAAATGCAACTACACGACAATTGCTTGGAACGGATCAGTTTTCCTGGTTGGGAAATCGTCTTTCACAAAGTACAGAACAATGGAAAGTGATTGCACAGCAAGTGATGATTGCACCATTGACCTTATTCGGAGCGGCATTGAACGCAGATCAGTGGGATGGATATCCAGCGGAGCGAAACAGAGTTCTGAATCATATTTTGACTTATAATGTCAAAGACGTGGTGGTGATTACAGGTGATATTCACTCATCGTGGGCAAATGATATCCCGACTTCTTCATACAATGCTTCTACGGGAAGTGGATCTGCCGGAGTGGAATTTGTAGCTCCGAGTGTTACATCACCGGGAATGAATATTCCGGGAGGAGCGGCGGCAATCATGCTGGCCAATTCACACATCAAATTTGCGGAATTATCAACGCATGGATTTGTGATGTTGGATATCAACAAGCTTCGGACGCAAGCCGATTGGTATTTCGTGAATACGATCGATAGTCGGAATTCCGGATTCTTTTATGCAAAATCATTTAAAACCAATCATTTATCCAGAAACCTGGAGTTGGTCAATGCTGCAAGTCTTCCGCGCAACCTCATTCAGGGATTTCAACCACGGAATTGCCCGTATTATGCGCCTTCTCCGGTTAGCAGTGTCGGTTTGAACGAGGAAACTCCTGTAATTCTAAGTCTTTTCCCAAATCCTTCATCGGAGAATTTATTTCTGAATCTGAGTCTTCCGTTTCAGGAAGTCAGCGAAATTTTTTTAGTTGATGAAACCGGAAAGAAAATTCAATTGAAAGAAACCTGGAAAGCACAATCCGGATTAACACAGTTGGTATTTGATATTCGTGAATTGGCAGCGGGAACATACGTGCTGTATATCAAAAACGGAACTAGTTTCACCCAGGCCAAAGTGGTGAAGAATTAAAAGATATTTGTTCGGGAATTATCGCTGTTTCCAGTCAGTTCGAGTGTCCCGGATGTCCGGAACTCGAACTGACGAAAGATTATTTTCCGAAATACAATTTCTTCCACTTTTTGTAATAAGACTTTTGAATGCTTTCCATCACCTTCAAGTAGGATTTTGCATAGTAATTTCGAACTCCGAAACCACCCGTTTCTCCCGTTATCGATTGGGTATGCAATACTTCATTGTTTTCAAGATTGATAAAAACAACGTGATAAATTCCGTGTTCCAATGGTTTATTTAAACATTCAGCAATAAAAAAAACACCGATTCCTTTCTTTACTTCAAAATCGTAATTCTTTACGAACTCCTTGATTTGATCTGCTGTATAATGCGTTTCTTTCGTCACCTCCATTTCCTCCACATTCGCCTGATTGTTGATTTTTGTGATCGGATCGAGATTGATTTCAACTTCCTTTTTATGCAGCATTTCAGACACATTGTACTTGTCAGCTTCATAAATGAACAAATTGTTCCAGCCCTTGAAATACTTGTTTTTTAGTAAATCTGCATCCTTTTCGCCACTTTCTTCCGATTGAGCAAAAGAAGCAATCAGCTGAACATGGGAAAAATCAATTCCGAACCAGTAAAACGGCACATTGGATTGTTGGAAAAGGTCTTGCATGGTTTGAGCCTGAGTTAGTTGGCCAAAACAACAAAATGACAGGAAAAAGAAGAGTCTTTTTTTCACGGAAAATGATTTAAGTGATTTTGGCGCAAAGTTAGAAATATTTACTTGTGAACGGTTGGATTCATTAGGATTTGCTCAAATAATCTGATCAAAATAACAAAGGAAAATGAATATTAACAAGTTTGTTTGATAAGAAATTAAATAATTTACACTTAAAATACCGTCAAACCAGTTCTTTTTCCTACCTTTCCCCACTGAATGGAAACTGATTTTTCATATCAATTTCAACGCATGGAGCTGCTTTTTAACACCCTGAAATGGATGCTTGATTCCCAACAAATTGGGATTTCAATACCTGATTTGTCTAAACGGCTGGAATTGGGCGAATGGGAAACGCAACATTTGTTCCTGGAAAACTTAGGAAAAGACCCACTGCGTTTTGTACAAGATGCCTTTTCTCCTTCTTTGGCGCAGGTTCATCAACCCAGTCAGATCTCCATTTTTGATCTTTTCGATGAAAAAACCGATGAGGTGAAACAGCCCACTTTTGATCTGGATATCCAGTTATTGGAAAATGAACCGTCCGAAATTACTTACTCGATCTTTCCTTATTTTTTAGGAACGGTTTTCATCGCTAGCAACGAGTTTGGAATCTGTCAAATCACTTTTGAAGATACAGATGCCGGCTTGACTCGTTTGAAAAAGACTTTCCCCAAAGTAGCGTTGAAAGAAGAACAAAGCGAATTAAACCTGTTGGCTTATCAGGCTTTGATGAATTATTTTGTCAAAAAAGAAGACCTTCCCGTTCTGCCGGTTTCTGTGAAAGCAACTCCGTTCCAGATAAGTGTGTGGAATGAATTGGCTGCCTTGTCCAAATCAGAGTTGGTGACGTATGGAGTACTTGCCGAAAAGTTGGGAGATTTGAATGCGTCAAGAGCAGTTGGAACAGCAGTAGGAGCAAATCCCATTGCATTATTGATTCCTTGTCACCGCGTCGTACATCAAAGTGGAAAAATCGGTCATTTCCGTTGGGGAAGCTGGCGAAAACAAATCTTGCTGGCAATTGAGAGATAGGATTCTCCGAAAGATTCCACAAGACCCGATTCTGAAAATCAATTGTAACGAAACAGACAATAATCGTTTTGTTTGAAACCTGACGTATGAAATTAAACCTACTTTCCATTTGTATCATTCTTTCATTTTCTTGTTGTTTTGCTCAGCATGAAGTGAAAAGAGATTCCATCGCGGTATTGTTTGCTTATAATCAGTCGGAAGTGCTCAATACCGAAAAATTCCTTGAACAATTAAGAGTCGTAGATACATCGTCACTTGCTATCATCCGCTTGGTCGGATATACGGATTCAAGCGGATCATTGTCCAGGAATAGCATGTTAGCGGATGAAAGACTCAAAGTGGTGGAAGACGTGTTGAAAGGAACAGGATTTGGTCGTATCAAAATAGAAATACTGAATGCGAACGAAACTTCCGGATTTCGCATCATTCCGGATGAATTGAACAGAAGAGTTGATCTCTTGTTCTATGTGAAAAACACTCCGCCAAAATTGGCCTTCGAATTGAACAAACCACTGAATCTGAATATCAACTTTACTGGTGGCACAGCCAATTTTCTTTCAGAATCATACACCAATCTCATCAAACTGCGAAACCTGATGGTGGAAGACACGACTTTGTTATTGAAACTACACGGACATGTTTGCTGTGCAGATGACATGGAATTGTCGAAAAAACGCGCTTATGCCGTCATGCGTTATCTAAGCCAGAATGACGTGGATTATAAGCGAATGACCGCAGAAGGATTTAGCAACAGCAGACGCTTAGTCCCGGACGACTCAGAAACAAACATGTCGTTGAACCGGAGAGTAGAAGCGATTTTTTACCGGTAAGAATGCTGTTTTTGTGGATTAAATTGTAGGAGATAAACCTCACAATTGATGATTCAATTGTGAGGCTGTCGATTTTACGAACTTTGGAATTTATTCTATTCCGCCACCCAATGTTCTGTATAATTCGATATATGCGCTGACCTGTTGTCGTTTCAGGTTGGCAAGACCAAGTTCATTTTGAAGCAAGCTTTGTTGTGCTGCAATAACCTCCAGGTAATTCGCCTTTCCGTTGAAATATAACAATCGAGCATTCGGAACTGCCAATTGTAATATGTGATTCTGTGAATGGATAATTTCCATTTTCTGTTTCAGTTTTTCGCTTGTTATCAGTGCATCAGATACTTCTGTTGCCGCGCTGACTACTTGTTTTCTAAAATAGGTTACAGCCTGCTCGTATTCGATACGACTGATGTTTAGTTGTGTTTTTAGTTTTCGTTTATTAAAAACAGGTTGAACAATATTTCCCAGGACATTGCCGAAAAGAGAGGCAGGAAGCGTCATCCAATTACTAAACTGAAAGGAGTTGATTCCGCCCGCAACATTGATACTTAATGCCGGATACATATTGGCCTGCGCAATTCCCATACGGGCATTGGCCGTACGAAGAGCATATTCACGTTCTCTTACATCTGGACGACGATTTAGTAGTTGTACCGGAATACCTGTTTCAAATTTTTCCGGGATCGTAAAGCGATCCAATCCGTCACCCATATTGATGCTTTCCGCATGCTGTCCCATCAGCAGATTGAGTGCATTTTCCTGTATCATCAATGCCTGTTCCAAATCAGGAATCAGAGATGCTGTGCTTTTTTGCTGTATTTCCGCCTGCTGCAAAGCCAGCGTTGTAGCTTCCCCGTTTTCCGTTTGTATCCGGATCATTTTTACGGTACTATCGTTCAATGCCAGGTTTTTACGTGCGATGTCCAGTTGTTTATGCAACATCGAAAGATTGTAATAAGCAGATGCTGTGGCCGCAATCAGACGGGTTTGTAATGCTTTTGATGCTTCCTGACTTTGTAGATAACTTACCAATGCCACTTCTTTCTGCTTCCTGATCTTACCCCAGATATCTATTTCCCAACTTACACCCAGATTGGCTGAATAATCATCCAAATGATGGGAACCAATAGTCTTATTCAGATTGAACCCGTTTTCACCGTTCAAACTATTGTCGGAAAAGCGGTTTGAACCGGCGGATATAGTGGCTGTTACATTGGGGAGCCATGCTACTTTTGCCTGCTTCAGATACTGTTCATTTAATTGAATGTTATTCAATGCAACCAGTTTGTCATAATTGCGCTTCAATACGCTGTCAATTATTTGCTGAAGTGCAACGTCACTGAAAAATTCTTTCCAATGCATTAGTGTAATATGATTGGTATCCAATGTACTCGTATTTCCGCTTGCTGTCCGGAATGACGCGGGAGTCTCTATTTGCGTACGACTGTATTCCTTTCCGACACTGCAGGAAACCAGGAGCAATGCCCCGATGATTATAATGTATATTTTATTCATCTTGTTGTTGATTTTTAATGAAGGCGTTTTAAACAGATTCAGGGACTAGTTGTTTAAGGCCGAATATGCGTTCATGTAAGGATTGGAAAATCACAAACAGAACGGGGATAATAAAAATACCCAATACAACACCGAAGAACATTCCACCGATAGCACCGGAAGAAATCGAACGGTTGCCTTGTTCGGATGCACCGCCTGCAAAGAGTAAAGGCAGCAAGCCTGCAATAAAGGCGAACGATGTCATCAGAATTGGACGTAAACGCATTGCGGCACCTTGTATGGCTGCTTCGATGAGTGTTTTTCCGGCATGACGGCGTTGTAGGGCAAATTCCACGATCAGGATTGCATTCTTAGCTAATAATCCAATAAGCATGATCAGGGAAATTTGCACATAGATATTATTGGATACACCTATTAAATTGATAAAGGCAAATACTCCGAATATCCCGGTAGGAAGCGAAAGAATGATCGCTAAAGGAAGGATGTAACTTTCGTATTGTGAGGCAAGCAGGAAATACACGAACACAATACAAAGTACAAATATGAACATGGTTTGATTCCCTGCTCCCTGTTCCTCTTTTGCCATTCCAATATACTCATGCGAAAAACCGGCTGGTAATTGTTCCGCCACTTCATTTACTGCCTGAATAGCATCGCCTGTTGAGTATCCTTTTCTGGCTTGCACACTCAGATTAATGGAGGTTGCCTGATTGAGATGTGTAACAACTTCAGGACCAAACACACGTTTCAGGGTTACGACGGATGTTAGTGGTACCATTGCACCGGTCTTATTTTTAGCGAATACTTCGTTTAATGAACTTTCATTCATGCGGTAAGGAGCGTCTGCCTGCACGACTACGCGGTAATATTTACCAAAACGGTTAAAGTCGGATGAATAGATACTACCGTAATATGCTTGCATGGTTTGCAGTACTTCACTTGTTTCAAGACCCAGTTGTTTGGCCTTCACATCATCTATTTCGAGCAAATATTGTGGGAATGCAGCATTAAAAGAGGTAAAAGCCGCTTCAATTTCCTTGCGTTTTAAGAGAAGAGCAATAAAGTCATCACTGACCTTCCCGAATTTATCAATAGCGCCACCTGTGTTATCTTTTAGTACTACATCCAATGCATCCACATTTCCGAAACCAGGAACGGTGGGCATCGAAAAGGTGAAAGAACTGCCTTCAGGTAAGTCATCAAACACCTGTCTGATGCTATCCATGATGAGGTTAATGTCTTTTATTTTACCTCTTTCTTCAGGTTGTTTTAGAATAGAATAAGATGCTGCGTAAGAAGGAGAAATGGTGTTAGAAAGCAGGTTACTTCCGTTTACAATCGCGTTGAAATACATCCCGTCAAATTTTGAAAGTTTTTTGCTGACCTGCTTGGTCACAGCTTTAGTTCGTTCCAAAGAAGTTCCGGGCGGCATGCTGAATGCGGTCATTACAAAACTCTGATCCTCGGTTGGTATGAATGCTTTCGGTGTGCGTTCAGCTATAATCAGCGTACTGATGCCGACTACTACAAGACCACCGATAGCCAACCATTTCCGCTTGATTAAAAAACGAACAGCATTTGTATATTTTTTAGTGGCGGCATGAAAACCGATATTGAACAATTCATAAAATCGATGAATGCCTTTTTTACTTTTCCCCTCATGTAATTCTGCATGTGTGTTTTTAAGGAGAACAGCACATAATACGGGGCTTAATGTTAAGGCATTGATCGCCGATAATACAATTGCAATTGCCAGCGTAAAAGCAAATTGTCTATAAAACACACCGACCGGTCCATCGATCAAACCAATTGGTATAAATACCGCAGCCATCACCAATGTAATCGATAATATCGCACCAGTAATTTCGCTCATGGCACTCATTGTAGCTTTTCTGGCGTTGGTAGTGTTGTGTTCCAGTTTACTATGAACTGCTTCAACTACAACAATCGCATCATCTACTACAATACCGATAGCTAGCACCAAAGCAAAAAGTGTCAATAGATTGATGGTAAACCCAAACAGCCCCATAAAAAAGAACGTACCGATAATGGAGACCGGAACGGCGATAGCAGGAATGAGTGTAGAACGGAAATCCTGCAAGAAGATAAAAACAACAATGAATACCAGGATAAAAGCTTCAATCAAAGTGTGTTTTACCTGGCTGATAGAAGCGTCCAGAAAGCGTTTTGTACTGTATGTTACTCTGTAATCAATCCCTGCCGGAAAATCTTTTTTAGCTTTTTCCATAAAATCAAGAATAGCAAGCTGGATTTCATTCGCATTTGAACCAGGTGTTTGTGATATGGCGACACCAATTCCGGGATGCCCGTTCAGCATTTGGTTCGTAGCATAAGCATGGTCTAATGAACCTAATTCGACTTTCGCAACATCTCTTAATCGCAGTACTTTTCCATCAGCACCTGCCCGTATCACAATATTCTCGTAATCGGGTTCTTCATTCAGTTTCCCTTTGTATTTAATGGTGTACTCAAAAGTGCTTGCACTTCCTTCACCAAATTTTCCGGGTGCAGCTTCCAGGTTCTGATGATTAATTGCTTCCATCACTTCTTGTGGTGTCATGCTGTATGCGGCCAGTTTGCCCGGATTAAGCCATATGCGCATTGCATAATCCTTACTTCCGAATACCTGTACTTTCCCAACACCTGGTATGCGTTGGATACCGGGTACGATATTGATGAGGTCATAGTTATTCAAAAAAGCCGCATCGTATTTGGGATTCTTGCTTTCAAGATCAATAATCATGATGGTACTGTTATTCTGTTTGGTGGTGCTGATACCGGTTTTAATGACTTCCTGTGGTAATTGGTTGGTAGCCTGGGATACGCGGTTCTGCACATTAATGGCAGCTTTATCCGGGTCGGTACCAAGTTTAAAAAATACGGTGATGTTTAGCATCCCGTCATTGGAAGAGGAAGAAGTCATGTAAATCATGTTTTCAACTCCATTAATGACCTGTTCCAATGGTGTTGCCACCGAACGTGCCACTGCTTCGGCATTTGCTCCCGGATACCTGGCTGTAACAACAACTGAAGGTGGTGCAATATCAGGAAAGGTTTCCATGGGTAAGCGGCTCATCGCCAGAATACCAAGAATAACCAGTATAATAGAAACTACTGTGGCCGTGACGGGACGGTCAATTATCTTTTTAATCATGAGAATATTGTATAATGTTAGAGTAGGGAATTACTTTGCAATTGGTTTCACTACCATGTTTTCATGCAAACGATCAAGACCTTTGGCAACAATCCGGTCGCCGGGTTTTAGTCCGCCTCCGATGATATATCGTGTGTCATCCTTATCGACAATTTTCAAAGGAATATTCCTGATCTTGTTATGCTTGTCGATTAAATAAGCCAATACCTTGTTTTGTATTTCAAAAGTAGCAGCCTGTGGGATCTGGATAATACCGGTGCTTCGTTGCGACAACACGACTTTTCCGGTATTTCCAGAGCGGAGTAACCCGTTTGCATTGGGGAAAGATGCTCTGAAGGTAATAGCTGCTGTCGTTTTATCAAATTGTCCCTGCACCATTTCTACAGTTCCCTTATACGGATATTCCGAATTGTCCGGGAGTAATAGTCTCACCGGAGGAATATTTTTTATCTTCTGTTCTATAGTGTTCCCCGGGTAACGTTGCTTGAATTGGAGGAAATCTTTTTCGCTCATAGAAAAATATGCATACATTTCATGTATATCCGAAAGCAAAGTCAGCGGCACAAGTTCATTACGATTGATGAGACTTCCCGCTTTAAAGGGAATTCTCCCGATATAACCGCTGACAGGTGCTTTAATGAGTGTAAACCCTTTATTGATTGCAGCACCTTTTTGTATGGCTTCTGCCTGAGCTACGTTTGCTTTTTCCGCATCCAAAACCGCTTTTGCATTGTCGAGCTGAACCTGCGAAATCACTTTCCCGGCAACCAGTTTCTCCAATCGCGTCACTTCAATCTGCGCCTTTGCAGCATTGGCTTTCGCAGTTAACAAAGCGGCATTGGTATTGTTCAATTGCTCATTGTAGGGTTTGTCATTGATCAGGAACAACGACTGCCCTTTGTGAACATAAGCACCCTCATCTACATATATCTTTTCCAGGTATCCTTCAACTTGTGACCTGATCTCCACATTGACAATTCCTTCCAGGTTTCCTGCAAAGTGTTTTCGGGTCACCAGCGAAGTGGTGTCGACAGTAATTATAGAAACGGCCGGAGGTTTTGTTTTCTCCTTTTGCTGCTTTGACGTACATGCCTGTGAAATCAGTAAGACATAGGTGGAAACAGAAAGAATTACCGTATTCATTAATGTGTTTTTCATGTTTTTTTTCATGATGTGTTGCCTGTTGCTTAATTTTTAATAACCTGATAAATCATTGCCTGAGATGCTTTTTCGAAGCAGTGCCGGATCTGTCCGGTGGAGGGTTTTACCTTTCAATTTCTCCCGACTTATGTTTATCATCGTTTTCGTGATGCAAAGTTGAGGATCAAATAGGTATAAAAGAAATAGTATGATTTATGGTTTGGTATAAATTATTTTATACTTATAAAAGGGTGAAGCAGAGAATGTCACTAACTTTGCAGGATGGTAGATTTAGAATGGTACAGATCTTTCAAGGCAATATATCAGACCGGTACAATGACTGGTGCAGCTCAGGAATTGCTGATATCTCAGCCAAACGTGAGTCAGCATTTATCCGCACTCGAAGCGCACATTGGTAAGAAACTATTTGAACGTAAGCCGCGCAGAATGGTGCCAACGGATTATGGGAAACTGTTTTACACTCAGATTATTGAGGCAGTGGAGAAACTCGAACATGTGGAAGCCGAGTTCAGATACACCCGTTCATCGGATATACCACTGACATGCATTGGTGCTCCCAAGGAGTTTTTTTACAGTGTACTTGCCTCAGGAATCAGCAAAGCTCCTGCTAACCTTGTTTTTGAGTTTGGTCTGACTAAAGATCTCATGCAGAAACTTGGAAAGGGAAAATTGTATTTTGTCATAGCAACACATTGCACGGATGAAAAGGACATTGTGTACGAGCCAATTATTTATGAGAAATTTCTTTTGGTGGGGCATCCTGATTTTGATACTAAAATATTGGATGAACACATTTCCAATGGCGACTTGGATAAAGCTGAACACCATCTTTGTGAACAGGATTGGTATGTATATAGCAGCGATCTTGCTATTATCAGAAGATTCTGGCAGGAAAATTTCAAGAAACGCCCGACAATAAAACCTCGTTTTATCATTCCGGATTTCAATTCTATCTTAAAGGGAATTAGTTGTGGGAAAGGTGTTACTATCGTATCAGATTACCTGGTGAAAGACTTCCTGGAACAAAAAAAACTGAAGGAAATATGGAAGGGAAATAATCCGACACCAAACACAATCTATCTGACTTACAATAAGAATAATGTAACGACAGAGCAGATAGAAATGGTCAGAAGAATGTTAAATCCGGACTTAAGTTAGTTAAGAGCAGTCGAGGGTTATGCTCCTCATAATTTTCCGTTTTTTTGAATCGGAGAGAAGAACTTAATAAGGTCCTTACGCTGAAAGTGTAGAAAATGAGCTGAAATGAAACGAAGACGAACCCATGTTTGAGCTCAGCTGTCGTGGTTTTTTATAAAAAACACGTGAATAGCGTTTGCGAGTTTGGATGTAGTCAGTGAAATGAAGCGTAAATTTTCAAGCTTTAGAGTAGAGACCTAGACCTTTTTGCTTACTTTTTGGGGCAATGCCAAAAAGTAAGATCTACTCTTCCACATAAACCCGGTGCATGCGTCTCGATAACCCGGTCATTACTTCGTAAGGAATTGTTCCCATTGCTTTTGCAAAATCCTCCATTTTTTGATTCTGACCAATAATTTCAACCGGATCATTGATTTTTGCATCCACCGAACTGATATCAACCATGATCATATCCATACAAACACGGCCTACAACCGGACAGTTGATTCCGTGAATGGAAACAGAACCAGCGCCATTGCTCAAACTACGTCTGAAACCGTCAGCATAACCAACCGGAACAATCGCAATGGTCATGTCGTCTGTTGCTTCATAGGTGCAGCCATATCCGATAAAATCACCTTTCGGAACGGATTTGATTTGCGAAATGGAGCTGTGCCAAGAAACACTTGGTTGTAGAAATGCTTTGAGTTCTTTGTTTTCGGTATAACCATACATGGAAATCCCGAGGCGGATCATGTCGTAACTGTATTCCGGATAACGCAATGAACCTTCTGAATTCAGGACATGTGCCGAGAATGAATCGGAAGTGTGCTCTCTGAAGTAGGAAACAATGGATTCGAAAGCTGCGAGCTGTTTCTTCGTAAACTCACTGTGAATAGGATTATCAGCATCCGCCAGATGCGAATAAATCCCCTGAATTTTTACTTCCGGTTGCGAATTGATAATTGCCAATACGCGCTCCTTGTCTTTCGGAGAAAAGCCCAAACGGTGCATTCCCGTATCAAATTTCAGATGAATCGGGTAGTTCGAAATTTGTTTGTGAATGAGTGTCGTTATGAATTCATCCAATTGTTCGAGGGAATAAATAGCCGGTTCCAAACGGTACTCAATGATCAGATCACTGTGTTCGGGATCCGGATTCATAACCACGACTGAAGAAGAGATTCCGATTCCGGCTTTGCGCAATTCTACACCTTCGTCCGCAAATGCCACTCCGAAATTCCGGATGCCGCTTTGCTGTAAGGAAGCCGCAACTTTATCTGCTCCTGCTCCATAAGAAGAAGCTTTCACCATTGCCAGGATTTTCACTCCTTTCGGCAATCTGGATTGGTAAAATGCGATGTTGTGCTTGATTGCGCTTAAATTGATTTCGACAACGGTGCGATGCTTCAATGCTTTTCCGCGTGCAACTTCGTGTTCGAATGCCCGGTCACGGTGTGCTTTTACCAAAACGATGGAATTGTGAAAATTTTCCCACGGAATGGATTTTCCCTCCGGAATAAAATGAAACTCATCCGGATTGAAATTGGTGATCAAACGTTCGATCTCCAATCGTTCATGAGCATGCTTTTCAGACAAACCGATGACTACGATTCGTTTTCTGTCAGTCGCTAATTGACGTTGATAAATCAAAGCTTCACTAAGCGCGTCGATATCCAGATTGTACGTGTCGTTGATGATCGTATTGTTGTTGATTCCTTCAAAAACTTCCATGCGCAAGGCAAGTGTGGGAAGAGAATCGATTCGTTCCTGAATGTCTTTCGGGTCGAATTGCAGATAAGCCAGAAAAGTCTTTAAAACACCAAGCATTCCACTGTATCCTGCCGGAAAACGGTGATTTTCATAAGAAGAACAAACCTGAAAATTTCCCGGAAGCCGATTTTCCAAATCAGCAAAAGTATGTGGAATAAAAGCTTGTTTGCATTCACGGAACAAAATCCATTTTTCCAGTAAATGCTCTTCGTTATTTGCGAAATTTTCCCGGTGAGCCTTTCCGAATGCAGTGAAAATCCCGAAATCAGGAGCGATCATATCACGAAGGACTTTCATTTCTCCGGGTTTGGAAATTCCCGCTTCGATGAACGCAATGGAAGCATTTTCGTGCATTTCCAACAAAGAAAGCGCCACACCGATTTGAGAATTGAAACTTTTCGGACTTCGGACAACTTTGAATTTATCCGAAATGCAATGAAAAATCCATTCTTTAAAAGTCGTTTTCCCCACACTTCCCGTGATTGCAACAACCGGATAAGTAAATCGCTTCCGGTGATACGTTGCCAATTGCTGCAGAGCGATCAGCGCATCTTCTACAAGAAAATACAAAGCGTCAGATTGAAATTTGACAGAAGTATTTTCAGGAACAACGAATAAACGAATTCCCTGTTGATATGCCTGCTCGATAAATTCACTTCCGGAACGGGAATTCCCGCTTAACGCAAAAAAAAGTGCTCCTTTGGCTTGTTGAATTTTTCGGGAATCGAAGGATACATGTGTGATTGATTCCGAATGTGAACCAACTGTTTTTGCCTGAAAAATTTCAGCACATGTTTCGATGGGATAATTTAATCTCAATGCTCAATTTTATTGTAGCAACTCCGGCATAAAGGTTCGTACTTTTCAACGGCTCCAACCAGTACCTGACCTTCATCTTTCGTTGTTCGATGTGAGTATTGTGCTAAGTTACCACATGAAACGCAAATCGCATGCACTTTTGTAACATATTCTGCCATGCAGAGCAGATTCGGCATTGGCCCGAAAGGCTGTCCGAGATAATCCATGTCCAGACCGGCAATAATTACCCGTACTCCGTGTTTTGCCAGATCACTGCAGATTGCAATCAATCCTTCATCAAAAAATTGAGCTTCATCAATGGCAACGACCCGTTCTTTCTTCCAATGTTTGAGAATTTCGGAAGAATCTTTCACCGGAATGGCTTCAAGAGAAGAGCCTTTGTGACTCACTATTTGCTCTTCGTGGTAACGATTGTCAATGGAAGGTTTGAACAAAAGCAGCTTTTGTTGAGCAAATTCAACACGTTTTAAACGGCGGATCAATTCTTCCGTTTTTCCTGAAAACATCGAACCACAGATGACTTCAATCCAACCGTTTTGTCTTGCCTCAGAAGGGATTTGCTCTAAAAACATCATTTTTTAAGGTTATCAACAATTCATTTTAGACAACTATTCAAGAATCGAAAAGAATTGTCTTTCCCGAATTGTAATTTTATACTGCAAAAATTGTTATTTCTCGGGTCTAAAACCAGACGAAGTGTACAAGTTTTATCAAATGTTGAAAAATTCCGAAATACTGAAAATATGGAAATGCACGCATTAATCGAAGAAATTGCAGCGTTATTGGGGAAAATTAAGTCGGGAGAAGCTACTCTTGGCGAGTTGGAAGCTTTTGCTGCAGCAACGAATCAATTGAATGAGCGAGCGATTGTTTTACGCTACAAAGCATATGAAACGAAAATTTACGGCAATTCGGTTTCTGTTTCAGAGCAGGCAATTTCGGAAACATTATTTGAAGAAGAGCCTGTCGTTGAGCTAGAGGTAGAAGAAGTTCAGATAGAATCAGTAGTTGAGGAAGAACCTTCTTTTGATTTGTTCGGACTGAATGAAGAGGAAGAAGAGGAAAATGAACTGGCTTTCGAATTGATTGAAGAAGAAACGGAGGAAGAAGAGATTATAGAAATTCCGGAACCGGTGATTGTTCAGGAAGTAAAGCCTGAACCGATTCCAGAACCCGTTTTCGAAAAGCCGCTTGAAAATCTGGGGAATCTGCACCCGATTTACGGGAAATTGGATTCCAATGACGGAACTTTGGCTGCGCGCCTGATGACCGTTCGTCTGGAAACATTGAAAGGAGCTTTTGGCTTTAATGAGCGTTTGCAGATCATTCAGGAATTGTTTAACGGATCCAATGATGAATTCAATCAATTGATTGATCAGTTGGAGGGAATTCAAACGAAAGAAGCGGCAAGATCTTTGGTGAGTGGTTATGCAACAAAATACCAATGGGATGTTGACAGCCAGTTGGCAATCGAACTGATTCAAAAAGTAGAACGTAAATATGCATAAATCTCTTTCCTTACTACTCTTTCTTCCGCTGCTTGGTTTTGCTCAGGTAGAGCAAGGCCGTTTAACCGCTCAAAAACTGTGTTCCCCGGAATTTCACGGTCGTGGTTACGTCAACGGTGGAGATTCCATTGCTGCTGAGTTCCTTGCTGAAGAATTCAAAAAAATGGGTTGTCAGTTTTTTAAGAACACTCCCTTTCAGCCATTCCAGTTTAAAGTGAATACGTTTTCAAACAGAATGATCTGTTCGGTTAACGGAAAGCAGCTGATTCCCGGAAAAGAATTTGTTGTAGATCCTTCCTGCCCGATGTATTATGCGGATAGTTTGAAAGTCTATAAAGTTCTGACGGAAGACTTGTTCAATGGAAAGAAACTAAAGAACAAGATCAGTCAGGCGGCAATGAATCGCTCGAAAACTTCGGTTGGTTTTGCTTTTCAGTTCGATTTATGGAAAGGAGACACCTTGAAAATAGCGAAGGAATTGGCTAAAAGTTTGGGAGCTTCCATGCCGATCATTGAAATTTTCGATACCAAGTTCACATGGAGTGTTAGTCAGGAACAAAACCGTTTTCCATTGTTGCAGGTACAATCAAGTGCTTTCGATTGCTCGGCAGATGAGTGGAATTTTCAGATCAAGGTTGACGCAAAGACAA
>RCUP01001202.1_pt1 | contig 16419 bp, 13 predicted proteins | sample 2166341 | NCBI WGS metagenome assembly RCUP01 (sample SAMN09932325, study PRJNA488358) | compost metagenome | isolation source: compost soil in succinonitrile-enriched | place: Germany: Experimental Botanical Garden | reverse complement strand
GCCACCTTGAAAAACAGCTCGTCGCCGTCGCGGGTTTCCGCGCTGAAATGCACCTTGGCCGGGGCGAACAACGCCACTGTGCGCTCGTCGTGCTCGACCTTGTAGCGGCGGAAACTGTAGCCGGGAATCTCCAGGCGATAACTGCTGGCGCCCGGTGCCAACGGCCAACTCTGGCTGCCACGGGTTTCACTGGCGGCAATCGGCCGGTCGCCGGCCAATTTGCCCTGGCCGTCGAGCAAGTACAGGTGTTCTTCGTTGGCGTCCGCCTGCCACGCCGGCACCCAACGTACGGTCACGGTGTCGGGGCGATCCGTTTGCAGGTAAAGACTGCCGTCACGGATATCGGCCCAGCGCATCGGCCCGGCATAAGCGTCGAGCGACAGTCCCAGGCTCACCGCCAGCGCGAAATGTTTCATGCCGACTTCCGTTGCAGGATGTACAGCATCGGCATCACATCGCGGGGCAGGATGATCAGTGTTTGCCACAGCGGAACGTGGCTCAAGCGGCAATACATCACCAGCAGCGCGATGGTCACCGCCAGGTAAGCGATGGACGAAGCCGCCGCTGCGCCGACGATGCCGTAGGCGGGGATCAGCAACAGGTTCAGCGCCAGATTGAGCAGGGCGCCGAGGCCCATCAACAGGGAAATCGAACCGGGGCGATCTTTGCCCAGCAAATCGAGGCGCAGGATGCTCGCGTAGCACAGGCCGAGCAGCCCCGGCAGCAGCGCCAGCAAGGCCGGATAAGCCGGCTGATAGGCGACACCGAACAGGGTGACGATCAGCCATTCGCCGATCACCGCCATGGTCAGGCACGCGCCGAGCATCACTGTCGCGGTCAGGCGCAGGGCCAGTGGCGTGACTTTTTCAATGCCTTCTTCCTGTTGCAGCAGGCGTTTCATCAGCGGCGTGGTCACCGCTTCCGGCACAATCAGCAGCAACTCGGCGGCGGCGCTGGCCATGGCGTAATGACCGAGCGCGGTGCTGCCGAGCAGGGCGCCGATGAACAGATAATCGGAGCGCAGGATCACTTGCTGGAAGAGTAAATCGGGATGGCTACGGGCACTGAAGCGCAGCAGTTCGTTCTGGCTGGCGCGGTCCCATTGCAGGGTCAGCGGTTGATTGCGTTTAAGCCACAGCCAACCCACCAGCACCACCAGACTGATGCCCGCCAACCAGCTGATCAGCGCCGCTTCCAGCGCGGCGCTTTTCCACATCCAGAACAAGGCGAGGAACAGCAGCAGCGGCGCCAGGGATTCGATCAGGCGCAAGGCGTTGAAGGCCACCACGCCGCCCGAAGCGTTGTGCAGTGTCAGCAGTCCGCTCTTGAGCACGGTCAACGGCACCGCCAGCAACAACAGCCAGGCGAGCAAGCCGAGTTGGGTGGTGATGTCCAGTTCGCTGCCGAACTCACGGGTCAGCGCCACCACCAGCAAAGTCAGCAATCCCGCCAGCAGACAACCAAAGACCAATACCTGACTGAGCAACAATCCCATCGGCCGTTGCTTGGCCGCCTGGTAGCCCACCGCCGAATTCAGCCCGCCGCTGGTGGCGGCGCTGATCAGGTCGGGCAGGGTGCTGAGCAGGGCAAACAGGCCGCGTTCGCTCGGCCCGAGAATCCGCGCCAGCAACACGTTGCGCAGCAAACGCAGGCCGATCATTGCCAGTTTGGTGCCCATGCTCAGGGCCAGGTGTTTGAGGTAATGGCTGCGACTCATGGGCGCGCCCCACGGTAGATGCGCCAAGACAACAATTCCGGGTTACGCGCTGTGCGTTGGCTGACGCCGAACCGAGGCAGGGCCAGCGGATCTTCGGCGCCACGATAGATGCCGGTGCCGGTGCCCAGGGCAAACGGGAAGTCATGCGCGGCCACGTGTTGCCGGACCCGTTCGTCGTTGTCGCCGTTGGGGTAGCAGTAGACCGGCAGTGGGCGATTGCAGCCGTTCAGCAATGCCTGGCGACTGCGGCTCAATTCTTCATCCAGGGTTTGATCGTCGAGCCCGGTGAGGATCGCGTGACTGGCGCCGTGGGGGCCGAAACGGATCAGGCCGCTGGCTTCCAGCGAACGCACTTGATGCCAGTCCAGCGCTTGCGGCAACGACTCTTGCGGGCACTCGTCGGTCAGGCGATTGAGGTCGTGCGGGGACAGGGTTTTCAGGTGCTGCAAAAAATGCAGCAGCGCCAGGCTACGCCGTTGCACATCCGGGTCATCGCACAGCACCGGCAACGGTCGACCCAGTTGCTGCAAGCATTCGATCAAATGCATGCGAGCCTTTTCGCCGTGGCTGTTCCACAGGGTTTCGCCGATGCTTTCCCACCAGAAACGCTGGCGGCTGCCGATGAAATCGGTGGAGAGAAAAATACTCGCCGGCACCTGATATTTTTGCAGCAGCGGGAAGGCATTCACCGCGTTGTCGCGCCAGCCATCGTCGAAGGTCAACGCAACTTTCGGCCGTTCGTATTTGAGGCTGCCCGGATGCAGGATCTCCATCAGCGGCACGCAGTCGAAATGTTTCTTCAACCAGGCCAGCAAATGCTCAAAGGCCTTGGGCCCTACGCACAGTTCATTGCGATGGGGCAGCTCGGCGGCGTGGTCGTTTGCCAGCACCCGATGCAACATCAGGATCACCCCGGCGCCGTGCAGTTGCTGGCGCCCCACCGGGGAATTGAGGTACAGCCAGCCGCTGGTGCGCTTTAGTAATTGTTTGATCGCCATGGCACGTGCCTCTCAACGATTTTGCTCGGGGTTCCATTGCGCATAACGCTGGCCGCGCAGGAACTGCCACAGACCGATGCTCATCCCGGCGAGGGTCACCAGGAGGAACGCGGCGAGGCGAAAGGGTTTGGGCAAGCGGTGTTGCGAATCCAGCAGGCCGGCGATGGCCGCCGAATAACCCAGCAATTGGGCGATCAGGCTCAGGCGATAAAAAGCGTGGTCGTCCCACAGCCAGAAGTTGCTCAGCAGCAGCGGCAGTAACAGGATCGGTGCCAGGCGCCGGATCAACTTGTGGCTGATCAGCGCAATCGCATACAGGCCATGTTTCAGCGGATTGAGCAGTTCGCGACGTTGGGCCAGGCTTTGCAGGCCGCCGACGGTCACGCGTTGGCGACGGCGGAATTGCTTGTCGGCTTCATCCACGCCAGTGTCGATTACCCGGGCTTCGGGCACGTAGATGATCCGCTTGAACGCCACCGGCGCGCAGGTGCTGATAAAGAAGTCATCGTTGACCTCGGCCGGCACGTTCTGGAACAACTCGCGACGCAAGGCGAGCAGCGCGCCGTCGGCGGAAACCATGCAGCCGGTGCGGTTTTCCACGTAGCGCAGCCAGCCTTCGTAGTGCCGATACAAGCTGTCGCCGATGCTCAGGCCCTTGCCGGTCACCGGGATCAGCATGTGCCCGGCGCAGGCGCCCACTTGCGGATCAGCCAGCGGGGCGAGCAAATGGCCCAGGGTGTCGTGGGACCATTGGTTGTCGGCGTCGGTGAACACCAGAATTTCACCGGTACTGAGCGCGGCACCGGCATTCAATGTCGCCGCCTTGCCCTGGCGGGGCAGGTCGAGCACGGTGATGCGCGGGTCGACAACCTTGCGTGCGCAAGCCACGGTGTCATCGGTGGAGCCATCGCTGGCCAGAATGATTTGCAGCGTGCGCGCCTGATAATCCTGGGCCAGCACGGTGCGCAGTTTTTCTTCGATGTGCCGCGCCTCGTTGTGCGCGGCAATCACAATGCTCACGTCCATCGGCGCCGCCGGACCGTGCCGGCGCGCGGCAAAGAACGGCGCGAGCAAGGTCAGCAACAACGGGTAGCCGAGGTAGGCGTAGACCGGTAATAACAGGCACAACCAGAAAATGAGTTCAGCCACGGGCGGGCCTCCTGGCATTCCAATGACACAGACTGAGAATGAAAGCGGCGCCGGCCAGGTGCAGGCGCACCCAATGCAGGCCCCAGAGTTGAACGGTCAGGCACGGATTCCGGTGCTTGGCGGTCTGGCGCACGCTCAATACCAGCGCCGGGACAGTGGTCAGCAGCACCATGAGCAGCGCATGGTGAGGAAAGCCGTTGAACAGCGCAGAAATCGCCATCAGGTCGAGCAGCCAGGCACACAGTGACAGCAGTGGAAAGCGCAGCAGGCGCAGGCTCATGCCATGGGTGCGCAACAGTTGCAGGTGGCTGCCCTGGCGCCACATTTCCTTGCCCATCCACTCGCGCCAGTTCATTTCGTAACCCCAGTGCAGGGCGATGTTTTCGTTGATCGACATCAGCCGCGCACCGCTGGCGCTCTGGCGCAGGGTGAAATCCTTGTCCTCACCGGTGCGCAGGGTTTCGTTGAAACCGCCGACCTTGTCGAACCATGCGCGGCGCATCAGCAGGTTGGCGCTGGGCAGCCAGTCGACCATTTGCACGGTATGCCTGGAGGGGCGCAGGGTCCGTCGTTGCCAGGCCGTGGCGTACCACGGTGCTTGGGCCGGGGTGTGCAAGTCCAGACTGAACACGTCGGCAACGCCGGCATCCTCCAGCTTCAGCAGATGGGTGAGCCAGTCTTCAGGCATTTCGATGTCGGCGTCGATGAACGCCAGCCAGTCACCGGTAGCGACCTCGGTGCCCCGGTTGCGCAGGGCGCCGATCAGCACGCCGGGTATGACCAGCACCTGCGCGCCGAATTGCCGGGCAATCTCCGGCCCCTGATCCTGCGAGCCGTTATCGACCACGATCAACTCGCATTCCAGGCCGGCAACATTGGCGGCCCGTTGTGCAGCCAGCAGGGTGCGGGCGATGTGCCGGGCTTCGTTGTACATCGGGATGACGATACTGATGCGGCTCATGCCTTGGCCTCCGGGATTGGACTTTCTTCGGCTTTCAGACGCAGCACGCTGGTCATGGCGAGCATGATCCACACGTACTTTTGATTCGGTGCACTGAGGAACATCAGGAACAGCGTCAACGACAGGAAACTCATGCCCAGGTGCGTCAACAGGTCGGCTTGTTGCCAGTTGCGGCGCTGTATCCAGGCCCGTCGGGCGCGAATCAGGTTGTACAAGCCCAGGCCAAGCATGCCGACGAACAACAGCCCGGCGGGAATCCCCAGTTCACTGAAGATTTCCAGGTAGGTGTTGTGGGCGCGGCGATACAGGTCACCGATTTTGCGGTTGGCGGAAAACGCCTTGGCGTAACCGGTGGTGGCGTAGTGCAGCGGGAAGGTGCCGGGGCCGGTGCCCAGCAGCGGGTTCTGCTGGATCATCTGGCTGCCGACCACGATGTACGAAGCGCGGCGGCCGAGGGATTCGTCCTGGGCCTTGGCACCGGAACTCAAAATGCTCAACGACTGGATGCGCGCGACGTAACCGGGCGGCATCGCATAAATCGCCAGCGGCACGATGATGGCGAAGCCGAGCATGGCAAAGCCCAGGTGGCGCGGGCGAATGCGCGGCAAATGCGCGCGGTAGTGCCATGCACCGATCATCAGGCTGAGGAACAACACCACCAGCCCCGAGCGCGATTCAGTCTTGGTCATGCCGCCCAGCAGCAAAATGAAGCAACCCAGCCAGAACAGGCGATGCAGCAGGTTCGGGCTGCGGATCACCAGCAGCAACGCCAGCGGTACGGCGAAGGCGATCAGCATGGCAAAGGCGTTCGGGTCTTCCAGCAGGCCGGCGGCGCGGCCCTGGTCCTGATACTTGCTGGAAAACATCGCCAGCGCACAGGTCAGGGTGACGCTGAGGGTGACCAGTTTGGCAAACAGATCCAGGTTCATTTCACGGCCGATCAACAGCGTGATCACGAACAGAATCAGGCCGACGCTCAGTTCCCGCAGATGCCCCAGCGACATGCCCATGTCATCGGTGTTGAGCAGGCTCAGCAGGTAAAGGGCCATGAAGCCGATCAGATAGCGCCAGATATTGCTGCGCAGGCGTTCGGACGGAATCTGGTGCATCGCCAGTTGCAGCATCAGGATCAGCGCCAGTGAGGCACCGATCAACTTGGTGCCCGACAACGCGCTGTCCTTGAAGAAACCTTCCAGCGGTATCAGCGCGGCAATACCCAACAGGCCCCAGGCCGGTTTGCGATACAGCACGGCGAAACCGACCAGGCCCAGCACCGCTCCCGGCGCCAGAAACGGATAAGGGCTGGCCAGCAACACGAGGCAGACCAAACCAAACAAACTGACGATCGAGAGCGGAAAAATCACGCGCGTGCCTCCCGTGCGGTACGGATATAAAGCTGCGACCAGCTTTCGGCCAGGGCCTTGAGGTCGTAGCGATCCAGTTGCGTACGTCTTGCGTTGTCGCTCAACTCTTGAGCCAGCGTCGGATCACGCAGCAGGGTGCCGATCTGCCTCGCGAGGGCGGCGCTGTCGGCGGGTGACGCCAGCAGGCCGTTGTGCCGGTCTTCCAGCACATCGGGAATCCCGCCGACACCAAACGCCACCACCGGCACGCCGGCCTGCATGGCTTCGAGCAGAATCATCGGCGTGCCTTCGGTGCGCGAGCTGATCACCAGCGCATCGAGTTGCCGCCACCACAGGCGCATGTCGGTCTGGTAACCGGGCAGGGTGATGCGCTCCTGCAAACCGGCTTCAACGATGCGCGTCAGCAGGCTGTCCCGTTCCGGGCCGTCGCCGAGCATCACGGCGTCCAGTTGCGGGTATTGCTGACACAGCGGAATCAGCGCATCGAGAAACAGGTCGGGGCCTTTTTCACTGCTCAGGCGCCCGACGTATCCGGCCAGCCAGCGCTGACGTTGTGCGGTCTGTGGCTGCTGGTCGTGGGTCGCCGGCAGGCCGTTGGGGATCACTTGCAGTTTCTCCGCTCGCACACTGGCCTGGCGGTGCAGCACGGCAATGCTTTCGGCGACGCAGACCACGCGATTGACCGACGCGGTGCGGCACAGTTGCAGGCTCAGCCAGGTGTAGAACTTCTGTTTGCGACTGCGCGGCGTGAAACCGTGTTGCGTGATTACCAGCGGCAGGCGCAACAAGGTTGCGCCGACCCAGCCGAACAACAGGCCCTTGAAATTGTGCGTGTTGATCAGCGGCCGCTCGGCCCGCCGCTGGCGCAAATGTGCCAGCAACGCCCCCAGCCCCGTGCAACCGCGACAGTCGACCCCGGCCTCGCGAAACCGCGCGAGCAACTCGTACGGTGCATCGAGAAACAGCACCTGATGTTGCCCCGGCGTCGCCAGGCAGTGGTCGAGCAACATGCGCTCGGCCCCATAGAAGCCACCACTGCTGAGCAAATGAATGATCGGCAGGGATGGCTTGCTGTGCAGGGACGCGTTCAATTGCGCACCCAATGGACGAAGCTCGGCACGCTCCAGTTCCGGTGTGGATTGCTCGGCTCCACGTTCTGATCGTTGATCACCAGCAGCACCGGCAGGCCCAGTTCGTGGGTGATTTGCGCAGGATGCTTGAAGCGATGATCGAAGAACTCACGCACGTAGACGAAGGCAATCGCCAGCAACAAACCGGTGAACAAGCCGAACGGAATGATCAGCAGCGGTTTGGGAAACGCCGCTTCGGTCGGCTCGAACGGCGGGCTCAGGACGCGGGCGTTGGACAGGTCATTGTCCAGCGAACGGGCTGTGCTGCTTTCGGCAAAGCGCTGGGCGTAGGTGGAGAAGGCCGCGTGCAGGGCGTCAATCTCGGTGTCTACCTGGCGCAGCTTGCTCTGGGTTTCCTGCAACTGGTGGATGCGGTTCTTGAACTCGGCAATGCGCGCGGTTTTCTGGTCGATCACCGAACTGACAATCGCCAGGTCGTTGGTGCGCTCCTGAATCCGGTTGCTCACCACTTTCAAGAACTGCTGGCGGGTGCGGGCGATTTGCTCGCGGGTCAGCAGCATCGGTTCACTGCTTGGCTGGAAGATGGCGAGGTCGTTCATGTAGCGGCTGACTTGTGTGGTCAGTGCTTCACCCATCTGTTTGATCTCGCGGTCTTCGAAGGCAACGTTGTCGACGGTGGTGGTGAAGGTGTAGGGGAAGGTGTAGTCATTGAGCTTGGAATTGCTGGCGGCGGCCAGGCTGGTTTTCAGGTAGTCGAGCCAGCGTTGGCTTTGCAGCAAGCGGTCACGGTACAGGTTGAGCGCTTGCTCCTCGGTGTTGATCGCGTTCAGGCGGAAGGTAATCTCTTCCTTGGGATCGGACGCGCCGATAGCGCCCAGCAAATCCTGCCGATTGCCTTCCAGGCCATCGAGGCGCACCTGGTACTGCATTTTCTTGGTTTCGTAGAAGCTCTGGGGCAAGTCGATCGATTGCAGCGCCTGACGGCTGACCAGGTAGTTTTGCAGCAGCGCGGCGACGAACTTGGTGCCCTGGGCCGGATCGGGGAAGCTGTAGATGATCGAGATCACGTTGGAACCCGGCAGGGTTTCGATCTTCAGGCTGTCGATGGCTTGTTGGGTCAAGCCATCGAGCGTGGTGTCGCGCACTGGATCGGTTTCCATGCCCAGCGCCGATTTCATCGGGTTGATCACGTTCTCACGCAGCGGTGTGCTGACGTACTTCTTGAACGGTTGCGCCAGCAGTTTGTTGAGCATGCCGGGAGGCGGGCTGTATTCGCCCTTGTCCCGCTGCTCGCTGATGGTCTGCCGAATCAACGCCGGTGAGCGCAGGATGTTGCTCTCGGTTTCCATGTCGGCCAGTGACGGCGGAATGAACTGCGCGTTTTCCTGATTCAGCGACGTGGTGGCGTCGCCCTGTGAGAGTTTTTTCGACTGCACGATCACCTGGGCGGTGATGTCGAAGCTTTGCTTGAGCACCAGTGGCAGCACCAGAGCGATCACCGCAAAGATCAGGAATATGCGCTTCACCAACTGCTTGTTGGCGAAGAAGATCCTGAAGAACTCGTGCAGGTAGTTTTCCTTTGGATTCATGTCAGATCACCTGAGAGTTAGTTGCTGTCACTGTCTTTGTTGTCGACGCGGTAGCCGAAGCTGAAGCCCACACCCTGGAACAGCACCACATCCGCCAGTTGCCGTGCGAGTTCACCGGCGCTGGCCAGTTTGGTCTTGGGCACATAGAGCATGTCGTCCGGTTGCAGGTAGGCGATCTGCGAGGCATCGCCGGCCAGGGCTTTTTCCACGTCGTAACGACGGGCTTCAACCTGGTTGCCATTGCGCCGCATGATCACCACCGAATCCAGGCGTGCCTTGACGTTGGAACCACGGGCCAGGGTCAGGGCTTCGAGCACCGAGACCGGGCGGCGGATCGGGTAGGAACCCGGTTGGCCGACCTCGCCAAGCACGTAGATTTCGTTGCCCGCGGTGGATTTGAGCAGCACGTCGACGGTCATCCGTCCCGGCAGTTGCGCGTACTTTTTATTGAGGAAGGCTTCCAGTTGATTGACGGTCATGCCTTGCAGCGGCACGGCGCCGATTTCCGGGAAACTGGCGTAGCCGTCGGTGCCCACGGTGATCTCGCGGCTCATGCCGGTGGCCGGGTGATTCAACGCGCTTTTCATGTTTTGCTCGTTGGTCAGCGGACTGATGATCTGCACGCTCAGCTGATTGCGGTTGGGCTGGAACAAGGCTTTGCGGTTGTAGGCGCGCTGGATTTCGGTACGTGCTTCGTCGCTGGTCAGCCCGGCGATTTTCACCGAGGTGTTGGCGCCCGGCAGTTCGATGCTGCCGTCCGGCAGCACCAGTTGATTGCCGTTGAGCTGGCTGGCGGCGGTGAAGTTCAGGCCGATCTGGTCACCGGACTGGATGCGGTAGGCATCCGAGCCACTGGTGCTGATGTGGAAGATCACGTCCAGCACATCCTGCGGGCGCAAGGTCTGTTCGACCTTGGGCATGTCGGTGGCCTGGGCGTTGGCCGGTGAGGCCGTGAGGATATTCACCGGCATGTTCTGGGTTTCGGAAGTGCTGGTGCAACCTGCAAGCGGCAGCAACAGCAGGACAAGCATCTTGGCGTTCATGGCGTCATCCTTTTTGCGTTTGCTTACAGGTTTTTGTAGAGCCACTTGGGCATGTAGTACTTACGCCGGTTGAACACGCTGCCGACCAGTTTCGCGCCGGCCTGGGTCAGGCGCTGGACCGCGGCCTGGGCCACTTCCCAGCGGGTGTCTTCGGAGCGCACGACCATGATCACGCCGTCCACCTGCGTACTGATGACCAGGGTGTCGGCGGCCGAATACACCGCGTCGCCGTCAATCACCACGAAGCGATAACGGCTGCCGAGCTGGTCGAGCAACGGGCTCAGGCGCTCCGGTGTCAGGTGTTCGCTGCCGCGGGAAAAACGCCCATATGGCAGCACGTGAAAGGGCAGGCTGGACACGTCCACCACGCAGTCCTGCAACAGCGGCGGGCTCTGGGTGTTGAACAGCAGGTCGCGAAAACCGCGCTCCTTGGTCAGCCCGAGCTGATGGGTGAGGTTGGTCGAGGACTGGCTGCTGTCCACCAGCAGCACCTGGCCGCTGCTCATTTGTGCCAGTTGGCTGGCCAGTGCCAGGGCACTGGTGGTCGTGCCTGCGCCGGGGTTGGCGGCGGTCATGAACAGGATGCGCACATCCTGATCGAGCACGGTCGAGGCCAGGTTGGACTCGCTCGGGTTGGCGATGCTGAGACTCTTTGCAGTTGAACCGTCCATTAGCTTGCTCCGTGGCCGCTGAATACTTTGAAGGGGGTTTTCAACAGGATCTTCAGATCAAGCAGCAGGCTCTGCTCGGCGATATAGCTGAGGTCCAACTCAACGCGCTGGTCGAAGTCGATGTTGCTGCGCCCGGAGATCTGCCAGAGGCCGGTCATGCCGGGGTAGATGCTCAGGCGCGCGAGGTGATTGTCCTTGTAGCGATAGGCGTTGAACGAGGTGGGCCGCGGGCCTACCAGGCGCATGTCACCGGTCACTACGTTGATGAGATTCGGCAGTTCGTCGAGGCTTGTGCGCCGCAGGAAACCGCCGATGCCGGTGATGCGCGGGTCCTTGTCGATCTTGAAATCGATGGCGTCCTTTCCGTGTTTGTTCAGATGCCGCAGGGACTCCTTGAGCTCTTCGGCGTTGGCGACCATGGTGCGGAACTTGTACATGCCGAACATGCGACCGCGGTAACCGGTGCGCTTTTGCACGAACATCACCGGACCCGGGCTGGTGAGCTTGATGGCCAGTGCCAGGCCCAACAGGACCGGAGAAATCAGCAGCAGAATCATCAGTGCACCGACGCAGGCGAGCACGCGATTGGTTCGCGACAACGTCCATGGCCGGCCGCCGTCCCGGCCCGTCACCCAGCCGCGCCCCTGCATGTGGATCGCCGCGTCGAGGCGCATCCGGTGTTCGGGGTCCATGCGTTTGTCACGCCGCAGCTGTTGGATCGGTACACCTTTTTCATGTCCTGTCATTGGGCAGTCCTCCGCTGTAATTCAGCCGCGAGCGGCGCATGGGCGATAGGCAGTGGGTAGTAATCGCGGAACCAGGCGATGAACCGCCCGAGTCCTTCATCCAGCTCGATACGTGGCTGGAAACCGGTGGCGCGGGCCAGGTCGCTGGCATCGGCGCAGGTGTTGAGCACATCGCCGGGTTGCAGTGGCAGCAACTCGACCAGGGCTTTTTGCCCCAGGTGTTTTTCCAGCAGCGCCAGGTAGGCCTTGAGTTCCACCGGGTGCTGGCCGCCGATGTTGAAGATCTGCCAGGGCGCCATGCTGCTGGCCGGGGCCGGTTGTTCACGGTCCCATTCAGGGTTGGCTTGCGGCGCGCGGTCGATCAGGCGGGCGATGCTTTCGATGATGTCGTCGATGTAGGTGAAGTCGCGTTGATGCTCGCCGTAGTTGAACAGCTTCAGCGGCCGCCCCTCGGCAATCGCCCGGGCGAACTGGATCGGCGACATGTCGGGCCGGCCCCAGGGACCGTACACCGTAAAAAAACGCAGGCCGGTGCAGGGAATGCCGAACAGATGGCTGTAACTGTGGGCCATCAGCTCATTGGCTTTCTTGGTCGCGGCGTACAGCGACAGCGGGTGATCGACACCGTCCTGCACGGAGTAGGGCGTGTGCTGGTTGGCGCCGTACACCGAACTGGACGAGGCGTAGATCAGATGCTTGACCGGGTGATGACGGCAGCTTTCGAGGATGTTCAGAAAACCGCTCAGATTGCTGTCGAGGTAGGCCCGGGGATTGTCCAGCGAGTAACGCACCCCGGCCTGGGCCGCGAGGTTGATCACTACTTCGGGTTGTTCACGGGCAAACAGGTTTTCAATGGCCGGGGCATCGGCCAGGTCAACCGTTGCGAGCTGGAAATGGCCGACCTGCTCCTGCACCCAACGCACGCGATCGTGCTTGAGTTGCGGGTCGTAGTAGTCGTTGAAATTATCCAGGCCGACCACCTGATGCCCGTCGCGCAACAGCCGCAACACGCAATGGGCACCAATGAATCCGGCGGCTCCGGTCACGAGAATCTTCATGGGCGCGGCGCCTCGGGAACGACGTGACGCAAGCCGATGCCGCTGTAGTGCAGGCCGGCCGCCGCCACGTGCTCGGGGTTGTACAGGTTGCGCCCGTCGATGATCACCCGTGAACGCAGTTTGCTCGCCAGCAGGTCGAAGTCGACCACGCGGAAGTTCTTCCATTCGGTGCAGATCACCAGTGCATCGGCATCTTCCAGGGTGTCGTCGCGGGTGGCGCACAGGTGCAGATCGTTGCGGTAACCGTAGATGCGCCGGCATTCGGACATCGCTTCCGGGTCATACGCCTGCACGCTGGCGCCTTCGGCCCACAGCGCATCCATCAAGTAGCGGCTGGGGGCTTCGCGCATGTCATCGGTGTTGGGCTTGAACGCCAGGCCCCAGATCGCGATGGACTTGCCGGCCAGCCCTTGGGGGAATTGCGCCTTGAGCTTGCTGAATAAAATGTGGCGCTGGCTGTCGTTGACGTCGGTGACGCTGCGCAACAGGCGCAACGGCATGCCGTTGTGTTCGGCGGTGTGCAGCAGTGCACGCAGATCCTTGGGGAAGCACGAGCCGCCGAAGCCGCAACCGGGATAGATGAAGTGGTAGCCGATGCGCGGGTCCGAACCGATGCCCTTGCGCACCGCTTCGATGTCGGCGCCGAGCAGCTCGGTGAGGTTGGCCAGTTCGTTCATGAAACTGATGCGCGTGGCGAGCATCGCGTTCGCTGCGTACTTGGTCAGCTCGGCGCTGCGGTTGTCCATGAACATCAGCTTTTCATGATTGCGGCAGAAGGGCGCGTACAGCTCGCTCATCTGACTGCGGGCTTCGTCATCATCGGTGCCGACAATGATCCGGTCTGGCCGCATGCAGTCGGCCAAGGCACTGCCTTCCTTGAGAAATTCGGGGTTCGACACCACCCGCACCCTCAGCGCGTTTTTGTCCCGGCGCTGCAATTCCTTGAGGGCGGTGGCGGCGACCTGGTCGGCGGTGCCGACCGGCACGGTGGACTTGATGATCAGGGTGCGATCGGCCTCCATGTAGCTGGCGATCTGCCGGGCCACATTCAGCACATGGGTCAAGTCAGCGGAACCATCCTCATCGGCGGGTGTGCCGACGGCGATGAAGATCAGCTCGGCGTGTTCGACGGCATCGCTGGCCTGGGTGGAGAAGAGCAACCGACCGGCCTTGATGTTCTCTTCCAGCGTTCCGGACAGGCCCGGTTCACTAATTGGTGGAACTGCTTGTTGCAACTGCTTGATCTTGTTCGGATCAATGTCGACACATAAGACACGATGTCCGACATCGGCCAGTGCCGCTGCTTGTATCAGGCCAACATAGCCCGTACCAAATACGCTCACGTCCATATTGGCGTGCCTCGTAAGTTCGCTGGAAAGATCAGAAATGGGACTGTCAAAAGGGGTATAGCCCAGCCTTGGCAAACCGTGTCAGCAAAATGACATGTTAAAAGAGTAAGACACCCCCGGTTTTGGGGGGCCAATTGCCATCAAGCGCTTGCCCCTGCTCGCTTTGACGGATTTTTGCGGCATCGCGAAGATTTTCGAGAAAGCGATAAACGGTCGTAGGGCTTTAAATTCAAGGGTTATAGGCACTTGAGTGTGTCAGGTTTGAGACGTTTTTTTTTTGACGCTTTCTTCTCATTTGCGCCATTTCTTGCGCTTTGATGGCCCGGTGCTAGTGTCAAAAAATGGCCGACAAACTATTGGCCGCCCGCGAGAACGAGTACCGGAAAGCTAATGATTAGATATCTCAAAGAAATATTAATTGCTGTCTATTTGATTACCCATTACGACTATTACTTTGGGCGTATAAGCGCGATCGGAATTGGCTTCCCGTTGTTATTATTTGTCGGGATGTTTGTTGTACTGACTATTGCTTTATTCATGGCGGCGAACATTCGTCAGACACTTGTTCGGCATTGTTTCGCATTGGCAATGTTTGGTTCGGCGGTGTTCTTTGATGTTTATTCGCGGGTTACCGCTGACTACCTGACTTACAGCAGTTTCGTCTCGCTGGTGTATTCCGGTGGTTTCATCGAAGAGGCGCTGTACCAGTACCGCGATGCGATCATCGGCGGTGTGCTCGGTGGATTGCCGTTGCTGTTGGGCATCGGCCTCAAGCCGCGTCGACAAACGCCGGTGCCGGGAGCGTTGATGGTGGCGGCGCCGGTGTTGGGGGTGTTGTTGCTCAGTGCGGTGCTGTTCGTACGGGCGGGCGAGGGCGCGCGCGGGTTACCGCAGATGTATACGCCGTTGGCCTACCTCAACCTGTTCGCCTACGAGTCCCTGCACAACACCGTCGGCCCGCGCGAGCCGGTGAGCCTGGCGCGCATCGAGCAACCGGTTAACCACGATATCGTGCTGATCATCGACGAGAGCATTTCCGGCAACTACCTGGACATCAACGCGCCGTTCGGTGTGCACAGCAACCTGAAGGAGCCGCATTCCGGCGTTGATATCTTCAACTACGGCTACGCCGCTTCGATCGCCAATTGCAGCGTCGATACTAACGTCACCCTGCGCTATGGCGGCACTCGTGCCGACTACGTGCGGATCAACAGCACGCTGCCGTCGATCTGGCAGTACGCGAAAAAGGCCGGCCTGCACACGGTCTACATCGATGGCCAGCGCACCGGCGGCAACTTGCAGAACCTGATGACCGAGACCGAGAAAAAGGACATCGACGAGTTCGTGCAATTCGACCAGACCAGCGTGCGCGACCGTGACATGGCTGCAGCGGCAAAGCTGATCGAATTGCTCAACGACGACCAGCCGCAACTGGTGGTGATCAACAAGGTCGGCGCGCATTTCCCGGTGCACGACAAGTATCCGGACGGCTTCATGGCCTATCGTCCGACGCTGCCTCGCGGACAGTTCGTGGAAGTGGCGGAAACCGGTGAGCGTAACGGTTTCAATGGTCAGCCGGATGATTGGCTGCTGTACCGCAACGCCTACAAAAACACCTTGCTGTGGAACGTCGGCGAGTTTTTTTCACGGGTGTTTGCCCAGGCCAATTTGAACAACGCCTTGCTGATCTACACCTCGGATCACGGCCAGGATCTGCACGAACGAGGCAATCCCGGCTTGAACACCCATTGCGGTGGCGACCCGGTGGAGGAGGAAGGGTTGGTGCCGTTGGTGGTGATTCAGGGCAGCGGCTTGAAGACGCTCGACTGGCAGGCACAACTGGCCGGCAACAAGGATCGCTCCAGCCACTACAACATCTTTCCGACTTTGCTGCAGTTGATGGGGTATGACCTGGCGGGTGTGGAGGCGGTGTACGGCAAACCGTTGAGTGTGCCGACGACGGACGAGTTCACGTTCAACTATCGATTCAATGCGCGGTTGGGGGCGAAGCCGGAGTGGAAGCATATTGATTTGGGCAGCATTGTGACGCCATCCGAGGTGCCTGCCAGTGTGGCAGTGGGGCAGTGATTTTCTGATTGCCTGAGCCGACGCTATCGCGAGCAAGCTCGCTCCCACAGGGTTATCGGTTGCACACAACATCTGTGTTCAAACCCATCACCTGTGGGAGCGAGCTTGCTCGCGATAGCGTCGGCCCCATTCAACCTTGAACTGAAGGCTGCACCCACCGCGCCCGATACACCCCCGGCGCACACCCCAACCACCGCAAACACGCGCGGTTGAAACTCTGCACATCGCTGTACCCCAACCGGTCGGAAATCTCCACCAGCTCAAGCTCTGCGGCCTGCAATAAATCCTCGGCCCGACAGCGCCGATACTCATCCAGCAACTCGGAAAAACTCCAGCCCAGTGCTTTCAAGCGCCGCGCCGCGGTGCGTTCGATCAGGTGCTGCGAGGCGCAGAACTGTTGCCAGTTGGCACCGGCGAGATCAGCGATGATGTGGTCGCTGACCTGTTCCAGCAGGGTCGGTTCGCTGTTGCGCCGGGTCTGTTCCAGCAAATCGATCAAGGTCTGTTCCAGGCCTTGGTTGCCGGGTGTCAGCGCGGTGACGAACAGTTGCGGGTCGAGGTGGATCGTGTGCTGCGCCTGCCGCCACTGCACCGG
>RCUP01001195.1_pt1 | contig 16505 bp, 17 predicted proteins | sample 2166341 | NCBI WGS metagenome assembly RCUP01 (sample SAMN09932325, study PRJNA488358) | compost metagenome | isolation source: compost soil in succinonitrile-enriched | place: Germany: Experimental Botanical Garden | reverse complement strand
CGTCCGGGTTGTGAACATTACTGACGGTGCTGTAGATCTTTACGTCGGCATTGAAGTGCCGAGACTTCCATAAGGGGTGATTCATGGCTAACTTAGCATTAAGCGTTGCTCCTGGGTATTACCTCGAAGCACAAAACGCAGGCTGGGTGCTGGGGGCAGACGTTGACTTCGTTAGCTTCAACCAAAATGGTCCAGCCCCGGCGGTCTCTAAGTACATCGCTTACGACACCCTGGTACCTCCTAACCCGTTTATCGCGGTAACACAGGACGGTAACGGGAACGTTGTTTACGATGGGGGTTTCCCCAAGTTCTACAACGTCGTAGCTCCTCCGGCAGGGATCGACTCCCTGTTCAGCATGGAGTACAAGGGCACAAAGAACGGTGCTCCTGACGCTACCAACAACTATTACTACGATGCCTTCACGGATCTTCCGGTAACGATTGCTGCTGGCGACAAACTGGTCTACGACATGCTGCAAAACAGTGTTGATGCCCGTGTGGGTATCGACGCTATCACAGCCGCCAGTCCAGTCACAGATGGGGCTCACTACTCCATTCGAGATTGGGGTGGTGCTGGGCCTGGAGTCATCAAAGACCAGAACAATCTGGCCGCACACCCAGCTACTGATCTCGGTACCCGCGCTGTAGGTCAGTGGTATCACCGGGAGTTTGACCTCACACCGGCTGCTGGCCACACGTTCATTAAGTGGAGCTTGGCTTACGAGGGTGAGTTGCCGGGTGTGTTCTACACTCGGTTTAAGGAAGTGTACGTCTTGGACTCGGCAGGGAAGGTGAAAGCCACTCTGTTCAAAGACTCGATCAAGCTTCCTAACTCTACCTCTACGGAAGCTGGGGCATCGGGGTACACTGGCACAGCCAAGTATATCTACGATCCCCGTTCGGCTTTGTCTCCTTCGTTCAAGTATCTGTTCAACGCTATCCGCTGGTGTGCAAACCCTGCGAAGGCGAAGAAGATCTTGGTGTTGGGCGACACGCTTTCTGATGCCTCCTATCCTGTTAAAGGTACGAAGGCGAATGCGTTCGAGACTAGCTTACGGCGAATCGCTTCGGCGTGTGGGTTTGCGATTGACATCAAGGACTTGTCTGACTACGGTGGTGTAAAGCTCAACTGTAACTTGGCTGAGCTGAACCAGTACGCTTTGGTCATGATGTTTTCGACGTTGTACGATCCCAACAACACCGAGATGATCACCCCTTCTGCTGTGGCGGATCTGGTAACTTTCCGTCAGCAAGGTGGTGGGTTAATCTTCATCACTGACCACGGTGCTCAACCGATCACTAGCGCTGCTCAAGTAACGACGGCTGCGGGTACTGGTTTCTACGCCACGGCTAACCGAGTGACTGTGAACTTCGGTGCATGGTTCTCGGGTGTCTACGATCGGACTCCTGTCAACGTAGGGTTCATTCGTGCGAACTACGGTGACCATCCTCTTTACTCGGGGATGACCAATGCTGAGGATATTGCTGCGGGTGGTTCTGAATCCGCTGTGGTGCTCCCAACATTCCAGAAGTGGACAGCGGCCAACATTCCAAACCTGTCAATTGCTAACAACGGTGTGAACACTGTCAAAGCGATTGCTGTGTTGAAGAATGGTGAGATCGAGCTATATAGCTGGGTCTACGTGATCGCTACAGGTCAGTTGCTCAAGTTCACGAACAAGGACGGGGTGGAAATCAACAGCCTCCCTGCCACGTTCGGTAGTTCAGTGGATTTTGCGGTAGAGGTTATTGGTGCGGGACTCGGGACCATCGAGGGTGAAGTGACGCTTAACTCTAAACGAGTGGCGAATCTATCCTATTCGGAAGCTTTGGGTTCTGTGGAGTCTTGGTTCTTAGGTGCTAGCTCCTTCATCTCGGTGAAGAAGGGTGACGTGTTCGAAGCCAAGATCACCAGTCCGTTCCAGTTCGCTCGACAGCTCCCGGTGACGCGCTACCAGCCGAACATTACTGGTAAACGTTACGTGGCTGAAGTTGTGAAAGCGATGCGTGCTGACGGGTTTGGGATCTTCCCACACGGGTCTGTAGTGAAAGAGGCCATCGCTCGGATGAACCTCGATTACTCTCACCTCCAGTACTTCCCTAAGGGCGACTACGCTCGTGACATCGCTAAGCTGCGTGAGTACTTCACCTCGGTGTTGGAACTCCCAGAACAAGCGGCGTTCATCTACGGGACTACTGCTGCGGCTGCTGAAGCCATGACTCGCTTGGTGCCTCCGTCTCAGGCAACGGTCTTCAATACGTGGGACCGATTTGCGAACGACCTTTACTTCCCTGGAGGTGTAGGTGCTACGGGTGAGGCAGCAGCATGGGTGTGGGACGAGGCTAAGCAAGCGGCAGTGATGCCGTTGAACACTGGTGGTTGGGTTGGGTTTACTTCGCTGGAGGCTGTAGACTCCTACGAGGTTGACGTTGTCATAAAGTCGGACAGTGCGGACGATGACACCAACGGTATTGTGCTCGCCTTTAACCGGTCGGGTAGCTACAACAACCGGCTCTACGTCAGTGTGAACATGGGTGGGCATCCAGCTCAACCTTCGTCACTGTTGATTGGTGCTATGCAGAACGGGGTAACCAGCACACTGGTGACCAACCCTAATTTGCCAGCGTACTCTAACCCCAACTTCCCAACTGATGGCGGTTGGCGTGGTCGTTCCATTCGAGTGAAAGCTTCTCGGACGGGTGACAACTTCAAGGTCGTAACCAGCCAGTGGAACTCGTTGCTGTTAGACCCAGCAACTACCATGAATTACACGATCCCACCGACGGGCAACCCTGCTCAGTTCCGTGGTAAGAAGCCATGGGGTTTCATCAACATCTCTCAACCAGCTTCTTACTTCAACCTCCGTTCGTTTAAAGGTGGTCTGTTGTACGACATCGTGGTGGACGTTCAGACCAACAAGGTTTGGCGTTTCAGCGATGGAGTCTGGTCTGTCTTGGCGGGGATGAAAGCTCAAGATGTCTTTGGGTCTCCTCGGACGCTGACGAACTCCGAAACCGGGCTGTCCTACAAGCTGAACGCTAACGGCACGATCACTGCACTTTGATAACAGGAAAGGTAAAATGGGCACAATCATTGTTAAGTACCCAGAAGACCCAACGGGGATCAACCCCAACAACCTGGTCATCAACGAACCTCACGATTTAGGAGCAGGGCGCAACCGCGCCTTCGTTCCCAATTACGGTGCCTACTTTACGGACACCATGATTGTCACTGAGGTTGCGACCGGGCGGGTCCTCACGAAGGGTACGCATTACATCGCAGCACAACTGCAACAAGAAGCAACGCTGGCGATGGACAAAGAAATTTGTGCCGTCGTGGTGATTACCGATCCGGCGGTGCAGGACCAACTGTTGTTCACTTACCAAGTTGTTGGTGGTGTGTTCAGTACGTCGGTGTCGGCGTTGCAGAAGATGATCGAAGACCTCGATCTGGACGAACGAGCTGTAGAGTGGGGTGCCTTGATCGGTATCCCTTCCGCATTCCCACCGTCTCCTCACTTACACGACATTGGTGACCTGTATGGTTTCGAATACCTCGTGGAAGCATTGGACGCACTGCGCAACGCAATCCTGATCGGCGACGAAGCTGCTCACGATGAACTGCGTCAGTACATTCAGTACGAGGACGGTTTGCTCCGTGCTTCGATCGCTGAGTTGAAAGGCCAGTTTGACGCTCACGCTCAAGACTTCAACAACCCGCACAAAACCACCAAAGCCCAAGTTGGGTTAGGTAGTGTCGATAACTACGGTACGGCCACCACTGCGGAAGCGCAAGCTGGTACGTCGAACGCGAAGTTCATGACCCCACTGCGGACTGCTGAAGCCATCACGCAGCAAGCGTTGATCCCACTCAATGCTCACATTGCTGACAAGAACAACCCACACAACACCACGAAAGCGCAAGTTGGCTTGGGTAGTGTGGAGAACTACGCGATCGCTACAACGGTAGAAGCTCAGACGGGAACTAGCGACGTCAAGTACATGACGCCTTTGAAGACCAAAGACGCCATTACTCAACAAGCGTTGATTCCATTGAACGCCCACATCGCCGACAAAGCGAACCCACACCAAACTACGAAGGCTCAGGTCGGCTTAGGGAATGTGGACAACTTTGCTCTGGCGACCACGGCTGAGGCTCAGGCTGGTACTTCCAACCTGAAGTTCATGACACCATTGCTCACTGCGCAAGCAATTGCTCAGCAGGCACTGATCCCTCTGAACGCGCACATCACCAACGCTAACAACCCGCACTCTACTACCAAGGCGCAGGTTGGATTGTCCGACGTTGATAACTTTGCTACGGCGACTACCGCTGAAGCAACAGCAGGGGTACTGAACACCAAGTTCATGACTCCGTTGCGTACGAAGGAGGCTATCACCTCTCAAGTGGGCAACACGCTGAACGCTCACATCGGCAACTTCAACAACCCTCACAACACCACGAAGGCACACGTGGGACTGAGTTTGATTCCGAACTCGATCACTCGTAGCCGTACAACTAACTCCGATGGTTCGTTGTTGACTGCTGCCGGTATGTACGACCACACTCAGTCTGCTGACCATGACTGGCGCTACGCTCCGAAGAACACTCCAGGGGTAGATACCTCGGTTCACTGGAACGGTTCTGGTGTGTATGTGTGGGGTGGTGGTGCCTGGCGTCAAGTGTGGCCTGCACAGTGGGCTGCGTAAAGAAATAATATCTAGGGCAATGTTATAGATTTTCAATTGGTTGGGAAAAGAAATGGCTAATGTGAGTGGTTCTTTATTCGACTCTATAACCGAGTCTACCTTAATGGTAGACGAGATCCTATCTAGTCCCTACCCCTATGAACAACAGCTTGTAAAGATTATTCATGGGGACATTGCCCTAGATGCACAGAGTCCAATGGATGTCCTAGCGCATCCAGATCGAGTAATCAAGATCGAAGGATACGAACGGCTTAACCGTACGCTCTTCGAGACTTGTCGTAACCTAGCAGAGATCATGCAACACGATGGGCCTGTTACTTGTCATCTGTTCCGGTCTCCTGCTAGCTCTGTGAGTTTCCCGATGCACACAGACCCAGATGACGTCTACCTCTACATGGTGGAAGGGTCTAAGCATCTCATTCTCGACAAGGTGGTCCACCGTCTTGAGCGATGGGATTCGTTGTTGATTCCTCGTGATACACCCCACAAGGCTGTGAACTTCAAGTCGTCGTTGATGTTGAGTTTTGGCCTAGAACGATTCATTGCTGAGAAACTCTGATGACGGTCAAGACTATTTACGTGAAGACCACGGGTGCTTGCAACCTAGCGTGCAAGCATTGCTTTACCCATGGCAAGAATGGTGACAAGACTCAGTTCGATCCCGTACAGTTCGGTGATTGGATTGAAGACTACATGGCGAAATACCCTGTTGGGACTCAGTACCACATGGAGTTCCACGGGGGTGAGCCTTTCCTTGTGCCGTTATTTAAACTGATCCAGTTAGCGGATCGTTTTTATGACCGTGCTGGGGTTTCGATGTGTGCCAACAGTAACTTGACGTTCAAGCTGACTACGGAACACATTAACTTTATCAAGCACTACTTTGACGGACACATCGGTACCAGTTGGGACCACTGGATTCGTTGGAGTAACCAGAAGCAGTTTGACCTGTGGCGAGAGAACCTTCAAACCCTGCGTCGACACGGCGTCTGTATTTACCTGAAGGTGTCTGTCAGTCGTGAGTTGCTAAAGACCACGCCAGATTGGTTCATCGACCAGATCGAAAGCTTTGGTGTATCCGAAGTCTCACTGGAGCGCCTAACCTTAGATGGTAGCGCTAACGAGAACCTGGACATCTTCCCGGACAACGAGGCCCAAGACAATTGGTATCTCGAGCTGTACAAACGTTACAAAGAGCGTCAACCACAAGTCCGTATCCGTACGCTGGACATTCTGGAAGAGAAGCTCAAGTACAACGTGGTGGCTGTGGATACGAACTGCCGCAATTGCGAACAGAACCTCGTAACCATTAACTCCAATGGTACATTGGGTGGATGTCCTAACGTCGCTACAGCACGCAACCACGCCCGTTTGGAGCAAGGTGCTGATGCGTTCATCTCCTCGGAAGCCCGAGCTGAAGAGATCGCTACCGAACTGACGTGGCATGACAACTGCTTGACCTGTGATGTCTTCGATTTATGCGGTGGTGACTGCCATCGGCTCCCTTGGCAACAAGGTCGTTGTGGAGGACTGAAGAATACGCTGCGCTATTTGTCAGGACGTTCCACGCAATCCAATTTGATTTTTAAGGGGTGACCCCATGACTGACATTACGCGCCAGCACGTTGCTGATCTGGCGAACTCCTACATGCGTAACCAGGCCAACTCTGGCATCTCGTGGGGTTCCAACGCTTACCCTTCCGGCTCTCTGGCTGGTTGGTTTGCGGGCCCTACGTCGGGACAGTCGGCTGCTCTGAGTGCGGCTAACTTCTCTGCGGGTCCTGCTAGCGCTTCTCAAGTTGCGGCTGTGCTCCGTAGCTTCAACAACAACTTCGCCTACATCCGTCGGACTCGCATTGTGATCTACTTTGCGAACAACACGGGTGAAGACTACGTGAACGCATTCAACACCGTTCAATACGACGGTACAGCGATTGCCTTCACTGCTTACCACGCTGGTGACATTGGTTCAGGCGTAGCACTGCCGGGCATTGCTCAAGGTAGTGACATGTCCTACAACGGTGTAGCCAACGCCTGTAACAACCTGTACCAACGTTACCTTGCGGTGTGCCGTAACACCACGATCACGTTAACCAACACTGTCTGCCACTCGAGCTGTCACGACAACTGCCACTGTGCACGCGGTCGTCGTTAAGGAACTCACATGACTGAACTCAAACCGTCTCCCGTTCAAGTTGTAACCGCAGCGCCAATCCCACTGGACGTCCTCAAGCGTAAGTTCACCGAGGACATCGAGTTCGTCATTGACTACGAGGCTAGTCGTCTGAAGGGCAAGGTGTTGATCACCTACCTCAGCAACCTCAAGGTCAAGTGTAAGATCCAGTTGAGTGATCTGGACGAAACGTTGAAGCTGGTGGAAGAGTACCTGAACATCCCGGTGCTGGTGGAGATGTCAGACCTCGAAGATCTGGCGATGAACCTGCTGATGGCGTTCAACGGTAAACCTCACACGTTGAAGTTCGATCCGACTGATTTCTTCTATCGGAACCGTGACGCTCTGGCTCGTTGGACTCGTCGTCTGTACTCCATTCCACTGTACGCTCTGTACTCGATGGAACAGTACCGCGACCACGTCAACACTTTCCCGGTTGACACCGACGACAGTATCGCTGGTGTGAACTTTGTGAACCTGATCAAACACGACTGGTTCCCGCTGTTCATGGAAGGCGTTGAGGAAAACCTGTACTCGTGGAACCCAACCTTCTTCAAGGAGTACGTGTTCCAGGGTAACAACCTGTTCCACTACTTCTCTCATCCGAACAACCCGTTCTTCGTCGGCCTGTTGGCTATCCAAGACCCGGAAGGCTTCAAAGAGCTGTTGCCGGTAATGGACGCTGCCATGGTTGAGGCGTCTGCACAACTGAAAGGTATCCAACATGTACCATCTGTTTAACTCGGTGTATGTTGACTTAGAACGGCGCATCAACCGTTCCGTGGACAACATCACCATCTCGCCACACATTGGTTACGAATACTTGTTCGGGGCCAGTGAACAAGTCGGTCGTCAGATTGGCTTCGGTCGTAGTCTGGATGAAATCGATCCTCTCGATCTCTCCACCTGGCTGCACGATGCAATGGTCTCGGAAGACAAGACCTTCATCTTCTGCGATGGTCCTACTTACCTGCGTCTGTACTCGATGCTGGTCAAGACCGTGATGCCTAAGGTCGACCTTGAAACCTTCAAGTGGATCTGGCTCTGCAAGAAGGCTACGTTCAACACGTCGTTGACCAACTGGAAACAGGCTGGCACCAACGTGATGGACGGTCTCGAGATCACCAACGCTGTCGTGGAAGAACTCTTCAACTTTGAAGATCCACTACAACAGATGTTCCATGATCTGTTGGCTGGTAACGATGACGTGGTCTCCCTCGAGTGGCACATCCTGCGTTTGGCGGCTATCGGTTACACCGGTATCGTTCCAAAGCGTCTGCGGAATATCCTGCGTCGTATTGCTCTGGCTAACACCCACGATGCACTGGACGTTTGGGGTCGTGTGATTACTGACCCTGAGCATTGGGAATTCGCTGGCTGTGACCGTGACACCCTGCTGGATGCGCCGAGTGTATTCCAGGGTGCTCTGAAGCTCGTCTACACCAGTAACCCGATCTTCTTGAAGCCTGGTCTGTTCGAGAAGTTCCCGCAAGACGAATGGCTGTGTAGTCTGCTGGAAGAACTCCACCCACTACTCGATCGCGTCGGTGAAGGCCCAACGGCTAAACGGACCAAGTTGATTCTGGAGTTCCTCAAGGACCGCAGTCCAATGACTGACTCTGGCGCTTGCCTGGAACGTTGCCGCCGGATCTTCACAGGTCCTGATCGTTTGGCCATGCCGAACCGTGACTCCAGTAAGTACGACGAAAACCTCATCCGCTATATCCTCGGTCGTAAACAAGAGGAATTGGCTGTCATGTTTGAAGGGGCTGTTTGGTGAATCTAATCCCGGTGGTAGACGTACTCGCTGAGAAGAAAGGCGACACGAAAGAAGCGCACTTGATCCTCTTCGAGAAATGTAACCTGCGCTGTTCGTTCTGCCACCAGGACCACGATTCCGAAGTGGGGATGGAGGTGGATGCGATCTTGCAGAAAGTAGACACCCTCATCGAGTCCAGTGATCCAGAAGCCCCCATCGTGATCAACCTCACAGGTGGTGAGTTGTTTGCTGACTACGTCCCTGACTGGATGTTTGGTTACTACCTCGTGGCGGGTCAGAAGTTACTCAGGCACTTTAAGCGAGCGAAGTTGGTCTGGGGTACAAACCTGATCTACAGCGACTTGTTCCGAGTGATGCGACTGATGACCATGTTGAGGACTGAGGCGTCTCGTGACCAGAACGTGTGTCTGGCTACGTCTCACGATCCAGCAGGGCGTTTCAACGCAGCTAACCGCGAACTGTTCCTCCGTAGTTTAATGGTCGTTAAGCCCTACGTGGAAACAGTGAACGTTGTAATCACCAAGCAAAACATCCAGCTTTTCCTCGACGACAACGAGGGCAAAGAGTTCGAATGGTTGTGCCGCAATTTCGATGTGTATTTTGACCATTACATACCAAGCGAAAGATATGAAGAGCACCAACCTACTGAGTCACAGATCCGTCAGCTCTATTTGAAGCTGGCTGAGAAGTATCCAAACTCGTATCCGATCAAAGCGTGGAAAGAACAACGCTTTAACGATACCACCTGTCGTTCCACCAAGATCATCAACAAAGATGGTGTGGTGACTACGTGCTGGTCGGAAGCGGGGAAAGATGCTGTCCTCGACGAAGGTAAAGGGTTGGCTGCTAAACATGCGGCTGAAGAACGATTCATCGAACACTACGGGTGTCTGTCGTGCGAGTATTACCAACGTTGCGGTTTGCGTTGCTTCTTGCACCACAGCTTTATCGAAGGCTCTACTACAGAGTGTGAGATCAAGCTCCTGTTCGACGAAATCTTGTAGCCCAGGGCCGGTGGCTAGAACCACCGGCTTTGTGCCGTCACTAAGGAGTGAAATATGAATCTCATTATTAAGCCTACGGTTAACTGTAACTTCAAGTGCACCTTCTGCTCGAGCACTAAGCTGTCAGAAGAAGCCAAAGACATCGTGGAACTGACAGACATCGAAGCCTTCATTCGACGTTACCCAGAGACACAAACCATCATCGTAAACGGTGGTGACCCTTTGATGATGCCTCCTCAATACTACTGGGACCTCATCGCAATACTGGATCGACTGGACTCCCCAGCTAACATCTCGTTCACGACTAACCTATGGGCCTTCTATAAGAAGCCAAGCCTCTGGGTGGATCTGTTCAAGCATGAACGTGTGGGTGTGACGACTTCCTTCCAGTACGGTAACAAACGTCTCAAGGGCGACGGTGAGGTCTTTACTGACCAAGACTTCCTGAAGATCTCTAACCTGTTCTTGGAGCAGGTGGGTTATCGTCCTGACTTCATTGCGGTGATTGACCAAGACAACGTCGACACTGTAATGCGTACCGTGAAGATGGCTCGGTACTTAGGGATTGAAGCCAAGATCAACTACGTGTCTGCTTCAGGCCCTGAGGTGAACAATCGTGGTGTGGTGATGGGGTCTTACAACAACTTCTACACCCAAGCGGACATGTACGAACAATACTTGGAGATCCATGATGCGGGTCTAGGTGAGTTCGAGTACAACACCAAACAGATGGTGCGTCGTCTTAAACACGGTAACACTACCTGTCCTCTGTCGCGTAACTGTGACTCCGGTATCCGTGCGTTACAGCCCGGCCAGAACTACTACTCGTGCGGTAGCTTTGGCGATGACAATGAACACCCGATTGACTTCAAGCGTGAGATGGCTGGTGAGTTCTTTACCCCTCTCCAACAAGTTGCTGAACTCGACTCGATGAAACAAGCGTGCTACGAGTGTCCGATGTTCAGTATCTGCAATGGTTGCCGTAAGACGATCGCTGACACCAAGCGTTTCGGTCTGACTGAATACCACTGTAAGAAGATGAAGTCTCTCGCTCCACGCATCATTGAAGCCAACGGTTTAACAGGGTTGATCGAGCCAACTCCGTACGTTGATGAATCCGTCCAGATCATTGCAAGAGGTTAACATGACTCACGAAGTAAAAGACAACGTTCACTTGATCCATGGTTTGATTGACACTCAGACCGGCGCCGATCCCATCTGTGTCTATGTTGACAAAGAAAGTCTGGTCGAGAAACTGGAAGACATCGTTCACAACGTCGTGACGGTCCGGTACTGGATTAGTAGCGTCCCGTTGAAAACGGTTGAAGAAGCTGATGAACAGACCCTCGAGCAAGTCATGGGTCATTTGGATGCCGAGATCGACCATCGGTACTCCGACATCACCGGTTACCTGTGGACCGACGAACACTTCAAGGTAGGTGGTCATGACCTCATCCCAATCTTCGAAGAGGCCGAAGGGAAATACCTCTTACTGGAAATCACAGTCCATGAAAAGTCCGATTAACCTCAGCGTTAACCTCACGTACTACTGTAACTTCAAATGTGGGTTCTGCTATTTGACTCCAGAGCAACTGCGTGACCGTCAACGGTTGCCTCTGGACATCTTGGAACAACGCCTCGATACCATCTTAGAGGAATACGACGTACACCACGTTGACCTCTATGGTGGTGAAGTTATGGTGCTCCCGAAAGAGTACCTGTTTCAAGTGCGGGACATTCTCCATGCGCGTGGGATTGACGACATAGTCCTTGTGACTAACGGCTCCATTACCAACGAAGTCACCTCGTGTCTGGACTTCGATTTAACGGTGTCATACGACCTCACAGCGCGTGAAAGAGCAGATTGGGTACTAGGCAACCTCTTTATGCTCGATCGTCCTTATACGGTGCTTACGTTAGCTTCTAGAGCGTTCCTCGATACCGTATCGGTGGACGACTACGTGAACGAGATGAATCTGCTCAATCAGATGAAGTGTGCAGAGATCAAACCGTACTCGAGCAACCAAGCCAACCAGCACAACGTCACTTACAAAGAGTTCGAAGACTTTGTGTGGGCCGTGATCCAACACCCTGAACGTAAGTTCTATTTCGAGAACCGCACACAGGTGAAGGAAGCGGTTGAAGGTCTACGCAATGCTTACAGTGATGATCATCTCTACATCACACCTGAAGGCAACTTCGCGGTGTTGGAGTTCGATCACAACGATCATGAATTCTTCCTGAAAATGGATGACTTACACCAATACCGTAACTGGTGTCAGGTGGAACGATTCCGTGTGGAGGGCAATCTGTTCTGCGGTACTTGCCCTTACAAAGGGAATTGCCTGTCAGAACACTTACGCGACGTGAAGTCCTTGGATAATTCCTGCAACGGATTCCGAGGGCTCTTAGACAGGTGGGCTGAACATGCAAGTACAACACCGTCAGAGGCTTGAGATCACCCTAGACCTGTTCCGAGGTTGTGGGCATCACTGTGCTGGCTGTATGATCGACAAGAGTCTAGGAGGGGACGTTAACGACCTTCCTGACTTGTACGCGTTGATCCGTGAGATGACTGCTGTGGGTTACGTAGCGTTCGACTTAGGGGTTGGACCTACTGACTACATGACTGCGACCAACACGCAGGAAGTAATGAACCACACGACCTTCCAACAGATGGCTCAGTTGTTTCATCAAGTTACTTTCAACGCTGCGTTCCTCGATACCAACCTCGACAACTACACAGCGATGTGTGAGGACATTGACGACGCAGTACCGGGCAAACCAATTCGCTTTCTGATCCCAGCCGTCCCCTCTCATTTCAAGAATGAGAAGTTCGGGTTGATGATCAAAGAGAAGTTGGAGCACATCAAAAAGACACTGGACCTTGCCTACTTAAACGAAGCAGGGTTTGTGGTCAACTGTACACAGGAAACCATCGACGAGAAGTTTGAGGAGCATTTACGTAATGGGTTTGATATTGAATTCGTGGTGGACAAAGACGACATCCTCACCATCCCTTACGGAAGAGCACCCAACAAAGATCTCATGGTGGCGCAGAATGTTCGACGAGTCTCTCATCGAATCAGTTCGTTTTATGCGGAGCTAAATGGTGAAGACGAAAGACGCCGTAACCCTGACCTTCACTACGACACTGGGACCATGGTCAACCTCCTTTATACAGGCGGTAAGCTCTACTGGGTTCCTTTCCTCAAAGACGACTGTCCGTTTCTGGACGACGAGTTTGTAATCGAGCGCCCCTGGTCTATGGTGAATCTGTTAGCGGCTCGTGAGCGCGCTCGTACGGCCTCCCTGGACTATCTAGCTGACACTCCTTGCATGGAATGTCCTCACCTCGGTAGTTGTCTCGAGAAAGGGATCACCAGCATTATGAAGAAGCTCTCGATCAAAGACTGTCTAGTGGGGTTGTGACATGTTCTCCAAACGCATCTCGCAATCTTTCAACCTGTCGTTAGAAATACTGGTCGGGTGCAAGTTCTCTTGCCCCGGTTGTACGGTGGACAAAAACTATGCTCCCCTCGTTTTACCTGAGGAAGACACGCAAGCGTTACTTAGCCTCGTTGACTCCCTCCAGAAAGAAGACTTTCGGCTGCTTGAGTTTAAGGTTGGTCCTACCGACCTTGTCAGTTCTGATAATGGGCACGCTGCTCTTACTCACCCCTTGGTTGTGGGGCTGTCACAGTACTACAAAGCTCTTAACATCAACCTCGCATTGCTCCACACTGACGGCCTGGTGGAGCTGGCTGAACTTCTAGACGACCTGATGCCGGGTAAGAAGTTGAGTGTGACCATTCCTTTAACGCTGGGGAATATCACCAAGCCTAAGTACATGGCTCTGTTAAAAGAACACGTCACTTACTTCAAGAGTCTGTTAAAGAAGGTGGACTTCAATCGAGTCTACGCCAACTTCAACATCATTGAAGAGAACCTCAAAGACCTGACCATCGCTCAGTATGAAGCTGCGCATGAAATGGACTTAGGGGACGTGGGGATTGTGGTGGAGTTTCCATTCACCCACTCTCGTTTAGGGTTCGACAATCTGTTGGTTCAGGATCAATTCCGTCGTGATTTGTTCCAGTACACCGAGTTCGCCAAAGCTCGTGTAAACACCCGTAGCTTCCGACCCTTACAACCGGCCATCCTAGAAGGTTTCGAGTTCACCTACCGCGCTGGAAAGCTTTACAGCACCCCTGTGTTGGTGGAGAACCTACCGATCTTCGACCCAGCGTTTGAATTACCTAAACCATGGACTACGGAGTCCGTATTAACGTACAAAGAACACAGATACTACGATAACCTTGTCGAGTTTGCAGACCATCCAGCTTGTGGCGATTGTTGCTTCTTGGATCACTGTGCTCGTGGTGACGTACACCGGGTGATGAAACTGGTGGGACGTGACGATTGCTTGACAGGGACTAAAAACCGTTGGGATCTGATTCTCGTAGAGGAAGGGATGTAATGTCTGAACTGCCACACAAGCAATACCAACAGCTTTACCAGATGTTGGTGCAAGACCATCCTGACGATTTTGCCAAGATGGAAATCGTGTTGGACGAGGAGTTGCTGAATAATGCTAAGCACTACTTCCTCGAAGCTTCCTTCCCGTTGATCTATCCAGCTAAGTCAATGGCTGTGGCTGTGATCTACGCTTTACTGTTGGAAGAAACTTACGCAATCAATCCTCTGGAATCGTTGCGTGACTTGGATCTGTTCTTGGGGCAGGACGAGTACTTTCAGACCTACGACAACCACCCGGCGGTTTATGATGAGTTGCTGGAGTGGGTGTTGAGTTTCCCGAATTGGAAGGAAATGGGTTGGGCACCGAAGACTGTGGAGTACTTCCGTTTGGAATGTACTGAGGCTGGCATTCAAGAAGTGATGGATAAACAACAATGCGAATTATTGAACCGTGGCGGACGCCCATCGGACACATTAATCTAGGTCATTGCCTAGACATGGAAGCTCTCAGAAATGAGATCGGTACTCTGGCGATGATGGCTCAGGAAGACGGAGACCAGCGATTCGTCAATGACTACTCCACCTTCCCGAACATCGTGCATCTGCGCAAGGACATCATTGACCACGAGGTCAAGGACTTCGTCTTTAAGCAGTGGGATTACCTCATGGGCAGTTTCCGTGTAGAGACCAACGCCAAGTGGTTCCGTGAAGGTGAAGGTCTGTTCCCTCACTACCACCCCGGTTCTCAAGTGTCGGCCATCTTCTATCCTGAGACGTCTCCTTCAGGTTTAGCGATGTTCGATCCCCGTGGAAATGCGTGTCGTGGTTATCCCAAACCGATCCGTAACAAGTTCCTCGGTACACACCTGATCTCTCCCGAAGCAGGTGACCTGTGGATCTTCCCTTCCTTCGTACAACACAGTGTAGCCCACGTCAAAGAGGACACTCGGCTTTCTATGTTGTGTGAATACTACTTCTCTGACGAGCGCTAATTATGGAACTGATTCAACCTTGGAACACGACTATCTTCAAAGGTAACGTGTCCCACATGTGTAACGTGGATGCCATCGCTGCTGAGATCCTGACGCTCCACAGCCTGTCTCCACAAGAGTCCACTACGCCATACAAAGTCACCGCCGAAGAGTTCCCAGCTCTATGCGACTTCCGTGATCGTGTAGTCACTAACCTCGTGAAAGAGTTCGCTCTCCAGACGATGGACTTCGACCTGACTCAATTCACTGTCGACACATTCGGCAAGTGGTTTGCTAAAGGCGAAGACCTGGCTCCTCACGTCCACGGTAGCACTGGCTTCACCACGATCTTCTACCCTGACGATTACGAATCAGGCATGATGATCTTCGACCCACGCGGTAACGCTTCCCGTGGCTACCCACGTGCGATCCGTGATGGTCACTTCGCTCCCTACTCGGTGTACCCGAAGAAGGGTGATCTCTATATCTTGCCGTCGTTCCTGCAACATTATGTACCGACAGTCAAGGATGACCTGCGACTGTCGTTGATTAACGACTACATGTTCTCAGGGGTTTGATATGTTCGCTGTGCAAAACAAAGGCGAGATCAAGAAGAAGCAACAGGAGTTAAAAGACCGAGGCTTCTACACTGGTAAAGTCGATGGCATCTGGGGTCCTTTGTCTGAGGCTGCGATGGTTGCGGCTCGTGGAGAGAAAGTGGTGAGTCCACCGTTCGACACTACTCGGATTATCTGGGCCAAGAAGGTTGATCGTGCTTTCATCATTCGTGTGCGTGACATCGCTGTAGCTCTTGAGATGCCCACAGAGGGCGCTAACTGGCTGATGGCGTGTATGGCATTCGAGACGGGTGAAACCTTCTCACCGACGATCAAGAACGGTGCTGGTGCTCCTTACTACGGTCTGATCCAGTTCGGCGATGCTGCGGCTAAAGATGCTGGCACTACCGTCGAGGCTCTGTTGAAGATGACTGCTCTGGAACAACTGGAGTACGTCTACAACTTCTTCAAACCGTACAAAGGCAAGCTGAAGACTCTGTCCGATTGCTACATGCGTATCCTCTGGCCTGCTGCTGTCGGTAAGCCTGAGACTCACGTGATCTTCGACCAGAAAGTCCGTCCTACTGCGTACGTGCAGAACAAAGGTCTGGACATCAACAAAGATGGCGTAGTGACCAAAGCTGAGTGTGCGGCTAAGGTGCAACAGAAGTACGAGCGTGGTGCACAGTTCATTCTGTGACGGCATAGAGGGAGGCCCAAAAGGCCTCCCTCGTTATGCCCCTACATTCCTAAAAGAACTTGGATCAATTCCTTGCCAACTTCAAATACGGATGCAAGTGTTTCTTTGTCCCAAGCTGCGCCATTCGGGTC
>RCUP01001188.1_pt1 | contig 16593 bp, 11 predicted proteins | sample 2166341 | NCBI WGS metagenome assembly RCUP01 (sample SAMN09932325, study PRJNA488358) | compost metagenome | isolation source: compost soil in succinonitrile-enriched | place: Germany: Experimental Botanical Garden | reverse complement strand
AACCACCGTCGGCTGCACAGTGCCAACGGCCTTGTGCCACCTGCGCTCCGTGAAGTGCAGGTGGCCTGAACTCCCTTTGGGAGTGTCCAGAAGTACTTGACCACCACATATTCACGGCGTCCCCCGCAACCGGACCCACCCCGCCATCCCACGGAATGCCAGCTTTTGCCGTTGCCGTTGCTCCGGCCTCTGCGGGTGCAGGGCGCAGCCCTGCCGAACCCCCATACTTGCAACGGTCATCTTCCCGGTCCACACTTCGTTGCCGATCTGAAGACGGCAACGATGACCAAGAAGATCCCGCTGTTGATCGATACCGACCCCGGTGTCGACGACGCACTGGCCCTGCTGATGGCCTTCGCCGATGAACGGCATGACGTGGTCGCCCTGACCATCGCCGCCGGCAACGTAGGCCTGCAGTACACCGTCCGCAACGCCCTCAAGCTCTGCGACATCGTCGGCCGCACCGACGTGCCGGTGTTCGCCGGCAGCCCCGATCCGCTGCTGCATCCGTCCGTTGACGCCGCCCACGTGCATGGCCGTGACGGCTACGGCGACGTGGACCTGCCGCCGCCCAGCCGCCAGGCCGACGCCGAGCACGCCGCGCTGGCGATCCTGCGTTTGTCGCACGAACATGCCGGCGAACTGATGCTGGTGATGCTCGGCCCGCTGACCAACCTGGCGCTGGCGCTGAAGCTCGACCCGACGCTGCCCCAGCGCATCAAGCGCATCGTGGTGATGGGCGGCGCAGTCACCTGCCACGGCAACATCACCCCCGCCGCCGAATTCAACATCGCCTTCGATCCGGAAGCCGCGCACGTGGTGTTCACCGCGTTCCCGCACCTGCTGGTGTCGGACTGGGAAGCCACCGTTGCCCACGGCCTGCCGCTGGCCGAAGCCGAGCAGTGGCTGGGCGCCGATTCCGATCGCGCGTGCTTCTACGAGCTGATCTCGCGCAAGACCCGTGGCCTGTCCGAAGACAGCAAGGGCGGGCGCTGGTACACCGCCGATGCGCTGGCCATGGCCTGGGCGTTGAACCCGGAAGGGCAGCTGCAGGTCGAGTCGCGGCCGCTAAATGTGGAGCTGAACGGAACGTTCAGCCGTGGCGCCACCATCGTCGACTGGAACCGCCAGACCGGCCAGCCGGACAACTGCGATCTGCTGATGGCCTACGACCAGGGGCGTTTCGAGGCCCTGGTACGCCAGGCCCTGGGTGCGGACTGAGATCCGTCCCTCGCACTGGTTGCCGTGGGCGGCAACCAGTGCTTATAATGCCGCTCTTGACCACCAGCCCATTTACGGTGTGAGCCCATGAAGGCCGATATCCATCCGAACTACCGCGACGTCGTCTTCCATGACGTCACCTCCGATTTCAAGATCCTGACCCGCTCGACCATGGCGACGAAGGAAACCATCAAGTGGGAAGACGGCAACGACTACCCGCTGGTGAAGGTTGAAATTTCCTCGGCTTCGCATCCGTTCTACACGGGCAAGCACAAGGTCATCGACACCTCGGGCCGTATCGACAAGTTCCAGAAGCGCTACGCGCGCTGATACGTCGTACCCGGTTCGAACCGACGGCCGCGCTCTGCGCGGCCGTTTGTTTTTGCCCAGCGCCTACCCAACGGTCGTTTGGATGGACGGAACACTGCGTCCTTGTGACAACGCGTTTGCCGATCCAGGCCGCTCGCTGGCAGGGTGCCGGCTGCCTGTCGTCTACGACTTCTGTCTAGCGCCCGGCAAATGCTGCTGTGCGATAATGACCTGATCCCCGGCACAGGCCGAGGACGTCATTCACGTGCCTGACCAATGCGCTTGGGCAGGCGCCTTCCCATGAAGGAGCGCACACAGTGTCCGATCTTGATCAGGTCACGCTCAACGCCGGCGATACGTCGGTCGTTCTGCCCGTCATCAAACCCACCCTCGGCAACGACTGCGTCGACATCGCGAAGCTGACCAAGGAAACGGGGTATTTCACCTACGATTCCGGTTTCACCGCGACGGCCAGTTGCAAGTCTGCCATCACCTACATCGACGGCGACAAGGGCGTGCTGCTGTATCGCGGCTACCCGATCGAGCAGCTGTCGGAGAAGTCGAGCTACGTCGAAGTGGCCTACCTGCTGATCAACGGCGAGCGCCCGAGCGCCGAGCAGCTGAAGGCCTTCACCGACGAGCTGGCTGCCGAAGCCAACGTCGATGAGTCGATCAACACCCTGATCGGCAGCTTCGCCAAGGATGCCCATCCGATGGCCATCCTGACCGCCGCCATCGCGCAGCTGTCGGGTATCTATCACGCCTCGCTGGACCTGTCCGACGCCGAACAGCGCCGCCAGGCCGCCGTGCGCCTGATCGCCAAGGTACCGACCCTGTCGGCGCTGATCTACCGCCACGGCAAGGGCCTGCCGGCCAACAAGCCGGACACCTCGCTGGACTACGTCAGCCGCTTCCTGAAGCAGACCTTCGAGTCGGCCGATGGCAAGTACGAACTGAACCAGGACGTGGTCAAGGCGCTGGATCTGCTGTTCATCCTGCACGCCGACCACGAGCAGAACGCGTCGACCTCGACTGTGCGTCTGGTCGGTTCGACCGGTGCCAACCCGTATGCGTCGGTCGCCGCTGGCGTCACCGCGCTGTGGGGTCCGGCGCACGGCGGTGCCAACGAAGCCGTGCTGAAGATGCTGGAAGAGATCGGTTCGGCCGACAACGTCGAGTCGGCCGTGCTCAAGGCCAAGGACAAGACCTCCGGCTTCCGCCTGATGGGCTTCGGCCACCGCGTGTACAAGAACTTCGACCCGCGCGCGAAGGTCATCGGTGAGATGACCGGCAAGGTGCTCAAGCAGCTGGGCGTGCAGGATCCGCTGCTGGACGTGGCCGTGAAGCTGGAACAGGCCGCGCTGCAGGACGAGTACTTCGTCGCCCGCAAGCTGTACCCGAACGTCGATTTCTACAGCGGCATCATCTACAAGGCGCTGCAGATCCCGACCGAGATGTTCACCGTCATGTTCGCCCTGGGCCGCACCTCTGGCTGGGTCTCGCATTGGCTGGAACAGCAGGTCGACCCGGAAATGAAGATCGGCCGTCCGCGCCAGGTCTACACCGGCCACGACGTGCGCGACTACCAGGGCTGATCGCCCTGCGTAGTTTGTGCTGAAGGCGCCCCGCGATTGCGGGGCGTTTTTTTTTGCTTCTGGTAGATGCCAACCTTGGTTGGCAAGCTTTCGGCGCTCGCGAAAAAACATCCACGCATGGCGTGGATCTACTGCAGCCCTGCCTCGGTAGGTGCCAACCTTGGTTGGCACGCTTTCCCATCCACGCATGGCGTGGATCTACCACGGCACCCCGCCTTTGGTAGGTGCCAACCTTGGTTGGCACGCTGTTCGCCACGCCAAGGGCGCGTGATTCAAGGGTCTCATCAGCTTCACAAGCGCTCGCGCAGCCTCAGGACACCAACTGCACCCGCAGCACCTGATACGGAGCGTTCGACCCCATGAGTACCCGATTCGACCCACCCGAGCGCGGCCCGCTTGGTCCCGACGTCGCCACTGTCGTCACCACTCCCATCGTGCCGCCCAACAGCGAAAGCGCGGTGTCATGGGGCGCCATTTTCGCCGGCGCCGTTGCCGCCGCTGCACTGTCCCTCATCCTGCTCATCCTGGGTGTAGGCCTGGGTCTGTCCTCTGTATCGCCGTGGTCGTTCGAAGGCGTTTCCAAGGAAACCTTCGGCTGGACCAGCGTCGCGTGGCTCACCTTCACCGCGCTGGCCGCTTCCGGTCTGGGCGGCTATCTGGCAGGCCGCCTGCGCACCAAGTGGACGCAGATCCACGGCGATGAAACCTACTTCCGCGATACCGCGCACGGCTTTGTGTCCTGGGCCGTGGCCACGCTGCTCACTGCCGGTCTGCTGACCTCGGCCATCGGTGGCGTGCTGGGCGCCGGCGCAAAGGTGGCCGGTGCCACCGCAGGTGCTGCGGTCTCCACCGCAGGCGTTGCTGCTGCCGGTGTCGGCACGGCGGCTGCCGGCGGTCAGGAAGGCGACCTCAACTACTGGGTGGATTCGCTGTTCCGCAACGCCACCACGCCGGGCCCGGACGCCGCCGGTGCACCTCCGGCTCCGCCGGCAGCGGGCGCAGCACCGGGCAACGGCCCGATGGGCCCTGCCGCACCGCCGCCGCCTCCGGCCGCCGCCAGCGTTGGCCCACGTGATGCCCGCATGGCCCCGCCGCCGCGCCCGATGCCGGGCAATGGCCCGATGGGTGACCGCCGCGAAGTCCGTGCCGAAGTGAACCGCATCATCATCAACAGTCTGCAGGGGGATGGCCTGGACCCGGCCGATACCCAGTACCTGTCGCAGCTGATCGCGCGCGAGACGGGCATGAGCCCGGCCGAAGCGCAGGCCCGTGTGACCGACGTGCAGACCCGCATGCGTGCTGCACTGGAAAAGGCCAAGACCACCGCCAAGCAGGCTGCCGACGATGCCCGCAAGGCCACGGCCTATGCCGCGCTGTGGCTGTTCATCACCCTGCTGATCGGCGCGTTCTTCGCCAGCCTCAGCGCCACCTGGGGCGGCCGTCGCCGCGACCTGTAATCCGCATCTGATGCAAGGAGACCTGCCATGAAGACGCTTCTGCTCTGGTTCCTGGGCGTACCGATTCCGCTGTTGATCCTGTACGCGATCTTCTTCTGAGAACGTGTTGTTGAGTGAGACCCATCAGGCCGCCGCGAGGCGGCCTGATGCCATCCGGTTGTGCGTGAGCATGTGTAGCGTCGAGCCATGCTCGACCCATGCGCGCAGCGCGAACAGCAGTCGAGCATGGCTCGACTCTACAAAAGCAAATCACGGCAGCCAGACGCCGGCCCGGTGCTACGCCTCCGCGTACCGGCTCGGCGAACATCCCAGCACACGCCGGAAGGCCGCAGAAAACGCACTCGGGCTTGCATAGCCCAGGTCCAATGCCACACGCGTCACCGCCTGGCCCTGTCCCAGCCGCTCGATGGCCGCCAGCAGGCACACCTGCTGCCGCCACTCGGCAAAACCCACCCCGGTATCGGCGCGGAACATGCGCGTGAACGTGCGCCGGCTCATGCCTGCGTCGGCGGCAACGTCATCGAGGCGGGCTGCCAGCGAGGGAGTATCGAACAGGGCGCGGCAGACACGTGCAAGGCGCGCATCGGCAGGCAGCGGTGCATGCAGGGAAAGCACCGGCATCGATGCGATTTCCGCCACCAGCAACTGCATCAGTTTGCCTGCACGCCCGTCCTCGTCGTACAGCGGGGGCAGATCCACCGCCGCCTCCAGCAGGTGCTGCAACAGTGCAGAGACCGCGTACACCCGGCAGTGCTCCGGCAGCGCCACTGCGTCGGCCGCCTCGGCGGAGAGAAAGGCGTTGAGCATCGTCACCGGCCCCCGCATGGTCATCTCATGCGCCAGGCCTGCAGGCACCCAGCAGGCGCGCCGTGGCGGAACCAGCCAGCGCCCCTGCGGCGTGGCCACACTGATGGTGCCGCGCGCAGCGAACGCGAACTGCCCGCGCCGGTGGGCATGGCGGGGAAACGTGAACTCGGCGGCGTAGTCGTTCGAGGTGACCACGACATCGCGTGGCAGGTCTTCGTAGGGATCAAGCAGCGAGTTGCGCATGGCCCGGATTCTATAGCGGTTGACCCGTCATCGACGGTGCCACTGACGTGCGATGCCTAGCATCGGGGATTCCCCCAACTGCACTGGAATCCCATGGCCAATACCTTTCATCGCGTGGGGCACGGATCGCACCCTGTCCTGGTCCTGCATGGCTGGTTCGGCGACGCGCACGCGTTCGAGCCCATCGAGCCCTGGCTGTCGCGCGACGACTTCAGCTACCTCTTCATGGACTGCCGCGGCTACGGCGGCATGCGCGATGCGCCCGGCGCGTACACCATCGACGAGATCGCCTCCGATGCGCTGGACCTGATGACGTCCCTCGGCCACGAACGCTTCAGCGTGGCAGGTCATTCGATGGGCGGCATGGCCATTGAACGTATGGCGGTGCTTGCTCCGGAACGGATACGCGGCATGGTGGCCATTGCGCCGGTGCCCTGCGGCGGCATTGCCTACGACGCCGCGACGCGAGGCCTGCTTGAAGCGGCAGCCGGGGACGTAAGCATCCGCCGGACCATCATCGATCGCAGTACTGGCGGACGGCTGCCGGCGCAGTGGCTCGACTGGAAGGCTGCGTATTCGGCGGCACATGCGTCACCTGCGGCATTTGCTGCCTATCTTCCAGCGTGGGCGGATACCGATTTCAGCAATGAGATCGTCGGCACTCATCGGTTGAAGGTGCTGGTGGGTGGGTACGATCCCACCTTCAACCGTGCACTGATGGAGCGCACCTATCTGCGCCGCTACCGGCAGGCCACGATGGAGGTCCTGCAGGATGCCGGGCATTACCCGATGAACGAGACGCCGCTGGCCCTGGTGGCGGCCATGGAATCGTTCCTGAAAGAGGCGTCGGGTCCGGAATGAATGATTTCTGACATGGGATGTCGTTTTCACATCTTTTCGGATCTATTGCATGGGCATCACATTCGAGGCGATAGAACCTGAGGGTACTTATCCCTGCATGGAGAACACCATGAACCGACGACTCACCCTCGCGCTCTTTGCTACCTCCTTGAGCCTGCTCAGCGCTGGCGCCTATGCCCAGTACACTGGCCCCGGCGCCACCAGTGCCGTCACCACGGTGGCCGAGGCGCGCGACCAGCGTGACGACCAGCCAGTGGTGCTGCAGGGCACGCTGGTGGCCAAGATCGGCCACGAGCGCTACCGCTTCAAGGACGCAACCGGCGAGATCGATGTGGAAATCGACGACAAGGATCTGCCCAGCCACCAGGCCGTCAGCGCGACCACCGTGGTGGAGCTGCACGGTGAAGTGGATACGCACCGCTTCAAGCCCACCGACATCGACGTGGATCATGTGCGGATCGTCGGCACGCGTTGAGACGGCGGCATTGCACCCGTACGTCGAGCATGGCTCGACTCTGCAAAGTGCATGCCGCGCAATGAGGGTTGTTGCAAAGACCTGATGAGGAAGTTTGCATAACCCTCAAACATTGAACGCCTTCAAGGAATCTCCTTAACGTTCAGCTATTTAGGAATGCTTGAATGGCCGGCGCAGGGTAGGCATACCTACCATTCTCTCGTCGGCCGCACCCACCTCTGCGGACGGCGCTTCCCTCCCTTTCTCCTTGGGGAGGGGAGCTTTCATATCCCCCTGTCCGAGAGAGACAACCATGCACGCCATTCTGAAGAAGGCCACGCTCGCTGCAGCGCTGGCCACCGTTTCGCTGTCCGCCAATGCTTTCGACGCCGACATCAAGGTCTGGGCCAACGTCGACCCGACCCTGGCCCTGCTCAAGGCCGATGGCACCGCGCTGGATTCGGTCGTCAACATGGTCCACAACCCGGTCACTGGCCTGGTGCCGTGGTCGCAGCAGGTGCGCGTCTACTCCAACGATGAAGACAAGGACATCGAAGTACGCGTCGGCAGCACGCCGCAGCTGCTCAACACCGATGGCAGTGGCGCACCGGTGCCGCTGACCGTCAGCCTCAATGGCAAGGCGCTGACCGTGGCCGCGCAGGACTTCTCCGCGTCCGATCTGTTCGACGGCGCGCTGCCGGGCGCATCGATTCCGATGCCGCTGCGTATCGCGCAGACCGTCCAGGCGCCGATCGCCAAGGGCGGTACCTACGAAGGCATCGTCACCATCGCCATGCAGCAGAAGACCACCAGCCCGTAAGGCGCCCGCGCCGGCCCGCTCGCCGGGCCGGCCGCTTCCGGTAACACCCCCATGAAATCTCCCGCACCCGCCGTCACCCGGCTGGCGGTCGCGCTCGCCCTGTCGTTGGCCACGCCCCTGGTCGCGGCGCGCGGCGTTCCCGCCGGTTTCGAGGATCTGGTCGAAGGCCAGACCGAACAACTCGAGGTACGCCTGTTCGGTCGTTCGACCGGGCTGGTGCCGGTGCGCGTAACCCTGGAACACGTGCAGCTGGAGGCTCCGGCCGAGGCGCTGCAGGCATTGCAGCTGCCCGCCGAGGCACAGGCCGCGTTGTTGCCAGCGCTGTCGCAGCCGCTGCCGCGCAACAGCCATCTGGCCTGCCGTTACGGTGGCGCCAGCGCCGGTTGCGGTTACATCGATCCCCCCGAGGAGCCCACCGCCGTGCGCGCGCTGTATGACGAAGGCGAGGGCGCCGTGCGCCTGTTCGTCGCCCGCCAATGGATTCCCGGCGAACCGGCCGCCGAGCGCTACCACCAGGTCAGCGCCAATGCCGAAAACGCCTTCCTGCACCAGCACACGCTCAATGTCAGTGGCGGCCGCGGCTACCAGTCGCTGGCCGCGCAGGGCATGGGTGCACTGGGCGTGTTCCAGCGCGGGCACCTGTCCGCCGACTGGACCTTCAGCCAGCAGCACTACCGCGGCGGTCTTGCCAGCCGCCGTTTCCAGCTCGACAACGCCTACTACCGCCATGACCTGGGCCAGCAGCACTACCTGCAGGCCGGGCGCATGGACCGCCGCAACCTGAGCAGCCCGCAGGGCGGCACCTTCAGTTTCAGCATGCTGCCGATGGATCGCTTCCAGGGCCTGCGGCTCGGCACCACGCAGGCCTACGTGGACTCCGCCGCCGCGGTGCAGGCCACGCCCCTCACCGTGCTGCTGGCGCGCGATGCGCGTGTGGATGCGTTCGATGGCGAGCGCCTGTTGCAGACCTTCTACCTGCAGGCAGGCATCAACCAGCTCGATACGCGCCGGTTCCCCTTGGGCAACTACACCGTCAGCCTGCGCATCTACGAAGACGGCGTGCTGGTGCGCAGCGAGGAGGCGCCGTTCGACAAGGGCGGCGACTGGACCGACAGCAGCGTGCAGTGGTTCCTGCAGGGCGGCCGCCGCAACGAGCGCCGCAGCGACCGTTTCAACGACGAGCTGGCAGCGATGGCCGGCCTACGCGTGCCGGTTTCGCGCAACGTGGCAGTGACGGCCGGCATCGCCGACCTCGGCGGCTTCAGCTATGGCGAACTGCGGCTGGACCTGCGCCATGTGTTCGCCACCCAAGAGATCCGCGCCACCTTCAGCGGCATGCACGGCAGCGATGGCAGCCGTGGCCAGCAGCATCAGCTGTCCTACCGTCGCCGCGCCTCGTGGAATGTGTACCACCAGCGCATGCGTGGCCGTGCCTGCCAGTTCGAGGACGATGCGCGCGACCGGCTCGGCTGTGCCGACTCGCTCAGCGCCTCGATGGCGCTGCCGGTGGCCGGCGGCAATGCCTACCTGGCCTATACCCGCCGCCAGACCTGGCGCGCAGGCACCGTGCAACCGGGGCTGGGGGATGATCCGCTGGCGGGGCTGGACCCGCTGTTGCCGCCGTGGCTGCCACAGCCCACGCGCGTGCCGCAGCTCAGCCGCACCTGGCAGGCCAGCTACAGCCGCAGCCAGCGCTGGGGCGAGTTCAGTGTCTCCAGCCGCATCGGCGTGTGGCAGCAGACCAGTGGCGGTGGCCTGCGCGATGGCCGCGACCGCGGCATCTATTTCAACGTCAGCCTCAATCGCCTGCAGCGCGGTGACCGCGGGAGCTCGCAGCGTCGCTACGGCCTGGATGTGCGCCAGCCGCAGCACGCACGACCGGACGTCAACTACAGCGCCGGCCAGACCCTGCGCCAGGAATACGAAGACCAGTACCGCGAAGTGTCCGGCGAACTACGCGGCAACAATAACGAGCGCTACAGCGCCACGCTGAGCGGGCAGCTGCAGAACCGCATCGGCCAGACCGGCGCCACGGTATCGCGCTACCAGCACCAGGGCGGCAACGAGGTGGCGTACAGCGCCACACACAGTTCCGGCCTGGCCATCGGCTCGCGCGGGCTGTACTGGGGCGCAGGCGTGGGCGCCGATGCCGGGCTGGCGGTGCAGGTGGACGGCACTGACGATCTGGACCTGACCGGCGTTGCCGCCGAACTGCAGGTAGGCGGACTGCGCCGGCAGCGGCTGAAGCTGGGCGAACGCCGCCTGCTGCCGATTTCCGCCTACCAATCGCACCGCGCCGAGGTGCAGGACGCCAGCGCACTGGACAGCATCGCCGCCGTGCGCGTGAGCGGTGTGGGCGGGGCGCGCCCGCTGTTCCTCTCGCCTGGGCGGCTGGTGCGCATGCCGGTGCCGATTGAAGTGACCTACACCTTCATCGGCAACGCCCACGACATCGCCGGTGCACCGCTGCGCGGCGCCCGCATTCTCAACGCGCCAGTGCCCGGCACCGGCAGCAATGGAGGCTTCGTGGCCGACTTCCCACGACGCGAGAAGACGCTGTACCTGCTGCAGGAAGACCGGCTTCTGCACTGCCCGCTGCAGGTGCGCGAGCGCCGCAGCGTGGTGATGCTGGTGGGCGCCGTGCAGTGCGAACCGCTGGCCGTGGCCCAGCTACCCGCCGACATCCGCCACCAGGCGCGGGTGACGCGACTGCTGCAGGAGCAGGCGTTGATCGCCGCCACGCCACAGACCGCGGCCGCGGGAGGTGCGCAGTGAACCGGCGGGTGTGGTGGGTGATGGTGGTGCTGTGCGCGCTGGTGGTGCTGGCGCCGCGGGCGATGGCGCAGCGGCCGCCTGATCAAGATCCGATTGACATCAGTCAGGACATCAGCATGGCTTGGGACCGCTCAGCCTTACCGGGCGACATCGAACTGCTGCCGCGGCGGACGCTCCTAGCCTATGAGAGGGCACTGACACTGTCATATGGGCAGCTATACATGACGTGCTCCTCCAACTCTAGCTCGTCTTCAGGCAGATGCCCGGAGTCAGATACAGGGGAACTGCCGTCAGGGAAGAGTAGTGCGATTCCGCTTCGTTTCACTGAGCAGCGGAGTGGTATGGAGATTGATGTTGAAGCGCGTGGCGACCTGTTTCGCATTGCAGCAACTCCCGCATGTGAGTCGGACTACTGGGCCGCGACACCCAGGCCGCTATGGTCTTCAAGTGCTCCCGAGTGCAACTTCCTGATGCCCGCAGGAACTGGCGCCGAAATTCGGATAACGCCATCCGAACTGGAGAAGTTGGTCGCGGGTCGATGGACGGCACGTCTGGTACTTGCATTAAGGAAACCTCCACATCAGCAGCTTGCTACCTACTCATTCAAGTTCGACTTCACGATCACCGACTACAACGCGGTCTCCATCTACTTCCCGCTCTTCGACCAGGTCACCCCGCACGTCGGCCTGAACCTGCAGTACGACCCGATCGCACAGACCGTCGGCGGCCGAACCCAGCTCGACATGTGCCTGTACGACGGACTGGGCTCGCAGAGCCAGTACCTGGGCGTCACCGTGCGCGATAGCGGGCCGCGTCTTCCGGGGCCTTCAGGCTACTCGGTCTGGCATACCGACGGCGGCAGCGACGCCACGCAGCGCGTGGACTACACCGTCACCCTCGATCACAACGGCAGCACCATACCGCTGCGCAACGGCGTGGAGCAGCTGCTGCATGGCATCGATACCGCAAAGCTGCGCCTGGTGCTGCTGCCCGGCATGACCCAGCCGGTGTTCTGCGTGCCCACGCCATTGACGCTGGATACCCCCCGCGTGCCGGTCAGCAGCAAACGCCCCGGCTACTACGACGGCGATCTCAAGGTGGAACTGCGCGTTCCAACTGTCACGCCCTGATTCCCATGGAGCCCCCGATGAAGCCTCTCATTCGCTGCCTGCTTCCCTTGTCGCTGCTGATGGCGGTGCCTGCCCACGCCAACCTCACCGTGCACCCCATGCGCACGTCGGTGGACGTGAAGAAGGGCGCGCAGATCCGTATCTATTCGCAGTCCACCCAGCCGCAGTACGTGCAGGCCTCGATCAAGCGCATCGTCAATCCCGCTGGTGCAGACGAGCAGGAGGTTGAGGTCGAGCCCGGCGAAGCGGCCATCGCCATCACCCCCGGCAAGTTCGCGCTGGCCGGGGGTGGCAATCGCCTGATCCGGGTGATTCCGCTGCAGCCGGTCGAAAAGGAAACCGCCTACCGCGTGTACTTCGAAGGCGTGCGTGGCCCCGAAGGCGTTGAGCACGCAGGCGAGGGCGAGCGCGCTCAGGCCAATGTCGGCGTCAGCCTGGTCTGGGGCGCGCTGGTCAATGTGCTGCCCGCGCAGCCGGCCATGGCGGTGCAGGTGGAAGGCAATCGCCTGCGCAACACCGGCACGGTGCGCGTGGGCATCACCAGCATTGCCGATTGCGATGGCGCGCGCTGCACCGCGCACGACGTGTCGCGAAGCCTGTATCCCGGCAGTGATCTGGAGCTGCCTTTCCCCGTGCAGCCGGGACACACGCTGCAGATGCGTTACCGCCTGACCCGCGATGGCTATCGCGAGCACGTACAGACCCTGGCGCCCAGCGCCGGTTGATTCCCCAGCCCCGCCAGCAGGGCTGGCGGGCTTTCACTTGAACTGGCTGTTAAGGAGTAAGCAATGAACCGTATCTACAGACGTGTGTGGAATCGAACCCGTCAATGCTGGGTTGTCGCCAGCGAACTGGCATCGACGGCAGGAAAACCGCGGTCAACGGTTGCGGGCACAGTGTTGCTTGGGCTTGTTCTTGCGGTTCCCTCAGCAGAAGCTGGCGGCATCATCGCGGCTGATGAGTGCGATGAATCCATCTGGCAGGCGCTGTGCCTGAACGCGGAGGTGCGCGCGGGATCCTCTTCCGCATACTCGCTGTTCTCAGCTACGCCACGAGCGGGCATCAATGCGTTGGAACTTGGCTATCAAGCCAAGGCCAATGGCTATGGAAGTTCGGCAGTGGGTCCTAATGCGCGGTCCGAGGACTTCTACTCCACCGCGTTCGGTTGGAGGGCGCTTGCCGGTGCATCCTACAGTGTTGCTGCAGGTGCCAACGCTCAGGCAACCGAGTCCTTCACCATAGCGATGGGCAGGGATTCAAAGGCATCCGCCATGAGTGCAGTTGCTATTGGCAGTCAGGCCGCCGCCAGTGGACGGTCATCGGTCGCACTTGGAAGTTCTGCTGTTGCCTCAGCCGAGACCGCACACGCGCTTGGCTACCTCAGTCAGGCAACTTCACAGTACGCGACCGCAGTGGGGGCCGTCTCCAAGGCATTCGGTGCATACTCAATCGCAGTGGGAAACCATGCGACGGCCATTGGCGATGACGCCATCGCAATTGGACGAAGTGCAAGGACCGTGGACAGTTCCGCTGGCATCTCGCGAATTGCCATCGGTGGTGGGGCGTTTGCCGGGACAGGCGGCTACACAGGAGCCATCGCTATTGGTGGTTCTGCCAGTTCCGAGTACGACGGGATTTCAGTTGGCTACGGTGCGAAAGCAGCAGCCTCCGGAAGCATCGCGCTTGGATCACATTCACTGGCCAACGAGGCCAACTCCATCTCTGTTGGCAATGGTTCGATCAAGCGGCGCATCGTGAATCTGGCCGACGCACGACTGTCGACAACTAGTACCGATGCGGTTACTGGAAAGCAGCTCAATGCCACCAACGGCAATGTAGCCAGTGCTCAGGCCGCAGCCGACGCTGCAAAGACGACAGCCACGGCAGCACAGTCCACGGCCAACACAGCCAACACCAATGCCAACACAGCACTGGCGAAGGCCAATGCGGTCAGTGGTCTGGTCAGCCAGGTATCGGCCGCTGGCAACGTAAGGCTGGGCGGTGAGAACACCGGCACGATGCTGGACGTACGCAACAAGTCCAACGCTGTTCGCAGCATCACCGGCTTGAAGGATGGGGCGCTTTCTGCATCCAGCACTGAGGCTGTGACGGGCAAGCAGCTCAATGCAACCAACACGAATGTGACCAGTGCCAAATCGGCAGCCGATGCAGCGAAGACGACGGCCGCGGCAGCGCAGTCCACGGCCACCACGGCCAACACTAATGCCAATACGGCGTTGGCCAAGGTCAATACGGTCAGCGGGCTGGTCAGCCAGGTATCGGCCAGTGGCAACGTACGCTTGGGCGGCGAGAACACCGGCACGGTGCTGGATGCCCGCAACAAGTCCAATGCGGTGCGCAGCATCACCGGCCTGAAGGATGGGGCGCTGAGCACGTCAAGCACGGAGGCCGTCACCGGCAAGCAGTTGAATGCCACAAACAGCAACGTTGCCGCAGTGAAGTCCACGGCGGACGCAGCGCAGGCCCGCGTGGCCGTACTGGATGGCCTGGTGGGGCAGGTGTCGGCGAGCGGCAACGTGCGTCTGGGCGCAGACAACACCGGCACCGTCGTGGACGTTGCCAACAAGAGCGGCGCCAAGCGCAAGCTGCAGAATCTGGCCAACGGCGTGCTCAGTACGTCCAGCACGGATGCAGTGACTGGGCAGCAGCTCAATGCCACCAACAGCGAAGTGACCAGTGTGCGCACGGCCGCAATCGCGGCGAAGACGGCGGCCGACGCTGCCCGTGGCGTAGCCGATGGCGCTGTGCAGAAGGCTGATGCCTTGGGCGGACTGGTGGGCCAGGTTTCTGCCAGTGGCAACGTGCGTCTGGGTGCAGAAAACACTGGGACCGTCGTGGATGTCGCCAACAAGACCGGAGCCAAGCGACGTATCTACAACATCGCCAACGGCACGCTGAGCGCGGGCAGTACGGATGCGGTGACCGGGCAGCAGCTGTTTGCGACCAATGCCACGGTGGAGACACAGCGACAGGCCTTGGCTGGGCATGCGCAGCAGCTGACGGATCAGGACGGGCGTATCGCTGACAACCGGGTCGAATTGGATGCGCTGCGTACGGACTTCGACAACTTCGATCCGGATCTGGATGGTGTGGTGAAGTTCAGTGCTGACCGCCGGTTGGTGGACATGGCGGGCGCCCGCGTATCGGGTGTGGCGGCGGGGGATATCAGTTCTGCGACCAGCACGGATGCGGTGAATGGCGGGCAGCTGTTTGCTACGAACCAGAAGATCTCGGCACTGGAAGGGGCCGGTAGGTTCATTGCTGTAGGTGCTGGTGGCGATCAGGAGAAGGCGTCGGCGGGAAGATTCTCTGTAGCCATGGGAGATTCTGCATCGGCGTCCGTCTCTGGTGAGGGAGGAGTCGCGGTTGGCGGCTACGCCGTTGCGGGTGGTACCAACTCTGTCGCAATAGGGCGAGCTGCGTCGGTTCGTGACGGTGCGACCGGCGCCTTCGCACTCGGAGTCAGGTCATTGGTGGAGGCTGAAGGGGGGCTTGCAGTTGGTGCTGAAAGCCGCGTGCAGTATGGGGCGCTTGACAGCGTGGCTATTGGTAGCCGCTCCTTGGCGTCGGAAGAGTTTACTGTTTCATTCGGTCATGACGATCTTCAGCGTCGGCTTGTTAACGTCGGTAGAGGCATCGGCGATTCCGATGCAGTGACCATCAGCCAGCTTGCCGAATCCGTATCAGGGCTGGGTGGTGGCGCAGGTCTGGATGGGAATGGATCTTTCATCTCCCCGACCTATGGCGTACAGGGCAGTACGCAGAATAATGTCGGAGACGCCCTCGCTGCACTCGACGGTGCAGTGGTCAGGTCAGATAGTCGTGTAGAGAGCATCGAAGGCCAGTTGCGCGCGACGTTCCAGCAGTCACCCTCGATCCGGGCGGATGGAGTTGGGCAGCTGAATCTGGCTGGCGCGCAAGGCATGGTTCTGTCGAATCTGGCCGATGGGCGTATTGCCGCAGGTAGCCGTGATGCGGTGACGGGTAGTCAGCTGTACGGAGCGAAGCAGGACATCGCGCGGAACAGGAGTGATCTCGACGCACTCCGCGACGCAGCAAACTCCGACGTTGCCGTTGCCGTTGCCGCCAGCGCTGGTGGCGTAATCGACTTCGGTGGCGCGAACCTTACAGGTGTAGCCGATGGGAGGCTGTTGCCTGAGGGCAAGGATGTTGTGAACGGGGGGCAGTTGTATGCAACCAATTCCAGAGTCGTAAGTTTGGAAGAGCGCACAGAAATGCTGGCGGTCGGATCGGAACTGCATAGGGAGCGCGCTGAGGCGGGAATCTACGGTGTTGCTCTCGGTAATGGCGCTCAGGCTTCGATGGATTCTGAAGGTGGGACTGCAGTTGGCAGCTATACAAGCGCGCTAGGGAAGAACTCTGTTGCCCTGGGGCGTGGCGCGTATGTCAGTTCTTTCGCGGAAAACGGATATGCGCTGGGCGCAGGTGCGAGAGTAGACCAGAGCGGGGGAGTTGCATTGGGAAGCTATGCAATCGTCACGGAGGATGCTTTGGAGTCCGTCGCTCTCGGCGCCTATTCATATGCTTCAGAAAGGGGAGTGATTTCCTTTGGCAATGATTCGCTCAAGCGTAGATTGACCAATGTCGCTCATGGGGTCGCTCAGCATGACGCAGCCACCATCGGCCAGCTCCGCGGTGCCCTGTCCACCTTCGGCGGCAACATCGACGCCAACGGCAATGTCACCACCTCCGGCTTCAACGTCCAGGGCCAGCACCAGAGCACCGTCAACGACGCTCTCAGCACCCTCGACTCCGCCGTAGTCACCACCGGCTCCCGCATGGATCGCGTCGAAACCCAACTCCGCTCGGTCTTCCAGGAAACGACCTCCACCCGCAGCGACGGCACCGCCCAGCTCACCCTGGCGGGCGCCAACGGCAT
>RCUP01001186.1_pt1 | contig 16617 bp, 16 predicted proteins | sample 2166341 | NCBI WGS metagenome assembly RCUP01 (sample SAMN09932325, study PRJNA488358) | compost metagenome | isolation source: compost soil in succinonitrile-enriched | place: Germany: Experimental Botanical Garden | reverse complement strand
ACAGCTACTACTTCATCGCCAGCTTCATCGGCGAGCACATCGCCCACCACGCCCGCGCCCTGCACGCCTGACGGTTTGCCGGTAGTGCCGGCCGCTGACCGGCAACCTGCAGAGTCGGGTTGCGCCGGGGTTGCCGGCCAGCGGCCGGCACTACCGGGGCGGTGCAGGAACAGTCCGGTTTGCTGCAGTGGATCACGCCGCTGTGGCGTGGCGGCGCGCTATCGTGCCGCCATACGGCCTTGCGCATGGGGGATGCATGCTGGTTGTGCTGGCGCTGATGTTCGTGATCTGCCATGGCGTGGTCGTGGCGTTCTGGCCGGGTACGGCCGGTGGGGGATCGTTCGTGTTCCTGACCGCGGCGCCTCTGCTGGCCGCCGCGGCCTGCCTGTGGCGCGGCCAACGCGACCGCGCTGCACTGGGCTGGCGGGCCACTGCAATGGCGCTGCTGCTCTGGGCCGGTGGCATGGCCTTCAACATGGCCGACGCCCTGGGGGCCGGACGGTCCGACATCACCCCGCGCGCCAGCCTGCTGTTGTATGTGCTGTACGGCGTGCCGCTGGTGTTCATCCTGGCCCGCGCCCGTCGCGAACGCCGGATGATCAGCCTGATCGACGGCGTGATGGCCGCGCTGCTGGGCGTGCTGTTCTTCGTGCATACCCAGTCCTTCGCCGACCGCATCGATATCGATGATCAGGCGATGGCCCACATGCAGCGCATGTTCGACATCCAGAACCTGTGCATCGCCGGCTTCGCGGTGGTGCGCTGGGTCGCAGGCGACGCGCCTGAACGGCGCAGCTTCTACCGCGCGCTGGCGCTGTACGCATTGTCATATCTGCTGCTGGCGTTCTACATCAATCACTACACCTCTGAACAGTCGTTCGGCGCCTACAACGATCTGTTGATCGACCTGCCGTTCCTGCTGTTGGCGGTACTGGCACTGCGCCAGGCACCTGCGCCGGGCTTCGTGCTGCATCCCCGCCTGCTGCGATTGGTGCAGGCGGGCGGACCGATCATCCTGCCCTTGCTGCTGCTGGTGGTCGGCACTCTGGTGGTGGATCACGCGCGGCCTTTGGCGGTGACCGGCTTCGTGGTGGCGACACTGGGCTTCGGCCTGCGCAGCACCCTGCTGCAGATCGACCTGCTGGAACGGCAGGCGGGTCTTGATCAGCTGGCGCGGCAGGATGGCCTGACCGGCGTAGCCAATCGCCGTCAGTTCGATACGCTGTTGCTGGCCGAATGGAACCGCGCGCGACGCAGTGGCACGGAACTGGGCCTGCTGCTGGTGGATATCGACCATTTCAAGGCCTTCAACGATGAGCACGGTCATCCCGCTGGCGACCGTTGCCTGCAGGCGGTCGCCGCGGTGCTGCAGGCCACCGCCGGGCGCGCGGCTGACAGCGTGGCGCGCTATGGCGGTGAGGAGTTCGCGGTGATCGTGCCCGGCAGCCCGCTGTCGGGTGTGCTTGCGCTGGCCGAGCGTCTGCGCGAGGCGGTGGAAGCATTGCCGCTGCCCGAAGGGCCGGTCAGCATCAGCGTGGGTGTGGGCTACCTGCATCCGCCGGCGCTGGCCAGCGCCGAACAGTTGCTGGCCGATGCCGATGCCGGCCTGTACGCGGCCAAGCGTGCAGGCCGCAACCGGGTGATCCTGCACGCACACGTGCTGGACGACGACGGCGGCGCGCACGGCACGCTGGACTGTTGAGCACGCCTGCGCCACGGTCGCGGCAGGAAGGTTCGCGGCCGATCAGCGCTGGCGCAGCCATCCGGCCGGATCCAGCAGGCGCAACCCCACCGGTGACAGCGACCGTTGCCGCAACGTCAACGGCGTGGCGTGCACCGCTGTCGCACAACATGCCAGTTGGCGACGCAGCGGCGCCAGCACATCGTCCTCGCGTGGGCGTGCGTGCCGCCATTGCGCAATGCGCAGCAGACAGACCAGCAGGTCCAGTTCGCTGGCGGAAATGAACGGCGACCCGGCCGGCAGCAGCTCGATCGGTGCATGCGGCGTGGCCAGCAATGGCAGCAGTTCACGGAAGGCGTCGCAACCTTCGGCATCCAGGCCCAGGGCGGCCAGTTGCAGCAGGCCCTCGGCCTGCAGCGCAGGGTCGCCCAGTTGCCGCAGCGCAGCCAGCAGGGCCTGTTCGCCGCGACTGAACTGACGGCCGAAGGCGCGATAACTCACGCGGGTGGGAAATACAGGGGAACGCGAGGCCATGCCGGGAATACCTACGGATCGCGCGTTTCCACCAGCACCGGGCACGGCGCATGGTCGATGGTCCATTGCCCGACCGAGGGCTCGAACAGACGCTGCAGACGTGACAGATGGCGGTGGCCGATGACGATCAGGTCGCATTGCAGGCGGCGCGCCTGCGCGCTGATCACTTCGCCCGGGTCGCCGGACGGTAGTTGCGCGATGGCGTCCACGCCGCGCTCGCGCAGCTCGGCCAGGGCGTCGGCCAGCACGGCTTCGGCATGCGCCTGCTGCCGGGCGGCGGCGGGATATTCGCGGCGGTCGGCATCGCTGGCATCTGCTGCCAGTGCGAATTCGGGGTCGAGCACGCACAGCAGGTGCAGGCGGCTGCGGGGGCCAGCCATGGCGGCGGCGAGGTCCAGCACGCGGTCGTGCTGGGGGCCGCCATCAAGCGCGACCAGCAGGGTGTTGAACATGAAAAGCTCCTTTGCAGGGCGGTGATGGTCGCGCATGTCGTCGCGCGCACCCATGCCGTGCGCCGCAGTCAATGCGTGCGCAGAACGCAACTATGGATGGTTTGGATTGCAGTAGAGTCATCGCATTTACGGGAGACTGCCATGCCCCTGCCGGACCTGAACCTGTTGCTGGCACTGGATGTGCTGATCGACGAATGCAGCGTGGCCGCCGCCGCGCGGCGCATGAACCTCAGTGCGCCGGCGATGAGCCGTACCCTCGGTCGGGTGCGGGTGGCGCTGGGCGATCCGGTGCTGGTGCGCGCCGGCCGTGGGCTTGCCCCCACGCCCCGCGCGCTGGAACTGCGTGAGCAGGTGCGCGATGTGATCGAGCAGGCACACCGCGTGTTCAATGCCGGCCGCGAGGTCGACATGGCCACCCTGGAACGCACGTTCAGCGTGCGCGCCAACGATGTGTTCATCGGCAGCTATGGCGGCCGCCTGCGCGAGGTGTTCCGCCAGCAGGCGCCGCGTTGCATGCTGCGCTTCGTGCCCGAGGGCGATACCGATGACGATGCGATGGTGCAGGGGCGGATCGACCTCTACATCAGTACGGCGGGCAAGCACAGCCCGGAAACCAAGGTGCAGCACCTGTTCACCACCTCGCTGCTGGGCGCTGCACGCGAGGATCATCCGTTGTTCGACGGCGACATCAGTGCCGAGCGCTTCGCGGCCTGCGACCATATCGCCGTGTCCCGGCGCGGGCTGGCGCACGGCCCGATCGACGAGGAACTGGCCGTGCTCGGCCTGCAGCGACGGGTGGCGGTGGTCATCCCCACCTTCCACGGTGCGATCTTCGCTGCTGCTGATTCAGACCTGGTACTGCCGCAGATGCCGAGCGTGATGCTCGACCGCATCACCCACATGGGCCTGCCGCTGCGCATGTTCCCGCTGCCGGTGCCGGTACGCACCGTGGCACTGGTGCAGGCCTGGCACCCGCGCATGGACAACGACCCGGCGCACCAGTGGCTGCGGCGGGCGATCAAGGTGATGTGCGACTCGGTCGAGGCGTCCCGCCACTGATCGCCTGCAGGCGTGCGCCGGACGCACGCCTGCGATGCCGGGCACGCCATTTTTCACAGGCAACGGCCTTTCTAGACTGCGCTCCCGATAGTTTCACTGAGCGCAATCCAATGACTTCACATATGCCGTGCACTGCACGGATCGGCAGCCGGCAGTGAGCACGCCTGCCGCCGTATTGCCGGCGCCGGCAGCGTCCCGTCCCGTCGCTGCACCCGGGCTCGACCGGCGCATCCTGGTAGGGCTGTGCGGTGTGCTGCTGGCGGTGCTGGTGTCGGGCTTCAACGAGAACGTCACCAAGGTCGCGCTGGCCGACATCCGCGGTGCGATGGGTTTCAGCGTCGATGACGGCAGCTGGATCGTGGCGCTGTACAGCGCGATGTCGGTCAGCGCGATGGCGTTCGCACCGTGGTGCGCGGCCACCTTCTCGCTGCGCCGCTTCGCGTTGGCGATGATCGGCGGCTTCATGGTGCTGGGCGTGCTGTGCCCGCTGGCGCCCAACCTGCAGACGTTTCTGGTGCTGCGCGCGTTGCAGGGCCTGTGCGGTGGCGCGTTGCCGCCGCTGCTGATGAGCGTGGCGCTGCGCTTCCTGCCGCCGGGCATCAAGCTGTACGGCCTGGCCGCCTACGCACTGACCGCCACCTTCGGGCCGAGCATGGGCACCCCGCTGGCCGCGTTCTGGGTGGAGCAGGTGGGCTGGCACTGGGCGTTCTGGCAGATCGTGCCGTACTGCCTGGCGGCGATGGCGATGGTCGGCTGGGGGCTGCCACAGGATCCCCTGCGGCTGGAGCGCTTCGCACAGTTCGACGGCGTCGGCCTGATGCTCGGCCTGCCGGCGCTGGTGCTGCTGGTACTGGGCCTGGTGCAGGGCCCGCGTCTGAACTGGTTCGACTCGTCGTTGATCACCCTGATGCTGGGTGGCGGTGCGGGCCTGCTGATGCTTTTCATGGTCAACGAGTGGTTCCATCCGTTGCCGTTCTTCAAGCTGCAGCTGCTGGCCAACCGCAACCTCAGCTATTCGCTGATCACTCTCGGTGGCGTGTTGTTCGTGCTGCTGGCGGTGATCTCCATTCCCTCCGGCTTCCTCGCCAGCGTGCAGGGCTATCGGCCACAACAGACCGCGCCGATGCTGCTGTGGGTGGCGGTGCCGCAGGTAATCGCGCTGCCGCTGGTAGCCGCATTGCTGAACATCCGCGCGGTCGATTGCCGCTGGGTGCAGGCCACCGGCCTGGCGATGCTGGCACTGGCCTGCTGGCTGGGCGCACATCTGGACGTGAGCTGGATCCGCGACAACTTCCTGTGGGTGCAGCTGCTGCAGGTGTTTGCCCAGCCGATGGCGGTGCTGCCGCTGCTGATGCTGGCCACCGGTGGCCTTGCGCCACAGGACGGCCCCTTCGCCTCGGCGTGGTTCAACACGGTCAAGGGCTTTGCCGCGGTACTGGCCAGCGGCGTGCTTGAAGCGGTCGCGCAGGGACGCCGACATTTCCATTCCACCGTGCTGGTCGACCGCCTCGGCGAACAGCCGTGGCTGGCCGAGGGGCCGCAACTGGGCGCGCGCCTGCATGCGCAGGTGCAGGCATTGACCTCGGCCGATCTCTACCTGCTGGTCGCGTTGGTCGCGCTGGCCTTCATTCCTCTCATTGCCTGGATGCCCACCCGCATCCATCCGCCACGTGCCGTGGCCTGATCCCCTTCGCAGGAACCCCCTCATGACAATCAATCGAACGTATCTCAACGCCGGCCTCGGCCTGGGCGTGCTGCTTCTGGCCGGTGGTGCCTGGTTGCTGCTGCGCGATGGCCGCCACCAGACCACCAACAACGCCTATGTGGTTGCTGATTACACGGTGGTCGCACCGAAGATCGCCGGCTTCGTCAGCGCGGTGGAGGTGGAAGACAACCAAGCGGTGAAAGCCGGTGACGTGCTGGCCCGCATCGATGACCGTGACTACCAGGTCGCGTTGCTCGCCGCCCGCGCCGACCTGGCCAATGCGCGTGCGCAGCTCAGCAACGCTCAAGCAGCGCTGGCACAGCAGGGCTCGCTGATCGAACAGGCCAGGGCGAGTGTGGATGTCAGCCGTTCCGAGCTGACCCTGGCCAGTGCCGACCAGCAGCGTTACCGCGAGCTGGCCCGCGACGGTGCCGGTACCGTGCAGAACGCACAGCAGGCGCAGTCGAAGCAGGCCGTGGCCAGTGCGCACCTGCAACAGGGGCAGGCCGCATTGTCGACCGCACGCCAGCGCACCGACATCCTCACTGCCGGGGTGCAGGCCGCGCAGGCAGCGGTGCAGCGTGCCGAAGCCGCACAGGCACGCGCCGAACTGGATCTGTCGCACACCGAGCTGCGCGCACCGATCGACGGCATGGTCGGACGCCGCGCAGTGCGCGTCGGTGCCTACCTGACCCCGGGCACGCCGGTGGCCGCGGTGGTGCCGCTGCAGCGCGCCTTCGTGGTCGCCAACTTCCAGGAAACGCAGATGACCCGCATGCAGCCGGGGCAGCAGGTTGAGCTGACGGTGGACGTGTTCCCCGGCATGCCGCTGCGTGGCCATATCGACAGCATCGCACCGGCCACGGGCGTGACGTTCGCGGCGATTGCACCGGAAAACGCGACCGGCAACTTCACCAAGGTAGTGCAGCGCATTCCGGTGAAGATCGTGCTGGAGCCGGAGCAGGCATTGCTGGGTCAACTGCGTGCCGGCATGTCGGTGGAAGCGAGCGTGGATCTGCAGAGCCCGCAGCACGTGCAGAGTGCGCAGCGCGAGCAGCACCGCAAGGGCGGGGAGGGCGCATGATCCGCGTATTTTCACGTGTACTGACTGCAGCGGCACTGTGCACGGCGCTGACCGCCTGCACGCTGGGCCCGGACTTCGTGCGCCCGCAGGCCGAACTGCCCACGCAGTGGCAGGGCGAAGCGGTGGCGTCAGCTGCGCTGGATGACGACGCCCGCTGGTGGTCCGGTTTCGATGACCCGCTGCTGGGGCAATTGGCGACGCAGGTGTTGCAGGCCAATCTCGACCTGCAGCTGGCCGCCAACCGCGTGCAGCAGAGCCGCGCCGCGCGTGGCGTCACCGCTGCCGACCGCCTGCCCAGCGTCAGTGCCAATGCCACTGGTCTACGCGCGCGCAACAGCGAGGTAGGCCTGAACGATCCGTCCGGTAATGGCGGTCGTGAAGACTATGGCTTGTTCCAGGCCGGCATCGGCATGAGCTGGGAACTGGATCTGTGGGGCCGCGTACGCCGTCAGGTGGAAGCCGCCGACGCACGCGTGCAGATGGCCGAGGAAGATGCACACGCGGTGCGTGTCGCGCTGCTGGCGGAAACCGCGCGCGATTACCTGCAGTTGCGCGCAACACGCCAGCTGCTGGCCATCACCGAGGACAACCTCAGCATCGCCCACGACATCAAGCGGCTGACCGAAGCGCGCCAACGCCAGGGCGTGGCCAGCACGTTGCAGGTGTCCAGTGCGGCGGCACAGGTGGCATCGTTGCAGGCGCGCATCGCGCCGTTGCGGCATCGCGAATCACAACTGCGCAATGCGCTGGCGTTCCTGCTGGCGCAGCCACCGCAGACGTTGGACGCGCAGTTGCAGAACGCGCGCCGCGACTGGCCAGCGTTGCCGACCGTCGCCGTGGGCATGCCCAGTGAGCTGGCCGAGCGTCGCCCCGATGTCCGCCGTGCCGAGGCCGCACTGCATGCAGCCACGGCGGGTATCGGCGTGGCCAAGGCCAGTTTCCTGCCGCGCATCACCTTGAATGGCGATGCCGGCTTCCAGGCCAGGCAACTGGATGACCTGGATGGCTGGAACGCCCACCGCTTCAGCGTCGGGCCGTCGATCAGCCTGCCGATCTTCCAGGGCGGACGCCTGAAGGCCAACCTGGCGCTGAGCAGGCTGCAGCAGCAACAGTCGGCGCTGCAGTTCCGCCGTACCGTGCTGCAGGCCTGGCATGAAGTGGACGATGCCATCGACGGCTATGCCGCCGAACAGCAACGCACCGCGCAGCTGCATGTGGCGGTGGATGAGAGCGAGACGGCGCTGGGCGCCGCGCGCAGGCAGTACCAGGCCGGCGTGGTCGACATGCTGGATGTGTTGAGCACCCAGCGCATCGCGCTGGACAACCAGGCCGCGCTGGCCAACAGCCAGGCGACGGCCGCGATTGCACGCGTGGAACTGTATCGCGCGCTGGGCGGTGGTTGGTCGCGATAGGGAACCGCCGGGCCATGCCCGGCGGTTCGTCGGTAGTTGCCAACCTTGGATGGCGGTTATTTTTGGAGCGCCAACCAAGGTTGGCGTCTACCAGAGCTCGTCGTGCGCCGGGCCACGTGCTGTGGACCCGGTGGACGCATCAACGCCCGTCCGCTACCTCGCCGTAAAACCAGTATTCCTGTTCCAGACCGTCATCGTGGTCGGTGGGAGGAATGCTGACCTGCACACCTCGCTCCTCAACGCCTTGGGGTAGGACGAGCTGCCATTCGGCGGAAAGACTGCGCGAGGTGATGGCGGTGACCTGGCCATCCTCTGTCGAGGCGACGTGTCCCTGGAAGTACGCTTCGTCCAGGTAAAGGCAAATCTCGCTGGAGAACATCCCTGGCTGGGCGATGCAGCAGGTTACCCGCACAGTAGCCTGTGAAGCGGGCCGCGACTGGATCAGATTTGCACAGGCGCTGATGAGCGATTGGGCGCAGGCACGCTGGATTCTCAGGGTGGTGGCCGGGCCTTCGATCAGACCAGCTCGGGTCGGAACCTTGTAGTTCCAGTAGCGAGCTTGACTGCCCAACTCCTCTGGCGAGGGAAACGCACCACTGAAGCAGTCAGCCCAATGCTGCAGGTCGCGTAGTCGGCGTGGGGCATCGCGCAGCTTTTTCTCGCCGCGGGTACCCGGCCGGGTGATCGCATCTCTGTTTCTCATTCCCATAGTGTGCCAGCCACATGCGCGGCGGGTTGGGAAGCGCCAACCAAGGTTGGCGTCTACCGGAGCAGGCCTCCGAAGCGCCGGGCCATGTCCGGCGGCGCGTCAGTAGTGGCCAACCTTGGTTGGCAGCCGTTTGTGCAAGCGCTAACCAAGGTTGGCGTCTACCCGAGCATGGTCATCGGCACCGGGCCGATCACGACACGGGCACGGTAGCGCCGGGCCATGCCCGGCGGGCACCTCAACGCACGTCGCGCAGTTCCCAGTGGTGCCCGGCCAGCAGGCGCAGGCGCTGCTTGAACACATCACTGTCGATGCGGGTGGTGGCCACCAGATTGATGCGCAGATCCTTCTGCTCACCCGTCACGGTGGCTTCCGGGTCGGTCACTCCCCACTGCGGTTCCACCGCATCCGGGTCCGGCTGCTTGTCGCGCCAGCGCTCGAACAGGCTGCCATTGCGCAGCGCGTTCTGCAGTTCTTCGGCGAAGCCGGCAGCGCCCTGCGAATGGAAGGACAGGTCGGGGTCGTTGCCGCGGGCCTTGGACGGTTCGGGCAGGCTGATGTGGTACTGCGCAGGCATGTTGATCTCCTTGAGGTGGCGCTAGGCTGGCATAAGCGCGGTGGAATCGATGTGCAGATTCCAATGCGTGGTTGGCCTTCATTCAAACCGATGCGGCCCATCGGCGAAGCCCACGGTGACCGCCCCCTTGCCGACGTTGACCATGCCGGTCAGGCTCATCACCGATTCGTACACGGTCACGCCATGGCCGGCGCAGACCTCCTTCATCTGCGCGTAGCCGGGCAGGGCGCGCAGTTCGTCCAGTTCGCCGCCGTAGCTGACGCACACCGTGGGCGTCATCAGTCCGGCGCGTACGCGCTGGCCGACCACGCCGAACAGTTTCAGCACGGCGTTGTCGAAACCCTTGATCTTCGCCACCGGCCCGGTCTCGCCGCGGTAGCCATGCAGAACCGGCTTGATGTCCAGCGCACTGCCCAGCGCCGCGCTGAGCAGGCCGACGCTGCGGTCGCCCTTGTGCCGCGCGCGGGCGCGCATGTAGTACAGGTCGCGGGTGACCATGTAGCCATGCACGTTGCCCGCCAGTTCTTCCAAGCGCTCGCGGATCTGCTGCACGCTGGCGTCGCTGGCACGCAGGCGCACCGCTTCCACCGCCGTCACTGCCTGTGCGGCGAACAGGTTCTGGGTGTCCAGCACGCGCAGCGCGAACGGCGAGTTGTAGCCTGCCGCCTGCCGCACCGGCTTGTAGTCGTTGAGGATGGCGAAGCTGGCCTGCAGTGCGTTGTCGTGGATCGGGCTGCGGGTCTTGGTGATGGTCATGCAGAACACGTGGTCGTAATCGATCACCAGCCGCTGCAGGAACAGGTCGCGGATCTGGTTGACGCTGAAGGGGATGGTCTCCGCTTCGGCGCCGTGCTCGGCTACGTGCGCGTGCAGGAAGCTCAGCGTGGCCTGCTCGTCGCGGTGGTCGGCGAGCACGGCTTCGCCGATCCGCACGGTGATCGGCAACAGCACGATGTTGTGCTCGGCAATGAAGTCCTGCGGCAGGTCGCAGGCCGAGTCGACGACGATTCCGATGCGCATCCGCGGCTCCCCCTCCAGGGCGGTTGTAGGTTCGGAAATGTGAAAACTATCTCAAAACCGGATCGGGCGCGCGAGGGAAATGCGCCACTGCCTGTTCAGCGACTGCGCTGCACTGCCATCGGCAGGGCCACCGCCTGCTGCCAGTCGGGGCGATCCAGCAGGCCCGGGTCGTCCAGCACCGCCGCCATCAGCGGGTGGGTATCGTTGCCCCAGAACAGTTCGCCGTCGATGGCCAGGGTCGGCACGCCGAATACGCCGGCCTCGATCGCCGCATCGGTGTTGCGTCGCAGCTGTTCCTTGATTGCCGGCTCGCCAATGGCCGCCTCCACATCGCTGATACCCAGCCGGGTGGCGGGTTCGCGCAGGGCCGGGGCGCTGTCGGCCGCGTGGCCGTCGCGCCAGATCCAGTCGAACAGCACATCCACCGCCTCGGTGCTGGCGCCTGCGGCCAGGCACAGGCGCAGCGCCGCCAGTGGGTTGAACGGATGCCCGGGCGGGAAGCGCAGAGAGGTGCCCTCGGCCTGCGCGGTCCACAGCAGCTGGCGGTACATGAAACGGCGCTTGGCCGGGATCTCCGCCGGGCCGAGGTTGCCCAGATGGTGCAGGACCGCACCGAAGGCGATCGGTACCGGTTGGATGTGCTCGAACTGCGGCAGCCGCTTCACCTTCTGCCAGTGCAGGTAGGAATAGGGCGAGACGAAGTCGAAATACCAGCGCAGGGTGGGCATCGGTGGCTCCTTGTAGCGGTCAGGGCTGCGCGTTGCGCTGCAGGTAGCGGTCGCGCAGTTCGGTCTGGCGCGAGCGCATCGGCATCGCACGGCCGCCCAGCCAGACCTGTTCGGCATAGTGCGCCACATCCAGCGGATCACCCTCCCACAGCACCAGGTCGGCACGCTTGCCCGGCTCGATGCTGCCGATCTGGTCGGCCACGCCCAGCACCTCGGCCGGCACCCGGGTCAGCCCAGCCAGGCCGTCGGCCCAGGGCAGGCCATTGGCTACAGCATTGCCGGCCAGCTGGCGCATCTTGCGCGCATTGTGCGAGGCATCGTCGCGCTGGGCAAAGGCAACCGGCACACCGGCGCGCTGCAACCGCGCGGCGTTTTCCAGGGTGGCGCCGATCTGGTCGAAGGTGGCCGGCAGGTTGCCCAGCGCGTCGACGAACACCGGCACCTTGGCCGCTGCCAGTTCCGGTGCCAGCTGCCAGGCCTCGGCACCGCCGGCGATGGCGATCTTCACTTTTTCGCGGGCCGCCCAGCGCAGCAACTGGCGGATGTCGGCCGCGCGGTCCACTTCCACCACGATGCGGCCCTGGCCGGACAGGTAGCGGGCCAGCGTGCGGCGACCGGCCGGGGTCAGCAGCGCATGCGGCGAATCGGCGGCGACCTGGCCGCGTGCTTCATCGACCATCTGCTGCAGCAGCATCCACTGCGCCGCGCGCGATTGCCCGGTCAGTTCAGACGCCGCAGCACCCAGGCGCAGGAACAGGGCGCGCGGGCCGATCGGGTCGGCACTGCCATCGAAGCGCACCACGCCGCCCTGGCCGGCGACGAAGCCGCCGCCGGTGGCCGCGCCCAGCGCCGTGAAGCCGATGCCATCCAGGCGTGCCACCGGAATCAGCACCGACGCAGGGTTGTAGGCCAGGGTCACATCGAATTCCGGACGCAGCGGCTGCTCACCGATCTTCAGCGCGCTGTCGACCGTGCTCGATTCGCCGGACACTTCCTCGATGCCGATCTCGGTGATGCCACCGAACAGGGCAGGGGTCAGCGTGCGGCCCTTGGCTTCGACCACCGGCACGCCGGCCGGTACGGACAGGCCGCGACCCACCGCGCGGATGATGCCGCCCTGCACCAGTACGTCGGCATCCTCCACATTGCCGCGTGCGCTGGCGGTAGCGACGGTCGCACCGCGAACCAGCAGGTCCTGTGCCTGCGCAGACGATGCGATGCAGGCCAGCGCCATGACGGCAGCGCCGAGCGTTGCGGCAGACTTCGCCATTGCTTTGAACATGCCCATCAGCGCAGCTCCTGCCCAAGTTGGAAATCCGACCGCGGCGTCGCCGCTGGCGTGCTGCGGTCGTACACACGGCGGCCATCGACGAACACCTGTTCGGCCAGTGCATACGAACTGAAGGGGTTGCCGTTCCAGATCACCACGTCGGCCATCTTTCCGGCCTCCAGCGTGCCGGTCTGCGCTTCGATGCCCAGCGCCTTGGCGGCGTTGGCGGTCATCCAGGTGATCGCCCGTTCCGGCGCGATCTCCGGCATGTGCGCGCGGCGCGCGGCGGCCATCACCTTGGCCGCTTCCTGGTTCAGGCGCTGGATGCCTTCAGGTGAGTCGGAGTGGACGATGGCGCAGCTGTTCTTCGGCCGGTCGACCAGCGCGATGTTCTCGGCGATGCCGTCGAAGGCTTCCATCTTGAAGCCCCACCAGTCGGCCCAGAGTGCGCCGCACACGCCTTCGGCAGCCAACCGGTCGGCCAGTTTGTAGGCCTCTACGCCATGGTGGAAGGCGGCCACCTTGAAGCCGAATTCCTTGGACAGGTCGAGCATGGTGGCCATTTCATCGGCGCGGTAGCAGTGGATGTGCACGCGGATATCGCCCTGGATCGCGCCTGCAAGGGTGTCCAGCTTGAGGTCGCGCTTGCCGCCGGCGTCACCGGCGCTGTCGCCCTTGTCGCTGCCGAACCAGCCCTTGCGCTTGGCCGGCTTCGGCGTGCTCTTGGCGATGTAGTCGGCCGCGTCGATGAAGGCTGCGCGGTAACCGGCCACGTTGCCCATCCGCGTTGCAGGTGCCACGCCCTTGCCGCCACCGTAGACGCGCTTGGGGTTCTCGCCGCAGGCCATCTTCAGGCCCCACGGCGCGCCGGGGAACTTCATCGCCTGGTAGGTGGTGGCAGGCACGTTCTTCAGCGTTACGCCGCGGCCACCGACCAGGTTGGCCGAGCCGGGCAGCACCTGCATGCTGGTCACCCCGCCTGCCAGCGCCGCCTGGAAACCGGGGTCCTGCGGCCATACCGAATGCTCGGCCCAGACATTGGCGGTGACCGGCGCGGTCATCTCGTTGCCGTCGCTGTGCGCGCTGACGCCGGGGCTGGGATAGACGCCCAGGTGCGAATGCACGTCGATCAGGCCCGGGGTCACCCATTTGCCGTCGGCATTGATGCGGGTGACGCTGGCGTCGACCTGCAGCGCATCGCCGACGGCGACGATGCGACCATCGCGCAGCAGCACATCGGCGTTGTCCAGGCGCTGGCCGGTGCCGGTCAGCACGGTGGCGTTCTGGATCAGCAACGGCCCATCGGGATGCGCCTGGTAGGTGCTCGGGTAGGGATCGGCCACGAAGCGTGAAGCGCCCACGGCGGGCGCGGTGCTCAGCGATACCAGCGCCAGACCCAACCCGGCGCGCAACAACGTCGATGTCATGCAGATCCCCTTGGCAGCGTGTTCAACCCACCGACGCTAGCCGGGGACTGGCCTGCTTGCCAAGTGTCCTTTTTCACGGGGCGTCATCTGCCATCTCGACGGCAACGTCCGCCTCCCGGAAAATGGTGCTCCCCACGCCGCACCGGATTCCCCATGAAGAGCAAGCAGGACATCGTCGACAACTGGCTGCCGCGCTATACCGGCGTGCCCCTGGACCAGTTCGGCCAGCACATCCTGCTGACCAACTTCGGGGGCTACCTGCATACGTTCTCCGCGCTGACCGGTGCGCCGGTGATCGGTCTGGACCGGCCCATGGCCAGTGCCACCATCGACGGCATCACCATGATCAACTTCGGCATGGGCAGCCCCAATGCCGCGATCATCATGGATCTGCTGTCGGCGGTGATGCCCAAGGCCGTGCTGTTCCTGGGCAAGTGCGGTGGGCTGAAGCGCAAGAACGAGCTGGGCGACCTGGTGCTGCCGATCGCGGCCATCCGCGGCGAAGGCACCTCGGGCGACTACCTGCCGCCGGAAGTGCCGGCCTTGCCCGCCTTTGCCCTGCAGCGTGCGGTCTCGACCATGATCCGCGACCTTGGCCACGACTACTGGACCGGCACCGTCTACACCACCAACCGCCGGGTCTGGGAGCACGACGAGGCCTTCAAGGAGCGGCTGCGGGCGATGCGCTGCATGGCCATCGACATGGAAACCGCTACGATCTTCGCCGCCGGCTTCGCCAACCACATTCCCAGTGGCGCCCTGCTGCTGGTTTCAGACCAGCCGATGATCCCGGACGGGGTGAAAACCGAGGCGTCCGACGCCAAGGTCAGCTCGCAGTTCGTGGAAAACCATATCCAGATCGGTATCGAGGCGCTTAAGCTTATCCGGCGCAACGGCAAGTCGGTCCGCCACCTGCGCTTCGACGAATGATGATGATGGCCTGGCGCGGTGCGCCGGCCCTGGGAGTAGGTGATGGACGTTGCCGCGCAAGTGGTGGAATTCTGGAAAGACGCGGGCCCTGAAAAGTGGTTCGCCCGCGATGATGCGTTCGACGCGCAGTTTCGTACGCTGTTCGTGGACGAACACCATGCCGCCGCATCGCGCGCGCGCGAGCACTGGCTGGGCAGCGCCGAGGGTGCGCTGGCGCTGATGCTGCTGCTGGATCAGTTTCCGCGCAACTGCTTCCGCGGCACGGCCCATTCCTATGCCACCGATGGCCTGGCCCGGCACTACGCCATGCGCGCGATCGAAGAAGGGCTGGACCTGCAGCTGGTTCCCAAGCTGCGCGCCTTCATCTATCTGCCGTTCGAGCACTCCGAAGATCCGCTGGACCAGGACCGCTCGGTCGCGATGTTCGACGTGCTGGGCGACAAGGAATACCTGCAGTACGCCGAACTGCACCGCGACATCATCCGCCGCTTCGGCCGGTTCCCGCATCGCAATGCGGTGCTTGGCCGCATGCCGTCGCCGGAAGAACTGGATTACCTGGCCGAAGGCGGGTTTGCCGGGTAAGAAACAAAAAACGCCGGCTTTCGCCGGCGTTTTTCCTGTGTATCAAGCGCAGCCGATCAGTACTTCGGCACGCCGTTGTCCACTTCGTCCGACCAGGCATCGATGCCGCCGGTGACGTTGAACACCTTGCTGAAGCCCAGCGCACGGAACTGCTCCGCTGCCTGCGCGCTGCGGCCACCGTGGTGGCACAGGAAGGCCAGGGCGGTGTCCTTCGGCAGGGCTTCCAGCTCGGCGCGGCCGTTGCCATCGAAGCTCTTGAACGGCACGCCGACCGCGGCGATGGCACGTTCTTCGGCCGGGCGCACGTCCACCAGCATCACGTTGCCGGCACGCACCAGGTCGTCGGCATCGCGCACGCTGATTTCCTGCACCGGCTTGGGCGCGTTCGGGTTGTCGATCGCCAGGCCCTTGCCACGGATGTCGTCGACCCAGTCGATGGTGATGCCGTCGGCGCGACGGGCGCTGGCCAGGTCGAACTGCACGCGCAGGCCGTTGGACTCGGCAGCGATCGCGCCTTCGTCGTACGGGGCCAGCTGGAAGTTCGGCTGGAAGCGGGCATCGATGCCCAGCTGCAGCGACGCACCCGGCGAATCGGCCAGCGCGCCCTTCAGCATTTCCACCGCGGCCGGGGTGACGGTGATGCGCGGCGGGGTGCGGTCCGGTGCGGCCAGGCCCAGCACGCTGCTCAGCTCACCGCTGGCGGCCATCTGCAGCACGATGTCGCTGCCGCCGACCAGTTCACCGTCGATGTACAGCTGCGGGATGGTCGGCCAGTCGCCATAGGCCTTGATGCCTTCGCGGATCTCCGCGTCGGCCAGCACGTTGACGTGGGCGAACTCCACGCCCAGGTCCTGCAGGGCACCCACGGCCTTGGCCGAGAAGCCGCACTGCGGCATCGACGGCTGGCCCTTCATGAACAGCACGACGCGGTTGTCGTTGAGGATGGTTTCGATGCGCGAACGCAGGGCGGGATCGAGGGACATGGCAGTCATGGGTCCGAAAAATTCGAATCATCAATTCTACCCCCCATGGCATCATGGGGAATGACCAGCGCAGGAACATTGCATCGCATCCCGACCCGGCCCTGGCGCTGGGTACCCTGGCTGGTGCTGTCGCAGCTGGCTGTGATCCTGGCCTGGGTGCTGGCCGGCTGGCACTGGGGCCTTGCGCTGATGGTGGCAAGCCACGCGTTGTTCATGGTGCCGGTGTTCCTGCCCAACAGCCGCTTCTACGCGCCGGTGCTGAGCCGGTTGCCCGATGTCGGCAACCGCGTCTGGCTGACCATCGACGACGGTCCCGGTGAAGAAACCCCGGCGGTGCTGGATCTGCTGGACCGGCACCAGGCACGTGCGACCTTTTTCCTGGTCGGCGAGCGCGCATTGGCGCATCCGGCCCTGGTGGAGGAGATCCTGCGTCGCGGACACGACCTCGGCAACCACAGCCACAGCCA
>RCUP01001180.1_pt1 | contig 16686 bp, 10 predicted proteins | sample 2166341 | NCBI WGS metagenome assembly RCUP01 (sample SAMN09932325, study PRJNA488358) | compost metagenome | isolation source: compost soil in succinonitrile-enriched | place: Germany: Experimental Botanical Garden | reverse complement strand
GGATATTGTAACGGATGGAATGAAATCCAACTACATTGTCAACGACGAAATTTTCTCACTGAACGGATTGGATATTTCCTTTTCGGACCAATTGGTAAACGGTGTCAATGTTTACAAAAAGAATGGCACGCTTCGTTTGAGACCAAATATGCCTTTGCAGTATGTTCCAATGAAGGAAATGCAGAAAGCACGTCAAAATGGTGTAGCACCTCCTGATTCCGCGTTTGTGAAAGTGGCACCAGGACAGGAAATTGTTTTTGCTACGACGACTCTTTACCAGATCGGTGGACAACAATTCGTGTTCAAGCAGGAAATTCCGAATGTAGGGAGAAAACTAATTCCTTCAGGACGTAAAGACGCCGGTTCGGATTACCTGACGGTTAAAATTACGGATGGTTCAGAGAGTAAAATTGTGCGTTTGGAAGGAGGTTTGAAAACGGTTGGAACTCCTGCTTTTTTCGAGTTTAATGGCTTGAATTACCACCTGGAATACGGAATGAAACGCATCAAAATTCCTTTCTATATGAAGTGTAATGACTTTATGCTGGATCGTTATCCCGGTTCGGATATGCCATCTTCCTATGCAAGCGATTTGCAGGTTTTGGATACAGCAAATAATGAATTCGGAACAAAGCGCGTATTTATGAATCACGTATTGGATTATGGCGGTTACCGTTTCTTCCAATCTTCGTATGACGCAGATGAAAAGGGAACGGTTTTGAGTGTGAATCACGATTTTTGGGGAACAAACGTCTCTTATTTAGGATATTTAATGTTATTTATCGGAATGATTTTTAGCTTGTTTGCTCCAACATCGCGCTTCAGAGAGTTGTTGCGAAACCTGATTCAGTCAAACACAAAGAAAGCCATGAGTGTGTTGTTTGTGTTGAGTTCCTTATCTGCATTTGCTCAGGATTCATCCGGACATGATCACAATCATGATGGCCACGATCACGAACACCATGATCACAACCACGATCATGCGCAACAACAAATGCCTGTTGCACCGGCAAATCCGGTAGTATATTTCATTTCTGAAGATCAGAGTGATGAGTTAGCAACCTTATTGGTACAGGATAACAAAGGACGAGTTATTCCAATGCACACGATGTGTGATCAGATTCTTAGAAAACTGTATCGTTCCAATAAATTTGAAGATCGTAATGCGATTCAAACAGTTATCAGTATGCACATGTATCCGGATTATTGGTTGAATCAAAAGATCATTCAGGTTCCTTTGGCATTGCTTGAGAAATACAATCTGACCGAATATGTGTCATTCCGCGAACTAACAGATGAGAAAGGCAATTTCAAGTGGATCGGTGATTACAACGAAGCTTTGAGAAAATCAGAAGCGCAGCAATCCGAGCCACAGAAAAAACTGATTAAACTAGGGGAGAAGTACCAGATTCTTTTAAGTGTGATCAATTGGAATTTCATGAAGATCATTCCAATGAAAGGTGATCAGGCGAATCGCTGGTTCATGCCTTTTAACCAGGAATTGATGGTGAAGGACAGTGTAACAAGCAGATTGGCGCTCGAGTATATCAGTTCTTTGAATGACGCGGCAAAAACCAATCATAATTTTTCAAAGTCAACGAAGCTTCTGAATGAATTGAAGAAAGCACAGCGTTTGATTGCTCCTAAATCTATTTTACCATCCGAAACACATGTCAAAATGGAAGTTTCGTATAACAAAATGGGAATTTTCAAAAACACGGAATATTCTTACCTTTTACTTGGTTTGGGATTGATGATCGTATTCTTTGTCCGGGTATTGTTCAATCCATCCCACAAATCCGAGAAGCGCTACATGAATGTTCGCAAAGTGGCGATTTTCCTTTTGGTAATTATCTTTTTGTATCACGGTGCAGGATTGGGAATGCGCTGGTATATTTCAGGTCATGCCCCATGGAGTGACGGATATGAAGCTGTTGTATTCATTGCCTGGGTTACCATGCTTGCCGGATTGATCTTTTCGAAGGGAAATGCAGGAATTTTAGCAGGAGCAACTCTTTTGGCGGCATTTATGGTTTTGGTTACGGAGATGAATTTACTTGATCCGGAGATTACAAACCTGCAACCGGTATTGAAAAGCTATTGGTTAATGATCCACGTAGCAATTATTACCGGAAGTTATGCCTTTTTAGGATTAGCGTGCATCTTGGGAATCTTTAATCTGGTTCTTTATATTTTCCGGAATCAAAAAAATGGAAAAACGGTTACTAAGAATATCAATGAATTAACGTACGTTTCAGAAATGACGATGACCGTTGGTTTGTTCATGCTGACTATCGGAACATTTTTGGGCGGTATTTGGGCCAATGAATCCTGGGGAAGATACTGGGGCTGGGATCCGAAAGAAACCTGGGCCTTGGTTTCCGTATTGGTTTATGCGATTATTTTACATTTCAGATTCATTCCGGGATTGAAAGGGAAATTTGCCTTCAACGTAGCAAGTATGTGGGGATATGCAGCCATTTTGTTTACCTTCTTTGGTGTAAACTTCATTTTGGTTGGTCTTCATTCATATGCAAACGGAGATGGTTCTGTGAACCTGCCGATTTCTGTTTGGATTAGTGCTGCTGCATTTCTGGCATTGACAATCGTTGCAGGAATCCGAAATAAAAAGTACATTCAAGCTCAAAGAGAATTGTTATGACGTTGTATGATTTTTCATTGAACTACTTAAACGGAACTCCGATTGAGTGGAAGGATTTTCAGGGAAAGAAAGTGTTACTGGTAAATGTGGCTTCCGAATGTGGATTGACACCGCAATATACGCAGTTGCAGGAAATGATGGAAGAATTCGGAGGAAGTAACTTCACTATTTTGGGAGTGCCTTGCAACGATTTTGCCGGACAGGAACCAGGAACAGCAGAAGAAATTGCTACTTTCTGTTCTACCAATTATGGGGTCAGTTTTCCGCTATCTGAAAAAGTGCATACCGTTGGTTCTGAAATTAACCCGATTTATCAGTGGTTGTACGACCAAACCAATTCGGAAGTGACCTGGAACTTTCAAAAATTTTTGATCAACGAACAAGGCGAAGTTGTTGGAGTTCATTCTCCTCAAACGGAACCTGCTGACGAACAAATCTTAGATTGGATTAAGAAATCATGAACCAAATTGATATACTAGCTATCGGAGCGCATCCGGATGATGTGGAACTTTCTGCTGCCGGAACCTTATTGAAGCACCGCGCATTGGGATTTACAACCGGAGTGATTGATCTGACGCAGGGTGAATTAGGTTCCAGAGGAACAAAGGAAACCCGTAAGGAAGAAGCGATGGCAGCTGCTGAGATTTTAGGTTTGTCGGCACGTGTGAATTTAAAAATGGCAGATGGCTTTTTTACGCATTCGGAAGAGAATCTGCGTTTGATTGTTGAACAAATCAGAAGATATAAACCAAGTATTGTTTTGCTGAATTCGGTTTCAGACAGACATCCGGATCACGGAAAAGGAAGTAAATTGGCTTCTGAAGCATGTTTTTTAGCGGGTTTGCGCAGAATTGAAACAACGTGGGAGGGAAGCCCTCAGGAAGCTCACAGACCGAAAGCAGTGTATCATTACATTCAGGATCGTTATCTCAAGCCTGATTTTGCGGTAGATGTAACAGATTTCGTAGAACAAAAATTTAACTCCATTAAAGCTTACAAAACCCAATTCTGGGATCCGAACTCTACAGAACCGAAAACACCTATTTCAGGTGAAGACTTCTTTGAGTTTCTTCGGGGACGAATGGCGGAATTCGGTCGCAGCATCGGTGCCCGCTATGCAGAAGGATTTACTGTTGAGCGCTTGCCCGGAGTAGATTCTTTATTTGATCTTCGCTAAGGTTTCTTTCACGTTTTCAATCAGGTCATTAAACTCATTTCTCAATTCTTCATTGATGATTTCATCTTTGAAATTATCTTCGAATTTGGGTAAACTGAAATGACCGATGATATTTGCATTGTGGCGTGGAAAGCGACTTAAAGCGGACTCCAGAACGAATTTTGCTCCCATTTTTCCCGGAGAGGTAGAAATTAATAACATGGGTTTTCCGGCAAATACATCATTGTTGATACGGGAACACCAATCCAGAGTGTTTTTGAAAGCTGCGGAGTAACTTCCGTTGTGTTCTGTCATTGAAATAACTAAGAAATCTGAATTTTCAATGACTTCCAACAATTCATGACCTTCTTCAGGATATCCGTTTTCTTTCTCTTTGTCGACAGAAAATAAGGGCATTTCGAAATCATTCAGATCAATCATATTGATTTCCCCTTCAAACTGATGAGCTGCAAAATGCGCAAATTGCTGGTTGATTGAAGATTTACTTGTACTTGCTCCGAATGCTAATATTTTCATGTGAATTATTTTTACGAAGGTACGGATATTCCCAAATTAAAGAGATTCTTTTAGTTGCAGATTTTACAGGGGAGCAAAGAGCATCTGAGAATAGGATCACTTCATCAACAGATTTCGATATCGGAAAAGACTTTACAGCACACCATTAATTGTGATTTTCAGTTCATTTTTTAACGTAAAATTCATCTTAAATAGCTGAAAATGTGTTATATTTCGTTTCAAATTGTTTGTTTCAGTTACAAAAACAGGCAATGCCACTATTTATTAACCCTTTCATTGAACAAATCATGGAAAGAATATCTTTATCAGTAGGCCTATTGGCCTTTGGTGTATGTTGCGCAAATCTCGCATACGCACAAGTAATCATTGAACCCCCAGTAGAAATTGCACCACCTAATGACCCTTATTATCCACTTCAGTGGTCGCACAACAACACAGGTACTGTTCCCACCTTTTCCGGAACAGGAGTTTGTGGTCTGCCGGGGTTTGACATGAACATTCCTGAAGCCTGGGAATTCCTGAGTAATCGGAAAATTCACCAGGTACGTGTCGGAATTCTTGACTCCGGGCTGAATCCGGTACATCCTGACCTTAATTCTGCACGTATCCTGCCGGGTAAGAATTTTTCAGTATTTCCTTACAATTTCAATACAGCAGATACATACGGACATGGTACGCATGTATTGGGAGCGATTGCAGCAACAGTGAACAACGGTATCGGAATAGCGGGTATCGACAAAAATTGCCTGGTGATGCCTATAAAAATAGATCCGTCAGTACCCGGAAGTCAGAGAGTATATATTGCGGATGCTATTCGCCATGCTGTAAATAACAATGTCAAAGTGATCAACATGAGCTTTGGATGGAACGAACGAACAATTAGTAATGATATCCGTGAAGCAATCTCATACGGTATTTCCAATGGCTGTATTTTTGTAGGAGCTGCGGGTAACTTTAATACGAATGAGGTTCATTTTCCTGCAAAAGTCGGAGTTTCAGTAGGAGCAGCGAATCCGTGCGGGGCCATAAAAAATCCTGTCACATCACTTACCTGTGAACATGACACACGAACCATCATGGATGCTAGCGGTAATTACGTTGTCTGGGGTTCAAATTACGGAGCCGGGCTGGATGTTATGGGGCCGGGCACGATGCTTCCTGCGATTGATATCCCTGGTGCGCTTGGTTTGTCCAGTTATACAAACTGTGGTTTAGGAACCTGCTATAATCCGGGAACAAATGGCGATTACGTCACCGATGCTTTTGGAACATCCATTGCAGCACCTTATGTTACAGGTATTGTTTCTCAGGTACTTTCCGTAAATAATCAGTTAAAAATGCATGAAGTAGAGCACTTGCTATTGAAAGCCTCTACTACAATTATGGCCGGAGGATACCATTTATTGGATGCTTATGAGGCTGTTGTGATCGCTTCGGATTATACTCCAGGCAGTCATCCATTAGCTGATTTGGCCGTAGATCATGTGGTTTATGAACGAATCAATGCGACTACTGTTCGCGGAACGATTACCGTTTCTAATAAATCAACGACGGTGACATCTGATCCAACACAGTTGCAGGCATACTTGTCAGTTACCCGCGAATACAACGGTTACTTCAATGACGATGCCTTCTCTCCGGTACAAATCAACATACCGGCGATTGCACCCGGAGCTACAAATACGTATACCATACTGCTTCCATATGTAAATTATGATCCTGCCAATTTCTACAGGTTATGGTTGAATGCCATTGTAGATCCTGATATGATCCAGTATGAACTGGATGATGCGAATAATGGACGAGCTACTGCGGTAGATCCTAACGGTAATCTTCAAATAGCTGAGACGAATAGCTCCGAGGACGCACAAAATCCGTTAGCGCTTATCAACAAGCCGGATCTCATTCCTGCACAGGTTATCTATTCCGTAAATGTTACTTCACTCGGAAAAGCTGTCAATATGAAGTATAAAGTCAAAAATATTGGAACGGCAAACGGAGTGTTATACCTATATCGTGATGCAGTCAGATATTGGGATTCTTATGATGCAACACTTAGCAGCGACGATCTGTCTCTTGGGGCTGAAAACATGAGTGGTGTCGTTACTTTGACTCCCGGACAGGAAATGATCTTCCCGAATAAGAACAAGCTGGCTTCGCGCTCTTACCTTTTAATTCAGGTTGATGCGGAATACCTGAATGATGAATCGAATGAGTCAAATAACGTATATGCTATTCCACTTGTTCAGACGTCCGCAATATCTGGAAGATCAGAAGACCAAACAGGTTCGTTAGCAGCGCTCGATATGGAACTATTTCCAAATCCTGCAAAAGAACAGGTTACCGTAACTATTGAGATGGAAGGTGTTGGCCAGATTACGTTAACAGATCTTTTGGGTCACACTTTACAGGTACAGGAATTGACGGAAAGCGGAAAGCAAAAACGAGTACTGGATACGAGCCATTTATCTTCAGGAACATACCTGGTAGAATTAAAAGAGGCATCGGGTAAAAGTATTCTGAAAAAACTGGTGATTCAATAAAAAAGGTCGGGGCGAAAAATTTTTCGCCCCGACCTTTTTGCTATAAAACTAAACTAACAGAGAAAACATTCTATTATTTAACCACGCTCAACTTTACAGTTTTAACTGCGTTACCTGTTCTAACAACAGCGTAATACAATCCTTGAGCGAAAGTAGCAGAGTTGATTGTGAACTCGTGTGTTCCAACCTCAGCGTATTTTGTAGCTACAGTTTGGATCACTTGTCCGTTTGCATTCATTACAACTACTTCAATTTCGTTGTTTTGAGCAACATCAACAAACAAGGTAGCATCTGCATTTGTAGGGTTAGGATATAAAGACACACCTGCGATAGCAGAAATTTCAGTGATTCCAACCAATCCTGTGAAATCAGAACCTGTCAAAAGTGGAGAACTTGTAGCAGGACGGTAATCCGGAGCTAAGTAATTGTAAGGAGTAGTCAAAATACCAGCAGTTGAAGCGATAGAATCGTTCATTCCAGCAGCAAACCAAGCCTGGATGTTGAATGTACTTGTAGCTGTTCTTTCAGTTACTTTTCCAGCAGAGTTACCAGCAACGATGTTGTTTTTGTAGATAATCAATCCGCTTGTTGCATTTGCTTCACAAGCAGTTCCATCGATAAAAATTCCTCTTTGGAAATCCATAAAGATTGAGTTACGGATATCAATAGCAGAGTTACGACGAATACGAGCTCCACGACGGTATCCTGCAGCAATTGTGTTTGAAGTATTTCCTCTGTATGGTCCGATTGCCGTAATGTTAGAGAAGATTGCACTTGTTTGAGGTGTTCCTGTAGAACCTGCAGCATCGTTATCAGATTCGAAACCTTCTGATGTAGAAACGGATGGGTTATCAGCGATGTCCGGGTCACGAACGATCAATCCGAATTGAATTTTTCCTGAGAATCCGAAATCTGTATCGAAATCATCATCCAAATTTCTGTAAGAAACCAAATGTTTTGCATCTACAGTTCCACCGAACCACTCGAATCCATCATCGTTAGAGAAAGAAACCTGAACGTGATCTACTGTAGTACCAGCCCCAACAGAACCGAAAGTGATCCCGTTGATCTCTTTATCTTGTTGGTAAGCATATCCAGGGAATTCAACGCGTACATATTTCAATTTTCCTGAATTATCCTGATTGTCTGGTGTAGTACCTCCACCGAATTCAGTATCAGTTGTTGGAGACAATCCTTCGATGTTTGCGATACCGTTTGCCTGATTGTTTGCAGCTTTTCCTAAGAAAATAAGTCCTCCCCAGTCACCTGGTGCACGAGAACCTGCAGCTTGGTTGGAAGTAAATACGATAGGAGCGTTTACAGTTCCTTCAGCAATCAATTTAGCACCTTTCGTTACAAACAAACCTGATCCAAGTGTGTTTTTGTCACCCATGATAACAGTTCCCGGCTCGATTGTCAAAGTAGCGTTGTTCTTAATGTAGATCTGACCTTGTAGCAAGTAGATGTTTCCAGCTGTCCAGGTTGTGTTTGATGTAATGTTTGCTGTGATCGTTTGGTTAGAAGAACCGTAGTTCGTGTTTTGAGGATCCCAGTTAGACCAACCATTGGTCCACATTGCTGTTGGAGCCGGAGCAAAAGCACCACGATAAGTGGTTTCTTCAAACTGTCCGAATGCTGCTAAAGTTCCTAAACTTGCAAACATTGCACTTAAGTAAATTCTTTTCATTTTTCCTTTTTTTTCTTGATACAAAATTGATTTACTAACCTTGTTCAATCCTTTCTTTTAGGTTACGATTCGCGTAAATAAATGTTAAGCAAGTTTTAATAGCAGTATCATTAACTTAACATTGGATGAATCGTTTTAGCAATTGTTCAAAAATTTAAATTCTAATTGTTGTTGTTCAGTAAAAAGTTCACTTTTTTTCTAAATGATTCTACTTTGGCTCCTACTTTTTTCCAAGGCAAAAAAAGTAGGCAAAAATGCCTTTATCACAATTACAGCCCTCAAGCAGTCTTCCGTTTCGAACCGATCAACGGAAAGACGGGATCAGGATCCCAAATGACAAGCACTTTCCGGGTTCGGTAATCGAAACAGAAGACTTTCATTTCAACGTAAAAAAATAGGAGAGCGGGTGACAATTTCCAACGCAGGTTGAAATTTTTAAGTGTCGTGTAATTGTGACGATGTCCGCGAATAAAACCCTTCAAATAGGAAACAATTTTCCGACTTTTCAATTTTACATTTTCAATTCTCAATTACTTTGAACTACTTCTACATAAATAAAAAAGCCACTCGCTCTATGAAGAACGAATGGCTTTCGGTAAACTATTGCTTTTTGTTACAATCTGATGCTTACGGAAGCTGTAAATGTTCTTCCGAAGTTTGTTCTCCAAACCTGCTGGTCAATCTTCTTATCGAAGTTATTGTTGTTGTTTTTGTCACCAACAAAAAGGGTGTTGAAGAATCCGTTAAGGCCTTTTACAGAAGATCTTTCAGATGAATTGTTCTGATAGAAAATCTGATCCTGAGCCAAAATGTTCTGAATGTTTAATTTAAACTGTGCACGGCCATTCCAGAATCCTTTTGTAATCTGTAAATCAAGGAATGTACGAGCCTTTTCCCATAAATCCGGTTCGTTTACGTTTCCAACGATGTAAATTCGTTGTCCTACACGGTTCACGTTCAGTGCAACTCCCCATTGATTTCGGGCATTGTCATAACGCAATCCTGCATTGAAAACGTAAGGCGATTGTCCTTGAAGCGGTCTTGAATCCGCAACACTACCAACAACACTGGAAACGTCTACTTTTGAACGGATGATCGATAAATTTGAATAAACAGTCAACTTGTCAAAGAAAGAAGCCGTATCTAACTTGAAAAGAGATGAGATCAAAGATCTTGCTTCTAACTCCAATCCGTAATTCGTTGCTGATGGTACGTTCTGGAAAGAAATCTCATTAACAACGTCCGCACGGGATTTTTGTTCGATCGGGTTTTGGAAGTTTTTGTAGAAAATAGTTGCTGAAAGCAATTGACCTCTTCCTGCAAATGTTTCATATCTTAAATCCAAATTGTGGATCAAAGCACGTTTCAACGTGTCGTTTCCTGAAACTACGAAGTTGGTTGTGAAATCATAGAATGCAAACGGAGCAAGTTCTCTGTACTCAGGTCGGTTCAAAGTCTGAGAGTAACTCAAACGAACATTGGTTCTTTTGTTTGCTTCAAAGATTGCATTAATGGAAGGCAAGATGTCTAACTTCTTCGTGTTGATCTTCAATTCAGTCTTGTTATCACGCAATGAATTCAGTTCTTGCTGGAAATATTCAGCGCGAACCCCATAAATCATACGGAAACGCTTTGCAAAACGATTGTCTATCTGAAGGTATGCTGCGTTCAAAATAGATTGAGCATCATAACTATCAGAAGCCTTTGTTCCGTCTGTCAATTTGAATCCTCCTTTTCCAGGATTTCCATTGACTCCTTCTTCAATCAATCCCATGTTTTCAGGAGCGAAGATTTGGTCTTCAGGAAGGTACAACAAGCTGTTGTCAAACTTCACATTTCCTCCGGTTACACCATAACGGGTATATCCCAATTGACGTGCTTCAAACTTTCTTGTGCGAATCTGATTGTAAACACCGATCTTGAATTCACTTTTGATCTTTCCGAACAAATCTGTTCCATACGATAGATCCAAGCGCTCGTTAATGGAGCTTTCACGGTTTTCAGAGAAGAACATTCCACCTCCGTAGCTTGAACCAACATTCGTCAATGAAATGTTTGCTACATACATCGTATCGTATGGATTCGGATTGTCGGGATTCATATTTTTACTGCGCGTGTAGATTGAACGGCTTAAGTTCGGAATAGAACGTTGTACGTTGCTGTAACCTGCCAACCAGTTAATTTTGAATCCTTTTGCTTTCAAACCATGTTGTCCTTCAAGCTGCCCGGAATAAACTTTGTCGGAAGTAAACCAGCGTGCGTTTGAACGAAGCAAATTCGGGTTGTTTTCCAAGGGATTGATTTCACCTGTACGATTGATCAATTTATCCGATGAGTTGATACTGTAGATATTTTTGAAGTTGATGGTATTTCGCTCATTCAGTTTAAGTGCAAAATTAACCAAACCACCTGCAAGTAAGTTTGTTACATTGTTCTTGTCCAGATAATCATAATCGATTTGAGTTGTTTGAGTTGAATTCGGATCCGTACTGTTGGAATAACCACGGCGAACAGTTTCATTGTAGCTAAAGCTTCTGCTGTAAGTCAGGGCAGCAATCATTCCGAATTCGCGTTTCCCGAATTTTTTATTGAAACCTGCAGATGCCTGTACGCTCAAGTTTGGTAAGAATTTACTTTCAGTTGTTCCCCAGTTTGTTGAGAATTTTTGAGCAATCTTTGCCTGATCGTGAATGTTTGTAGGATATTCTCCCTGAGTAGGAATTGCAGCAGGCATTTTTCGCGTACCGTCATCGATTCCCAACCAATCCATTTTACCACCTTGATAAGAAGTGCGATCCTTAAAGGTTGTAATGGTATTGATACCTGTTCCTAATTGGAAAGAAACGAAATTTTTCTCCGGAATACTTTTCGTATTAATCTGAATCAAACCTCCTGCAAATTCTGCCGGTTGGTCTGGCGTAGCCGATTTTGTAATCGTTAAATTGTCAAGCATATTGGAAGGGAACATGTCAAACGAAAATGCTTTTCGATCACTTTCCGAACTTGGCAGAGGAGAACCATTTAAAAAAGCTGCATTGTATCGGTCATTCAATCCGCGGATAATCGCAAACTTGTTGTCCTGAATACTTGCTCCACTGACCATCTTCAATACATCACTCGTATTACTTGCAGTAGACTTTGAAATGGATTGACTCGACATCACGTCACCAACGCTGATCGCATTTTTCTGAGCCAAAACAACTCCCTGGTCTGTGTCTGTAATTCTTTTGGCAGTAACAACTACTTCTGCAATCGAATCTTCGCTCGGAGGATACATCACTACATCAATCGTTATAACTTCTCCTGTTTTTACCTGAATGTCATTGACAACTTGAGTTGGAATTCCCGGATACACTATTCGAACAGAATAAGTTCCTTTTTCCAGTTTGTTGAAGTTGTAAATGCCTTCGATATCGGATAAGATTCGTTTACTTTGTTCAATCAATTCGACCTGAGCAGAAGGAAGTCCTTCTCCTGTTTCCGAATCGATTACTTTTCCTTGAATGACTCCGGTGTTTTTGTCTTGCGAAAATGCAATACCTGCTAGTAATAATGAAACAACGGATAAAAATATCTTCATAGCCTATAATTTTGCCACAAAGGAACAGCTATAACGTTATTCTAAATTAAGTGTAAAATTATGGGATTGTAAGTCTTACGTAAACAAATTGTGAACTCAATTAACATTCTGTTAATACTGACTAAAAGGATGTAGTGTTTTCCTTGGATCAGCTGATTCTTTCAATCAGGAAATTTTGATTATTGAAGGAGAGCTGGTCATTCTCAGACTTATTCAAAAGTAACTGACCTAGAGGAGCACTTGCTCCGATACCTACAATAGATGTGTTCCCGAATAGGATCTTTCCGATTGGGATACCGACCAAAAAAGTTCCCAAATTGGTTTGAACCAGTGAACCAACTTTAATGAAAGATGAAGTTTCGGCACTTTGACTTTCAAGCAATTTTTTCAGACGCTGTTGTTCTGCCAATTGTTTGCTGAGTTTCCCCAATTCCTGTTGCGCCATTTCACGCGATGTTTCGAATTTGTCTCCCGCAGAACTTTTACTGTCTTCGGCAATGTCTTTTTGCAAATCCGCAATATCCTGCTGAAGCCGGGTTGTTTTTTCCGTAATCGTTTCAGAAATGTGTTGAAAGAGGTCTTTTTTGTTCATGAGGAAAAAGTTCAAATGTTCAAAGAGGTTCAAAATTGAGCTTAAACATCTTTGAACTTCTTTCATTCGTATATAATAAAATGCTTATTGAATAACTCGATTAATTGATTCTTGACACTTTCTTTTGAGAATTGCATTCCGAAGGCGCGGAGAAACTCTTTGTCGTATTGAACTTTCCCACTTACCATAGTTAAGATAGCGCGTTTCAGATCCGAAATATTGTTTTGTTCGATTTTAATTCCCAATGCTTCGGTCATGTTTGCTGCAATTCCTACAGCAGTTGAAATGACAGGAGTTCCGGTCAACCAGGCTTCTGCAATAACAATACTGAATGTTTCGTATTCGGAAGTCAGAATCAGCGCATCGTGTTCTTTTAATAACTGACTCACTTCATCCCATTCACAAGGGCCAGTAAAGGTAATTGCATCGGAACAACTGTTTAACTTTGCCCATCTTTCCCAATCATCGGTATTTTGATCGGAAACAACCGTTAAGCTGATTGTTTTACCGGACTCCAAATATGCATTCAGGAAACCGTCGAACAGAAAAACCGGATTTTTGGTGTTCTTGTCCAGTGTGGAAATGTGAATGAATTTTTTTCGTTCCACCGGATCATTCTCCCTTAAGGTAAAAATCTGCTCATCCACAAAATTGGGAATCACCTGAATCTTGGTCGTTGGAAAAAGAGGTTTCATATCGCTTCTGAGGACGTTTGAAACGGCTACAATTTCACTGGTATGTCGGCTTCCCCTTTTAATCACCTGCTGGTGAAGAGAAAGAAAATTCTTCCGTAGTTTTTTTCGGTAATAGGAACCGTGTTCCATCACAATTAGGGGAACATGAAAGTAACGTTGTACGCGGGCAAACTGCATGGCACGAGGCAGAAAAACATGAGCGAAGATCAGATCAATGTGATCCAGCATCAAAAGTCCTTTTCGCAATGCTTTTCGTTGCAGCCACCAATGAATAAAACGATTACTGGCAATGCGATGATAAATCCGGATGATTCGTAAATTTTCCACTTGTTGATCATCCACTTCAATGGAAGAACAATTCTTGTCGCCCATGGTATGCAACACCGTCACTTCATAAGTATCTGAGAGCAAATGTGCAAAACGCTCTACAAAATTTCCTGCGTAAGGATCGATACGCGTAGGAAACCATGAACTCATGATGAGAATATGTCTTTTTGTGTTGGGCATAGGCTAAATTTAGTGGATTTTTCCGCTAATCACGTATGACCTTCAAAGTTTTTGTATTGTTTTCTCTATAAATTGTGAGGAAATAAACTCCTTTTTGAGATTCGGAAAAATAAATTTCGTTTCCAATTTGTTGAAATGGAACTGCTTGACCGACTTGGTTTTTTAGTTCGAAAACCTCGCCACCGACCACATTTGAAAGCTTCAGAAAACCTTTTGTCGGATTGGGAGCTATCTGAATCAAATCCAATGAATTGCTTTCCAATCCTGCTGTACAGACCAACCGGTTCATGTATTGCCAAATGGTATCATTGTAGGTTGTTGCGACCAAATTGTTCCCTAAACTGCTTCCCATTCTGACCAAAACCAATCCGTCGGATGGAGAAACATTGATGATTTGCCCGTTTTTTCCTTCTGCTGCATATACATCAGCCGGAGCATTGGGCATTAAACTTCCCGGGAAAACAAATTGTGATTGAGGAAGCATATAGGAAGATTTTCCGTTGAGCCAGGTCAGATAACCATACGATTTGTTCAAACTTTGACTGCTGTTGCGCATTTCATTGAGATAAGTCAGATCCGGAAGAACCGCATTACCATTCCAATAGCCATCCTGGGAAAGCAACAATCCGAAACGCGCCATGCTTCTTGGTTTGGAAACAAATATTTTATTGTATCCGGCAGAAACATACAAACCGGTCATTCCGATTTTGGTTCCGATTTTTTGTGCTACCCAATTGGTCAGACTCATTCCGGTTGCAACTTCAATCACGGAATCAAGAAGCGTGTAAGGAGCATTGTGATACGCCCAACGTGTTCCCGGAGCTGCTTTATAAGTTAAACAAGCCGGATCGGTACAATTCATATCGGGAACGCCATCGTCCAAACCGCTTGTCATCGTCAGTTGATTTTTAATTGTAATGGCATTTTCCTGTGGAGCGGTCAAATTGCTCCAGCCACTTCCCAAATAATCACTCGTCGGATCATCAATATCCAGTAAACTTTCGTATTGCGCTATTCCGATTGCATAAGCGGTCAGGGTTTTTCCGGCCGAATTCCAAACATAAAAACTATCTGCGGTAAAGGTTCCGAAATATTTTTCCAAGACTATTTTCCCGTCTTTCAGAACGATGAACGCTTTTGAATCACTTCCTTCCAGCCAATCATACATTTTCTCGATGGAATCCTGACACCAGCCGAGTGTTGCCGGATTCGTTGTACTCCAGGTTGTTCCTAAAAGCGGAGGGAAATAGGTTTGTGCCTTCAGATGTGAGAATCCGAGGACAATTATCAGTAGGAGTAGGATTTGTTTCATATCAATTCAAAATTAGAAACTCAACATTCAAAAAGGTTCTGGTATTCGATCCTTTTACATTTTGACTTTTGTACTAAACTAAGACTTTTTCATAAATGGCTTCAAGCTGTGCAATGGCGAAATCGATCTCTTCTTTGGTCGTATAACGTGAAAAGGAAAAACGTGCATTTGGTCTGGTATGATCCGCTTGAATTCCTTCCAACACATGAGAACCTTTTGTTGCCCCTGACGAACAGGCAGAACCACCGGAACAAGCAACTCCTTTCAAATCAAGGGTAAACAAGAGCATTCCTGATTTTTCCGTAGCAGGTAAACAAACATTTAAAACAGTATACAAACTTTTGTCCGGATCGGTTTCTCCGTGAAAAGTGACGTCAGAAAGAACGGTTTTCAAACGCTCGATCATGTACGATTTCAATCCCTGAACGTGTTTTTGGTGTTCTTCCAAATCACTGTATGCCAATTCAATTGCTTTTGCCAAACCAACGATTCCGTAAACGTTTTCAGTACCACCGCGCAATCCACGTTCCTGAGCGCCGCCATGAATCAATATATCTGTTTTGATGCGTTTGTTTGCATATAAGAAGCCGATTCCTTTCGGTCCGTGAAATTTGTGTGCTGCACAGGTGATGAAATCAATTCCTAATTTCTCCAGATCAAACGTATAATGCCCCATGGTTTGAACCGTATCCGTATGGAAATAAGCGTTGTATCTTTTGCAAAGTTCACTCACTTTTTCAATCGGAGTCAATGTTCCGATCTCATTGTTTGCGTGCATCAGGGAAACCAAGGTTGGTTTTTCATCTTTCAAATAAGACTCAAGTTCCTTTAAATCGATGTTTCCTTTGGAATCGATTGTTAACCAAATGGCTTCAATTCCCTCTCTTTCAGCTAAGTGATCAACCGTGTGACAAACAGCATGATGCTCAATGGTGGTAGAGATAATGCGTTTTACACCTAGTTGATAAACTGCGGTATTCAATGCGATATTGTCAGCTTCCGTTCCTCCGGACGTGAAAATCAATTCATTCGGAGAGCAGTTCAATTGTTTTGCAATCGAACGACGGGAAGTTTCAATCAATGCTTTTGTCTGACGGCCATAGAAATGTGTTGAAGACGGATTTCCGAATTCATTTTGTAAAACAGGGATCATGGCTTCTGCAACTTCTTTCGCAAGTGGAGTAGTTGCCGCATTGTCTAAATATACTCGCATTGACTTTTTTTATTACAAATTTAATAGATTCGAATGAAGAAACACGTTAATATTTTCCCAGTAAAAACCGAAATGTTTCCTTTCCTTGAGGTGCTAACAATAAGTTTGACATCAGTAAGTGTGTTCGTTCGGCTCTCTTCTCTTTTGATTTTGCGGTGTCGACATAGTTTAAAATGTAGCGCTTCATTCCGGGAGTGAGTGC
>RCUP01001179.1_pt1 | contig 16691 bp, 10 predicted proteins | sample 2166341 | NCBI WGS metagenome assembly RCUP01 (sample SAMN09932325, study PRJNA488358) | compost metagenome | isolation source: compost soil in succinonitrile-enriched | place: Germany: Experimental Botanical Garden | reverse complement strand
GCAGCTTCATGGTGTTGTTTCATTAAGTATTCCTCCCTTGTCATATCGGAGTGGAGTCATCTGATATCCATTTCAATTATAACTCCTTTTTAGGATTACTGCCGTTAGCTCAATCCCGGCGGCCGTCTACAACTTTATTTTCACTAAACGCCATCTCCAGTAAGAGGGAGTGTTATTGATCCTGCGGAGATAGAAACAAGCAAAAGAGACTGTCCCTGTCATATCGAAATGACCGGGGACAGTCTCTTTTCACCAACTAAATATTGTATATACTTGATGTCCTATCTATGAATCCCGAGGGTAAGAATCTCGCAAGGCCCGGCCAGTATAGAGAGATCTCCGGCCGCATTGCTGGTAACGGGCGGATTCGCCTCTTCCATAATGGTAGTCTTGTAGAAATACTCGTAAGGAATCTCGGGTTTCAGGGTAAGCTCGGTCTCATCCTTGCTCATGTTGTACCAGCGAAGCAGCAGGTCTCCGGTGTCTGGGTTCATTTTTAGCGAGGAGAAGGCCAACTGCTGGCTTTCCCACTTAAACGGCGTGTACACCGGGGATATCGATCCCGTATGGATGTCCGTCTGGCATACCGTCCACGGGATCTGGAATTTATAAGCTTCGGCGTAAGCGCCAGAAGTGATTCCGTCTCCACCGTGTGGAATCAGCTCCATATGGACTATATGCTCGCCAAGACACTGAGCCTCAGGCGTAGGGAACAGTCCCCAATCACCAAGCTCACCTACGGCGCGCAGCAGCGTAATCGCTATCGTATTCCGGCCATTCCGAAGCACTTCATATTCATTCAGACCGAGGTTCGCCACGGTAAGTCCAGCCTCTCCGTCACAAACATCCACAAATGCCTGCTGATGCTGGGTATTGCTCGGATTCTCCCACTCTGGGGCAGGTTCGTTGTCCCGATGTGGAATTTCAAACATGGAATCCACGTGGTGAATCGCCGTATTCAGGTCGGTTGGGAACAGGACTCTGATTCGGTGATCCTTGGCCGTGTTATCGATCTTCGTCTCGATGTGCAGCCCTCTGCCTTCACGTTCCAAGCTGAGTACCGTACGAAGTCTGATTGTTACGGTATCGCGGCTTCGCTGCGCTTGTCGCTCCGGATAATAAACCAAGGCCCGCTGCTCCTCATCCAGCTTGGCATCGGCGGACGCCGGGATCTCCCACTCGTGCTTAATTTCTACTTTGGCACGGTAGGGGGTATCCTCCAGAACGGAGATGTCTGCCCGGAGTCCCTTGGTCGTCAGCGCCTGCTCTCCCTCCGGCTGTTTGTACATATATTCGTTCCCGATATCTCCGGTATCCTCGTACACTCCCAGATCCTTGTAGACCTTGCCACTTGTCTTGTCCCGCAGTGTAAAAGAACCGTCTGCGGAAATTTCAACCTTAAGCAATCCATTCTCCAATATGCGATCTCCCTTGATCAGGGAATTCGCCTGAGTATCTGACTTCGTGGAAGCCAACTTGCCTTGCTGACGGACCCATGCGTAAGCACGCAGCCCCAGCGCAGGTACCTGCCGCGCCTCGAAGGTTATTCTGACCCTGCGACACATATACGGCTGGCGGAACTGATCATCCGGGAGGTCATATCCGAACAGCAGACCCAAGTCTTCCACGGTACAGTCTTCAGCTTGACCTTCCGTATCCACCAGCACGCGGCCGGACAAATCGACAGCTTTCATCCGCGCCGCGGTCTCCTCTAACGTATAGCCCTCCCGTAAATACAAGCGTTCGGCGTCCAGCTCCACACTAACTACTCCCGTGCGGCTCCAGCCGCTGGTATTCATTATGATCAACGGAAGCGGAGCCTCCCCGTAGGCGGAGAAGACCGACGTATCGACCGCGTCTGCGATCACCTTCTTGCTGTCCTCTACAATCGATTCTGCCACATGATAGCTCTTCTCAAAGCGGGTCACCATCTCGCGGTGAACTTCATCGACACTGCATCCACAAATGCTGTCATGGGGATGGTTCTGCATGAGTGTCTTCCAGGCATAAGTGAACAGATGATGCGGGTATTCCCTGCCAAGGACATGGGCCAAGGAGGCTAGCGGCTCGGATACTTTTTCAAGTATGGCCTGCCCCTTCTGGTTCATCTGCTTCAAATATACACGGGCGGATGCCGTATTCACGAGCGTACCCCATCCATCCGTGCGCTGGCTTCTCAGCTCACCTTGTACCGTTGACAGGCTGGTCCGATCCAGCGCCCCTTCAACGGCCTTCAGGTAGTCCGGGAAATTGGAGTGAATGAACTCCGTATCCGGATAAAGCTTCCGAGCTGCCCTGATGGCCTGCGGAAGATCCAGCTGCACCGGCTGATGATCACAGCCATTCATGAACAGCAGCTCGCTTGTGGACGCATATTTCTCGGCATCCGCCAGCTTCCGTTCCCAGAATTGTTTTGCCCCGGCTTCGTCTACCGGCACTTCGTTCCCGTTCGAATACCAGTTGGCGAACAAAATGCCCAGCACCTTAGAGCCATCCGGCCCTTCCCAGATCAGCTCGGAGAAAGAGGACTCATATCCTCCGTCGGACACGGTATTATTGAAGCCTGTGGGCTTCACTCCTCGCCCGAAGAAGGCGTTCGTAATGCCCGCCTGCCGCATCAGCTGCGGGGTCTGGCCGACGAGACCAAAGGTATCGGGGAAGTATCCGATTTTGGACGGCTCTCCGTATCTATAAGCATCCTGATGCCCGATCTGCATATTGCGGACATTCGCTTCACCGCTCGTAAGGAATGCATCCTGCAAAATATACCACGGTCCAATGATCAAACGCCCCGCCGTAATGTGCTTTTGCAAGCGATCCAGGTTCTCTGGACGAACCTGCAGATAGTCCTCCAGAATAATCGTCTGACCATCCAGATAAAAGCTTTTGAATTCACGATCTCCATCCAGCTTATCCAGCAGTGCATCCACCAGCTGAACGAGCCGGACATGGTGCTTCTCATAGGGCAGATACCATTCCCGGTCCCAATGGGTGTGGGAGATGATATGAGCTGATCTTTTTGGCATGGGTTTTTTCCTCCTTTTTTCGATCCCTCCCAAACCCTCCCTTAGCCAAGGGAGGGCCCCAAGGGCTCTGCCCTCTGGACACCCATGATTTGGATGGGGAGAGCTGGGATTGGTGCACCCGAGCGGGCAGGGCGGGGCGTGGAGCCGCTTGTCGTCCCCCTTTGGGGACACGCTCTACCTGGTGCGCTCCTGCCCGGACTGAGGTACAGTGTGCTATAAGCCGCTTGCCGTCTCCTTCGGAGACCCGCTTTGGGCTGGAGCACAGAGCATGGGCAAGGAGGCTCCCCCGGCTTGATCTCGCCGGGGGTTGAGCTGGCGTTGGCGGGGGTGACTGCTACTGCCTGCTTGGAGGCGCTGTCCCTGCGGGATTCGCTTACTTCTGGTGCGTCGCTTGGGATACCTGGCCTGCCCTTTCCGCGTCGGCGGGGCGAGGGTGGGCGGCCTTGCCTTCAACAGCCTGCCTACAGGCGCTCTCCCTGCGGGATTCGCTTACCTCTCGTGCGTGGCTTTGGTTGCCCGGCCTGCCCCTTTCTTGTCGGCGGGGCGTGGGTGGGCGGCCTTGCCTTCGACAGCCTGCCTACAGGCACTGTCCCTGCGGGATTCGCTTACCTCTCGTGCGTGACGTTGATCTCTACCTCGTGTGGGCGGTAGGTGCCCAGCAGGGCGCCGCTCTTGTCCGCGGCGAAGAGAACGGAGCGTTCCTGTTCGAGCAGGAACGAGTAGGTGCAGCCGCTGCTCGGGTCCCTGACCTCGATGTTCGTGTCCAGCGCATACTCGGACACGAACACGAACAGCGAGCCCTCGGCGAAGCGGAGCTTCCGGCCGTAGACGCCGGGAAGCTCGCCGCCGCGCAGCCATTCGAGGTCGCTGCGGACCCCAGCGGCCTCGGCGGCGTAGCGGTACAGCGCAGCGGTTGTGCTGCTGCGCTCGCTAAGTTCGGCCGGCAGCGGGCTCCAGATGAGCCGGCCCTTGCCCAGGGGCACGTTCACGACCGAAGCTCCGCCGGAGACTTCGGCTGATCCGTGAACGGGCACCTCTTTGGCCACCTCGGCGATTCGCCGGTGGCCGAACGAGACCGGCAGCGCTTGACCCTGCAGGACAAGCGCTTCTTCCCGGCGCACGTTGCGCAGCTCGTGCGGGCCAAGGACGGCCTGGAGGCGATCCGATGGCCGCCAGTACGCGTCAAGCCCGATCGGGCCGGTGACCAGCAGCACCGCCCCCGTCTCGCTAACGATGCGGATCAGCTCATCCATGGCCGCATCGTCGAAGTTATGGGCGCTCGGAAGCAGGATCAGCTTGGCCGGATTGTGCTGAAGGTCATCCAGGTGGTATTCCGAAGCGCCCCGGAAAGGCAGCTTCAAATCATAAGCAAGAATACGGGTTAGCCGGGTGGTCGCCTCGAATGCCAGCTTCCGGTTAGAGAAATCATTGGAGTAAGGGAATACGGCGGCAATCTCTTCAAGATCGCGCTCACCGAACACATCACGGATGCCTTCAATGAACTGGCCGAAGTCATAGGAGACGTCCGCCTCAGGCTTCTCGGTCCCATCCGCACGAAGCGCCCCGATATGCGACTCATTGGCATTATCCATGTAGAAATTCGTGTTCCATATCCAGTGCACGGCACCCGCTCCCGCGGTGGAGAAGGCATAGGCATACTTCCGCTCCAGCAGATTGCGCAGCTCCTGCTCTGATCTCTTCGCCCGGCCATCCGGGGTTTCCACATACATCACCCCGGTCTCCTGAATAAGATTTGGCTTATTCGCCGTCTTGGCGAAGATTCCGTCCCATAGCAGGTAATCGTTGAACCACCAGGAATGGACAGTAGTATAATCCACGGCCTCTTCGTAGAAGAACGGGGACGGACGCTGTGCACCAAGTCCCTCATCCTGACCGACCGTAACCATATGACCCGGGCATATTTCCTTAATCGTGCTGTACAGCTGCCCCGCCCAGCGGTTGTGCATATCCATGGAGAACAAGCAGTAATCCAGCCATCGGGTTCCTTTCTTCGCCTTGTGCATATCCTGCACATTGAAATTAATCTCCGTAACTTCCGGAATCCGGGCGGATGCAAAATCCGGGAGCTGCTCCGGGGTCATGTTCCAGCGTTCTTGCAATACTTCGATGCGGCCATGCCGCTGATTCAGCCATGCAATAAAAGCCTCATGCTCAAACCGGTCATGACAAGAGCTCGGTCCATCCGAGAAAACCCGTACCGGATCGAACATCGAGGGTTCATTAATCAAATCCCAGTCCACATTCGTCGTATTCTTGTGGCGCGATACAATGGAGCGAATGAACCGTTTCTGAGCTTCCACACTCTGCGGGTCAAGGTAAGGATTAACCCCCTCCCACGTCTCCGGGGTGAACGAGAAGAAGGTGAACGTCACTTGAAGATCATGCTTCTTGGCGGTCATGATAAATGCATCTATGGCTCTAAGCACATCCTCCGAGACATGCCCGTCAATCTGCATGATATTGCGGTAAGCCGTCCAGATTCCTGTACGAATCCAGTTGATTCCGGCCTTGCGCATCTGGGCCATATCCCGGTCCCATACGTCGCTATTCGGCAGGAACAGGAATTTCCGGGCCACATCGCTCGTCATATAGGTCATACCCACGACAGGCAGCGGTCTGCCATCTTTGATGAAATAATCCCTGCCGCTTGTGACAGGTTCGCCAGCTGCCAATAGCTCTGGGTCATGGCCCCAGAAGCCCTGACGCAGAATCCGAACCTCTCCATCCGAAGACTCCGCACGGCATTCAACGCGGTATAGACCCGCGCGGATTTCCAGCGGAACCGGAAGCCTCACGATGTGCAGTTCTTCTTCTGCTGCAAGCTCCAGCTGATGGGTCCACCTTAAGCCCGGTTCGTCCTCATGCTCAGCCGTTAGATCGAATTTCCACATCACACGCCCAGGATCACCGGGTACACCTGCATCAGAACCGGAATAAACCCGCTGATCCGCCCGGTTTATTTCCTCCTTGTTCCGAATAGCCTGAAGCTGCAGGGTGAGCCCCGCTCGCTCCCCTGGTTCATAGGACGCATAATTCGGCTTGATCCACATTTCCGTGACGCCTTTTGCGCAGAATACGGCCCATTTGGCCAGAACTGATCCTCCGCCGCCCTGCCAAAACTCTGCCGTCAGGGGCACTCCCACGAACAGCCAGCGCGAACCGGCAAATTCACCTAGTGTGTTCTCCCACAAGACTACGGGGGCGGCTGACTCTCTGCCGTCCATCGTAAGACCCTTCATCAGCGGATAAATCCGCGTGCTCATGGGTCCTGACGAACCCATTTGATGCGGCAGATCGCTCGTCTTGGTCGTATGGGGCACCAGATTCCAGGTATCCGTACCTGGGGCGAATAAGATCTCCTGTCCAGCCAGCAGCGGAATCGTATCCAGGGCGATCAGGGAATGGATTCGGGCACCATCCACCTTCAGCGCTTCATGGATATACAGCTCCTGATGATACGCAGTCTGTTCCGGTTCAATGACCCACTCTCCGGCTTCCTGCCGAACCGGATGCTTGAAAGGAGCTCCGCCTGCGCTGATCAACCCGCCACCTTTTCTGAGATAACGAATAATTTCAGGCCACGCCGACTTCGGAAAATATGGAGCATGAAGGTTAATCAAGCATCCCCCTTCGAACTTCTGAAGCGCTTCTTCCAATTGATCTGCACGAACCACATGTCCTATACTGGCTAGACTTTCGAGATCGCGTTGATTCTCTAAGCTTAAAGGGATTGCGCTCCCGGGGCAGGCGCTCCCACTCTCTTCCAATTGGTGACAGGCAGACGGGAAATCCGGGTCATAGAAGATAAGGACAGACTTACTCATAGAATCCCTTCCTTCATGGCCGTGTACACGAGCTGGGAGAACAGGCTGTTCGACCAAGCGAACCATTTGCGGGTAAAAACTGCCGGGTCATCCGCATGGAACCCTTCATGCATGAAGCCGGTATCCGCATCCGTGGCTTCCAGCAGGGCGATCATCTCAAGCTTCTCTTCCCGGGTAATGGCAGTCAGCCCCTGCATGGACAGCGCCATGTGCCAGATATATTCCTTAGGGGTATGCGGGCTTCCGATGCCCTTGGCTTTCTTGCCTTCGAAGTAGAATGGATTCTCCTTGCTAAGCGCAAATCTTCTTGTATTCTGATAGATTTCATCATCAGCCGGGACGTATCCCAGATAAGGAATCGACATCAGGCCCGGTGTACCGGCATCATCCATCAGGCAGTAGTTCCCGAAGCCGTCGGTCTCGTAAGCATAGATCGGACCGAACTTAGGATGCCTATAGATGCCATACAGCTTGATCCCATGATCAATATCCGCCTCAAGCTGCTTAAGCTCCTCAAGAAAAGCCAGATCCCGGTATACCCATTCTGCGAACTCCTGCATCTGACGCAGCGTAACCACAGCGAACATATTCGCCGGAATATTGTAGTGGAAATCACAGGCATCGTCGCTGGAACGGAACCCGGACCAGACCATCCCTGTGTAGTTGACGGGCATCCCCATACCCTGATTGCGGATCGAATCCTCAGGAATTCCGTTGCTGCGGGTGAACCGGTAAGGGGACAGCTCGAAGTGACGCTGCTCCGTCTTGAACAGGTCATAGATGGTCTGCATGGCTTGTCTGAATTCCAGGTCGAACATATCGGTGAGTTCCGTCTCTTTCCAGTATTTATAAGCGAGACGAACTGGGAAGCAGAGGGAATCCAGCTCGAACTTCCGCTCCCAGACCCAAGGGGACATGTCTGTGATGTCCGCTTTGCTCCAGTGCCAGTCATTTGCCAGTTCATTAAAGGCATTTGCGTACGGATCAATCAGAATGTACTTAATATGCCGTTTGATCAGTCCACCGATAATCCGCTGAAGATCGGGATCATTTTTGGCAAAAGGAATATAGTGAATGACCTGCTCTACCGAATCGCGCAGCCAGCAGGCTGGGATATCCCCGGTAATCACGAAGGTAGTTCCATCATCCATAAGCTTGGTCGTAGTCTCTAGGGTGTTCGGGAAGCAGTTCTTGAAGAGCTGCAGCAGCTTGGGCCGATGCTTTAATTGCTCTTCCGCCTCTTGAAGCACCTCCTGAATAACCTTCGGAAGCGGAAACTTTGGCATTGGAATTTTAGGTAATCTGAATTGTTCCATAATATCGTCACTCCTTATAGGACTGGTCTTTTGGCAAAATAGATGTACCTATACTCTAATGGATGTAAGCATTTTCAAATAGATAAAAAACCTAATATGACATGGACAAATCAAAGAAAGAACCATGGATTACCCCAGGAATCTAACGACAAAAAAGCCCACACCTCAGGGCACTGGCCTCGTGGTATGGGCAATTTATTCCCACCGCAATAATAGTAATTGCAGCTTGGACTGTTATTAATAATTACTGACTGCTGTAACGTTAATCTCAATTACTGCTGTAACGTTTACCCTATTAGTGCTATAACGTTTATCTTACTTGCTGCTAGTACCGCAGAAGCAGGGCCTCTACTTCATCTTCATCAAGAGGCTTACTGAGGAAATAGCCTTGAATGAGATCGCATCCGTTATCCTTCAGGTACGCGAGCTGCTGATAGCTCTCTACGCCTTCCGCAACGACTTCCAGACCCATTTTATGTCCAATCTCAATCATCGCCTCAGTCAGGGAACGATTCTTGTCCTCTTCCGGCAGGTTGTCTATGAACCCCTTATCAATCTTGAGTGTGGAGATCGGCAGCTGCTTCAGATAGCTTAGCGAAGAATATCCGGTCCCAAAGTCATCCAGTGCAATGCGAACTCCAAGTGAACGCAGGACCTCCAGCTTATGGATAATTGGCTCATAGGATTCCATGAAGATGGACTCGGTAATCTCCAGCTCCAGATACTGCGGTGCAAGTCCCGTATCTTCCAAAATATCAAGCACCATGGTTACGAAATCCTCTTGAACCATCTGGATCACGGAAATATTCACGGAAATTCTGCACTCCGGGTATCCCCTCTCATGGATTTCGCGCATGAATGCACAAGCCGCAATCATAGCCCATTCACCAATGGAAATGATGGTACGGCTGTCCTCTGCAACCGGGATGAACAGAATGGGAGGAACTCTCCCAAGCTCCGGATTATGCCAGCGAAGCAGGGCTTCGAAGCCAATGATTCGGCCTGTCTGCACATTCATCTGCGGCTGGTACTGCAGCAGGAATTCATCCTGGTCAAGCGCGTTCCTGAGATGCTTGTCTATATTCATTCGCTCAGCCAGCGCCGAGTGCATCGTCCTGTTATAGATCGTGAAGACGCCTTTTCCTGCCTTCTTCGATCTGAACATAGCCACGTCGGCATTCTTAAGCAGCTCTTCCGTATCTTCGCCATCTTCGGGATAACAGGCGACCCCGATACTTACAGTAGCGTATATATTGCTGGAGTTAATCCGGATAGGTTGTTTGAACTTGCGGATCAGGTTAGCTGCAATCGAGAGTACAGCTTCCTTGTTCTCCACATTCTTGATGAAATAGACGAACTCGTCACCGGCCAGGCGATACAGCATTCCTTCCAGCGGCAGCAGCGTGGCCAGCTTCTGACTAACCTGACGAATCAGCTTGTCCCCGGACTTGTGTCCGAGTGTATCATTGATGAACTTGAAGTTATCCATATCAATGAAGAATATGGCCGCCTGTCCTTCCGGGTCCCTGAAGAACCGGTCCAGGTCCTCAAGCATATACAGCCGGTTCGGCAGTCCACTGAGTGAATCATAGTAGGCCAGATAATGCAGCTCCTCCTGGACCTGCTTCATTTTATGAATATCCGTATTAGAGCCAGCGAGACGGTATACCTCACCTCGTTCATTGAACAGTGCCTTTCCCCGTCCTAGATACCAGTTATATCTGCCGCTGTCCTGCCTTAACCGATATTCAGCCTGGAAGTAATCCGTCTTCTGCTTGATATGTCTTAACGCGGCCAATTTTAGCTTCCCCCGGTCATCGGGATGGATCCTCTGGAACAGGCGGCGCATACTAAAATCCGGTTGATCCGCACATCCAAGCATGTCAATAAGCCGGGGAGACAGGTGTAGTACCTGCTTCTCATAGTCCATCTCCCAAATCCCGTCGTTCACGGCATCGATAAGAAGGCGGTAATTCTCCTCACTGGTTTTGAGTTCGTTGTAGCTTTGCTGCAGACGAAGTTCATAGAGTTTTTTCTCCGTAATATCAATCATGGAACCTGCGAACCGGATATGACGTCCATCGGCTCCCCCGGTCGCCTTACCTCGTACTGCAAACCATATGTAGTCCCCATCCTTCTTCCGCATCCGATATTCCGTATAATAGAAGGGTGTCCTGCCTTCAAGATGCTCCTGTCTGGCCCGGCGAACCTCAGATATATCCTCGGGATGAACAAGTTGCTCCCAAACTTCCAGTCTCCCTTCCACTTCCCCAATGGAATATCCCATTAGTTCATACCAGCTGTCTGAGACATAATACATTCCGCTTGGAATTAACGTATCCCAGATCACGGCGCCTGAGCCCTTCGCAGAAACCCGGAAGCGCTCTTCATTTATGTGAAGCCGCTTGATATGATATCTCAGCACCAGAAGACCCGATGCTACGACCAGCGCAAATACAATACTCAATAATGCGATGAGATTGATCCTATCCATTCTCCTGTTCCTTCTTCCATGGCATTCTAAGTCTGTTTCCTACGAGGCTATTGTCATAAGAAGGTCTGACTGCAGAGACAATACACGGCCGAATGTCTACGGGACGCGCACTGGCGATTATTTTCCGCTCCATTCCACAAAGCACAGTCTATTATTTAATATCGGCTCAGAAATGCTAATTTTTAGCGCACAATCAGATAACCAGATCAAAAGCTCCCTACTCCGCTTCACCAGGCCTAAGGGCAACAAAAAAACGAGCCTCATGGCTCGCTATTTTCACACCTCTGTGTTTCTATATGAATCTGCTAGATGTGTCTATTTGAATCTGCTAATAGAGAATAGTCCGATATCCAAAGACGCAGCCCCGCGAGTAGCAAGGTCAGAGAGGATTTCACCCACTACACTTGCGAATTTGAAGCCATGTCCCGAAAAGCCTCCGGCGATCAGTACATTGGAATGAACAGGATGGCGATCGATAATAAAATCCTCATCAGGAGTTAATTCATATTTACAGACCGTGCCACGATTTAACGCCCCCGAGGCCCCAGGCATATAAGTATCAAGCGCTCGGCGCAGATCCCCCTCGTCTTCTTCACAGCTGCCGAACGGGGCAATCGGCTCACCCGGATTCCATGGCAATCCCCCGTCATGCCGGCCAATCTTGAGACCGGACCCATCCAGGCTGGGAAATCCGTAGAATCCCCCTTCCGGTGTATTCAGCGTGAACCCGGGGAACCTGCCTGCATCAAACTGGGTATTTGAAGGCTGAAACCAGCCCACCACCTTGCGCACCGGCTTCATCTTCAAGGAGAGGAACGGCTCCAGCGTCTGGAACCACGCCCCCGCGCTGAGGATGACCTGACCCGCATGGAAGATTCCCTTTGACGTATACACCGATACACCTCCGGGGTTCGCCTCAAGCCGCTCTACCCGGGTATTCGCAAGCAGCTCGGCTCCTGCCTCCGCCGCTGATCTGCGGTATGCGGATATACAGCGCTCACTAAACAAATAGCCGGCCTGAGGCTCATATAGTGCCATATAGTCTTCAGGAACAACGACCCCTGGCCACCGCTTACGAATCTCATCCGCATCCAGATACTCAACCGGCAGCCCCAGTCCTCTGGACTCTTCCAGCCGCGCCTTATAAGAATAGACAGCCGGGGAGGACATGTTGAGCACGCCCGATTGGACGAGCAGCGTCTCACCCGTCTCCTCCTCCAGCTCATTCCACAGCTGATGAGCACAGATCGCCATGTTAATATAAGCGGGACCTCCATGATAAGCATGCCGGATCAGGCGGGTATCCCCATGGTGGCTCCCCTCCTGATGAGGAGGATCGAATGCATCAATAAGGAGGGTATCCACACCGCGTTTGGCCAAATGGGCCCCTGCGCTCATCCCCATGGACCCCGCGCCTACGACAATGACATCGTATGAAGTGCGGATCGCTTAGCCCTCCCCTACAGCGGCATGGCTGAAGTGGCTGACGGCCAATCTCGCCCATTCCGCAAAAAGCTTGGCACTCAGCGGCAATGCCTCTTCATCCAGGTCAAAAGCTGGATGATGCCACTCCCGGCTGCCGGAAGTCCCCATAAATACGAAGAAGCCCGGAATCTGCTTCTGGTAATAAGCGAAGTCCTCTCCAGCTGGAGACGGATCGGTCAAAGCAACCTGAAGTCCTGTGTTCTTTGCAGCAAGCACCGTAAGTTCCTCAAGTCCAGGATCATTGTGTACCGCTGGCGGTCCTTTTACCCAGGTCAACTCTGCCTTGGCGCCAAAGGCGGCCGCCACACCGTGAACCACTTCCTCAAAGCGGGCCAGAACACGAGTCCGTACGTCCTGTTCGAACGTGCGGATCGTGCCGTCCAGCACGGCTCTGTCCGGAACGACATTCCAGGCCGTGCCGCTGTGGAAGCGGGTTACGCTGACTACTGCGCTTTGCAGTGAGCTTACATTCCGGCTGACGATGGACTGAAGTGCTGTCACGATATGGGAAGCGGCCAGAATCGGATCGTTCCCGTTCTCTGGCACTGCGGCATGTGTTCCCAGCCCCTCTACCTCAATAATGAATCCGTCTGCGCCCGCCATCAGCGGCCCTGGACGTATGCCTACTGTGCCTACTGGCAGATCGGGCTTGTTATGCATGCCGAAGATCGCGCTGACCCCATCAAGCGCACCGCTCTGCAGCACAATTTCAGCCCCTTCGGCTTTCTCCTCCGCAGGCTGGAAGATGAAGCGGACCCGTCCGGCAAGCTCAGCCTCCTGCTGCTTGAGCAGATAGGCCGCTCCAAGTACCGATGCTGTATGGAAATCATGTCCGCAGGCATGCATCCGGCCAGGGATCCTGGAAGCGAACTCAAGCCCGGTCTCCTCCTCAATCGGTAGGGCGTCGATATCTGCCCGCAGCGCAATGATTGGCCCCGCTTCAGCCTCGCCCACTTCGGCTACTACCCCGGTCTTCAGGCCAAAGTCCAGAATACGGATACCTGCTTCCGTCAGCCATCCGCGTATCGACTCCGTAGTTTTGAATTCCTCATGAGCGACCTCCGGGTATTGATGCAACTCACGGCGTATCGCGACAAGCTGATCTGTTAATGACATCCTTACTCCTCCTTGAAAGAACCCTCCGTATGTACGACCGCAGCCTCGGTAAAAGCTTCTTTCAGCAGCTCGTAAGAGCGAACCCGCTTGCTGAAATCCTGCAATGCCGTAATTACGATGTATTCTACCACACCATACCGTTCTCCTACCTCTAGTAGTTTCCGGCGGACAGTCTCTTTCGAGCCCTTGGTGATCTCGGCCTGCTGCTCTTCTATTCTGTAATTCTCATTCGACTGCCTACCGAATTCCTCCGCCTGCTCCAAGCTTCCTACGGTAACCTTCTTACCGCTGTCCAGATATACCCGGTACAGCTTTTGCTGACTTGCCAGTTCATCTGCCTCAGCGTCCGTCTCGGCCACGAGAACAGAGAGTGCGAGAATAGGCTGGGGCTGAGTACCGTTAGCATAGTTGAAGGACTGATGATAGGCGGCAAAAGCGTCCTCAGCAACCACTGGATCGTTGTTGATAAACAGAGCGAATACATACGGCAGCCCAAGCTCGGCGGCAAGCTCCGCACTGGACGTACTGGCGCCAAGCAGGTAGAGGTCTGCCGGCTGCCCAGGCAGAGGGGTGGCCCGCAGACCAGCAAGCGGATGATCCTCACTGAGCCGGTTATGCACGTACTGGCTGAGCTCCTTAAGCTTGCCGGTTAGGTCTCCCCCCTCTGACGCACCCTGCTGCAGCGCCCGGGTTGACCTTGGCAGCCCGCCGGGTGCCCGCCCGATTCCAAGGTCCACTCTGCCTGGTGCCAGAGAGGACAGCACATTGAAATTCTCAGCAACCTTATAAGGACTGTAATGCTGCAGCATCACCCCGCCGGAACCGATCCGAATCCGATTCGTCTTGGCCAGCAAATAAGCGATAAGCACCTCAGGTGATGAACCCGCAACCTTATCACCATCATGATGCTCCGACACCCAGAATCTCGAATACCCCAGCCGCTCAGCGGTCTGAGCCAGTTCTACCGTATGCTGGAATGCCTCTTCCGGAGTCTCATCTCCAAAGATAGGGCTTTGATCCAGAATGCTTAATTTGATTCCCATATGGAATCTCCCCCTTCGTCCTAGATATCATAAGTAAGTTCCGGAGTAATCCGCTTCAGGAACTGTTTCGTACGCTCCTCCTTCGGTGACCGGAAGATCTCCGTAGGCTTCCCCTCTTCCACAATGACCCCGCCATCCATAAAGACCACATGATTCGACACGTCTCTTGCGAACCCCATTTCATGCGTCACCACGATCATGGTGATGCCTTCGGCAGCGATTTTGCGGATCACCGACAGCACTTCCCCAACCAGCTCGGGGTCCAGCGCAGAGGTCGGCTCATCGAACAAAATGACTTCGGGTTCAAGGGCAAGCGCTCTGGCGATGCCCACCCGCTGCTGCTGTCCCCCTGAGAGCTGACTCGGGTACATATCCAGCTTGTCTCCAAGCCCGACTTTCTCCAGAACCTCAATACTCTTTACTTTGGCTTCGACTCGGTCGAGCTTACGCACGATGACAAGTCCCTCCATCACGTTCTCAAGAACCGTCTTATGCTTGAACAGGTTGTAGTGCTGGAACACCATCGCCGTCTTCTTGCGCAGGGAGTGGATCTCTTGCTTGGTAGGACGCTTGCAGTTCACCTGATCGCCGGAGATGGATACGGTACCGCTATCAGGCTTCTCCAGGAAATTCAGGCAGCGCAGCAGTGTTGTCTTCCCGGAGCCGCTCGGTCCGAGGATGACCACGACTTCCCCCTTTTGAACGGTTAGGTCGATTCCCTTAAGCACTTCCTGCCTGCCAAATGTCTTCGTAATATTTCGGATTTCAATCATGCGACACCGCCTCGGTTGAACGTATTTATCTTCTTCTCAATGCGGGCAGTAACCCGTTCGATCAATACTGTTAAGCCCCAGAACATTAGGGCAGCTGCAATATACGCCTCAAAAAACTTCCAGTTGGTTGAGGCCACAATATTGGCTCTTCCATTAATCTCCGTAATCGATACGGTGAAGGCCAGTGTCGTTCCGTGCAGCATGCCGATCACCTCACTGGACAGGTTAAGCAGACTTACCGCGAGCGCCTGCGGCAGGACTATGCGTCTGAACGTCTGTACAGGGGTCATGCCTACCGAATAAGCAGCTTCAACTTGGCCCCGATCAACCGCTTGAATGCCTGATCGGATCACTTCTGTCATATAAGCCCCTGCGGTCAGCGAGAAGGCGATAAAGACGAAATATACGATGGGAATAGACACGGAGGTGAAACCGAGATTCAGCTTCCGGGACACACTGTCAATCAGGATCGGCAGACCATAATAGATGAGGAACAAATGCATCAGCATCGGGGTGCCCCGGATGACAGTTACATAGATCGAAGCGATCTGACTCAGCACGGGCACCCGGTTGATCCGGACCAGGGCGGCTGGAACCGCGATAATGAATCCCCCTATCAGAGATACCACTGTGATGAGCAGTGTCATCGGAAGGGCCTTGAACAGGTCCAAGAATGCTGTCAGGATAAACTGCGGGTCGAGCTGAATAAGCCCTCATCCTCCTTCCCCGTCTGTCTGGAACGAAGGCTCCGCTTGGAGCCTGTTCGGACTTTATAATGTCTCTCGTGTCTATGGAGCCTTCTCTCTGCAAGGAGGAACAACTGCTCCAAGATCATGGATATTACAAAATAAATCAGCGATAAAGCAATATACGTCTCGAAGAAATGCATGGTCGAGCTGCCGAGTGTCTGCGCTTTGCCGCTGATATCCATCGTCCCCAAGGTATAAGCAAGAGAAGTCTCTTTCAGACTGGCGAGCACCTTGTTCGCGAAGTTCGGCATGGATACAGCAAGTGCCTGAGGCAGCATAATACGGGTGAAAGCCTGGTATTTCGTCATGCCTATCGAATAGGCAGCTTCTACCTGACCGCGGTCTACTGCAGCTACGGCAGCCCGGATGATCTCGCACATATAAGCACCGCTGTTCAGCGTATACGTCAGAATGACGAAGACGAGAACGGAAGTCCTCGTCACATCAATAGACACCAGCTTGAGCACCTCAGGCACGCCGTAGTAAATCAGGAACAATAGAATAAGTACAGGTGTTCCACGGAAAAAGGAGACCAGGATGGCTGATAGATTCTTCAATACCGGTACGTTGTACATGCGGGGCAGGGCCCATAGGAGACCTACGACAAGCCCCAGAACTACAGAACAGACAACGATAAACAAGGTGATCTGAACGTAAGCCGCAAGCTTGGGAAGAAAATCAAAGACATATGAAATATCGAACGTGGTCTCCAAGTGTACGACCGCCCCTTTCTAATCGCTTTCGCTCCTATATGAAATGAACTGAAGATTGCAATGAGCCAGGACAAGCAGCAACTCCAGTGAAGGTTTGGACTTCCGGCCGCTGTGATCTCCAGATTTCTGAA
>RCUP01001177.1_pt1 | contig 16706 bp, 21 predicted proteins | sample 2166341 | NCBI WGS metagenome assembly RCUP01 (sample SAMN09932325, study PRJNA488358) | compost metagenome | isolation source: compost soil in succinonitrile-enriched | place: Germany: Experimental Botanical Garden | reverse complement strand
GCGAAGTTGTCGCATGACGCCTGTAACTTAGTAAATCAGAGTGCAGGACACTTGGTGCACGTTCGGACGAGCGGTGAAACCACCTTGCAAATAGTCAATAAGCGGTTGCCAGGAAAGACTTTGTGGCGCAATGATCAAGGCAGCGAAAATCCACGCAAGGGTCTAAATTTCAGGTATCCACGTTCACTTTTTCAGGGCAGGAAAGGGGCCGCCCGTTACGCGTTGTGTTATGCGAACGTTTCTTTCATCCAAGGGAAAAACAGAGCCTGTTTGGATGACCCGATGACCATTCGGGTCAAGTGGATCGCCCAGGCACGGGCTTGGGCAGACAGCGACACATGACGTGTCGTGGCGTCGACGAATGCGTTGTCGGCGCCGAGGGTTCTGTGCAGAAGGAGAAGTTGAATGCCTTACCAACCGAATGACCTCCTGAGCCGTCATTTTGAAGAAAGCGGCCACGACCTCATCAGCAAGGTCGAAGAGCAACTCAACCTTGTTTCACCCAACAGCCCGAACATCCCTATCTACCGCGACATGATCCTGACCGTGCTGCGCATGGCCCAGGAAGACCACAACCGCTGGAATGCCAAGATTACCCTGCAAGCCCTGCGCGAACTGGAGCACGCCTTCCGCGTGCTCGAACAGTTCAAGGGGCGCCGCAAAGTCACGGTGTTCGGCTCGGCACGCACACCCGTCGAACACCCGTTGTATGCAATGGCCCGAGAACTCGGTGCCGCACTGGCACGCTCGGACCTGATGGTCATTACCGGTGCCGGTGGCGGCATCATGGCTGCCGCCCACGAAGGTGCCGGTCGGGATCACAGCCTGGGCTTCAACATCACCCTGCCCTTCGAGCAGCATGCCAACCCGACCGTCAACGGTACGAGCAACCTGCTGCCCTTCCACTTCTTCTTCACCCGCAAGCTGTTCTTCGTCAAGGAAGCCGATGCGCTGGTGCTGTGCCCTGGCGGATTCGGCACTCTGGATGAAGCACTGGAGGTACTGACGCTGATTCAGACCGGCAAAAGTCCACTGGTGCCGGTGGTGCTACTGGACGCGCCGGGTGGCAAGTTCTGGCAAGGCGCGCTGGACTTCATCCACCAGCAACTGGAAGAAAACCGCTACATCCTGCCCACCGACATGAAACTGGTGAGACTGGTCTACAGCGCCGAGGAAGCTGTCGAACACATCAACCAGTTCTACAGCAACTTCCACTCCAGCCGCTGGCTCAAGCATCAGTTCGTGATCCGCATGAATCACAAGCTCAGTGAGCGGGCACTCGAACATATGCAGGAAGCATTCGCGGACCTGTGCCTGAGCGATCAATTCCATCAACACGCCTACAGTGGCGAAGAGCACGATGAAGCGCAGTTCAGCCATCTGGCGCGATTGGCCTTCACCTTCAACGCCCGTGATCATGGTCGGTTACGAGAGCTGGTGGATTACATCAACCTGCCGGAAAACTGGGCGCAACCTCAATCACAACCGCTATCCCAGGCTCAACAGCGCACACGGGAACCTTCAAAGGTTACGTGAGGCATAAAAAAAACGGCCCGCTATCGAAATAGCGAGCCGTTTCAGTCAATCGTCCATCCCTCGGCCGCTGAACAAGCGGCTGATCATCTCCATGGAAAATCCCCGATACGCCAGGAACCTGCCCTGTTTGGCACGTTCCCGCGCATCTATCGGTAAATGCCCGGAAAACTTGCGCCGCCAGGTATCCATCAGTTGCTCCTGCCAGTCGATACCGCTCTCGCGCAAGGCGAGTTCGATGTCGCTGCGTTGCAGGCCGCGCTGGCTCAACTCTTCACGAATGCGCAAAGGGCCATAACCGGAACGGGCGCGATAGGAAACGAAGCTTTCGAGGTAACGGGATTCGGACAACAAGCCCTCTTCCGTCAACCGGTCGAGTGCTGTTTCGATCATTTCAGGAAGAGCGCCGCGCTGACGCAGTTTACGCGTCAGCTCGACTCGACCGTGCTCGCGTCGTGCGAGCAGGTCCATTGCGGTTCGCCGCACCGCGACGAGTGTATCGAGTACGGCGGTCATCGGATCAATCAGATATCAGCGTCAGCCAGATCGTCTTCGGTCTCTTTGACTGCAGAAGCTTTGGCGTCTGCTACCGACGAAGGGGACAGCAGCTTGTCGCGCAGCTGCTTCTCGAGCTTCGCCGCGATTTCCGGATTGTCTGCCAGGAACTTGGCCGAGTTAGCCTTGCCCTGACCGATCTTGGTGCCTTCATAGGCATACCACGCACCGGATTTTTCAACGAAGCCGTGCAGAACACCCAGGTCGATCATCTCGCCATTGAGGTAGATGCCCTTGCCGTAAAGAATCTGGAACTCGGCCTGACGGAACGGCGAAGCCACCTTGTTCTTCACAACCTTGACGCGGGTTTCGCTACCGACGACTTCATCACCTTCTTTCACCGCGCCAGTACGGCGGATGTCCAGACGAACCGAAGCGTAGAACTTCAGCGCGTTACCACCGGTGGTGGTTTCCGGGCTGCCGAACATCACGCCGATTTTCATACGGATCTGGTTGATGAAGATCACCAGGCAGTTGGCGTTCTTGATGTTACCGGTGATTTTACGCAGCGCCTGGGACATCAGACGGGCTTGCAGGCCCACGTGCATGTCACCCATTTCGCCTTCGATTTCAGCCTTCGGTACCAGTGCTGCCACGGAGTCGACGATGATCACGTCAACGGCGTTGGAACGCACCAGCATGTCGGTGATTTCCAGGGCCTGTTCGCCGGTGTCCGGCTGGGAAACCAGCAGGTCGTCGACGTTGACGCCCAGCTTGCCGGCGTACTCAGGGTCGAGGGCGTGTTCGGCGTCGACGAATGCGCAGGTCGCGCCGGCTTTTTGAGCCTGGGCGATCACGGACAAGGTCAGCGTGGTTTTACCGGAAGATTCAGGACCGTAGATTTCAACAATACGGCCTTTTGGCAGACCGCCGATGCCGAGAGCGATGTCCAGACCCAGAGAGCCAGTGGAGATGGCCGGGATCGCCTGACGGTCCTGATCGCCCATACGCATTACGGCACCCTTGCCGAATTGACGTTCGATCTGACCCAGGGCCGCAGCCAAGGCTTTCTTCTTGTTGTCGTCCATTAAAGTCCTCACGTAATCAATAAGGCCTGACGGCCAACACCTGTATAAGTAGCCAGTATTATTCCACAGCGATTCCGGATCGCCTACCCCCGATTTGAGATTTCTTCCGCGGTGTAGCGCAGCAGCCCCTCTAGCGCGGCCTTAACCGTTTGTCGGCGGACCTCGTCGCGGTCACCGGGGAAGTGCTGCAGCTCGCTGAACACTCGCTCACCGACGCCCCAGGCCAGCCAAACCGTGCCCACCGGTTTGCTCGGTGAACCACCATCCGGCCCGGCCACGCCACTGACTGCCACGGAAAAAAACGCACGGCTTTTATCCTGCGCGCCTTTGGCCATCGCTTCGACCACCTCGCGACTGACCGCCCCCACCGTGGTGAACAACTCCACCGGAACATTCAGTTGCAGGTTTTTCTGCAAGTTGGAGTAGGTGACATAACCGGCCTCGAACCACGCCGAGCTGCCTGGAATGCGGGTGATTGCCTCGGCGATCCCGCCACCGGTGCAAGACTCGGCCGTGGATACGTGGGCATTGAGAAGCTGCAATTGTCTGCCAAGGTCAGCGGCCAGTTGGGTGATTACTTTCACGGTCATCTCCTGATCGGGCGGAATGAGACCCACCGTACACGAGCGCATGGCGCTTGCAAGTTACAGGTTCGATCAAGATGTTAGCGGATGAGCGCACTGACGTAGGCCTGACAAGCCTGCAAGGCGATCAGTCCGCGGTCGCCGGCATCGGTGATGGCGATAATTCGTTGAGCATGCGTCGGGTCAAGTCGGGCGCGTACGGCACCATGATCCACGCTGCCGGGGCCGGCGGCGGCTGGCACTGTATAGATTGCAGCTGCGTCACTGGCATCGAGGAGGACTGACAAGCGCACATCAGCAGTGGCAAGACGATCGCGCAGGCGATCCTGATTACGTTGGGCATCGCTCAACACTCGGTAATGATTTTGTTCGCTGGCTGACAATTGCTGTTCCAGGACCAGGCGTTTGTCCTGCTCCAAACGTTGCTGGATGGCGTTGGCCTGAGTCAGTTGATTCAGCATTTCGCTGTGCAAACGAGCCTGTTCCGCCAGTTGCCGGCCATAACGCCAATCCTGAAAGTGCCAGGCCAGTGCCGCAGAACAACCGGCCAGCACAACAATGCCTATAAAGCGCCAGGACATCAGATCGAGGGTTGACATAACACCGCCCTCGCCCGCGCCCAGAGCTGCAAGCGATCTTGCAACCCGTTCAAGCCGCCATTGATGCGGCGGGTGATGCTGTTGAACTGGTCGCGATCGGCCAGTTCATTGAGACCGTTCTGCTCCCAGAACCACGCGGCGGATTCGGCGGCCCATTGTGGTTGCTCAAGCAGTTCAGGCGAAGCCAACAGGCGCTCGTCGCCGAACAGTCCGAGACTGCACTGGTGATAATTGTCACGACCGGTGATCTGGATCAGGCCGCGTCCGCGGTATTTTTGACCGTCGCCATCAGGCTCGGGCGTGTTGCCCAACCGGATGGCCAAGACGCCGGTGTCGTACTTGCTCAGGTATTGCTCACTGCCCAATTCGCGCAAGTAGTGCAGTTGTCCCGACTCATGGCCCACTTGCGCGAGAAAAGCCGCTATGCGCTTGGGCGTATTGATGCAGTGGTTAACCATGGCCGCATTGAGAGCGGATACAAAAACGCCCGCTTGAGTGCGGGCGCCGGGAAAGATCTTGAGCACCTGCTGATCGGTCAAGCCCATCATTTGCTCCTGTGATGACTGGGTGGAATCCGCCACTTCGGCATTGAAGTCACGGTGTTGAGAAATCAGACACTGGCGTCGAGGCAGGTTGCGTCGATCATGCAGCGATAGCTGTTCTGGCGATCACCGCTGGCAGTGACTTTGTCGATAGACCAGCGACCGCGCATGAAGTCCGGCCAAGAGGTGTCCAGCAGTATCAGGCCTTCGGCGCACAACGACGGGTTGCCTGGGCAGCTGATTTTTACCTTGAGTTTTTCACGCTGCATTTTGCGCACTTCGCCTTCAGCGACAGCCTGCGCTTCATCTGCACTTTGGCAGCTGGGGGTGACGATCTTGAACGGGGCGATTCCGGCTTCAACCACTCGCAGCAAACCGGCTGCGGCGTCCCACCAACTGGTCTTGCAGCCCTGGCTCTGACCCCGGGCCGTTTCATCGAGCGTGGCGGAAATAAAGGCGTGATCGCCCGGCCGATTATGAGTGGTCACCGACAGTTTCACCTGCGGCAGCACTTTGCCCGACAGTGATTCCACCTGGCCGCGTTTCGCCAGCACGTACAACCCGTTGACGGGTTTGGCGATGACGTCGTACTTGATGGCCAGTCGCGTCAGAAACCCCATGTCGCTTTCATGGGACTGGTCGATGTGATCGATTTTGATCAATGCCACACTCGGGTCCACTCGCGGTGAAAATCCATGACGGCTGACCAGCTCGCGAAACAGTGCGCCGAGGGTTGTCGGACCGTGGCTGGCTGTGCGGCGCAGCTGGAATCCAGTCTCGTCCGCCGCGCTGAACGGCGCAGCGGTGGCCACCAGCGACAGCCGAAAAGGGAACAGCGTGGGCGTGCGACGCGTCACCAGAAACTGGCCTTTATCCACCAGTCCCGACTCCAGATAGCCGACCTTCAAGCCTATTTTTCCGCCGAGACTCGGCAGTCCTTCGAGTCCTTCCAGATCGAGCATCAACGTCAGTTGATCGGACTCAAGACCGGCGGCATCGATGTGCTCCCAACGAATCAGGCGTTTGTTTATCAGGGGCGCATTGGCCCCGTAAATTTCTACTACCGGCGTAAAACCCAGTGCCATGCAACCTCCTCAATCCCAAGCCGTTGCCGGCGCGATAGCCACGGGTTTGGCTTCAAGCTCCGGCAGCACCACCCAGACACCCGCCGGCAACACCGGGCCGAACTCTGCCAACGTCGGATTCAGCCGCCACAGGGTTTCTTCGGCGGCATCGTCGCAACGGCCCAACGCGCGGTAGAGCAATAGATTCACCGAGTCACCGGCCACACTTCGTACCCTACGCATTGACAAACTCCGATATTTCAACTGCCCAATCAATCATCATCGCCGTGCCGTCATCGATGATTGCACTTTGAGTCTCCGTAACACTGTTGATTCGCCACAGTCCCCAATTGCGACCGATGCCATCCACCAGCGGCACCGGTACGCGCCGTGCTTGCAGTGCCCGCAGCTCATCGAGCCGGTCCATCGCCTCTGCGTACATCGATTTGCCCTTGATGCTCAGGGTCTGAGCCTTTTGCCCGGTCTGACTGGACTTCGGCTTGCCCGTCACGATGTCCAGCTCCACCCAGCCACCGTCGGAGGTGCGCACGATGCCGCTGTAAGCGAAATTGCGGGACAAGCCGAAGATAAAACTACCAAGTGCCATCTGCTGACGCATTACCTACCTCCATCGGTCAGGGCCGCATCGCGTCGTGTGGCGAGGGCGTTGGTGCTCATCAACGGAACGAATTCACCGTGGAACTGCGCCTGCAACTGCTGCTCGACGACCATGCGGATTTGCTCTGTGCTGTCGGGCGTTGTGCAGGTGACTTGAATCGACGGTGAGAAATTGATTGGCTGGTTTTGCGTCTGCATGCTGGTCAGGTCTTTACTAACCTGCTCCGGAGCACCGAGACGATCGACTAGGACGCCGAGCTTTTCACCCAGCACCGAGCCGAGTTCAGAACCGGCGAAGCCCCCCAACAAACCGCCGATGGCAGTGCCGACACCTGGAAAAACCAGTGTGCCGAGTGCCGCACCCGCAGTGGCACCGGCATAGGAACCGGCCAGCACTCCGGCAGATGAGACCACGGCCTTGGTGTCCCCGCTGGCAACACCCTGTGCGAAGCCGATACCGGCATTCAGTAACCGCAACGGTTGCGCCCTCTTGCCTAGATTGGCGCCAAGCGTCGCCGCTTTGCCGAGCAGAGGGGTAGCCTGCGCCGGGCTAACGAGCTTCACCAGACTCTGAGACTGCACCATTGCCGACGTCATTGACCGGGGATGTACTTCGATGTTTTGTATCACCGGTTTTTTGGAATTGATCGAGTTCCTGGAATCCTTGGAGTCCTTGGGGTCCTTGGAATACCCTGGCTCCCTAAGCCGGCTAATGCCCTTGTTTTTACCGCGTGTCGTCTCATCTTTTTTCTTGCCGGCACTACCCTCTCCGGGATCCGGTTTCCCCCCCTGACTAACGTTCTCGGGAGAATGCTTCTCGCCTTGAGTTCCACCGCGATCGTCCTCTCCCACCAACTTACCGAAACCCAAAGGCAGCTTCGACGTCCCTCGCTTGAGAATCTTTTTGGCAATGTTGGTGAACGCTTCGTCGATCACTGTTTCCACCAGTTTTGACACGATGGAATACAAAACGACAGCGACCCCCGCCAGCCCGGCTTTGCCGGAGCTCTCTTCGGCAAACGAGCTCAACTTATCAACCTGGGCATTGAGCCCCAGGTAAAAGTCCGGGATCACCGCATTGCTCAATCGATCGAGACTCGCGTCCATTGCATCTGGAGACACTGGGGTGCGGCTCTTCGGAGCTTCGGCGGCTTGCGACGTTTCCATGGTTTTGCCGTTTTTTTTCTCACTGTCGGGCAATGCCATGGGCGACACGGATTGATGTACCGCGGGCGCGTGCATCAGCAACTTCAGATCACAATTGCAAGGGTCGTTTGGTGCGTTGATTATCATCGGCAACCGGGGCGGATCAGAAGGTGAACGCGGTTCAGCATCGGCATTGAGTCTGGGTGCCGGTTCGCTGCCAGCACCCGGTACACCCGAGAACGCCTTGAGTTGCGAGCGAGGGGAAGACAACGCTGCCGTCAGCGACGTCAATGCCTCACCGAGTTTGCCCTGGCCCGCCGTCAACAAGCGGATGTCCAGGCTGACTGTGTTCAACGCCACGCCGAGCTGCGCCAAAGCGCCCATGAAACCGGTCAACCCGAGGGGTTCTGCCGCGACATTGAATGTCGCTAGTTCGAAACTGTTCAGCGTCGCATCGACCGTCGAATACTTGCTGTCTGCCATCCTCCTCTACTCCTTTTTCACGCCAAGGCGACTCATCGCTATGTCGTAGCGGCGCAATGCCTTTTCGGCGTCCCACTCCAGAATCTCCGTCTCACTTACCGGGTAAATGAGCGGCACCACATCGAGAATTACTTCGATGTCGCGCTCCGAAAGAAGGCCGCCGGTTGGTTTAAAAAATCGTCGATGCGCACCTGCAGTTGCGTCCAGTCGGGCACGGTCAACAGGGCCAGGTCGGGCAGCATCAGCCCCGTGCAATGGGCGGTGATGAATTCGGCGCGTTCCTTGGCGGTCTTGAGTTTTTTCATCGCTTTGGTGGCCCGCAGCACCGGCATTTCCAGGGTCAGCGCAGTCTGGGTGCGACCCGCCGCAGTGAGCGGTTGCAGCAGCGTCACTTCATCGGGATCGGTCGACGATGCGTCACCCACGTTCTCTTGCTGAAGAAAGTGCGAAGTCGGCAAAGTCGACATCTCATGCACGTAATGGGCGATGCTCACGTAGTCCGGGCGCTTGAGCTGGTCGAGTTCCTTGACCGACAGGCCGGTGGCGAGCAGGGCCAGCTCGAAGAACTGATCGTCTTCGTCATCGCCAGCGCGTTCCAGCGCTTCTTTCTGTGCGGCGTAGAACAGCGGTTTGAGCTGGATCGTTTCGATCTGCGAACCGTCATCACCGGTGATCGGCGACAACAGGTCATGCTGGGGTGGCATCCACGACATGTATGAATTCCTTGGTGATTCTTGAGGGGGTGTTGCGCAAAGGGGCCAGTTAACCTGGCCCAATGTGGGAGCGAGCCTGCTCGCGAAAGCGGTCTTACAGTCACATCGGTAGCGAATGTGATGGCCTCTTCGCGAGCAGGCTCGCTCCCACAGGTTTTGCGGTGTAACGGGTTACGGCATCAGCACCGCACGACGGGCATCACCGAGGATGTCGACGCCGTTGAGCACGAACTTCTGGGTGCGCACGTCGATGTCGATCACCGGTACGCCGTTTTCCAGGCGGTTGTAGGTGCGGCAGGACAGCTCCAGGTTGGTCTTGGGTTTTTCACCCATTTTCACGGCGGTTTCTTCGAGGGATTTCAGCTTGCCGCCGACGGTGTGATAGGTGAACCAGGTGTTGCCATCCTGATCCTGACCGGCTTCACGCACGTTCAGCAGGATGTCGTCGCCCAGCTTCACACCCAGTGCCAGCATGACTTCGGCGCCGAGACCTTGCAGGGTCAGCTTGGCGTTGAGCGCTTTGCCGCCCTTGGCCATTTCTTCGACGATAAAGCGGCCGCCACGCATTTCTTCCACGTCGAATTCGATCTTCGGCGGGGTGAATTCTTCAACGGTCGCCGACAGCGGCAGGCCTTGCAGGGTGGCCGCGATGGCCTGTCTTACGCGGTTGGTAAACATTAGAGAACGTCCTCCAGGAACTGCTCGATGATTTCATCGCGGGCATTGAGTTGATAAACCATGTGCTCGTTTGGCGCGTAGCGGCCGTAGTCGATGACCACGTACCAGGTACCATTCTTGTACTTCTCGACGCTGTTCAATTCCGGGTGCAGGTACACGCTGCCGCCGGGAATGGTTTCGTCGGCGACCAGGGTTTGCAGCCAGTCGTTGATGCGCTTGACCTCCTGGTCCATGAACGACTTGGTGAGATTCTTGGCCATGGCTTTCTGGCCGGCCTTGACCAGCTTGCGGCTGATCGCGTCTTCAAGACCCACATAGCTGATGAACTTGCCGGTGATCGAACGGTTGCCCAGCAGCGAGAAGCCACCGAGGATGGTGCGGGCGTAGTAGCTGATGCCGTAGCGGTTGAGCAGATCGCCTTCGGTGGAGGTGTCGAGGATGTTGTATTCGACCACTCGCGAAACGTCTTCGGCGAAGGTCACCTGGTTGCCCGGGCTCTCCCACTGCTTGACCTTGGCCAGGGCCGCGATGGCCAGGCTCGACGGCGACAGGAACACGTTTTTCTTCGCAGCCTTGGAGTACACCGACGGCATGTTGTGCACCAGCAGGCAACGGTCGAAACCCAGCTCCGCGCCGCCCAGTTCCTGGCTGTAGGTCACCTGGTCGGCGACTGCGGCGTCCTTGCCGTCGAGCACCACACGGGCCTTGATGCGTTTGCCGAAGGAGGCAAATTCGCCGGCCACGGCTTTAGTGCCGGTAAAGCCCGGCGCGCCGATGATGGTCAGGTCCTCAGGCACACCGCTCAATGCCGCGAGGCCGAGCTTGCGACCGGTCAGCGGATCGATGCCACCGATGACGTTGTTCAGCGTGTCCGCCGGGGTCGCGCCCTCTTCGACGATGACTACGTAGACCGGCACCTTGACCACTTTCAGGATCTGGAAGACAGCGTGATACAGCGTGCCTTCTTCGGTGCCGGTCGGATCGAGCAGCGCCTGGGTGGTGAAGCTGTTGATGCGGAATGGCGCATTGCGTGGAATCAACGGGTCGGCCTTCGGCGCGGTGCCGATCAGACCGATGACGTTGTCACCCAGGCCACCCATGGCCTCGAGGGATTCAGTGGCATTGACGGTGATGCCGTTGTGCTCGAAGTTCAAAACCTCAGCCATGGTTATTCAGCCTTCTTGGCAGCGGCTTTTTTCGCCGCGATGGATGGAGAGGCCGAATCGGCAGCCTCGGTTTTCTTCAGCTCCAGGCGACCGGCACTGCGCAACGCGCTGGCCTCCACATCGAGCAATTGCAGTTGCTGGCCGATGCTCGACCAGTGCCCACCCCCGGTGGGGAATGGAACGAGCACGGTGTAGGTTTGACGTTCTGCCATTTGCGTTTCTCCATAAACGAAAAAGCCCCTCAAGGAAGGGGCTGTTGGGGTTGCGTGTAGGTTTGGCGGAAAAGAAAACGCCCCGGCGGTGCGGTAATGCTGTTCACTTAAGAGAGGTATGTACTCGGTGGCGAGAGGACTTATCCCCGTTGGGTCGCGAAGCGGCCCCAAAACTGCTAGCGAGGTGTTTCAGGTACACCGCGTTCAACGGTTTTACGACTGCTACGCAGCTGAACGGGGATGAATCCCCTCGCCACAGATGTCCGTGACTCGCTTAAGTGAACAGCATTACCCATCAGTGCGGGGCGTTTATTGCGTTTGGTCGGCGACCCGGCTCGACGCTACCGGGCGATCGTTTGCGCTTGGGAATCCCGGCGCCAGTGGCCAGTCTCGCAAAGCTTGGCGATAGCTCAGCAGGTCGGAAAATTGTGAGGCCGTGAGCGAAGTTGTTAATGAAAGGTCAAGCTCTTCACGATGACGCAACACAAGCCACTCACTGGAACTCACCTCAGCATCACGCCAAATGCGCTCAGATCTGGCGAGATCGTCGGCATCCACCTCGGGGGCACTGAACACCCCTTCGGCAAACAACCACCGCTGGCCGACTTCAGCGCCGCATGGAACCCACTTTAAACCCGAGTGAAAGCGCCCGGCAGGATCAATATCGGTAGTCTCTAAAACCGCGCCATTTTGAATAAGTGCCCATGTATTCATCACCACGAAATCTCCACAAGACCATTTGCCCCTGGTGCACCAACAGTCACGACCCTGCCACCGCCACCATAACCGGCCTTAAATGGCGCAGCGTTATCAGCTACCGCAATTGAGCTCATGGCGCCGCCACCGAAGCCGCCGAAAATAGAACCCCCAGGACCTGATACAGCCGGACAACCATTTCCAATGCTGTAGTTGAGATCACCGCCGCTCCCAGTGCTTCCGCTAGGCGAGTTTCCGTTAAATGCACCACCAGCCCCCCCAGGACCCGAGCAATAGCCGCCGAACGAGGTCGCGCCACCTGCGGAACCGTTTTGCCCATCGCCGCCCCCACCTTGGCCACCGACTCCCACGGTCACAGTTACGGTCGCCACCCCGGCGAGATTAATCCGCTTTTCTGCCACCCCACCACCGGCACCGCCAGCAGGGCCTGGGGAAACCGTTCGGCACGCGCCGCCACCACCGGCACCGGTCACTTTGACCTTGGCCCACCGCCGACCAGAACGCAGCACAGGCGGAACGGTGTATGTCGAAACCCCTGTCGCCCCAATAGGCGTAAACCCTGTAGCAATGCTCCCCGGCAAATCAGCCTGGCCAACGCACCACCACTTGCCGGCGCCGTCGCTACGCAAGCGCAAAAAATCACCAGCAAACAGCAACTCAGTCGAGGCCTGTCCCGCCGCTTGCGCAGTGGTGTCCAGTAGAATTTTATCGGTCCCGGCGGCAGCGATTACCAGAGCATTTACCGTCACGTCGACGCGGCGCAGAACGACCTCACGCACGCCCAGCCCAGCGTTTGATGCAGGCAACGTAACCGTGACCGCCGCAGCGGTAGCGTCGACCAGGACAAGTCCGAGATCCGCAGCCACAAGACCTTTCGTTGCGGTCACGCTAACCACTGGAACAGCCACAGCGGAGGCCACCAAGTCTTCGGTTTGCTGCTTTGTGTAAGCGTCTTCGACGCCGAAATCGGCAAGCTTTTTCGGATTAGTTCCGCCAGTAACGCGACCGTACTTGTCGACGGTCATACTCTTATAGGTGCCCGCCTGAACCCCTGTTCTACCGGCGAGCATTTCAAAAACCAGCGCAGTAGCCCCCAGAGTTATTGGACCATTCGTGACCAAGTGCCAAAGCGAATCGCCGTTCGTGGCGCCCTCTTCGACCATCACCGTCAAACCCGCTGTAACCTTGGCACTGGCATCAGCATCAGCCGAGCGAGCCCATGCACCGTTAGCCGCGACATAAATGCCGTTATCCCTCGCCACCGTCTGAGCCGGCACCAATACCCGCTGGCCTGACACCACTGCGACACCGTCGATTTGCTGCGCACCGCTCAACACGATGTTTTCAGTGGCTGCCACACGAACCGACTGCTTGCCATCGAGCTTGGCCAACTCATCAGCGAGGTAGTCCAGCACCCAGGCGCGCGTTGCCTTAACGACGGTGTCGTCGATAAGCAGCGTCACGCTCGAGGCGTTGCTCGTCTCAAAAAAAGCACGAATATAGAACTCTTTCCCCGAGCCAGAGCTCGCGAGCACCGGCTTGAACGATTCCGGATATTTGACGATTGCGTACAGGATTCCGGTATCGGTCCAGAGCCCGGCCTCGCGCACGTACCAGCCACCATCCTCAGGCGGGATAGTCACCTCGGCCAGCAGCCAGCTCGGATTATTCGAGTCCTGAAAAAGCGCATTCAATGGGCCGCGCCATACTTCGCGCTTGAGCGTCGTAGCCGTAGCCGCAGGGTTATAAACCGTTCCGTTACCGTCACCAACCGACATTTGCGTCAGCTTGATCGGCACGCCGGCAGCCTTACAGGCGTTTTCGTATGCGATCCCCGCGTTTGTTAGCAGAGTGTAAAAGTCAGCCATTTAGGACTCCTGAGGATGAATTGTGGTCGTCTCAACGAGATAGAAGCCGGCGCCCCGGAAGGCATTGCCAGACGCCTCGACGCCGCTGATTACGATCGGATAAACCGTGGTCAGCTCGCCGCACACGGTTGCCGCGCCGATGACGTGACTGCCGAAAGCGCTCAAGCCGACCGAGACCGACAAGGTGTCGCGTTCGCTTTTAGCGTCGGCCAGGCGTCGATCGAGACGTGCATCGATTTCTTCGCTGTAGGGCTGCTCGGTGAACGCCCTGACGGAAAAACTGTAAGGCGCGCCTGCGGGTGTCTGCTCATACCAGGCCCGGACCTCAGGCATCAGGCGCAACCCCTTGGCCGCGTTTTCCAGTGCCTGACGAGTACCAGCCCCGCGTGCAGTGGGCCAGGCGAGTTCAACGGTCAAACGCTTTTCCGTTTCGGCCGCTTCGGAACTCCACTCCCTGACACCACGGTCCGCCGCGAGATAAGGCAGAAACGCCAAAGGCGTCGCAGCTGGATTCATCAATTCGGGAAACGGCGGCGCAATGCGGTCAAGCAAGGTGCCGAATCCGACATCGAGAGCTCTTTCCAGCGCGGAGCTGTTGGCGGGCAACAGACTCGGACGAGAGTTCTGATCACTCATAGCGTGAGCACCTCCACCTCGACATCGGTGCAGTAAGGCGCCTCGAACGCCGTCGCTACAATTGGCGCCAGAGGTTCGAGAATCTCCAGTTGAACCGCGCCAGCGCTGTGCAACGTGTAGTCGATCCAGCTCGGGTCGACCCGCCCTTCCAAGCGATGACAGCTATCGGCATAGTCTTGCAACTGCTGTTGTGCGGCGACCTTCGTCAATCCCGAATCCGGGCCGGCGTTGATCCTGGCGACAACCCGGATCTTGTAGGACTTGATGTGAGCACTCTGCACCGTGACCCGATCCGTTTCCGGTCGTACATCGGGTCGCTCGAAGTGTTGACGCACTCGGTCGAGCAACGCCCCGGAGGCTTCGCCATCACCCTCCCGCGACAGTACTGTGACCATCACTTCGCCAGGCGCCGTGCGCCGTCCGTTGCCATCCTTGACCTGTGCGGCATAGCCATCGGGATCGAAGGAATACGTGACCGTCACCTCGCCCGCCGCAGCGGATTCCACGTTCACTACCGGACGTTCGCCTAGAGTGAACACCTCGCGGCGATACTGCATGCGCGATCCGACAGCCGGAGCGTGGGGCGCCAGGTAGTAGCGCAATCGTGCGTCGTCGTCACTTTCGTAGACCGGCGCAACGGGCGGGAACGCCGCCGGATCGCCGGGATCGAGCAACTGTCGCTCCAGCCCCATGTCGGCCAAACGCGCGTCAAGATTGCTGCCGGTCGCCCACCACGCCAGCATCTGCTTGATGCGGGCGTTGTATTTGCGTTCGTGCAATTGCAGGCGCACACAAAAGGCTTCGAGGGCCAAGGTCAGCAGTTCACTTTCGTTTTCCAGGCTGACCTTGAGTTTTGCTGCGCTCTGCGGTGCACGGGCACCGACGTACTCGACGACAAAGGTTTTGAATTCGGCCAGCAGATCCTCGAATGCGTCGATCGTGACGATTGCCGGCTCGGCCAACTGATTCTGACCCGGGATCAACATGCTCATGTCACCACCTCGAACGTCTGATTACGGTTTTGCCAGGTGCCGGCGAAGCGCAGGAGCAATCCGGCGCCGTGTCGGCTGGCGACGATGACCTGCGGCAGAAAGTCGCCGATGCCGTTCTGGCTGTTGTAGAACGCCTGTGCGGCATGGCTCTGGGCCAGGATCAGCAAGTCGTCGCCAAGGTTCTGCCCCAACAGGTCCGGAATGGCAGAGCCATACAACGGACGCTTCTGACGGGTGCCCAAAGGTGTGGTTAGCGCCCGGGTCGCGCGCTGCACAAACTGCGGCCAGTCGTCGACCGTCGCGCCGGTGTTTCTATCGATTCCAATCATTGGAAATACTCTTAAGCGGTGCTGATCACGCGGCCTTGGTGATCCACCAGTGGGCCGCTCAGGTGCACACCGGATGCGTCGAGTCGCAAGCCGACCGCGCCCAGTTGCAGTTCAATACTTTCGGGATTCATTGCCAGTCGCGCCGGGCCGATGCTCAACTCAAGCGATTCGCGATTAACGTTGAAGGCCGCCGGCCCGTTGATCCAGTGCAGCGCATGACTGGCGTCGTCGTAGCCGCTTTCCGTTCCGTCCCCATAGAGGCGACGCGTCAGCGAAGCCTGGGTCGAGGCTGGGGGAAACTGATTGCCGTTAAGTCCGAACAACGCAACGGATTGAGCGCTGCTTTCCCCTGCGCCATGGTTCAACAACAAGCATTGCTCACCCACAGAGGGAATTCGTGACTCGCTTTGCGCCCCGGCGCTGGGGTTGAAAAAACGGATGGCCGGTGTCAGCAATTCACCGTGTCGGACACGGCAGGTGTTGCTGGCTGCATTGACCTCTTGGCAGACGCCAATGCGACAGACACTGTCAGTGCGTCGGTGCAGCTCTTCGAGCTCGGCATCCATCTCGGCCAGGCGCTCAATGATCGGACCAAGCTGCAGGCGTAAAAGCTCATCGAACATGGCTCAGCCCTCGAGTTCTGTGTATTGGTCCGGGTCGTCGATATTCGAGACTTCCCAAGTACGGGCGAATTTGGGGATACCCAGCGGGTCGTCCAGCAACGGTGTGCCGAAGTACAACGTCTGGGTGAAGGACAGGGTCCAGGCGGAGTACTCCTGTGTGCAGCTGATCAATACCGACGGGATGGCGTCCAGATCCGTCGGTAGATCACATTGCTCGCCCGACAGTCCCCATCGGTTATCCGTGGCCAGATACTTGAGCGCACTGGTCAGGTCGCAGGCAGCAAGCCTCGGGTTCCCGGATGCGGGAGGCATCACGGCTTGCAATGAAACCGTCAACACATGAGCGATACGCCCATCACTGGCACGGGAGTCTGCTGCATCACGTTCGATGGAAATCAACACCCAGGGCTGCTCGCCGACATCAGTGAAATCTTCACGACTGCCGACGTTGATACCGAGACCTGAGTTGCGTAGTGCTGTAACAATCGCGGCAAAAAGCTGCGAAGGTTTTTCGATGACTGAGGGCATAAAAACTTCCTGTTCATGCGTCGAAGGGTTCACGGTGGGTCGGAGCGAGAATCACGGGGCGGCACTTCACACACCCCGATCCGTTTGGCCGC
>RCUP01001175.1_pt1 | contig 16719 bp, 13 predicted proteins | sample 2166341 | NCBI WGS metagenome assembly RCUP01 (sample SAMN09932325, study PRJNA488358) | compost metagenome | isolation source: compost soil in succinonitrile-enriched | place: Germany: Experimental Botanical Garden | reverse complement strand
CATCACGTCGCTATCATGTTTGCCCTGACCAAGAGGGTCCTGCGTTGCCACGATTTGGATGTTTATGTCGGGGTTGAGCGCTCGAAAGCCATGCATGCGCGGGATGAGCCACAGGGACGAAAAGGCATAGTCCGTGTGCAGGCGGATAGTCTGCCGGTCCTCCGTCCGGCGAAGCTGCTGCGCGAGAAGATCGATGGCGTCGACATTACGCGAGACGATGTCGAACAGTTTTTGTCCTTCGGCCGTCAGTTCGATGCCGCGATGCTTGCGCCGGATAAGAGCCACGCCCAGCTCATCCTCCAGCTTCCGCATCTGATAGCTGACGGCAGGCTGGGTCAGTCGCAGCGATGCCGCCGCAGCCGTGAGGCTGCCGCGGCGGGCGACATCGGTGAAAATGCGCATCCATCCGAGGTCAAGCGGCCGGTCAGACATTAAATTTCCTTATATCAGTCATCGAAAAATACCTGCTTCACAGGCAAAAACAATGTGGTGTTCAATAAACTGGACTAATAAAAGGGGAGCCGCAATGAAAACCGTTTCTCATCTGCATCGCATCGCCGCCGGTCTCATTCTTTCCGTGGCGGCATTCTCCACCCCGCTACAGGCGGCCGATGACGCCGCCTGCAAGACCATTCGCCTCAGCGATCCCGGCTGGACCGACATTACCGCCACCAACGGCGTCGCTTCCGTCGTGCTCGATGCGCTGGGTTATGAAGCCGACGTCAAGACGCTGTCGGTGCCGATCGGTTATCAGGCCATGAAAAATGGCGAAATCGATGTCTTTCTTGGCAACTGGATGCCGGCCCAGAAGTCCTTCGTCGACGATCTGAACGCGGCGAAAGCGGCCGAGGTGATGACGAAGAACCTTGAGGGCGCCAAGTTCACGCTGGCGGTGCCTTCCTATATGGCGGAAAAGGGCGTGAAAGACTTTGCCGATCTCGCCAAACATGCCGATGAGTTCGAAAGCAAGATTTACGGCATCGAGCCGGGCGCGCCGGCCAACCAGAATATTCAGAAGATCATCGACGCCAATGATTTCGGCCTGAAAGGCTGGCAGCTCGTTGAATCCGGCGAACAGGCCATGCTGGCGCAGGTGGAACGGGCGGGCAGGGACAAGAAGGCGGTGGTCTTCCTCGCCTGGGCGCCGCATCCGATGAATGAGAAAATCGAGATCGCCTATCTCTCCGGCGGTGACGCCTATTTCGGTCCGAATTTCGGCGGCGCTGAAGTCTATACGCTGGCCCGCACCGGCTGGCCGCAGCAATGCCCGAATGCGGCGACGCTGTTCAAGAACCTGAAGTTCGATATCGGCATGGAAAACAGCCTGATGGGCTCCATTCTCGGTGGCGAGGATTCAAAGGCGGCGGCGACGGCCTGGCTGAAGGCCAATCCCAAAGCGCTGGATGGCTGGCTGCAGGGTGTCACTACGCTTGATGGCAAGCCGGGTGCGGACGCCGTCAAGGGCAAGCTTGGTCTCTAAGCCGGAAAGTCGAAATGCCGCGTCCCAATATCCTGATCCTGATGGCCGACCAGTTCAACGGGACGTTTTTTCCCGATGGTCCGGCCGATTTTCTGCACGCACCACATCTGAAAGCACTGGCGGAGCGGTCTGTCCGCTTCGCCAACACCTATACGGCAAGCCCGCTCTGCGCGCCGGCCCGCGCTTCTTTCATGTCCGGACAATTGCCAAGCCGCACGCGGGTGTACGACAACGCCGCCGAATTCGCCTCCGACATTCCGACCTATGCGCACCATCTGCGGGCGGCCGGTTATTACACCGGCCTTTCAGGCAAGATGCATTTCGTCGGGCCCGACCAGCTGCATGGCTTCGAAGAGCGTCTGACGACGGATATCTATCCGGCGGATTTCGGCTGGACGCCTGATTATACCAAGCCCGGCGAGCGCATCGACTGGTGGTATCACAATCTCGGCTCCGTCACCGGTGCGGGTGTCGCCGAAATCACCAACCAGATGGAATATGATGACGAGGTGGCCTATCACGCCACCCGCAAGCTCTACGATCTGTCGCGCCGGCTTGATGACCGCCCCTGGTGCCTGACCGTCAGCTTCACCCATCCGCACGACCCCTATGTGGCGCGGCGCAAATTCTGGGATCTCTACGAGGATTGCCCGGCGCTTGATCCGCAGACATCGGCGATTGCCTTCGAGGAGCAGGATCCGCACTCGAAACGGTTGCTGGAAGCCTGTGATCATGAGGCTTTCGATATTTCGCCGGAGCAGATACGCCGGGCACGGCGCGGTTATTTCGCCAATATCTCCTATATCGACGAGAAGGTCGGCGAGATTCTCGACGTCCTGAAAGCGACGCGGATGGAGGAGGACACGATCATTCTCTTCCTGTCCGACCATGGCGACATGCTGGGCGAGCGTGGACTGTGGTTCAAGATGTGTTTCTTTGAAGGCTCCGCCCGCGTGCCGTTGATGATCGCCGCACCCGGCTGGCAGCCGGCCCTGATCGACACGCCCGCCTCGACGCTTGATGTCACGCCGACGCTCTGCGGTCTGGCTGGCCTCGATATCACCTCGCTCAAACGCTGGACGGATGGCGAGGATCTGGCGGCATTGGCTCACGGCACCGGCGAGCGTGGCCCGGTGCCGATGGAATATGCCGCCGAAGGCTCGATCGCGCCGCTCGTCGCCATCCGTGACGGCCGCTACAAGCTGTCGGTCTGCGAGGCTGATCCGCCGCTCCTCTATGATATCGAGGCGGACCCTGAGGAGCGGACGAACCTCGCGGTCAATCCTGAGTTCTCCGACGTGCTTTCATCGCTTGCCAGCGAAATCGACCGGCGCTGGCGATTGCCTGTTTTCGATGCTGCCGTGCGGGAAAGTCAGGCGCGGCGCTGGGTGGTCTACAAGGCGTTGCGCAACGGCGCTTATTACCCGTGGGATTACCAGCCGCTGCAAAAGGCTTCGGAACGCTATATGCGCAACCACATGGACCTCAACGTGCTGGAGGAAAACCAGCGTTTTCCGCGCGGGGAGTGATGCGGGCAGGGCGTCTCACGCGGCGGCGGTCACCTTCGGTGCACCGCCTGCCGCCTGCACGGCAAGACTGCCCGCTGCGATGCCGGCTTCGAGGCATTGCTGTTCGTCCTGACCCTGAAGCCATGTATCAAGAAAGCCGGCATTAAAGGCATCGCCTGCGCCGGTCGTATCGACCACCGGAACCTTCTGGGCCCCCCTGTGGTAAATCCCGGCGGCAGAGGATACCCATGCACCTTCGGCGCCGCCTTTGAGGGCGACGATCGGGAAAGCCGCCGCCAATGCCCGGATGGCTGTTTCCGGTTCCGAATGGCCCGTGATCGCTTCGGCTTCCTCGAGATTGGGCAAAAACACGTCGACGCCGGCGCAGGCCTTGAGCAGACCCTTGTCGTAGATCAGCGAGGCATCCCAGCTCGGGTCGAGCGAGACGGACAATCCGCTTGCCTTGGCGCGCGCGACGAGATCGGGAATTTCGTGCAGAGTAGCGAATTCGGCGATGTGCAGATGCCGTGCTTTGTCCCACGCAAAGGCGGCATCCAGTGTCGAAGGCCGGGCGGCACCGGCGCGGCGCGTCAAAAATGCGCGGTCATGGCCAACCACCGTCGCAACCGTGACCTGCGGCCCCGCATCCGCTGAATGTTCCAGAAATTGCAGGTCCACACCGCTCTGCTGCATTTTCTCACCGATATCGCGCGAGAAGGTGTCGGTGCCGAGCCTTGCCAGCAGCGCAGCGGGACGGCCGATATGAGCGAAATGGGCTGCGGCAATGAAAGCCCCGCCGCCGGCGGCGATTTCCATGTCGCGGGCAAACAGTTCCCGGCCGAGCACCGGCAATTCGTCAAGCCCGGTGAAAATGAGGTCGCAATAGATGCGGCCAATGCTGATGACGGCTGATTTTTCTGTTGTCATCATGCGCGGCCCAGAAGCTTTTCCGTCTTCGCATCGAAAAGATAAAGCGCGCCTGTTTCCGCCCGGCATTGCAGCCGGCTGCCGACTGCCGGGATGGACTTGCCTCTCGCGGTTGCTATCACCGAGGTCGTGTCGGTATCCAGATGAACCAGTGTTTCCGGGCCAAGAGGCTCGACCGCGGTTACCGTTCCTTCAAGCTTGAACGTGCCCTGCGGCGCTTCGCTCTCGCCCACCAGCAGGTCGTGCGGCCGCACGCCGATCAAAAACTCGCCCGTGGCGGAGGGCGTAACGCTGTTGGTTGTTTTGGTCCCTCGCAGGAGGTTCATCGAGGGGCTGCCGATGAAGCGGGCGGTAAACACATCGACGGGTGTTTCGTAGAGTTCAGTCGGCGTGCCAACCTGCAGGATATGGCCGTCCTTCATGACGACGATCCGGTCCGCCATGGTCATGGCTTCCACCTGATCGTGGGTAACGTAGACGGTTGTCGTCTTAAGACGTTGATGCAAGCGCTTGATTTCAATGCGCATCTGCGATCTCAGCTGGGCGTCGAGATTGGAGAGCGGCTCGTCGAAAAGAAAGGCTGCGGGATCGCGCACCATGGCACGGCCGATGGCGACGCGCTGCCGCTGGCCGCCAGACAAAGCCGCTGGCCGACGGTCGAGCAACGCCTCAAGCCCCAGTACCCGGCCGGCCTCTTCGATGCGCCGGTTCTTTTCCGCCTTGTCGAGCTTTGCGGTATAAAGCCCGAAGCCGATATTCTGGCGAACCGTCATATGCGGGTAGATCGCATAGTTCTGGAAGACCATGGCGATGTTGCGCTGTTTCGGTTCCTTCTCGTTGACGACGTTTCCGCCGATCTTCAGCGTGCCATCGGAAATTTCTTCGAGCCCTGCGATCATGCGCAGTGTCGTCGATTTTCCGCAGCCGGACGGGCCGACAAAAACGACGAATTCGCCGTCTTCAATGGCAAGGTCGATACCTTTGACCGCCTCCACCTTGCCGTAGCGCTTCACGAGTTGATTGAGTTCGATTGTCGCCATTATCGCGCTCCCGTCAGGGCAGTAAATTTCTCTGCAAGCTCGGCGGCCTTCGCCGCTTCGTGATCGGCGGATCGTTGTGCTTCCGCCTCGAATGCACCAAGCTTGCCGCGATAGGCGGCAATCGCCTCCCGCATCGGTTCGGGGGCAGGGCCGCCGAAGCGGCTGCGCACCGCGACAAAGTGCTCCGGCGAGACGATCTGCCTGAACTTTTCTTCGCTGATGCCGGTTTTGCGCCCTGCCAGTTCCTCGAACGCGTTGAGGAACGGCTGGTAGCCGTCATTCGGCAGATCGCCCTTCAGCGCGACAACGCTTTTGGCGACGGTTGCGGCGATCTCGTGGGCCTGGCGGAATGACAGGTCCTCGATGCGGACAAGCGAATCCGCCAGTTCCGTGATGGTGATGCAGGAACGGCGAATATTCTGGTCGACCCTTTCCGGATCGATGCTGATCTGGCCGACAAGGCTGGCGAGGAGATCGAGAACCCGGCCGGCCGAGGCGAAGGCCTCGTAACCCATGCCCTGCGTTTCGCCTTCGCTGTCGTTCATATCGGTAAAGGGCGTATTGTGCATCACGTCGAGCATGGTCCGCGCCCGGCCGAATGTCTGGCTGGCGAGGTGGCGCAGATGTTCTATCGGCACCGGGTTGCGCTTCTGCGGCATGATCGAGGAAATCTGCACCAGCGAATTCGGTACATAGATTTGCCCGACTTCAAAACTCGTCCAGAACTGGAAGTCCTGAATGAGCCTGCCGAGATGCAGGAACATCAGTTCGATCGCGCCATAGGTCGCCGTCGTATAGTCGACGGCGGCGATGCAGGAATAGGAATTGCGCAGCGGCGCGGCAAAACCGAGAAGCTCGGCGACGCGGGCGCGATCAATGGGAAAGCCGGAGGTGGTGATGGCGGCGGCGCCCATCGGTGAGAGATCGACGATACGGCGAGCTTCTGCGAAGCGGTCAATATCCCGAATGAGCACTTCGATGGCGGCGGAGAGATAATGGCCGAAGGTGGTGGGCTGGGCCGGCTGCCCATGCGTATAGGCTACAATCAGGGTGGATTGATTGCGCTCGGCGGCATCGATCAGCGCTTTCAGCAGAACGTGCGCCTTGGCGGTGAGCGTGTCGATCTTTTCCTTGAGGCCGATCTTGAACAGCGTGTGATCGATGTCGTTGCGCGAGCGGGCCGTATGCAGGCGGCCGGCGACATCGACGCCGATACGGGCTTTCAGTTCCTTTTCGATCAGGAAGAAGAAATCCTCGACCTCGCCGGTATAGACAAGCTCCGATGGCTCGATGGTTCTGTCTATGTCTTCGAGCGCGCCGGCGATTTTCGCCGCCGTTTCGGCGTCGAGAATTCCGGTTTCGCGTAGCATGACGAGATGCGCACGGTCGATGCGGCGAAACCCGTCGACATGGTGGTTCTTGGCGCCATCAAACAGCGGGCGCAGCACTGTTTCCTTGTAGACCGGATCGGGAAACTTGCTGGTATCGGACAGGCGCGGGTTGATATCGGCCATGATATTATCCTTTCAGACCCGCCAGCATCACACCGCGAACGATGTAGCGTTGCAGGACGATGAAGACGATAAGGGTGGGGATGGTCGCAATGGCAGCGCCCGTCATGATCATTTCCCACTGGATCTGCTGTTCCACCGCAAAGCTCGAAAGCCCGACCGGCAGCGTATAGAGCTCCTTGCTTGTCGTGACGATCAGCGGCCAGAAAAAGGCTGTCCAGTTGCCGAGGAAGGTGAAGATTGCGAGAGCGGAGAGCGCCGGCGTGACGAGCGGCAGGGCGACTTTCCACCAGATCTGAAACTCGTTGAGCCCATCGACGCGTGCGGCCTCGATGAAGTCGTTCGGAACCGTCTCGAAGAACTGCTTCATCAGGAAGGTGCCGAAGGCCGTCATCATTCCCGGGAACATGATGCCCCAGTAGCTGTCGAGCCAGCCCAGCTGGCTGGACATCAGATACCATGGAATGACAAGCATTTCCGTCGGAATCATCAGCGTCGACAGGATGGCGAGGAAGATGAAATAACGGCCGCGGAACTCGAATTTCGCCAGCGTGTAGCCGACCAGACTGTCAAAAAAGCAGTTGGAAACGGTGACGATGACCGCGACCAGCATTGAGTTGAAGAACCATCGCAGGAAACGGCCGTCGGCCATCACGGTGATGTAGTTCGCGAGCGTCGGCGCGGCCGGGATGAGCCTGAGATCATAGACCTGATCCGCCGTCTTGAACGAGGTCGAGAACATGAAGAGCAGCGGTGAGACCATGATAAGGCCGCCGATGAACAGCAGCGTCCAGGTGACGATGCGGCCGGGGCGGATGCGGGCGTGGGAGAGTGGCGACGCTTCGCTCATTTCTTTTCCCTCAGGACCCAGAGCTGGACCAGCGATACGACAAGAAGAATGGTGAACAGGACGACCGTCTGTGCGGCGGCATAACCCATCGCATAGGAGTTGAACGCGGTCTGGTAGATCATCAGCACCAGCGGCTTGGTTGAGCCGAGCGGTCCGCCCGGATCATTGGTGGTCATGTTGTAGACCTGATCGAAAATGCGCAGGAAGCCGATCGAGGAAAAGACCACGAGGAAAACGGTGGTTGGTTTCAGAAGCGGCAGCGTGATCTTTCGAAGGATCGCCCACTCGCCAAGACCATCGATGCGTGCTGCCTCATAAAACGTCGTCGGGATGGCGCGCAGGCCCGCCATGAAGATGATGATCTGGAAACCGAGCCCCGCCCAGATGGCTGTCACCATGACCGAATAAAGCGCCTGATCGGTGGAGCGGATGAAGGGCTGCTGGGGAATGCCGATCATCCCGAACACGTCGTTGATGATGCCGATGGGCGGCGGCTGATAGAACCAGCGCCAGACCCAGGCCATCGCGGCCGCCGTCGTCAGATAGGGCAGGAAATAGAGCGCGCGGATGAACCCGTGCAGGATGCGGACCCGGTCGAGATAAAAGGCGATGACGAAAGCCAGCACGAGGCTGATGGGCGTCCCGATGATGAGATAGGTGAAGGTGTTCTTGAAGACCTTCCAGAATTGCGGGTCCTTGAACAGCTTGACGTAATTGGCGATGCCGATGAACTTTGCCGGCCGCAGAAGATCCCAGTTGGTGAAGGACAGATAGAAGGCCTGTAGCGTCGGGTAAAAACGGATGACGCTGTAGAAGAGGATCGGGATCGCCAGAAAGCTCCAGATCCACAAAAGCCGTTTCGTGCGCATGGAAAGGCGATCCCCGAAGGAGCCGCCGGGGCGGCCGGATGCCGCCCCCTGTTGATCTATCGCTGTCATGGTTGGACCTGCGGTTTTCAGGGTTTCGCCGCGTCGATGATTTCCTGCTCGGCCTCGGCGGCCTGCTTGATGGAATCCTCGACCGACTGGCCCTCGAGCAGGACGCGGTTGGTCATGTCGATGGCATTCTGCCGCTGGGCGGCCTCATCCATGAACAGCGTCGTGTGGGCGTATTCCAAGCCCTTCAGGAACGGCGCGTAGATCGGGTCCTTCAGGTTTTCTTCGGTCAGCGCCGCAGAGCGCCGCGCCGGGAGTTCACCCACCGTCTTCAGCCAGATCGCCATGGCTTCCGGCGAGGAGATATAGGCGAGGAACTTCTTGGAAGCCTCAAGCTCTTCACCCGTCGTCTTGGCGCTGATGCCATTGGCGAAGTAGCTGGCATAGTTGGAGCGGATATTCTTGTCATTGGTGGGAAGCTCGGTCACGCCCCACTCGAAATCCTTGATGGTGCGGAACGAGCCCAGCCGGAAGGTGCCGTCAATGGTCATGCCGGCCTTGCCGGCGCGGAAGGCCGCCTGGCCCTCATCCATGAAACCCACTTGGCCGATCTTCTTTTCAAGCTGCAGGCTGGTGTAGAATTTCAGGGCCTGAATGCCCGGCTCGCTGTTATAGGTGACCTTCCGGTCGTTGTCGGTATAGGGCTCACCGCCATATTGGCGAATGAGGACTTCACGCCACCACTGGTGGTCCTGGCCGCCCATGTCGAGTGTGGACCCGGCAACGGTGAGGTTTCCGGCGGCGTCGTGCTTGGCGATCTTTTCCGCGGCAGCGACGAATTCATCGAGCGTCTTCGGCGGATTGGCAGCGTCCAGACCCGCCTCGGTGAAGAGCTTCTTGTTGTAGAATAGGGCGAGCGAACGAACCGCCGTCGGCAGGCCATAATAGTCGTCGCCGCGCTTCATGGCGCTGATGATGGGGAAGAATTCGCTTTCGATCTTGTCATGCGGGAAAGCGTCTGCTGGCAGCGGCTGCAAGATGCCGCCGGCTGCGAACTTGTCCAGCCAGCCATAAAACAGCTGCATCACGTCAGGCCCCTTGCCGGACATGTTGGCGGCAATCACGCGGGTCTGGTAGTCGGCGTAAGGAAAGGTCACCTGCTTGACGGTGATATCAGGATTAGCCTTCTGAAACTCCGCGATCAGCTCGTCCATGGCTTTCACGCGTGTGTCGAAGACATATTGCCAATATTCGATTTCAACCGCCTGCGCGGCGTTGAATGCAAATGTGCTGAAACCGGCAACCAAGCCGGCGAACAGAGTTGCCCTGCGCATGTAAGCCTCCATTTCCTCCGTCCGGTCTTCCGGATGCAGAGTGATCGTTCCCTTTATCCGCGCTTTCGCGCGCGCTCATCGATTTGCCGGCAGCGGAGTTTCCTCTTCCGCCCCAAACAAGCCTGACCCCCGGTCGCCCTCTACGGTTCTCTGAAGGCGTGCGTTTGTCAATAAGATAATTTACTTGAATTATTATATTGCGCTTATCGTCAATTCGACGCTATGAATTTTCTAAGAGACGGGAAGTTGAAGAGATGACGGTGCACACGGTGGACGATTATCCCGTAGCAATCGGAAAAAATCCTGAGCGGAGCCGCGAACATAACCGGCGTGTCGTTCTAGACATTGTCCGGCGGCACGGATCCCTCGGTCGCGCCCAGATTGCCAAGATCACGCATCTGACACCGCAGGCAGTCGCCAATATCGTTGATGAACTGATGGGCGAGGAATTACTGAAGGAGCTCGGCCGTCGTCGCACGGGTCGGGGCCAGCCGCCGATCCAGTTCGCCGTCAACCCGGATGGTGGTGCGACGATCGGTGTGGAAATCGCCGCCGACCATATGGTCACCGTCGGCCTCGATCTTGCCGGCGTGTTGCGCACCCATCGTGTTACCCCTCTCAAGGACACGACACCGGACGCCATATTCAAGACCTTTGCCGCCGAGCATGCCGCTGTTGCGAATAATCTCGGCTGCAGGCTGCTTGGCACCGGGGTCGTCATGCCCGGTCCCTTCGAGATTGATGGCATGACTTCCGTGGGGCCGACGACGCTTTCCGGCTGGGGCGGCATCGATGCCCGGCAGATGCTGGGCGAAGCCTGCGGTCAGCCGGTCGTGGTCGAAAACGATGCGACTGCGGCAGCGGTCGGGGAACGCCTGTTCGGCGCGGGACTGGCTATCCCGAATTTCTGCATGATCTATTTCGGCGTCGGTATTGGCCTCGGCATCATTCAGGATGGCGCGCCCTATCGCGGTGCGTTCGGAAATGCCGGCGAAATCGGCCATGTGACCGTCGCGCCGAAGGGAAGGCCTTGCCCTTCCTGCGGGCAGAGAGGGTGCCTGGAAGCCTATGCCTCAGTCTATGTGCTGAAGGAAAAGCTTGTCTGCGCCGGTGTCGCGGATACGGAACTTGACGATCTGGAAGCCCTGTTCAGGGCGGGCAATCCGGTGGTGATGGAATGGATAGAGGAGGCCGCCGTCCATCTCGCGCCCATGGTTGCGATGCTCGAGAATATTCTTGATCCCCAGACGGTCATTCTCGGCGGCGCTCTGCCGGAAATCATCATCAGCGAGATCATTGCGCGGATGGGGCCTTTGCCGACCTCGGTCGCGAGCCGGCGGCAACGGGAGCTGCCACGGGTCATCCACGGCAAGTCCGGGCAATTGACTGCGGCGCTCGGGGCCGCCGCCTTGCCGCTGTTCGACATCGTCACGCCGAAACTCGAGACATCCCTGGGAGCCGCAGCGCAGGCACCCGGCTGAATATTGGAGGAGACCGCCCATGCTTAACCCCCGGGAGCGCATCGAACGGCAGATGGCCGATCCGTGGCTCATTCGCCTGCATCGCAAGCTGAGCGCACTGAAATCCACCGTGACCGTCATGCATACCGGCGCGCATCCGGATGACGAGCAGAACGGGTTGCTTGCCTATTTCCGCATGGAGCTGGGCATGCGGATCATCATCGCCTGCTCCACACGCGGTGAGGGCGGGCAGAATGCGCTGGGGCCGGAACGGCTGGGCGCGCTTGGCGTCATCCGGTCGCGGGAGCTGGAGGAGGCTGCGCGCGTCATCGATGCTGATATCAGCTGGCTCGGCCATGGCCCGGCGGATATTATTCACGACTTCGGTTTTTCCAAGGATGGCGACCAGACCTTTAACCGCTGGGGGCAGCAGCGCATTGTCGAGCGGCTGGTGCGGGCCTACCGCAAGGAGCGGCCCGATATAGTCATTCCGACATTTCTCGATGTGCCGGGACAGCACGGGCACCACCGCGCCATGACGCGGGCGGCGAAAAGCGCGATCACGCTGGCCGCCGACCCCGCCGCCTATCCCGAGCATTTCGCCGAGGGGCTGAAACCGTGGCAGGTGGCCAAATATTACCTTCCCGCATGGTCGGGCGGTGGCGACACCTATGATGACGAAGTGCCTCCGCCGGAAACGACGCTGATAGTCAATGCTCCGGGTACGGAGGAGGCCACAGGTGCGCAATATGACCGCATCGGCGAATGGTCACGTTATTATCACGCTTCGCAGGGAATGGGGCATTGGCCGAAGCGGGCGCAGGAGGTCTGGCCGCTGCATCTGGAACTCGCCAGTGAAGCGGCGGGCGAAGAGCACTCGATCCTCGACAGCCTGCCGTCTTCCCTGTCGGACCTTGCGGCTTTCCCCGGGCTGGATGCGGAATTGGCACAGGCGCTGGTCAAGGCGGAACAGGCGATAAGCGAAGCAATCTCGGCCTTTCCCGACAGGGAGCGGATCACGGCGTTGCTTCTTGCGGCGGCGGCGCTTTTGCAGAAGGTTGACGAGGCCGCAGCTCCGGTTTTCAAGGAACTGCACGGCCATCGGATCGGGCGCAAGCGGGCGCAGGTCGACGCCGCTATCCTGACGGCGCTCGATGTTTTCGAGCGGGCCTATGCCGAGCCGGCGGAGATCGTTCCGGGTGGAACATCGGTTCTTTCCGTGGAGCTTTCAGACAAGGCGGCTGAACTTGATGTCGAGGTCACGCCGGTCCTGCCATCAGGTGTGTCGTCATCCATTCAGTCGCGTGGCGAGACGCTGGTCTTTTCGCTTGCTGCCGATAAGGATTCTGCTGTTTCGGGACTTTATCAGCCCGAATGGAAAGCATTGGGCGGCAATGGCCATGCCTCTGTGCTACTTTCCGCAACGGTTGAAGGCAGAAAGGTTTCGGCCGCCTTCGATCTGGAGGAGCCGTTTTTCGTAACGCCCGCGCAGTCGCTGACGATCGCGCCTGATGCCCTTCTGGTTCCGTTTGGACAGGGGCAGGACACCCATGTCTTTCAGGCGCATATAAAGGGTGCCGATGCGCCGCTGTCGTTCAGGAATACGGGCGGCTGGGACCTGCGCAAGAGCGGTGGTGACTGGATTGCGGAACGCACTGGCGAGGCCAAGGCAGGCCTTGCCCAGATCGAAGCGCTTGTCGGTTCCCAACCCGCTTTCCAGATCACGCCCATCGCCTATCCGCATATCGGCAGGGCAAGGTTTCTGGCGCCGTCCGTTTTGAAAATCCTGTCGCTGGACCTCAAGCTGCCCGAGCGCGCTCGCGTCGGTTATGTCGGTGGCGGTGCCGACAGGGTGGGTCTTTGGCTGTCGCGCATGGGCCTCGATGTCAGCGAACTCGATGCCCAGGCGCTGGGCGGTGACCTGTCGTCCTTCACGACGATCGTTATCGGCATCTTTGCCTTCGGCATCCGCAAGGATCTGGCCGCCGCAACGGAAAGGCTTCACCGTTTCGTCGAGGATGGCGGCCATCTCGTTACGCTCTATCACCGGCCGACCGATGGATGGAACCCGGAGACGACGCCTGTGAGACGGCTCGAGATCGGCAAGCCTTCCTTGCGCTGGCGTGTAACCGATCCGCAGGCGGAGGTGACGGTGCTGGCACCCGAACATCCGCTGCTTGCCGGCCCCAACAGGATTGATGCCGCTGACTGGGCGGGCTGGGACAAGGAACGTGGGCTCTATTTCGCCGCGCGCTGGGATGATGTCTACGAGCCCTTGCTCGCTATGCACGATGTCGATGAGCAGCCGCTCAAGGGCGCGCTGGTTTCGGGTGTCATCGGCAAGGGCCGGCATACCCATACCAGCCTTGTGCTGCACCACCAGATGGACAAGCTTGTGCCCGGGGCCTTCCGCCTCATGGCCAATCTTGTGCAGCCGGCGTGAATGGCGATACCCAGAGCGAAGAACAGGAAAACCCGCGCGAAACGGATACGCGCGCGGGCATTGGCTGGTTGTTGCTGGACATGACCCTTGTCGCGGGCGGAATGACCGCGCTCGTCAAGGCGCAGGGCGTCACCTATCCCGCCTTCCAGCTGGTCTTTATCAGGGCGATGATCGGTTTGATGTTCATCCTGCCGCTCATCTGGCGGCACAGGGGAGAAATGCTGCGCGTCAAATATCCCTGGCGCAATATTTTCCGCATCTGCTGCAACGCCATCGCACTCACCAGCAATTTCATCGCCATCACCCTTTTGCCGCTTGCGACCGTCAATGCCGTCGGTTTCTCCCGGCCATTGGTAACGATGGCGATGGCAGTTGCCTTTCTTGGCGAAAGTGTGAGCCGTTTTCGCTGGGCTGGGGCCTGTCTTGCATTTGTCGGCGTTCTGGTTGTCATCGGGCCGGGCGGCACGGAGTTTGGCGCGGGCGTGATTGTTGTTCTGGTATCGGTGGTGTTCGGGGCGTTTGCGGTGATTCAGACCCGGGCGTTGCGGCAGGAGAACACCACAGTCATGATGGTGTTCTACACGGTGGGCCTCGCCGTCATCACCGCCGTTCCGGCAATCTGGACATGGAAGCCGGTTGCGTCATTTGACTGGGTTCCGCTGCTCGGCATCGGATTGCTGGCGCAGATGGGGCAATATTGCTTCCTGCGGGCCTATCGTGTCGCGGATGCCAGTGTCCTTGCGCCGGTCAGCTATCTGTCGATCCTGTTTGTGATCGCTGTCGGATATTTTCTGTTCGATGAAGTGCCTGAAACCCGCGTGGTGTTCGGCATCGTCATTATTCTTGTGTCGCTGCAATCGACTGCCCTTGCGGAATATCTGCTGAAAAGGCTGCGCCGCAAAGGCTGACGGTTGCGCTCTATCTCTATTGCGCAAGGACCCGGAGCCGGATCCAGTTCAGCGCCGCAAGTTTGAAGCGGTCGTAAAACGAACGTGCGAAACGCACATAGCGCATGATCCATGCGAGCCAGCCATAGGTGAGAAGCTTTTCCCGGCCCGCATGATAGATGCGCTCGACAATCAGGAAGGTGGAAAGGTGGGCAAGGATCGTCAGAACCAGCCCCGACTTGAAGGCGCCGTGGGCGATGAGGACGAGGCCGACGATCTTCATCGGTTCGGCAATCGCAAACGGAACGGCAAGACAGAGGAGAATGGCAAGACGCGGCAGTCGCTCGATCCGGTTCTCCAGCCGCTTTATAAATGTCAGGCCAGATATCGCTTTGATGACCGGCCGGTAGAGCGGGCGGAAAATGCCGTCGAGAACAAGGGCGAAAATTATGATTGCCCTGATCGGAAAGACGAGGATCGTCCGGATTTTGCTGTTCACCTCGATCAGTCTCCAAAAAGGGCATAACGCCTATCCTTAATCGCCTGAAACATGTCAAAACCAAGTCGCATTTTCTGTCAGTTCTGCCGAACGCTCGCATACATGCCGGTGGTGCGGAATTCGCTCGGGTTGGTGCCGTAGAGCCTGCGGAAGACCTTGGAAAAATAATTCGGATCCTCGAAGCCGCAAAGCACGGATACCTCCTTGATGGGAATGTTCGCAGCCGAAGTGAGAAGCTTGGCCGCCCGGCGCAGGCGTCGTTGCAGCACAAATTCCGCAGGCGGCATGCCCTCGCTTACCGTGAAGATGCGGGAGAAATGCGCGCGGCTCAAGCCCGCCACATCAGCAAGGTCGCTGACGGACAGCCGTTCGCCGAGGTGCCCGTCTATGTAGCTCAGCACCTGCTGCATCGTGCGATATTCGCCGCCGAAGGAAGGGTGCGAACCGAAGACATCATCATAAAGCGTCATCGCCGCCTCATAAGCGACGGCTGAGGCGGCACCTGGTGTTTCCGCGCCATTGACGAGACGTGAGCAGCATTCGGCGAGGTGATCCACCGTCTCGGGCTTGAGTTTGAAGATCGGCCCGGTGACGGAGAGGATATTGCGGTGAATGCGCAACGCTTCCTCGCCATTCATGGAAATCCAGAAGAATTCCCATTCCTTGCCCTCTTCCAGCCAGTAACGGTGATTGTGGGGAATGAGCAGCAGCAGGGTTTCGCCCGGCCTCACCACATAGTGGCGGTTTTCGTAACGGAGATTGCCCTGTCCGGCGATGCAATATTGCAGCACGGTGAAAGGCGTCTGGCCACGCTTGCGCCCGTCCCAGTCGTAATTGCCACTGCGGCGGATTTCATAACCGCTGCTGGTCGGCATGGTGTGCAGCGTCTGGCGGCCGCGCGGCAGCGAGACGGTTCGCATGCATGGCCCCTGATCGATCAAATCCTGCAGCACAAAATTACCCATGAAAGCATAATCCTTCTCTGGTTCTATCGAACTTTATACGCATAATCCCGATCCGAGGAGACAGCCAGCGGGATATTGTTGCTGAAAAATTTGGGAGGAAGGCCGGTTTTCCGGGATTCTCACGGGTATTTTCCTGCAGCGCCATTTCATGATCCTTCGGCCCGTTTCACCCGTTCGATTTGCAACAGAGGTGGCGTTATGAGTTTCAAAATCGCTATTATTGGCGCAGGCAGCGTCGGTTTCACGAAAAAACTGTTCACCGATCTCCTGTGCGTGCCGGAGTTTCGCGACATCGAAGTCGCGCTGACGGATATCAGCCAGCACAATCTGGATATGATCAGGGCGATCCTCGACAAGGTCGTGGAGGCCAACGGTTTTCCGGTGAAAGTGACGGCGCATACCGACCGCCGTCGCGCGCTTGAGGGTGCGAAATACATCATAAGCTGTGTGCGGGTCGGCGGTCTGGAAGCCTATGCGGACGACATCCGTATCCCGCTGAAATACGGGATCGACCAGTGCGTCGGTGACACCATCTGCGCCGGCGGCATTCTTTATGGCCAGCGCAACATTCCGGTCATTCTGGATTTCTGCAAGGATATTCGCGAAGTCGCGGCACCCGGCGCAAAATTCCTGAACTATGCCAACCCCATGGCCATGAATACCTGGGCGGCCATCGAATATGGCAAGGTGGATACGGTCGGCCTCTGCCATGGCGTGCAGCATGGCGCGGAACAGATCGCCGAAATCCTCGGCGCGAAATCCCCCTCCGAACTCGATTACATCTGCTCTGGTATCAACCACCAGACATGGTTCATCGACCTGAGGCTCAACGGCCGCAAGATCGGCAAGGATGAGCTGGTCGCGGCCTTCGAAGCGCATCCGGTCTTTTCGCAGCAGGAGAAGCTGCGCATCGACGTGCTGAAGCGTTTCGGCGTCTATT
>RCUP01001170.1_pt1 | contig 16741 bp, 11 predicted proteins | sample 2166341 | NCBI WGS metagenome assembly RCUP01 (sample SAMN09932325, study PRJNA488358) | compost metagenome | isolation source: compost soil in succinonitrile-enriched | place: Germany: Experimental Botanical Garden | reverse complement strand
AGCGAATGGAGAATGTCATCATCCATTTCAACCTTTACATAAGACGTTTTGTTTGCGGGAATCATTCCCGGAAAACGCACTTCAATAAACCCGGAGTAGGCTCCAATCCCCAGTAACAGACCAGAATTTGCCCGAATCTCAGCAAAAGAGTTCAGATTCTGGTCGACTGCAAGTGCGGGATTGTCCACTTCGAAATTAGATAATACAGAGTCTGCAAAAATGGTTGTTTGCGCATAAGAATCCGCTGGTAACATATGTCCCGCGAATATGACCCCGGTGTAAAACAGTAGTTTTGCCCAAGAGCTTTTCAGTGATAGTGTTTTTGCCTTCATAATGAGTAGTCATTATCAGATGAAGATTTGCTCTCCACCAGTAATACAAAGTATTTCAAATGTAATTGAGAGCACACAAGTATTCAAAGTTCAAAATGTTCAAGTTGTTCAAAGTTTTTTCAAATACGTAAAGTATTATGTGAACATAATGTTATTTTTATACTGACTTAAGACCATTATTTATGCATTTCATCAAGACCGACCTGGACTCTCTCCGGAAGGACGTCTCGCACGTTTTTGGCAAAGAGATTCGCTACACATCTGATACTGAAGAGTTATCCGAAGAGATCTACAAACTTACCTCCAGAAAAATTTCCACCACTACTATCAAACGATTTTGGGGATTGGCAAATTATGACGGTTCCTTTGGCACCTATACGCTGGATACGTTCAAACTGTACATTGAAAACAAACAGGACAATCACAAAAAACAAGATCTGATCAGTATTTTATCCTACGTCAGTGATTCTTGCGTTTCAGCAACCCTATCCGGTTTTCCTGCATCCGGCAAGCTTTTAAAAAGACCTTTCTTCGAAACCTACATGGAAGCTTTTTTTCAAAGTGAGCGGCCTTTGGGTGGTTTGATTGCTCCGGGAGGCTATGGCAAGTCTTGTGTTTTTGTGGATTATGTGACTTCACCGGTCGATAATGGCTGGGAAAATTACTACGTGACCGCCTTGATGGCAAAGGAGTTTGAATTACTCTCAGAGATTCATAATGCATTAGCCAGAGGCGAGCTTCAGAACAAACAAATTCTCTTGTTTATTGACGATCTTACCGGCGCTACTTTATCATCCGAAGATATCAATAGAATGGTTTATTTGCTGACTTCCCCGGTTATTCTTAATCCGAATCAAAACAATCTCCGGATTTTGTTCAGTACGCGGTCTGCAAACTGGAAGTTTCTACTGGCCCCGATGTTTACACCCGATGTTGTTGCTCATTCCGTATTCGGAATCGGTGAAAGTACCCTGATCGATAACTTTTCAAATGTTCCGTCGTTAAATCCGGATGAAATCAACCAATTCACCCATATCTTCTTCGAATCTCAAAATTCGAACCCCGATATAAAACGTGAAATCCTCAATCAGATTGAGCTTTCTGAAGACGGACTTACAGATGTTCTTGCTATTCCGCTTTATTTAAAACTGTTTTTAGCACAATCTTTAAACGGGCAAGTTCACGACGAATTTTCGTTGATTGTCGAATTTTTTAAGCTCAATGTTTTTGATTTGCCTGAAGCCGAATGGTACCAATTAATTCTGGACACTTTTTTACAACACTGCGATTTTGGAAAAGACGGGAGGAGAATCAGCAAAAATACCCTGATGCCTTTACTGAATCAAAACAAAGAAGCTTACCTGCATCTTTTGAGAAGCGGTATTCTGATCGAATCAACCGGAAAAACAAAGTATTCATTCAATCAGGTATTTGTTCAGTTCACTCATGGTAATTACCTGGAGGTTTATGTGCTCTTACATTACTTGTCCCGTCATGCGGATCCCGGAAAAGAACTGCTCGAAGAAATCATGCAGGACTTCAACGATTCGGGAATGAAACTGTATCTGATCAAGTGGTTACTTTATGTTTTGTTTGACCTGAAACAGGAAAAAGTCATCACTGAAATCTTTAACTACAAGCTCAACACTGAAAAAAATGACATTCTGGATCAGGGATTAATGGTATTCAACCACGTGATGAGCATGCAGATGCGCAAAAATCCGGAGTTTGCATATGTCTTACTCAAGGAAATGGCGAAAAACAAAAATTGTCATCTTTACTATTTCGAGAAATGTGTTGATCTAGACCACCTTACGAAATACTACAAAACCGGGCTCACTTATTACCTGAAAGAAGCGCGCGAACTCAAATCTCAGATCCGGGGAAATCACTTATTATTCCTGGAGGGCTTTCTGACAAAGAACTCCGATCAATGTAAAGAGACCGTTTCTTATATCCGAAGTCAAAAAGAACAGTGGAAGAAACTAACAAGCTCGCCCTACGCATGGGCTATCAAAAGTGATCTCTTGTATTCCACTTATTTCGAACAAGCGGAAAATTACCCCATTGCCGACCTGCTGACGATTTCCGCAAACATTCTCCAATCGAAAGAACCGATTATGAGTGACTTTCTTACTTTTCAATGGATGATTATGGAAGCGTTGATTTGGGTGAACAGAAATGAAGAAGTTTTATTACTTGCTGAATACACCGAACAGCATTACCGGGCGCTTCACAACTACAAGAATACAGACCCTTATTTCAATTTCATGCTATACAAAGCTTTTGCATTGCTTCGAACCGGAAAAGCCCGCGAGGCCAAAATGATCTTTCAGGGATTGGACCCTTCCATGACTTATATCGTCTATACGAATAAGAAACTCTACTCCTCACTTCAATATCAGCTGTTGAAACTCGAAATGATTAAACACGGTTCTGATGGAAATTTCGAAGATCAGAAAGCGGTATGCCTGAAAATTGCACATAATCTGGGGTATACGTTTTTCATTGACAGGATAAGGGATATGGAACAAACGGTTTCGTGATAAATCATCTGCTGCGAAAACTTGCTTTCGTTAAGATTTCTTAAACCCTACTACGAACAAAAATTAGTGGTATATTCGCTTAACAATTATAAACTTAAAAAAATGATCGCTGGACTTATTATTGCGGGTGTTGTATTGATTTTAATCCTTTGGTTAGTTTCTATCAATAACCGCCTTGTTTCACTGAAAAACAACCGCGAAAGCGCTTTTGCCGACATCGATGTGCAATTGAAACAACGTTATGATTTAATTCCTCAATTGCTTGGAGCAGTGAAAGGATATATGAATCACGAAAGTGAAGTATTGACCCGTGTAACTGAGGCGCGTTCCAGATGTTTGCAGGCCGGAACTATTTCTGAAAAAATTAACGCTGAAAACAATTTGGGTGCTGCTTTGAGCGGGTTGAACATTCAAATCGAGGCTTATCCTGATTTGAAAGCAAACACGAATTTCATGAATCTTCAAAATGAGATCAGTGATATTGAAAACAAACTGGCTGCGGTTCGCCGTTACTTCAACTCTTCTACAAAAGAGTACAACAACGGTATCGAGCAATTCCCAAGCAACATCATTGCAAACTTCAAGAAGTACAAAACAGAACCGATGTTTGATTTGGGAGTTGAACAACGCCAAACGCTTGACAAAGCACCGGAAGTTAAATTCTAATCGATTTTAATGGCAGCTTATATTGGTCTTCACGAACAAATTCGTAGCAATAATTTAAAATCATCCTTGATATTGGCTGGATTCCCGCTCTTGATTTTAGCGGGAGTCTACGCCTTTTTCTTTTTCATGATGGGTGGAAAAGAACACATTGATCAGGTCAACCAGCGTTTTATCACCACGATTCCCTTCGTAATCGGAGGAGTTATTATCTGGTTTCTGATCGCTTATTTCGCCAACTCATCGTTGATCCAAATGGCTTCCAATTCAAAGCCTTTGGAACGAAAAGAGAACATGCGTATTTACAACCTAACGGAGAATTTATGTATGTCCGTAGGAATGAAAATGCCGCAACTGTTCGTCATCGATTCTCCTGCATTGAATGCTTTTGCAAGCGGAATCAATGAAAAAAGTTATGCCGTAACTCTCACAACCGGAATCATTGAACATTTAAATGACGCTGAACTGGAAGGTGTTATTGCACATGAATTGACACACATTCGCAACAAAGACGTGCGTTTGTTGATCATTTCCATCATCTTCGTCGGAATTATCTCTTTTGTGGTCGAAATTCTATTTCGCAACTTAATCTGGGGGGGTGGCCGCAGAGACAAAGATGACAACAAATTGGTGATCGTTGCATTGATTATTTCTGCCGTAGCCTTATTATTATCTGTACTCTTCAAGTTCGCTTTATCCCGAAAAAGGGAATACCTGGCAGATGCGGGTGCGGTTCAATTGACTCGAAATTCCGGAGCCTTGGCTTCCGCACTTCGAAAAATCTCCGGTCACTCGGAAGTAGATTCCGTAAAAAGCGAAGACATGAAACAAATGTTTATCGAGCACAAAGCTTTGGACGGAGCAGGATTCGCAGGTTTGTTTGCTACGCATCCTCCTATTGAAAAACGCATTGCTGTTTTGGAGCAGATGTGATCATGAAATTACAAGGGAAAATTCTTACGCATTCATTTGCCATAATTGGTGGTTTGCTTCTATTGGGTTCTGCCTTTCTGCAGTTTGAATCTAAACAAGATTTTATTGGCAATTCGGAAGAAATTAAAACCACTTATACCTATGGATTAACAAATCCTCTCTGGTACCTGATATTGATATGTACTACCATTATCTTTTCAATAGGATACTTTACACAAGGACTCGCTTTCAGAATACTTGTTTATATATTCAGTTTTCTCTGTAGTATTTTCATTTATTTTGTCACCCTATTAACAGGAGTCGGCTGGGGGGCTACTCCATTTATACCCCAAAAAGAAATCGGCTTTGTTCTTTCTATTTTCGGTTACATCATCATTATTATCGCTACTATTATTTCTATGTATACGAAAAAGAAAAAATCTTCCGGTGATACGTCTGATTTGTTAGATGAAGTTTGATTTAACTTGAGTTTGGGTCTGATCACCGTTTATCATATGCGGTAGAAAAATGAATAGAAATAATGAATGCGTTGGAGGATATCATTCTGGAAAGGAGACATAAAAATCAGTCCAAACGTAGTTTTCAACGAAAAAGCGCATTGCTGTTTTGGAGCAGATGTGATTGATGTGATTCCGGCAATTCACTGCGTCTTTTTATAAGTCAAAGAATAGATAACTTCCTTGATTCCCACTGGGCAAATAGACACATGTCTATCCATATTTTTTTCAATTTTTTTCTTGTTTGAAAGGATCTTTTACACTAACTTAAATATGAAAGTATAAAAATCATCCAATCATGGGAGCAATTAAACTCGCTATTTATCCCCGGAAACAAATCCGGAAATCCGACCTTGCAAGGGCTGTATCTGTCCCTGCCAGAATCTCTATTTTAAAAACGATTATTACTGAAGGCAAAACCAATGGATTGTGTTTGGCGGAAGTATTAAGCCTGAGTCAACCTACAATCCATCATCATTTGATGGTACTTAAATCAAGCGGTTTGATAAAAGGCGATTACTTTGGCGAAGATTATTTTTGGTTTTTAAACTCTGAATGTGCAGATGAAGTAAGTGCTTTACAATGGTTTTTGGAAGACTGATTTCGATGGGCTCGAAACTTCGCAAATCCCTTGATACAACTGGGCAAATAGATACATGTCTATCCGTCTTTTCCAGCCAAACCAAGACGCTAAATCCTCACGATCAGCTTCACATTAAACCTCCGCTGAGTCAAGTAATTCGGAATCGAATAATACTTCCCGGAAACATCCTGAATCCATTGCTTTGAAAGCACATTATTCACTCCCAAAAGGTTGAACACTTCAAATGAAATAATCGCACTTTCCATTTTCTTTAGGAAGTTCCGTGTTTTTCCCGGTTTGCGGTACAAGATATCATAAGACATTCCCATATCTACCCGGAAATACGCTTTCATTGCCAATGTCTGTGCGGAGATCTGTATAATGAGTTACTCACCTTTATTCTACAGTACGTAAAAAGATTACGAAGCTGAAGGCTAATTTTGTGACACACAAAAAGAAATTGTTTTTCAATTTGCATTTTTGAGAAATAATACACATTTTTGTGCATACACAAGTTAATTCTTCCAAAATGAGACATCCTACTACAAAAACACGCTTCATTTAATAATGATTGAAGTACAAATACTTTTTAATGAAACTGTAACAAGAAAGCAAAGAAGCATTATACTTGTCGCACAATTAAGAAATCCACTAAGTGCCGATACTCTGAAACAGTAAGAGGCCTTCACTGAATGACATTCAGCGAAAACAACATTTAAAAATGAACAAACGGAATCCCTGTAAGGTTTTGTTTATCAGTATTCAGACGGATTACAGGCCGTTGAAATACACATTTCACAGGGGTTGTTACTGCCGAGAGACAGCCATGTAGAAAAATAAAAACTTACCATCGGCACTTTAAAAACAAATACACACTTTATGAAAAAGATCACTTATTTACTGCTATTATCCGCTTTATTTAGCGCAAATCAATCATTTGCACAAGAAAATGTCATTTCCGAAAATGGAAATGTAGGAATCGGGACAACGACACCGAATGCACGTTTACAAGTCGCAGGTTCGGCTCGTTTTGACTCAACGGTAGTTGCCAATGATTCCGTATCCATGACCAGAAATGTCAACATCGGCGGAGATTTAAAAGTAGGCGGAAATGTCTATTTTCCAAATATTCCGGCACTGAGCACAATCAACGGAGAATCAATCTTGTTTTCAAATGCGGAGGGCTTGACTACCAAATCAAGTATCGGACAATTCAAAAGTTTGTTGTACTCATTAAGCTGCGCAACAGAAGGTGGTGTTGTTCAAAGTCCCACATGGACGAATGCTCCGAATAGGTTGTTTGTAGGATGTCCGGAGGTTTTTGTAGGAATCGGAACCGCAACACCAGCTTACAATTTAGATGTGATTGGTAATACCAAAGCTACGGGTCATTCATGGGTTCAGACTTCTCTTTCCGTCGGGGCGGATGTCAATCCCTTCTCTAAATTCAATTTGGTGAATAGTAACCGGACTGCTGCCATTCAGGTAAGTACTGTTGGAAACACAAAACCCTATCAGCACTTGATGTTCTTCGAATACAATCATGCGGACACCAAAATTCTGGAAGTGATCAACACAGCGACCAACCGGATACCATTTTCGCTGAAAGCAGACGGAGCAATGGATATTGACAATGGTACGGGAAGAATTTTCCATTTGGGAACGGATGGAATGCTGGAGCTTACAAACGGAACTACTCAAACATTCAAAGTTGAAACCACAGGTTTGATCCGTGGAAGACGTATGAAACTGGATTTGAATACCTGGGCGGATTATGTGTTCGACGAGAACTACGAGTTGATGCCTTTAAGCGAAGTGGAAGCTTTTGTGAAAAAAGAAAAGCATTTGCCGAATGTGCCGTCTGAACAAGAGTTAAAAGCCGAAGGTGCTGACGTCATGGAACTCAACAAAATGTTGATGGAAAAGGTAGAAGAACTGACCTTGTATTTGATTCAGCAGAACAAAAGCACAGAGGAACTTAAAAAAGAATTGGAAGTCCTGAAAGAAAAGTTGACGGCATTGGAGAATCAACAGTAATCATTTCACCAATTGTAAAAAGAAAGTTATGAAAATTTCTTTATCAATATTATTCCTGTTGTTTTTGGCAAGTGCTAATACACAAGAAATGATTAATGGTGGATTTGAAACAGCTGTCAATTCTGTATCGCCTTATCCGGGTTACGATTATGCTGTTGAATATGCTCCGCCGTGGAAATCTATTTATGGGACTGCTGATGTATGTCATCCAAATGCACCTTCTAACATAGGTGGTTTCACATATCAAGGGCAAGGTATGGCGCGTTTAGGACATCTAAATGAATACATGCAAGGTAAGACATTAAATCTTGTTGCTGGAACTACCTATGAAATTTCCTTTTGGGCTCAAATCAGATTCCCATCACCCGTATATATTCGGAACTTAGGAATGATGATTGGGACAACAGACTTTAGTAGTGGTTTTGATTCTGTTACTGACTTTGATCCGCAGTTACTTGTTTCGGTGGGTACAAACTGGACTACCGGATCTTATTGTTTTACTGCTCAGACATCAGGAATTCATTATGTCGTAATAGGAGGAAAATGTGATCCGATTCCGGATGATGATGCAAACTATTTTCTATGGAACATAGATGATGTAAGTGTAACGGAAATATCAAATAATTCGGGTGTACCTGTTGCCGATATTACAACTACACAGACGCAATTTTGTATAGATAATATTGTCTTGGATGGAAGTACTTCTTCTAATGAAACAGGCTATCATTGGGTAATCGAACAAAAACTTCCGGACGGAAAGTACCTGTGTCTGTATAACCAAACTGATCAAAACGGACAGGCAGGAGTATTTAATGTAAACAATGCATTTGCCTCTATCGGACATACACCGGGTTACGGGGGTTGCTATCGAGCTTATTTATACACTAGCAATCAATGTGAGGTTCGTGATCGTTTGGATTTTTGTATTGTGAATCCGAATGTATTTTTCATCACGGACGGCAGTCCGGTTTGTGAAAACCTTCCGGTAGATTTACAGGTAACTGGTGATAATGGCTGGACATATACATGGAGCAATGCAAACGGGCAATTAGCATCAGGAACAGGATTAAAAAACCTGTCCGTAACGCCTACGATCGGCAATTCGACCTACACGGTAGTTGTAACAACCCCGCAAGGCTGTACCAGTACGGAAACCATTACCTTAACGGTCAATTCCCAAAACAATCTCGCACCGTGGATGGACGGAATCAACGGAACAGGAGAATATACCTACTATGTGAGCCAGGGCGATGCGGTGTTCTTTAATTCGGTTTTGTCAAATGATCATTTGAATGAGGTAATGAATATTGTACCACAAACAAATGTTCCATCTGGTTTTTCCGTGATTTTACCTACAATTTCGGGCAGTGTATTTTCCTTTAGTTGGGTGACTTCATCATTGATCCCAACAGGAGAATATTATTATACATTGACCGTTGATGATCAAAATGCTTGTGATCCTAAAACGAGTGTTTTCAAGTTCCGGATTATCGTAGTCTGCGACCAATGCCCGGTCTGTGTAAGCTATGAGGATAGAACTCCTTCAGGCACACCATTACCAGCAGAAACAAAAGCAGGTAAATGCATCGAAGCGGGATTGGCACAAACCGTTTCCACGGGAGATGCTGATGTGCTGTTCCAGGCAGGGGTTTACATCACCGAAGGGCCTTATTTTGACGCTGGTCCGGGGTATCAGGGTGTCATTGATCCGACAACCTGTGTGACCGATTGTGAAGATTGCTGTAATGATTGGACGGGATTCACGTACGACGAGATACCTAATCCTGTGTATATGAATTTCACAGACGGCAATCCTACCAATGATATTTTTCAGTTGACAGATATCTACCATCCTTTCTGCGCTTTTGGTGCAAAAGGCTTCCACTTCGAGATTCTTCGTACGAATGCAAGTAATAATCCGTTGAATTCAAATACGGATTATCAGTTTACGGTGTGTTGTCCCTTTGAATCACCTGCTTTGGAAAACCCCATCCCACATTCACCTATTTGGTGGGACGGTTACTATACCAATATGTGGGGAAATCAATCGCGTGCTGAAAATGGCACTTATATTTATCAGATTGAATTGTATGGTTGTAATGGTGAGGTAGAAATTATGCAGGGATATATTCATATACTTGGAGGTAATGGAATGATCCAAAATCCGAATGGGCAGGAAACAACTCAATCTCTCAACAATTCATTGACTTCCGAACAACAAGAGGAATTAAAAGCTTTTGAAGCAGAAAGTGAACGATTGGATAAAGTTTTGAGTTTGTTCCCGAACCCGACAACGGATATTGTACAAATTACAGGAGTTGACTCAGAAGATGTTTACTACCAGGTGTTCGATGATAAGGGTGTTTTGTTGTCCCGCAAGGAGAAAGTGGTAAATCAGAGCTTTTCGTTAACAAAATATTCCAAAGGAACATATTATATTCGTATCTACTCAGGAGCAACATACGTTGTTCGGAAAGTCATTAAAATGTAAGTGATGCTATTCATTAAAAGATACCAAATCCTTATCCCGACAGTAATTGTCGGGATGGGATTCCCATTTGCTTGTACTAAGGAAAAAGTTCCGTCAGTTCCCACTCCGCCGGAACCCACTAAATGGGAAAAGATTGCTGGGCATTATAAGGTATATGATACTACTGGGGTGTACTTGTATGAGATGGACTTGGTCCATAAAACGGGATTTAATCTCGCTGGTCATGAAGAAGATTCTTTGATTTTTGAAAATTTTGATGGAGAGTTCACATTTACTTCAATGCAATACACACCACCTCCAGCCAATTTACCTATGTGTATAAGAATAGGCGGGTATGATACTCTTTATGATTCGAATTCCAAAAGATGGAAGTTGAGCGCGGGGATATCTAATGAGTATAATAATTTTCGAAATGATACAATTCATCTGAATTTTCAGAAGACAAATATCAACTATTACATTGAAGATGTGACCCCATATTATGCTTGCAACTGTAAACAAATTGCGGTGAAACAGCACTGATTTCTCTTTTTAAAGATTTGCTTTTTCGCCAAATCAAAACTTAACATTATGAACTATGAAAGCACTCAGAATAATTCTGTTTCTGGTAATGGTATGTCTTTACCTTCCAGATGCATTAAGTCAGAACTTGGTCAACAATCCAAGTTTTGAAACGTATAATTATAACAGCAGTTGCGGAGACAATTATTTCATCTGTCAGGCAACAAACTGGAACATATTACTAAACACCCCTGATGTATTGAATCCAATTAATGCATCTGTTCCACCACTATCCTTATCACGCCAGCCAAAAACAGGAGACGCAAATGCACGTTTTGCAGCACCTCCCAATGGAATGAATGAATATTTTTATGGATCAACTCAAGCATTAACCGCAGGACAAACCTATGTAGTGTCATTTTGGGTTCGAAAAGACTATTCAACACCCGAAAATGGTTCTGTAGGATTGCATATCGGATCGTCTGTCCCAACTTCGCAAGTCAATGCAATCATTCCTCAAATCCTCGTGACTCCAACTTCAACGGAGTACGTGAGAGGCTATACTTGTTATACAGCCAGTACAAGTGGTGTACATTACCTGACTTTTGGCCCGTTTGGAGGTGGGAATGGTGTTTGGCTACTTGATGATGTGGGCGTTGAGGTATTGGATCAAACTTTGCCATTACCTGTCGCGGGTTTAAGTATTCCACAAACGACTTATTGTATAACTGACGATATTATTGCAAATGGGTCTGCATCTGCTAATGAAACAAGCTATCAATGGGATTTGTATGAAATCGTAAATGGAAATGAAGTATTGGAATACTCCAGTGGTGAAATGACCGGACAGGCGGGACAATTTAGTACAGCCAATTTAACCGCATTCTTTCCACATGATGGCGAATGCTTCCGTCTTTATCTAAGCACTTTTGGAGTGTGCAAAGACCGAACCTCGGTTGATTTTTGTTTCGTTTATCCAAGCATTGATTTCATTACAGACGGCAGTCCGGTTTGTGAAAACCTTCCTGTAAACTTGCAGGTAACGGGTGATAATGGCTGGACATATACCTGGAGTAATGCAAGCGGGCAGCTGGCTTCAGGAACAGGTTTAAAAACCCTGTCCGTAATGCCTACGATCGGGAATTCGACCTATACGGTGGTTGTAACAACCCCACAGGGCTGTACGAGTACTGAAACCGTTACCCTAACGGTAAATTCCCAAAACAACGTAGCCCCGTGGATGGACGGGATTAATGGAACCGGTGAATATACTTATTATGTGAGTCAGGGGGATGCGGTCTTCTTTAATTCGGTTTTGTCAAATGATCATTTGAATGAGGTAATGAATATTGTACCACAAACAAATGTTCCATCTGGTTTTTCCGTGATTTTACCTACAATTTCGGGCAGTGTATTTTCCTTTAGTTGGGTGACTTCATCATTGATCCCAACAGGAGAATATTATTATACATTGACCGTTGATGATCAAAATGCTTGTGATCCTAAAACGAGTGTTTTCAAGTTCCGGATTATCGTAGTCTGCGATCAATGTCCGGTTTGTGTCAGTTATGAAGACAGAACTCCAACAGGCACTCCATTACCGGCAGAAACCAAGGCAGGTAAATGCATTGAAGCGGGATTGACTCAAACCGTTTCTACCGGAGACGCCAATGTGCTGTTTCAGGCAGGAGTCTACATTACCGAAGGTCCTTATTTTGAGGCAGGTCCGGGATACGAAGGAGTGATTGATCCAACAACCTGTATCACGGATTGTGAAGACTGTTGTACTGATTGGGCAGGTTTCACCTATGATGAAATCCCCAATCCATTCATTATGATCTATGGGGATACTGATTCGACCAATGATTTCATTCAAATAACGGATACGTATCATCCTTTCTGTGCTTTCGGAGCAAAGGGGTTTAAATTTGAGATCGTAGACGGAAACCAAAAACTGTTGAATAATGTGTATCCAAGCATTTATAACTTCCCTCAATGCTGCCCTTTTGAATCGCCTGCTCCGGAAAATCCCATTCCACATTCAGCAATTTGGTGGGACGGTTATACTAAAGATGTTTTCGGTAATGTCTCCCGGCCTCATTCAGGGGTTTTTACCTATATATTAACTTTTTACGGATGCAATGGTGAGGAATTACTCTTGCATGGATATATTCAGTACTACAGACCTGGTGATGGAATGATCCAAAACCCGAACGGACAGGATTCAGCTCAATCAGCATTACTGAACAGTTCTTTGACGCCTGAACAACAACAGGAATTTGAAGCATTTGAAAAAGAGCGTGAACAATTAGACAAAACATTGAGTTTGTTTCCGAATCCGACAACGGATCTGGTACAGATTACCGGAGTTGAATCGGAAGACATTTATTATCAGGTGTTCGATGAAAAAGGCGTTTTGTTATCCCGCAAGGAGAAAGCGGTAAATCAAAGCTTTTCATTGGCTGATTATTCCAAAGGAACGTATTATGTTCGTATATACTCAGGAACAGCATACGTTGTTCGGAAAGTAATTAAAATGTAATGAAACTATTCACAAAATATCAAGTGCTTATCCCAACAATGATTGGGATAAGCCTCCTTTTTGCTTGTACGAAGCAAAAAACACCAACACCGGTTACTCCGGAACCGACCAAATGGGAAAAGATTGCAGGACATTACAAAGTGTACGATACAACAGGGATATATTTGTATGATATGGATCTGGTACATATCCACAATGATATAGGCAATGAGGATTCGATCCGATTTGAGAACTTTGATGGAGAGTTTACATTTACATCTTTACAAGTTTATTTTTCATCAATTCCTATGTATGTCCGAATTGGCGGTGGAGATACCTTGTATGATTCCAATAATAAGAGATGGAAATTAAGTGCAGGAACGTTTACTTACTATAATAATTGGAAAAATGATACTATTCCCCTGCGTTTCCAAAAGACAAATATCAACTATTACATTGAGGATGTGACCCCTTACTATGCTTGTAATTGCAAACAGATTGCCGTGAAACAGCATTGATTTCGTATCGATCAGTGGGATTTCAAACAAGGACGCTAAATCCTCACGATCAGCTTCACATTAAACCTCCGCTGAGTCAAGTAATTCGGAATCGAATAATACTTCCCGGAAACATCCTGAATCCATTGCTTTGAAAGCACATTATTCACTCCCAAAAGGTTGAACACTTCAAATGAAATAATCGCACTTTCCATTTTCTTTAGGAAGTTCCGTGTTTTTCCCGGTTTGCGGTACAAGATATCATAAGACATTCCCATATCTACCCGGAAATACGCTTTCATCGTCAAGGTGTCTTTGTAGCGTGAATGATCCGGCGGACCATAAGGCAATCTCGAACCATAGGTAATTCCAACCTGACAAGTCAACTGCTCTAAACCAGGCATGTGATCCTGAAACAAGACTCCAACCGTTACACGTTGGTCGGTCGGTCTGCGGATGTATCCCGGATTAACACGGGTTGAATCTGCAATTTTCTGATCTTCACTGATACCGAAAATGATTTTCTCTCCGGCTGCATTGTAGTAATCGTAGTAATAATCATCCTTGATATCTTCTTTTGTGGAGAGCAATCCCAATTTAAAGAAGGACATCAATCCCGGAACAAATTCTCCGTTCAGATTCAAATCAAGCCCCGTTGCATAACCAACAGCATTGTTTTCTGCAAAATAGCGGGTTCTCACGTTATCAACCTCGTAAGGATTTACGTCCCACAAATACTTGTAATAAGCTTCCGCTGAAAATTTGAAAGGAGATTCACGCTTCCACATGAAGAAACTGTAATCCATTCCTAAAACGAAATGAGCCGATTTCTGAGATTTCACGTTCTGATTGATCTGTCCGTCAAAAGTCCTGAATTCGCGATAAAAAGGCGGTTGATAATACAAACCTGTCGACAAACGATAACGAATTCCTCTTCTCACAAACTTCCCATCCTGATAAACATATTTAACCGGAAAGTAAGACAACGTCATTCGGGGAGTGATAAATCCTTCGGAATTAAAACTGGTGTACGTTCCTCTGATACCGTAATCCAATGTCAAGGAAGAACGCCCCACATCAATCGTATCGCGAACAATTCGCTGGCGCATAATTCCTGCTGTGTCCTTTTCCTCCCAACTTTTCGAAACCGGAATATTTTTGCGTTCTTTTCTCCATTCCCAATGATCCTGGAGATACACGCTGTATCGTTGATTATCGAGCTGCAATCTACTTTTAATTGTTTCATACAAATCAACTTCGCTCGTAGGATTGTCTACCTGAGAATAACCCGCAGAATCCACCATCTTCCATTCGCTCAATACATCTGTAAAATGATCGATCTGAAGTCCGGCACCCAGTTTCAGCTGATGTCTTGCATTTTTGTTTTTCGGAGTAAAATTGAACGTCCCATCGTGATAAACACTGATGATATCTGCTTTCAACTTGTTTCGGGCATGATTCAAAAATCCGCCGACACCCAACACCGCGATCGAATCTCCGAATTCTTCCTTCGAAGGATCGGTTTCCAGCTCATTGATGTAGTATTCTCCCAGAATATCGAAATTCTCACGCTCATCACTTCGGAAATACGTGAAAAACGTTCGTCCTTCATACTTTTTAGAAGCATAATTCAAAGAAGTTCCGACGGTTGAAGTCAAGAAACGGGTTCTCTCCTGTCCTTCGAAATAAATATTGAATGCATAAGCCTGGTTCGCCGTTCCGAAATCGGTTTTACTGGTTTGCGGCGCAAATTGATACGTATTCGATGAAACGTGTCCAAGCATGGTCCACGACCAATGTTCGTTGATGGCATAATTCGTCACTGCCTGCGCATCCCAAAATACCGGGTTGTAATTTCCTTTGGTCGGAAGTGAATTCAGCAAGTAACCATTTGCTCTGTAACGCGCTCCGAACAAGTACTGAAAACGCTTGTGTTTTCCAATCCGGTCTTCAACATGTGCTTCCACTCCCAATAAAGAAGCCATTGCAGAAATGCGCAAAGAATCCGGTTTTTTGTAGCGGATATCGAGTACCGAGCTCAATTTATCTCCGTACATGGATTGAAAACCACCCGAAGAAAAGTAAATATCCTGAACCAGTGCCGAATTGATAAAACTCAATCCTTCCTGCTGACCGGAACGTGTTAAAAAGGGACGATTAATCAAGAAACCATCAACGTAAACGAGGTTTTCATCGTAATTTCCACCACGAACGTTGTAATTAGAAGTCAATTCATTATTGGAGTTCACTCCGGCTTGTGTAAGTACCAGAATTCCCTCTACTCCTCTTGTGGATGGCAGTTTTTGTAAATCGACTCTGGGAACCAATCTCAATCCGTTCAAATCATCTTTGGTTGTTTTAACCACAACCCCATCAATAAATTCCAGATCAAAAACAATTGGTTCTATTGTAAATGAAGGAGCATCCGGAATCTGGATATTTTTTCGGAATTCATTATCCGCATCAAACTGAGCAATTACACCGTACTTTTGCGGACTCAATTCGATCGAAAACTGTCCTTTTTTGTCTGTTTCGGCAACCAGCGTATCGTTTTCCAACAAGAAGAAAACTTTGATATTTTCCAGCCCTGTTTTACGTTTATCAACCACACTTCCTTTTACCTGAACTTGTGACCAAAGAGCGGTCAAAGGCACAAAAAGAAGAAAAAGACATACAAGAATTTGGTTTCGCATCTTCGCTTAAACGTTGAGTTCCCGAAATTAGTATAAACTTTTTACTTCCCTGCTTCGGAATGAAGTTTTATGGTTTCGCAATGCCAATAAAAAAAGCAGGTGTGTAAGAAAAACACAAATGATCATTTGGGAATTATATACTTAAGTCAGGTAACATCAAAAAAGAACTTAACGTAGGATTATTTGACACGCAGATTTCGCAGACTCCGATCCCGTACGTACGGGAGAGCGCAGATTTTAATTGTTATACATCTGCGTAAATCCGCGACATCCGCGTGCTTTTTTTTAAAACATTCAGCTTCTTGGCAGCCCCTTTTTAATACTATTTGAAAAGTTGTATCAAAACAAGAAATCCTTTTTACCTGTGGTAAGTACATAATTCCCCCATACAAGCAACTCATTTATGACCTTTTAGGGAAATATCCTATTTCGTCAAATCAATCACCA
>RCUP01001168.1_pt1 | contig 16745 bp, 22 predicted proteins | sample 2166341 | NCBI WGS metagenome assembly RCUP01 (sample SAMN09932325, study PRJNA488358) | compost metagenome | isolation source: compost soil in succinonitrile-enriched | place: Germany: Experimental Botanical Garden | reverse complement strand
CGTAATCCCTGCTGCCGAAGAGTTTCAACTTGCTGCTGCAGGGCGTTGGTGTACGTGCTGACCGCCAGAGTCTGCTTGCGCAGCCGACCCTCTTCGTTCGTTGCAATGACCGAAAGTTCGCTATCGCTGTCCTGCTGTGCCTTGACCATGGCAGTGCGGGCGTCGGCGATCTTCTGATCAATCTGGATGATCTGAGTGCCAGTGGTGCCCTTCTTCGCCTTGGCAGCTTCGAGCGCATCGATCTCCGCCTGGTAGCCCTGGGCAACTTCATCGGCCTGCTGCTTCAACAGGCTGATCCGCTGCTCGGTGTAACTAGCTTGGCTGATCACGCCGGCGCGCTGCGACGCTTCCAACTCCTTGTCGGCGTTTTTGTAGTAGGCGAGCGTTTCGGCTAGAGCGTTCTTCGCGTTGTTGAAACCGGTGGTATCGACACTGCCGGCCGGAGCCTTGGGGTCCTTGAACTGGTCGTTGATGTTCGCAATGTTCTTATCGATCGCCGCCTGGTTCAGCCGGGGATCCGTCGGAGCGACCTTACGAATGTCGTCGAGCTGATTTTTGTATTCCTTAAGTGCCTCCGCGCGCTTTTGCTCATTGCTGTATGCGGATTTGGTCAGCGCATCCACTTTGCCCATGGCAACAACTGCATGACCCTGGGCCTTTGCCTGCTCGCCTTCCCATTTTGCGATGTCAGCAGCTGCAGCCTTCTGATCCTCCAGCATGTTGAGCTGGTTGCTATAAAGCTCGACCATTTCTTTCTGGTTTTGAAACGCCCCGATATCTCCGGCCTGAGCTGAAGCCAGATTGCGCCGAGCTTGGTCGATATCAGCATCGATATCGGGCCGTCCGATGTTCTTCAGATTGTCCGCTGCCCGGACGACAGCGTTGTAGCCTTTCTCCCAAAAGCTCAGGTTTTCGAGGATTCTTGGCGTACGTTCGTTGATGGCGTCGGCGTATTGCTCGGTTGCCAGCTTGACCGCACCAGCATGGTCACCCTGCTTCTCCAGCGCGGCTATCTGCGAATAGACCGACGCCGTGAGGTAGTGGTATTGCTCATTGAGCGCAGCGGATGCTTTGACCGGGTCATCTGCCAGCTTCGAGAATTCGGCGACCGTTTCGCTCACAGCTTTGCCGGTCGCTTCTTGCATGGATACCGCGGCTAGGGCGATACCTACGAAACTGTCGCCTGCGATCTTTCCGTTGCCTGCCAGCAGCGCCAGAACTTCAGCGGCCTGGCCGGTCGTACCCACGGTAGCGCTGACCTGGCGGGCCATTTCGCTAAGTTGCCCGGCGCTGACACCAGCCGAGTTGCCGGTAATAATCAGCCCTTTGCTGTAGGCATCCTGCTCTTCGCTGCCTTTATAGTAGGAATAGGCGAGCGCGCCCACTGCGGCAGTGACCAGCGCGATAGGCGCCAGAATGGCAAGCAAGCCGGCAGCCGATGCTCCAGCGCCCGCCCCTAATTGAGCCACCGCACGCACGCCGCTCCCCCAGTCGCCGGAGGACAGCGCATTTCCCAACTGAACGACGTTTTCCTGAGCCTGGCGGGTACCCAGCTTCAGCTTATCGAAGCCGGTCGCCGTTTTTTCGAGCTTCGCGTAGTCCTTGTCGATCTTGCCCAGTGCCGAGTTGTACTGGTCTTGGCTGATACGCCCAGCATCGAGGTGCTTGCCCAGGTCCTCGACCTGCTTGTCGAGTTTGGCCATAGCTGCCCGGGCTGGATCGATTGCCCCCAACAGACTGTTCAGGGCCTTCTGTTCATCCAGCGTCGACTTTGCTAGTGCCACCTGCTGCTTATCCAGCTGCGCGGTGATCTTGGTGAACTCGGCTTCGCCATAAGCACCGGTCTTGGTGAGTTTCGCCAGGCTCTCGCGCTGCTTGGACAGCTCCTGCGTGGTGGTCGCGCCTTTCGACAACGACTTTTCCAGCGCCTCCATCTCTTTCATCAGGCTGACGGCGGACTGCTCAGCGCGATCACCAGCCTTGGTCAGCTTGTCGAGATCGGTCGCAGCGTTGGCGGCATCAGCCGAATCGACCTTGATGCCGAGTTCTGCAATGTTCATCGACTCACCTTGAATAAGTGCCCGTGATTACGGGCTGTTGTCGCGCGTTTCTGCCATGACCGCGATAGCTTCCGACTCCATGACGCGAATGTCATGGAACACAACAGACCGATGCTTCGCCGGGATGCCGACGAGCTTCATTACATTGGGCAGAACGCCGTAATCGAGGCCGGTCGCGCCGCATGCGCCTGTGCGCCACTGAGTCCCCATCGATTCCATGACTAGGAACGACGGCCAGTTGTCCGGCCAGACTTCGACGGTTTCGGCATAGTCTTCTGGCGAGAAGCCGAACATAGCCATCTGCTCGGCAGATCCTTCGGACTCATATAGCGCACGGGCAACGGCGATCAGTTTCCCAGGCGAGCCTTGCCGAAGGCTTCGCTGTAGGCCTTAACAACAGCATCCGATACACCGATACAGCTCTTCACCAGTGCAGTGATCGACTCATCATTGAGCTTGTCGTTGAAGCCCCAGGACACCACGAGGTCTTTGATCTGGTCGACGCCCTGCTCGACCTCGGCGGCAGTGACTTCTGATAGGGACGGCTCCGTTCCTTTGAAGCGATCCCCAAGGGCCTCTGCTTTTTCCTTCCAGAAATCGAACAGCTCGGCCAACTCGGTGCGGTCGCGGTACTTGAATGTGAACGGCACCATGGCTGGCTTGCCGCCCACTTGAGGGATGGCCACGTCGACGGTGAACGTCGGCTTTGGCGCTATGGAAAACTTTGCCATGGGATCCCCTTAGGCGTTGTAGCGGGTTGGACGGGAGGCGAACGACAGCGTGATGGTCCGCGTCATGATGTTGTTACGGCTCAGCGTCGGAGTCGCAGTGATAGACACGTACGCGAAGTAGTAAATTGTCGCGCCACCCGGGAGGTTCGCACGGATCAGGCGCGGCTCTTTGTCTTCGTCCGCAGCTTCAACCAGAGCGACATATGCTTTAGCCGGATCATCCGCGACTGGCAGCGTCAGGCTGCTGGGCGATTTGTTGGTGGGCAGTTGACGGTCATCGTCGTCTTCGAGGAAGCCGTAGGTGAGGAACTGTTGCTCGCCACCGTTCGCAGTTGGCTCAGTGATTTGCGAGATCTGCGTCCAGCCGGAAGCCTCACGGACAGTGCCAGCGCCAGAGCCTGCCGGGTAGTTCTTCACGCTGGTGGTATCGATGCCTTCCGCAGCGAAATCTCCAGTATCCGAATCAATAACGCGAGCCGGCCGGCCGTTCAGCTTCGCCCAGGCGGAATCGATAACTATCACGTCGCCATCAACCAGTCCGTGGGCTGCAGCGGTGAGCACTGCGGGGCTGGCATTGCTGATCGCGGTAAACGCTTTCGGAGCGCTCAGGGTGGCTGCAATCTCGAAGGTGGTGCCGTTGGGAATCTTGACGCTCATGGGTTTTCCTCTTTGCAGAAATGACAAAACCCGCTCAATGACGGGTTCTGGGTTTGCCCAACGGGCTAATTCAGTTGGTGTCGGCTCGGTACAAGAACGAAACCGGCACCGTGTAGGTGGTGTCGTCGGGAATGCCGGGGCCTGGGTCTACCGGACTCATGGTCACCACGGTAAGAGTGCCTTTCGTGATTCGCTCGTACAGAGGGAACAGCGCTGCAATCTGGTCGGCTATCGCACCGCCCGCGCCGCGGTACTTGCCAGACGGGGTCACGATGCTGACCTGAAACACTCCGGTGTACAGCTTGTGGTCACCGGCGAGCGTGTTGCTCACGGTGTCGGCTGGCAACGTGTAGGCCTTCAGGTAGGTCTCCCCGTCCTTCGGTGCGTAGGCCTCGTTTTCGACCACCACTTTCAGCGGAACCGGCAAGGCTTTCGCCCAGGCGATCAGCCTGGCCTCGTAGATCGAAGCGATGATGTTGTGGCTCATACCTGGTTGTTCCTGATGGCCTCCTGCACGATCTGCTGGAAGCGAGCCACTGTGATACGCACCATGCCGCCGGGCGCTTGGGTCGAATGCCCGAACTCGAGCGGAATCGCATACGGCAGGTTGTTGATGAGGTACGCGGTCTGCCCGGCGGTGAAGTCGCTCACGGCTGAAACCAGCGCGGCAATCGTCTCTTGGCCACTGGGGTCAACCTCGTCGAAAGTGACGTTCTCTACGACATCAATCGAAAGGTGCCAGTTGGCCCGGAACCGCCCACCGACATAGCCTTCTGGTGCAATGATATCCATGCCGTCGTTCAGCTTTCGGCCAGGCTTGAGTCGGCCCGCCTTGGTCAGGTTCGCGGGATCGCTGCGCAGTTCGCTGTTGTGATCGTCGACCGCTTTGTTGTACTGGTGGGCCACGGTGTTCTGCGCCCATATCTCCGGGTTACCCACCGGCGACATGCGGATAACACTACTTCCGACTTCGATGATGATCTCGCGCAGGCTCGCGTCGATGGCTTCCGTTGCCTGGGCTGCGAACTCGGCAAGGCTCAGCGCGAAACTGCCGGACTGGCCGGAGCCGGCGCGACTCATGATCGCACCTGCAATTCGTACAGAATCGGCGTGCCGGCTGGACTGACCTCTTTCAGCGGTGGAACGATTGACCAGGTGCGCCCTTGGATAATGACCTTGTTCAGCAGGTCAGGCACCCACTCAAGCCCCTGTGCGGCGATCTTGAGTTTTTTGTCGCCCTGCTTGATGAGGCTGTTGTTCTGAAATTCTTGGCCAGTGAAGTCGAGCAGAATGCTTTGGGCAGTCTGCTCTTTGGTGCTGTCGGGCGGTGCGCTACCGGCGTTAGGGTCGTACTCGCCGACGGTGATTGCCCGGATAGTCACAGGCTGGCCGAACTCTGTGATCATATCCAGAGCCATCACGGCCATCTCGTCATAGAAGGCCATGGTGGCTCCAAATATTTAAAAATCAAATTAAGGTGATTTAGGCGGTAAAACTAAAAATGTTGTCGCTCTCGCAGTCCCCGACTTATCTTCACCACCGATTACAACATCAGCTTCGCGACTCGCTAGGTCAACCCAAGGGATAATACATTTTTTTGCATCTCCGATCACGCCACCAGTTTTTGACGTTCGAGGACAAAAACCTTTGCAAACGCACGTATTTATAAAGAAATCCTCTCCATCTTTAGAAGACACAAATCGTGCCACTTGAACATCCTTTAATTCTGCACCACTTAGGGTGTACCAGTTAGCCTCCAACTGATCAAACTCACCAACTGGTACTCTGAACAAGCGATTCTGCGTAGCCTTTTCACCCACCCCAAAGCGCCAGCCAGCGAACTCGCTACCCGCATAAATCATCTGTGTTTTTTCAGTTCGTCCTCTGTACCTTGAGCTTGAGCCTCTACTATCGTTCACGCTCACCTGAACGCTTTCAACGTCAAATGCTATCGGCTTTGAACTAATCTTGTCTGCATACACAATTATGCTTGAAGCAGCGACAGACAAGTTTTGACCGCTTTTGTTCTCAACGTCCAAATCCAACCGAAGTACGTAATACTCGACACCATCAACATCTTTTTCTCTGCCTGCAATTTCAATTCTCAACTGTGGATTCAAGAATGTAATTGGCTGCTTGGGCTTTATCACCTCCGAATAATAAAAAGCCCAGCCAAACCAGAGACCCGCAGCAACGGCAGCAATAGCCTGAATTACTGCTGCCGCGGCGATAACTTCTTGATGCCTATCTTTGAGAATCTCTGCGAGCTTATTCAAAGCGCACCTCACTCGAAGGAACATCAAGTCGTTAAACATAGAAAACTTAGGTGCGAGTGCGGAAAACACCGCAATGCAAACTCTTTACGAAAGCGTAGCTTGTTTTCCAATCAGCCGATTAGGGCAATCCTTAACTGCGTGATGCGAACAACATCCACTTCAAGCCCGAACGGCAAACAACCCACGCCGCTGCAAGTAGTCAGCAAACTGCGTTGCGCTCGGCCTATCCGGTGCCGCCGGCAGCAGTCGACCACTGGTGTTGGGGATCGTCGCGTACTCGCGAGTGACCGCTCCTTCGACACGCTCCAGCGTCACAGCGCCTTTGCGCTTCTCGATCGGGTCGACGTCGTCGGTATGGATCTCGGCAGCCAATGCCATCTGGCCGTACTGGATTCGCGCCGGCAGATAGTTGTCGGGCTTGATCTCGTAATCCAGTTCAACACCGCGGCGAGGCCAGGACAGTGCCTGCTCGCTGTTGGTCTTGCGCCCTTTCCATGTCTTGCCATCCATCACCAAGGCGGCCCGCCGCAGCAGAGCTTCTTGCGCTGGCTCGTCCGCGGGGATGGTCACGCCGAACTTGCCGGCGTAGATCACCAGATCCGCGGCGCTCGCGTAGCTTTCCGCGTCTGGCTTGCCGGTGCCGTCCTCGATGATGAGTGTCATGGATCAACTCGCTGGATTAAGTTTTGAATGATTGGCCGCCGAGTTACCGACAGCCAGCAGTATTACGCCTTGGGCAGATCGGCGACGAGCTTTTCCAAGGATTCTTTCGAGGCATTGGCGCGATACGGCACGCCAGCGGCATCGAGCGCAGCTTTTAGGGTTTCTGCTTCCTGCCCCTCGCCCGCCTTCAGTTCAGCGAGTTCGTTGCGCAGCTTCTCGTTTTCCGTTGCGAGATCATCACGCGCACCGACCAGATCAACCATTTGCAGGCGAATCCCATCGAGCGCATCAAATAGGCGAATCGCAAGCTCACCGGCTTCCGGCTTTTCAATCTCGCCGGCGTCGAGCCCGTCAATCACAGCGCGGACTGTATCGCTTTCGATGCGAAGCTTACCGATCAGCTCTTCCAGTTCAACTTGGCTGCTGCCTGCACCGGCAACCAGCACCAGGTGCTGCTCGACTTCCTTCAGCGTGACCTTAGGTGTGTCGTCAGCTTCGTCTTCGCGACCTTCGGTCACATTCGCGTCGATGATGCGCAGGCCGGCCTTCTTGGCCAGCGCCTTCACGTCTTCTTGGTACTGGTGGAATGGCCCCGGGAGATACCAGATGTTCTTGTTGCTCATGATCATGTCCTCGCTGAGCCGGACGCAAGCCCGGCTCAGCCATCAGGGGTTACTTGGAAGCGTCACCGATCAGAGCCACACCAGCGGTGTGCTTGATGCTGGCAGCGGTTTTGTCCCAGTTGGTACCGGTCGCCAACTCAGCATCGGTCGGCGAAGCGCCGCCAGCAGTGGTGTCCCAGGTGTAACCCTTCATGCCCAGGCCGAAGGTGTAGTCGGTCTGAATGGTGGTTTCAATGCGACCCTTGCCGTTGGTGGTCTCTACGTTCGAGATGATGTCTCGGTTGTCGTGGACCAACGCAGCGCCAGACACCAGGGACAAGATGATTTCCTTGTTTGGAGTGCCTGCCTGCATCAGCGCAGGGGCATCGGTCACGATGGAAATCTTGCCCAGGATGTCGACAACGCGAACGTTGCCAGCGAGGAAGAGATTCGCCGAGTTGACCAAGCCTTGGCCTACCAACTTGTGCCAGGTCGAACCCTGCATAACTTGGGTTACCAGGTTCTGACTGGAGTCGCCGAACTTTGCGTGCGAGTTGTTCAGTGCAGACTGGGTGATGCCTAGGGTGGCCGACACGTCGTTGGTCGCAGCCGCCTGAGCGGTGATCGCAGCCACCAGCGCTGCAATGGCAGTGTTCAACTGGTCCTTCAGCAGGACCTCAGCGAAGGCACGGCTGGCGACTTCGATGCCTTGCGCGGTTGGGCGCTGCAACCAGGTCATCTGAGCTGGCTCATAGCGCAGCGGGCCAAAGCCGCCGGCAATTTTCACCGAGGTATTTTTCAATTCGGTGAGGTCGGTTGCGCTGACAGTGGAGTTGGCAGCGTAACGATCAACACGACGCTGAGCGGCGGCCAGGTTCTGGAAAAACGACTCCTGCAAGAAGTCGCCAGTGAAACCGTCCGGAGACAGCACGATCGCGCCATTGCTTGCCTGGTTGAACGCATCAGTCATCTGATCGAGCGTTTCCAGGGTGGCAGGCATGACGAATTCGTTGAAAACCTGCATTTGAGCCAGAGACATGAATTATTTCCTTACTTGAGAGGGAGATCGGGGAACCGGCTCGCGATTGCTGCCTGTCGTTCCTCCTTGGTGCCGCCAATTTTTCCTTTCGCGGCCCCGCCGCCACCTCCAGCACCGCCGGCCCCGCCGCCAGATGCCTTGCTACCCGCGATCAGCGGCGCGAACGCCGTGTCATTTGCGAATTCTGCTTTCAGCTCATCCAGCGTTGCCGCCGAGAGCTTGCCCTGCTGGTCGAGAACGACCACAACAGGCTTCCCGTCGCGCTGCTCGACGCTCAGGCGGCGTTCGATATGCGGCAACAGGGCTTTTGCGCTGCCTGGGATTGCTAGGGCAGACGCGATATCAGTAGCGGTACGGCCGACAGTGAGATCCCGGATCTGAGTGCTCAGCGTGGTCCGCTCCTGTTCCAACGTGCCGTTCAGCTCAGCTTCACGGCGGTTGTATTTTTCGGACCAGGACTTTTCGAGCTCTTCGACGTTGCCCGATTTGCGGGCATTCTCTTCGCGCTCCAAGCGGGCCTGGTCTTCGGCATCCTTGCGCGCCTTGTCGGCAGCTTTCTTCTCGTCGAGCAGTTCCTGAACTTTGGATTTCAGGCCGGAGACATCTTCTGGTTGGGGCAGGCCTTCAATGCCAAGGACAAACTTGCCGTCCTTCTCGGTGTAGAGCGATTTAACGGAGTCATCGAGACCGTCCAGAGTGTCCAGCAGATACTTCAAGCCCATTTGTTTGTCTCCCAGAGACGATTTGCAGGCCCTGCCCGCAGATATGAAAAAGCCCCGTCATTGACGAGGCCTGTGTAAATCGTTGGCATAAAAAAACCCCGGCGGATGCCAGGGTTTGATTCGAAATATGTAGACCCTTCGGGTCATTCCTCCTGATCTATCTGATCAAGAAAATCAACATCATCATCTTCTTCGTCAATAACTGCCTGAGCGTCGTCTTCGACCCATGACTCGTCATCATGGAATTCATGATCGAGCAGGTGATCGTGCTCTGGCTCAGGGATATCTCGTTCTTCGCTCATGGCTTACCGAAACAAAAAATTGAAAGAACAACTGTATATGAAGATCCGCTCCTTACGCCAACGATCACAGAACAGCTGGTCGCCTTTCTCTAAGAGACGTTGGTGCAGGCCCTGCTCGCATTGAAAATTAGGCGTCGATGGCGCGATGTGTTGTTTTTGCACGTGAATCAGGGATGATTCTTTTACCAAATTCAATATCACGGAGTGATGAGCTATGACTGCTGGTGATTACGCGAACTTCATTGCCGCGTTCTCTGGTTCTGCAGCTGCAATTGCAGCGGTTGTTACGATCAGAATTAGCGCACGCGAAAGAACGGATGAGCGCATGGCTGGATATGCCATACGTACATTGGAGCGGGCATATGAGGCGCTCGTGGGGCCAGACAAGGCGGGACAGAAGCTGCCACCATCCGACCGCTTGGCGTGGCTAACTTCTGCACGACTGATTGAGCAGTACAAAGATGCCAAGCAGAAAATTAAGAACCCTGTGGTTCTACACGAATGCGAAGGGCACGAAGAGCACTGGCGACACCAGTTCTACTTGGCACTTCAGCCTCTTCAGAAGACAACACCTGAGTATTACTCTACGAATCGCCCAGGCAGTGGACCGATCCATGAGGTTTCGGCCATCATCATCCATGCGTTTGCCAATTGGCCTGAAGGAAAAGAGGATCCCGTGGACACTTACAGCAATAAGGCCGAAGCCATATCAAAGCTACGGGTGCATCCGATGTGGTTTGCACTAAAACAATATCTAGGCTTGGTCTGAGAACGTCTCACAAACGCGCCTTCTCAAATGCAAGTGGTTCCAAGGCTTTCATCTGCACAAGCGTCAGAGGCGCGAAGTTGCGATCAAGCTGCAGCTCAGCGAAGCGCGCGACGCTGAGTCCACCTTCACGGAGCAACTTCGCACGGACGGGGCCAATGGCCCTGTCTTGAAACGCCGCCGGCTGTTGCTTGAGCCAGTCGTAGTAGCTGAGGTCTGCCCTCACCTGCTGGGCGCCACCGTCACCGATGGATGCCCGAGTAGCATCCTTGGCAAACAGTGCGCTGAAGCGGGTCACTGCCACAACCGTCGAGCGACAGTTGATGTGAATCGGCGGCCGCGGCCCCTCTGTCAGCTTGAACCTGCGCTTGTCGAGCGTCCGGCACTGGCTGGTGGTCTTCGCGTCAAGGGTGCTGACCCACTCCACCGACTGCACTACATCAGAGTTCTCTTTCAGCGTCTCCATGCGCGCCTGAGTGGCGACGTGCTGAACCGCTGTTCGCACCACGGCACCGGCATTCCGGTTGGTTGTGGCCAGAATGCCGTCGTTGTACTGGAGCGCCTTGGTGCCCCGAATGCTCTTGATGATCTGGAAGTTCGTCTGGCCTTCGAAGAAGCCCTGCCGGATCGCACCTGTGAGGCGCTGCCGCTCTGTGGCGGTGAAGCCATCAATGAACGACTTGAGCAGCTTGCCGCCGTCCGCGCCGCGTACGCTGAGCGGGTTGGTGAGAATGGCTGACCTGATTGCAGCAGCCCCTGGCACCGCAGCATCAAACGAGACGCCCACCGGTGCCGCCCTTGTAAGGCTGGTCGCTTCGAACTCAGCCTCGTAGTTGGCGATATCCACCAAATCGAGGTTCAGCTTCTCGCTGTACCGGTCGAAGATGCCCAGCAGCAGGCTATCGACCTCACTCAGCAAACGCTCCAGGCGTGCGACGGTGTAATCCGTCAGATCAGCCCGGGTTAGCCGTTCGCGGATCGAGCGGTCGATCTCCTTGAGGAAAGGCCCGAACTTGGCGAGCTCCCCCGACTTCAGTTGCTCGAGGAAGACGGCGTGCCGAATCGTGGCGTCAAGGATCGCTTGGTTTGCCGCCATTCGGGATTACCTCTTCATCATCCAAATCAGGCCCGGGGTTCTCGGTCTCCAGCTCGTCGCGGATCTCGTCGTCGGTCTTCTCGGGATCAATCACCCCGCGATCGCGCAGGTACTGCCAGAAGTCAGACGACGGCAACTTGCCGCCCTGCACCGCATTGAACAAACCGGTGAGGATCGTCGCGTCCAGAGTGATCTGGCTGAAGTCCTGATTGAGTTTGTAGAGCGTTTCGCCCGGGGCATTCACGAACTCAGCCATCCAAACCAGACACTGGCTGTAGGCCTCGCTGACGTTGCTCACCACAAGCGACAGAACGCTGTGTTCCGCGGCGCTATCGTTGTCGGCCTGAGTGGCGGTCTTCACCGCACTGCCGCGCTCGATAAGTCGGGCGCCGAGCGACACCATGTCTTCTTTCTTGGCGTCCATGGCCTCTTTGACGAGCGTGTTCGGTTCAGGCTGAGCAAAGCCGCACGAACCATTGGCCGGGAGCGTCAGCGGCGCCCGAGAGCCGACATAGATACCGTTCGCCTCCAAGTGATCGCGCCAGGCTTCATCAAGCCCGGATATCCAGAATTGTGGCTGTCCGGAGAACCACACCGAATCCTCGTAGTCCGCACTGTTGCGGTAATGACCAATGTTGACCTCGGCCATGTCGTACAGCGGCGAATCGTCGATGCTGGTGTCGTTGTTCTCGCTGCCCAGGAACTGGAACGGGATCAACTTCCACGGTTGCCCAAGGCCATTCAATGGTGTGAACGGCGGAATGATCATCGCTGTTTCGCTGCTGCCTTCTTGCCAGACTTCCTGCGTGTAAAGACCGGCATCGTCCAAGCGCAAAACTCGATACTGCACAACTCGCTCACTGCCGAAGCCGTCATCGGTGTCGATGTCCACCGATTCCTGTAGCACCACGAGGCTCAGCAGGTGTTGACCACCGACCTTGCGAGTTTTCCAGTTCCTGATTGATTCTGCTGGGTAGCTGGCAACGCTCGCACGGGCTCGACCCGCCTGTTCGTCTGCTTTGCTCACGGTGCCGGCTTCGACGGCGACGTAATCCACTAGCAGTCCGTGACGACCGACTTCGAGCAGATGCCCGATGACCGATTGCGACTGCTGATAGATGCTCACGCCCTGCCCGTCGATGTCCTTCGAAACATAGTCGAGTGCGCCAGGGACGGTCAGCGTTGGCCAAGTACGAAACACCGCACCCACCAGGCTGTTTTTGGTTCGGCCGGTGGCGTTGTAAAACACGGCCCGCTGCTTGTAACCCTTGTAGCGGGCGATGTTCTCGACGCTGGTGTCGTGCTCGTTGGGCTTCGGCAGATAAACATCGCCTCGGGCCTTTACGGTTTCGGAGCCCTTGCACACGTCTCGCACCAGCCGCCAACGGGACTGTGCCGCGTCGTACTCCGGGCGGGTGTAAGTAACGTCTGCCATTAGCGTGCGAATCCCATTTTGATTGATTTGACCGGCTTCCTTGCGCTCTTGGCGACAGCGAAGTACCGGAATCCGTCGGAGCCGTGAGACGTCCAGTCGTGAAGCGGTTTGTCTTTCCAGCAACCTCGCTTGTCGTCCCACTCCTTGCGGTAGTTTTCGAGGCAGGCGATGCCCTTCTCGCACTGGGATTCATCGAACACGCATACCGGCAGGATCTCGCGAGCCTGCTCGATGCCGTCGTTGATGCCGAGCTTCGGAACAACGTTGAAGGTCATGCAGTACTTCTGCCCGTCGATGTCGTAACCCTCGCGGGCAAGTTCTCGGCGGGTCTTGGCATCGCTGCCGAACTCGCGGTTGTCGATGTCGTGCGGCCCCCAGTGCTCGGAGTAGGTGTAACCCTTGTCCTTGAGCACCTTCATGTAATGCCGCAGGCCTTCGCCGCTGTTCTCGTAATAATCGATGACGTGAAACTCTTTCCCAACTTGACGCACGAACCAGATGGCCGTGGAGTCGCCGACGCCGATGTCCCAGAAGGTCATCACCGGCACGTGGCTGTTATTCGGTATCGCCCCAATGCGCTGCTGGGCATAGAGTTTGGTCAGCTGCTGGGCGTAATAAGCGCCTTCGACTGACTGCTGGAACGCCTCGACGGGGATCGACGGGTATTCCCGCTTCATGTCGTCGCCGAGCGTCTTCTCCTTGGCTGCGTACCAGGCGCGCTGGCCATCGTTGGTGACGATCCCGTGCTTGGCGTGCAGTTCGTTGAAGTAGTCGGTCAGGCGCTGCGGGATGACCACGTCAGTTGGGTCAAGCCAATAGGCTTTGTTCTTCCACCAACTGAAGAAGAAGAACTTCCAGTCCAGCAAGCCCAGGGGCACGCCGGCCAGTTGCTGGCGCTCAGCGCTCTGCGAGTAATCGAAGAAGTAGCCGGCCCGACCTTCTGCCGTTGATTCGATCGTGACGAAGCAATCTGTGGCCACGGCCTCGAAGGCGCCGGTGACGATCTCCCGGGCCTTGTGCGGAAACTTGGCGCAGATCTTCCCAAACTCGGACACGTGCAGGTAACGCAGTGTGCCGCCCCGGAAGGACGTGGAAACGTAGATTGAGCCGCCCTTGCTGAACACCAGTTCGCCGGCCGCGTCGTTGTGGGCGGGATTGGCCGCCCTGACTTCCTTGGGCAGGTTGTCGTAGGCGTACTTTACCTTCTCGCGGAACAGGCGCTTGGCGTCGTTCAGGGTGTGAGCAATCAGCGCGCACTTGGCCGACTCGAACAGAGCCGCGTCCAGCTGGATGATGCAGCACTCAGTGGTGAAGCCAAGCTGCCGGGCCTTCAGGATGATGTTGCGCGTGTGCATCCCATCGAAGTACTCGATCTGTTCGTCCGTCATCCGGAAGCGGACCTTCTTGCCCGCTTTGTCGGTGATGAAGTAGAGATTGTTCAGCCTCCAACGCTTGTCCCGGAGCAGCTTCAAGTGCTCGGGCTTCATGTCAGGCTTCCTTCGATAGTTCGTCCATCATGTTCGACAGCTCATCGGCATCACCGCCGCCGGCTTTCGTATCCAGTTCGTAGGCTTGGCGCTCCAGGGCAACCAGTGTCTTCAATGTTTCGGCCAGTTCCTTCATGGTCTTGGTCCGCGATGGAAGCGCGCCGATCTTGTTCGCTAGGGCCAGCATGTCAGCCATCGCCTCGCCGTCTTCGTGATCGCCTTCCTTGAACTGTTTGATCAGCGACTTGATCGTCCCCTGCTCATCGGTGAGCGATTCCAACTCATCCAGCAGCTTGTTGGCCAGGCGACGCGACCGACCAATGTCAGTGCGGTGGGCCATTCGGATGTCAGCAATGACCTCAGCATTCGCCTCTACGATTCCACGCTCGGTTGCCAGCGTCTCCGCGGAAACCTTGCTGGAAACCTCTCGTTTGGAAACCAGCGAATCAGCCTTAGCCTTGATCTTGGCCTTTAGGTCTCGCTCCCAGCCTTCCGACTTCGACCGCTTGTTGATTGCTGTATGAGAGACGCCGCTCGCTGATGCAATCTCACGTACCGATAACAGGCCAGCCCGGTAGAGCTGCTCAATGCGCTCCCAGTCGGGTTGCTTGGTTGTCATATGGGCTCTCTGAAACTTGAAATGTAGGCAGGTTGCCGGTATTGGTAACGATCAACTGAACACAAGGAGATGCACAGTGACGGCCGAATACGAAGTGAAGAAAGTCCCGAAGGTTGTCGTTCAAGGAATTAGGCCTGGGGAAGTAGTCCGCCCTATCCCTATGCAGCAATACTGGTTTGTGGTTGAGAACATCAGGACCGAACAGCGATTCGGCGAGCATGACGAAGAAGCGGACGCCGTCGCCCAATGCGAGCAGCTCAACTCTCAGCAAAAGGACAAACAATGAAGCTCAATGTGACGATTGACACTGACGCCAACGCAGTCGACATCCCGTCCATGCACAAAATGCCACTCGACGAGTATGCGTCCTATGTGGATGGCGGACTTTTCTTCGTTGATCACCACGAAGTGTTAAGGGCGGTTCTTGGCGAATACCCAATTGCAACGACCTCGAAACAGGTGGAACACCTGATCAGCTATCTCCAAGTGGTTGCGGAGAAAATGCGAGGGGGTGAACGCTAACTTGTTCGTGCCGCACTCACCCGCGGCACACCTACCCTTCCCCGCCATCGAGCAGCACATCAATCAGCTTCTGCTCACCGAGGCGCATGGCACCCAAGCACTGCAGGTCGTCACACTTTGGCCCCAGCCCAAACACAGTGACCTCGCCTTTCGGGCCGATCAGGGTCAGGGCACCAACAGAACAAGCCGGATGCTCGCCAGCATCGAGGTCATCAGCAATCTTGCGCAGAGTCTTGGCGGCGTCGCGCCAGTCCTCTCGTTTGAACTCCAGAACCTTGACGGTCATATGCTCACCATGATGTTGGTCTGCACTTGGGCGTGCCCGTGCAAGATGGATACGACCAAACCCTGAGGCAGGCCGGCAGCCTTGGCGGCGTCAATTGCTTTGGCGATGGCGTTATCCAGGTCAATGACAGATGTATTGATCGCAGGGCTCAATGGCAATGCGTGATGCAGGCGAGTTACGTTGCTTGCTCCCCCACGGGTGGCTGTAGCGCCGATGCAACGCGCACAACGACCGCAGCCAGTTCCCAGTTTCATATCGCCTCGACAGGTCGACTCTGTGTTTCCGTCTCTCATGACCTGCTCCTTTCTAATTTCGCGACACTATTGGCTGATTAGCGAAACGTGTCGCGGCTTACTGACCAGCCCCACGGGTAGGGAATCTGATCTCGGCAATCCGATCTGCAATATCGGCCAGCTTCTTGACGCCCAGAAAACCAATGAACACGCCGGCGGCTGTCGCAAGGTTTTGAGGTAGCCCAAAGTATTCGAGGACCGGAATAAGCCCAATGGTGATCAATGTGCAGATCGCCGCTTCAAGCAAGGCCTGACGTCGCGTTCCGCCGCCGTAGATGATCCTAATGCCGGCCATAAGGGCAGAAAGACCAGCAGCGTAGAGAGTCGGCGAATGCTGACTCAGCCATGCAAGCACGATGAGCCAGGTTTCTGGTTTGTCTGGCATGTTTGGCATCCGGATGTCCCTCCCTCTCGGGGAGCGAAGTGGTCCGGCCCCAGCAGCACTCCCAGCCATAGCGATGGGTAGGATGGAGCCGAAAAGAAAAAGCCCCGGCAAATGCAGGGGCTCTTGAAATAAAAGCTAAACCAGTAGAGCACTAAGCATCCTGGGGATTGGTTTTCCAGTAGCGAGTCACTTCGTTGTAGGCATCAATGAAGAAGCGGTCGTTATCATCAAATTCCTTACCATTCTTCCGCGCCATTTCAAAAAAACCTGGCCCTGGAATCACCGAACCATTTTTGTGTACCACCAACGCGGTCAAAAAACCTCTGCCTTGGTCATACTCGGAAGTCGATATCTCGTCCAAAAGAGCGCTCAGACGAGAATCGTGCGCTTCAAGAGCAATCGGAAGCTGGGCAACCAAGTCCGAATAAGCAATAAACGGATTTGGCCGTCTAGCTTGCTTGATGAGGATTGCCCGTGCCGCGTTTCGAGCGCGAATCCAATCAGATGCAGCAAAACCATGGATTAGACCGGTCACATCGATTCCCTTCAGTATTGAGAAAAATCGATGATGGCATTGAGCCCACGGAAAGTCATCTGCAGACGCTTCGACACTAATGCCCCCCTATGACCGCCCAATATTGTCGAGCAAGCGCTGCAAGCACTCCATGCGCTCGACTCCGTTGGCATGACTTGATTTGAATCAGCTCCAGCAGCACTCCCAGCCATAGCAATGGGTGTGGTGGAGCCGAATCGAGTAGGAGGCGGATTTACATCCGCCGTCCTCTCACACCACCGTACGTACGG
>RCUP01001165.1_pt1 | contig 16764 bp, 10 predicted proteins | sample 2166341 | NCBI WGS metagenome assembly RCUP01 (sample SAMN09932325, study PRJNA488358) | compost metagenome | isolation source: compost soil in succinonitrile-enriched | place: Germany: Experimental Botanical Garden | reverse complement strand
TCGTTCTAAGCGGCTGCAAAGGTACACAGTCTTTTTACTTTTACAAGGGTTTTAAGCTTTTATTTATGCTGTTTTTCATAAAGAATCCTTAACGTGCTGATAAGCTAAACTTTACACAGGTAAAAAAATGAGATTATTTTCCGTATTCCCGGTAAAGCTCCTTCATTTGCCCTACTATCAACGAGGGTTCTCCCGTAAACACATCCAAAGATTGGCTTTTCTTAAGGGTTGATTTAAGTAAATCCGGGTTCAACAGCACGTATTTTCTTTCAGAAACACTCAATGAACCCGTATTATTTGTTTGATCAAAGACAATCATCATCCCTTTTAACGATTTGAAGTCCTCATTATATACAGACAGTATTTGCAAGAGCGCATAAGATAGCATGTCTTCCACATTCAATTCTTCACGCGTTGTGTCATCAAACTGCAGTTCCGAAATCAGTTTTCCCATTCTTTTCTCCAAAAGCTTCTTTTCACCTTTAGACATATACTTATATACAGGACTAATCTCATTTAAGAAATACCGATGGTTCACATTAAACTTCACCGCATCCTGAGACAACTTTTTCCGCAATGCATTTCGCAACCAAATCCGAAGCGCTACCCAGGTCAGAAGAATCAAGAACACTCCCAGAACCTTTGCAGGAACAACCACTCCTGCCATCAATAGACACGGAATGGTTATTAATAATAGTACAATCGGAATTAGTAAGGGCAAAAAACGTTTCATGCTACTTTATATATAGTGTCTTATTTCTTTTGCTCCCTAAAGACTTTCAACAACCAGGGAAGAAGCACGATTAAGATCAGTGTTGCTCCCATCATTAAGTAGAAGTTCAACATGAAGAAGGAAGATTTATCATCGTACTGATCCCAAAGTGATGCGATCACACCACTCAATTTGTTTCCAATTGAAGTTGAAATGAACCATGCTCCCATCAACAATGCCGTTAACCGGGCCGGAGATAATTTCGAAACCATCGATAAACCAATCGGAGACAAACACAATTCCCCGATGGTGATTACTCCATACGCTGCAAAGAACCACCAGTAACTGGATTTGATCTCACCATTTTGAGAGGCATTGGCCGCTGCCACCATTACCAAACAGGATAAACCTGTAATCAATAGTCCTAAAACAAACTTGATCGGAATGGACGGTTCTCTTTTCCGATGTCGCAGGAATCTGAAAATCCCGACAATTAACGGAGTCAATACAATTACCCAAAACGGATTTACAGATTGAAAGATATTCGTGTTGAATAAGGCCACCACTTCTCCTTCTTTCCGGGGATGCTGATCGTTTTTAAAATAAGACGGATACTCAATCTCCTTTTTCCCTTCTATCTTTCTAAAGTGTCGATCCAAAGACTGAACCGGTTCTTCCGATTTTTTATATCTGATGGTATCGGCCAGACTCATGTTAATCAACCCTGCTTTCATTGAAGCCGGAACTTCTCTGTCCGTATAATTGTTAGCCCATGTATTCAATACGGTTCCATTCTGTTTGAAAATCGCCCAAAAAGGAATCACGGCAATACATACCACCAAAATGGCGCTTACTACTCTTCGCTCATTTTTGGGAGATGTGAACAAAACATATCCGAAGAAGAAAATAACCGGAATACATGCAAAAAGGAAAGCATCCGTCACATCATCCTTTACTAAATAGGAATGTTCATTCGTTGCCGATGGCACTCCATTAATAAAGTAACCAATCACGGCAAAAATGGCAGAAGGCACAACAACGATCAATAAATCGATCCACCAGGCTTTTTCACCAGGAACAGCTACCTTTTTCACATCTCCGGTAACGTAGTGTTTGTTTCCAAGAAGAAATACGACCACTCCGACAAACATTCCGATTCCGGCACCGACAAAAGCGACCGAATACCCGTACTTGTTGATTAGGAATGCCGACACGATATTGCACACAAAGGCTCCGACATTAATTCCCATGTAGAAGATATTGTATCCTTCGTCTTTCTGGTCACGGTAATCGTCATTATTATACAAGTTTCCAAGTAAGGTCGAAATGTTCGGTTTGAAGAGTCCATTCCCCGCAATAACCAGAATCATTCCCGAATACAACATCGGAAATGAATGCACTCCCATCATACAATATCCTACTCCCATCAGAATTCCTCCGATTACTATAGGAAGCCGGTATCCTAACACACGATCGGCCAATAATCCTCCGATGAAAGGTGTGAAGAAAACCAAGGCTATGAATGTTCCGTATAAACTCGCCGATTCAGCTTCCGACATTTCGAACCCTTGGTTGGCATCCTTTAAATACAGCGTAAAAATTCCGATCATTAAGTAATAACCGAAACGTTCCCACATTTCAGAAAGGAATAAAAATGGAAGGGCTTTTGGGTGTTTGCGTTGTTTCGTTTTTTCCATCGGTTTAGAATAAAGAGTCCCGCCAACCAATTCTGTCGGTTTCAGCGGGACTCAAAGATAAAATGTTTTTGTTATTTAACTCCTTGCATCAATTTCTTGATCAATGGTGACAAAGCAATTACCACCACACCCGAAATGAATGCGTAAATAGCCAACTGGTAGTAACCATCTGTATATGAAATCAATTTATCATTCAAAGAGGCCTTTTTATCAACGGTTGCCATTCCTGCACCAAGAATTCCTGCAACATATTGACCATAGGCGCTGGCAAGGAACCACATTCCCATCATTACTCCCCACAATTTCTGAGGTGCCAGTTTAGTCATGATAGAAAGTCCGATTGGCGACAAACATAGCTCTCCGAGCGTAATTACCAAATAAGCAACCACAAAAACGTCTAATGAAGATTTACCGTTTTCATCCACGAAAAAACGTCCGGAATAAAAGACATAAAATGCCAACGACAGGAACAGAAATCCTAATCCGAACTTAACCATTGTATTGGGTTCTATTTTTCGTTTATGCATCCAGATCCACAATAAACCTACGAATGTACTCAGCGCAATTACAAAAATGGAATTGACTGTATTATTCACCACATTCGGATCCACACCATCAATACCCATTAAAGTATCGTCCAGATTGTATAATGCAAATAGACTCAATGAACCTCCGCTTTGTTCGAAAAAAGCCCAGAAAATAACGGAGAAGAAAATGAAAAACAATGCAGCGAACAACTTCTTGTTCTCCGTACGCGAAAGTTTTGTCATCTCATAAAAAAGATAAACCAAAGTCAGCGGTCCGATAATGTACATGAACAAATCGGTATAAGCCGTGTTTTTGACCATGATGATAATCAGCGGCAGACACAACAATGATCCAAGAAACACCAATCCTTCTCTGAGGTATCGTTTCTTCGGTTCCATTCGAAGAAGCGGTGAATCACCAATCGGCCCCAGTGTTTTCTTTGTAAACCAAAAAACTACCAGTCCGATAATCATTACAAATCCTGCAAGGGAGAATGCGATATTCCAGGAATAGAATTTTCCGATCCAAACACAAAGCAAACCACCTAAAAGCGCACCAATGTTGATCCCGGTATAAAACAATCCGAAACCTGCATCACGTCTTTCATCACCTTCTTTATACAAAGCTCCGACCATCGTAGAGATGTTTGGTTTGAAAAAACCGGTTCCAACGACAGTGAAACTAATTCCGATAAAGAAGAGTTGTTCAGGAGCCGCCGCAAGTATAAAACTTCCTGCAATCATCAAGAAACCTCCCCAAAACAAGGATTTTTTGAATCCAAGGATCTTATCAGCAAACAAACCTCCAATAAATGTAAATGCATACACAAAAGCCTGGATCGCTCCATACTTCAGATTGGCATTTTGTTCAGTAAAAGCCAACTTCGACACCATGAACACTGTGAGCATTCCACGCATTCCGTAGAACGAAAATCGTTCCCACATCTCTGTGAAGAACAAAGTCCAAATTTGTTTTGGATACTTCCCCCTAAAATTTTGAATCTGCTCAAGTTGATTCAGGTTTTCATTCTTGTTTTCATTTTCAAACGAAGCATCTAGAATTTGATCGGACATACTATCTGTTTTAAGGTTTAAAACTAAGCGAATTTTTCAACAAAAAGTCCCTCTGTCATTATATATGAAAGAGGGACTTATATATCTGTTTTAAATAAATTTTATTTTACTCCATGCATCATCTTGCTCAATCGACGAGAAAGCAACAACATCAGTAAGCCTAATCCGATAACAAATAATGCAATCGAAGCAAAAATGGTACCTGCTCCCAGTTTCTCTACTACAGCAGCAATAAATCCTCCGATAATGTTTGCCACAAAAGTCGATAGCATCCAAACTCCCATCAACATGGAAGCCAATTTTACCGGCGCAAGTTTCGTAACAACACTCAATCCAACAGGAGATAAACACAATTCTCCGATAGTATGGAAGAAGTAAGTCATAATAAGTAAACTCAATGATGCTTTATGAAGAACAACTTCTTTTCCTGCCTGCATATCAGTTTCAACACCAAAAGTTGCCAACAACATGAATAAAAATCCTATCCCCAACAAGATCATTCCTAAAGACATCTTAACAGGAGTTGTTAATCTCTTTCCATATTTCGAATTCCAAAACCATGCAAAGATTGGTGCCAATGCTACAATGAATACCGGATTCACAGACTGAAACAGAGTTGTCGGGATTTCCCAACCAAATAAATTTCTATTGATGTACTTATCAGTATAAAGCGTCATAGATGAACCTGCCTGTTCAAATCCAGCCCAGAAGAAAATAACGAAGAAAGTAAGGATGACGATTACAGTAATTCGTTGCTTTTCGATAGAAGTTAATGGTTGATTTGTTTTTGGTGTTTCAACATTTACGATTGTTTCGTCAATAATATGATCATTAGGAGAAACAACTATTTTCTTATTCGGTTTTTCACCTATTTCCAAAAGATATTTCTTAGCAAACAAATTGAAAATCAACTGCCCGATTCCCATTCCTATTGCAGCTGCAAGGAAACCATACTTATATCCGTAAGCCAAAATAATTTCTTTCCCGTTAGCGTCAACTCCTTTCGTAGCAAACAAGGAATCACTTAACAAAGCAACAATAATAGGAGCTAAGAATGCTCCAAGGTTGATTCCCATGTAAAAAATCGAAAACGCCGAATCACGCCTGTCGTCCCCTTCTCTATAAAGTCGGCCAACTAACGTGGAAATATTTGGTTTGAAGAAACCATTACCGATAATCAATAATAACAATCCGACTGCTAATCCTACATGCGTATTCACAGCAAACAAGACCAACTGTCCAAGTAACATCGTTATACCACCAATCGTAATTGCATTTCTCTGCCCGATAAATCTATCAGCGATCCAGCCTCCAATAATAGGTGTGAAATAAACGAATCCTGTAAAGAAACCATAAACCAAAGAAGCAGTACTTTCAGGAATGTTAAGTCCATTTTCGACCCACAATTTGGTCATGTACAAAATCAAAATTCCTCGCATTCCATAGTAGGAGAAACGCTCCCACATTTCAGTAAAGAACAACAAATACAACCCTTTGGGGTGTCCAAAAATAGTTCCTTGCTTTTCTATCTCTGATATAACATCTCGTTGTGAACTCATCTTAGTTTTTATAATTTTTTAACGTCGGTGAAAATAGGTAAAAAATGATTGAATGATTCAGATTGTTTTAATTTTAACGCTTTGCACATTGCTTAATGACTGATTTAGAGAAACTTTTCGATACGCATACGCACCGTTTTGATGCCAAAACACGGGCAATTATTCAATTAAACGAACCTTTTTCAGGGGATTTTCCGCCCTGTTTTTCGTTTGGAATTCATCCAAAAGAAGCAATTACTGCGGATTTCGAAAGAATAGAACACACCTCTAATCAGCTGATTGAGAACCCCGGATTTCTGGCATTCGGAGAAATTGGTCTGGATAATCGCTACGATACAGTGAAAGAACAGGAAGCATTGTACGTTTTTCAATTAAAACTGGCATCAAACCTTCAAAAGCCGGTCATTCTTCACTGTGTCAATTCCTGGGACAGATGTCGTTTTCTGCACGAAATAACCGCTCCGGAAACCGTTTTGATTTATCACGGATTCAACAAGTCGTCTATTCTGGAATCTGTTTTGAATTATCCGAAAGCCATGATCAGTATCGGTGAATCTGTTATCACCAATCCGAAACTTCAAAAAGCGATTGAAATGATTCCACTTTCGCGCTTATTACTTGAAACAGATACCGGTTCGGGAGCATTGATTGACACTTATCATGCAGTGGCTGAGATAAAAAACATATCTTTGCAAGCCCTAATCGAACCACTAGAACAAAACGCAAAACGAATTTTTAAGTATGAGTAAGTGGTTGGAGCGTACAGAGCTGATTCTTGGACCTGAAGAAATGAATCGTTTAAAATCTGCTCATGTACTCATTGTAGGGCTTGGAGGAATCGGATCTTTTGCAGCGGAATTTATTGCCCGCGCAGGAGTTGGAACAATGACTCTTGTGGATGGTGATGCTTTTGATATTACCAATAAAAACAGACAGTTGACGGCTTTGGATTCCACCATCGGAAGAAACAAAGCAGTTGTTTTAGCAGAACGGATCAAAGATATTAATCCGGACATTCAATTGAACGTGGTGGAAGAATTTGTACTTCCGGAGCGTGTTTGGGAATTGTTAGATCAATACAAACCCAATTATGTGATGGACTGTATCGACAGTGTGACCCCGAAACTGGAATGGATCGTTGCATGTAAGAGTAGAAAAATCAAAGTGATCACCCATTTGGGAGCCGGAGGAAAAATAGATCCGACCCGTGTTCATGTTGCGAAACTACCAGATAGTCATAACTGTAAACTGGGGGCTCATGTCAAAAAAAGGCTCAAGAAAAAGGGCGTTCGTTTTGAAAAGATCAAATGTGTCTATTCTTCTGAATTACAGCAAAAAGACTCTTTGAAAATGACCGACGGATCAAACTTCAAACGTTCTTTTTACGGAACAGTTAGTTACATGCCCGCCTTGTTCGGACTCTTGGGAGCAGCTGAAGTTATTCGCTATTTGAGTCAAAAAGAAACAAGAGAAAGCACTGCTGTCGATAAATAATAAAAAGGCATAATTCAAAGAAAAAAGTATATTCGCGTACCTCAAATTAAGAAAATGAAACTAAATTTTTTGTTCGGCATCGCTGCACTAAGTCTTGCTATTGCTAGTTGCGACATCGATGCGGAACCTCTCAATAAAGATCAATCGATCAACGGTGCTGTGGCGGGTCATGATTCACATTCTTTTTCCAATACAGACGAAATCCGAACCAAACACCTGGATCTGGAAATCGATGTAGACTTTGAGAAAAAGACCATTTACGGTGTTGCACGCCACAAAATGGAACGTTTGAAAGATACGGACACTGCTATTTTCGATATCAACGGTCCCGAAATTCAAAAAGTAACTCTTGGTAAGAAAGGCCAGGAAATGGAAACCGATTTTATCATTGGTAAAGAACAAGAGTTTTTGGGACAACCGCTTAGCATCAAAATTGATAAAAACACGGAATACATCAACATCTACTATAAAACAACTGAAAATGCAGCTGCTTTGGATTGGATGGATCCGGAATTGACCGAAGGAAAGGAACATCCTTATTTATACACTCAAGGGCAAGCAATTTTAACACGTACCTGGATTCCTGTTCAGGGAACTCCTGCAAACCGCATCACGTATAGCGCTGATGTAAAAGTTCCGGCTGAATTAATGGCTGTGATGAGCGCTTCCAATCCGCGTGAAAAAAATCCGGAAGGAAAGTATCATTTCGAAATGAAACAACCGATTCCGGTTTACCTGATTGCTTTAGCCGTAGGAAATCTGGAATACAAAAGTCTGGGTGAAAATTGCGGAATTTATACCGAACCTGAAATGCTTAAAAAGGCAGTTTGGGAATTCGTTGATCTTCCGAAGATGATTCATGCAGCAGAAAATTTGTATGGTCCTTACCAATGGGAACAATACGATGTGATTGTACTTCCTTACTCCTTCCCTTTCGGTGGAATGGAAAATCCACGTCTGACTTTTGCCAATCCGACATTGATTGCCGGAGATCGAAGTTCCGTTTCTGTGATTGCGCACGAACTAGCTCATTCCTGGTCTGGAAATTTGGTTACAAACGCGAGCTGGAATGATTTCTGGTTAAACGAAGGATTTACGGTTTATTTCGAGAACCGCATCATGGAGGAACTTTATGGAAAAGAAGTTGCCGATATGCTTGCTTTGATCGAATTCCAGGAACTTCAAACAGAACTGGAAGATTTGAGTGAAGAAGATACACACCTGAAGTTGGAATTGAAGAAAAGAAATCCGGACGACGGAATGACTTCCATTGCTTACGTTAAAGGAGCATTCTTCTTAAAAACATTGGAGCGCGATTTCGGAAGACAGCGTTTCGACACCTTCCTGAAAAAGTATTTTAAAGATCACGCATTTCAGACATTGACAACGGAACAATTCAAAAAATACCTGAATGAAAACCTGATTAGTCAAACGGACATCAAGTTTAATGTGGATGAATGGCTTTACAAACCAGGATTGCCGAAGAATTGTTACGCAGTAAGTTCTCCGAGATTTGAGAAAATTCAGAAACTTGCACGCGACTTTGCCAATGGAAAAGACATTTTCAAAAAACCGGCGAAAAAGAAAGGAAAAAAACAAGTTCCGGCTTTAAAACGCGACCAATATGTTCCTCAGGAATGGCAAGCTTTCATTCGGGCCCTTCCTAAAAAAATGGATCCGCAGCGTTTGGCTTTGATCGATGAGAAATTAGGTTTCAGCACCTGGGGAAATGCAGAAGTTGCAACAGAATGGTATGTGCTTGGGATCAATTCCAACTACACGGAAATTCGTCCTGAGATCGAGAAATTCATTTCCAGAGTCGGAAGAAGAAAGTTCTTGTTACCGATCTACACCGCATTGCATAAGAATCCTGCCAGTGAAAAATGGGGCTTGGAAGTGTACAAAAAAGTACGCAACAATTACCATCCGGTTTCCATCATGACATTAGACGATTTATTGGGTTACAAACCGTAATTACAACTTATTCGTAAAAACAGTCGGGGCGAAAAATTTTTCACCCCGACTGTTTTTTATCCCGACTGTTTTTTATCCAGCTTGTTTTCAAATAATCTCATTTCAACCACGAATAATCAAAAGGTGCTTTCGACTCCTAAAACACCTCATTTCATTCCTTCAGATCGTTTCATATTTGACATAACAAATACACAACAGTTATGTCACGCTTCATCGTTCTTCTTACTATTGCTTCCAGCATTCTGGCGACTATCTTCGCTTGCTCAGGCAATAAGATCATCTCGGTAGATCCCAAATTCCGCAAATGGGTTTCGGGCTACACTTCCGGAATCATTTCCAATTCAGACCACATTGAAATCGAACTCCGGGATCAACTGGATTCAAGTAAACTCGCTGAACTGGGAATGAAATCCCGAATGGATGAAAAAATCCTGAAAGAAATCATCGAGGTTAGTCCGGCAATTGATGCCGATTTCGAATGGGTTGATTATCGGACGATTCAAATTCATCCGAAAAAACCTTTAAACTCCAATCAAATCTATACAGTCAGTCTGGATTTAAGTGAAATCATGAAGGTGGAAAAGGGCTACGAAGAATTCAATTTCCAGTTCGCTACAAAACCCCAGAAGATTCATGTTTCGGAACCAAGTCTGATCGAATACGATTCCTACAATCTGGAATGGTATTCCTTGCGTGGTGAAATTTCCATGACCGATCATTTCGACACCACCAAACTGAAAGATCTGATCAACGTAAAATTTGACGGTTCTTCTCCAAAAGTCCGTTTCGAAGAAAGCTACGGATCAAATGAATACATATTCATCGTCGACAGCATCAAACGTTCGGCTAAAGAAACTAGTGTTTCCATCGAATGGAACGGAGACCCGATCGCATCCTTTTCAAACGGTTCTACCAGCGTAAAAGTTCCGGCCTTGGGTGATTTCAACCTGAGTTCATACACTGTCAATGAAGACGACGATCAAAGTATTCGTCTCAGCTTTTCAGAACCGCTTTCAAGCAATCAGGACCTCAACGGATTAATCGATCTGGAAGGCGTGTCGGGAGAAACTTTTTCCATCTATTACAATGAAGTAACGGTGTTCATCCCCAACCGGATTGAAGGAACCTATAACCTGAAAGTCAATTCGGGAATCAAAAACATTAAGAATTATCCGATGTTGAAGGGCTGTGAACGTTCACTGATATTTACTCCTTCCAAACCCAAAGTGCGAATCACCGGAAGTGGTTCTATTTTACCTGATTCCAAAGGATTGATCTTTCCGTTCGAAACCATCGGGCTGAAATCTGTGACTGTTCGTATTATCAAAATCTACGAAGAAAATGTGCACCACTTTTTGCAGGTCAATGATTTGAACGAATCCGAAGCGATCTTCCGTTTCGGGAAGAAAATTGCAGAAAAGAACATTTCATTGGGAGTCAAAAAAGAAGACAAAAGCGATTGGGTTTCTCATGTGCTGGATCTGGAGAAATGGATTCGGCCGGAACCGGGAGCAATTTACCGGATTTCAATCAAGTTCGAACAAAAAGACGCATATTGTGATTGCCCTGCTCCGGATGAAAACTCAGGTGAAGAAAGCGAAAACACTTCTTCAAACAATGATTCCTGGACTGAACGTCCGTGGCATTTGGACGATTGGGACGATGGATACGAAGATTGGGGAGGTTACAATTCCGAATCTCCATGCAGTTCGGATTATTACTACGGCAAAGCGGTTTCAAGAAATATTCTGGCATCCAACATTGGTGTGATCTACAAATTGGACGCGAAAAAAGAAGCACATGTTTTTCTCACAGACATGATCACAACGCAGCCTATTCCAAATGCTTCCATAACATTCTACGATTTCGCAAAGCAAGTGATTGCCTCCGGAACAACGAATTCAGAAGGAATGTATACGAAAACACTTTCCGAAAAACCGTTTTTATTGATTGCGAAATACGGAAAACAACGCGGATACCTGAAAGTGAGCGACGGTCATTCGAACCTGCTTTCGGAATTTGATGTGGAAGGTGAAGAAGTCCAAAATGGCTTGAAAGGTTACGTCTACGCAGAGCGTGGAGTCTGGAGACCGGGCGATTCCATTTATGTCAACTTCGTGCTCCGTGATTACGAAAACAAGCTTCCGGCAAACCATCCGGTGACCTTTACACTGAGTGATCCTTCCGGATATGAAACCGCTAAAATCACGCGCTCAACAGGTCTCAACGGACATTACGATTTCCGGACAGCAACCGGATATGACGCAAAAACGGGAATTTACACCGCACGAATCGTCGTTGGATCACGGGAATTTATCAAATACCTGAAGGTAGAAACGGTAAAACCGAATCGCTTAAAGCTCAAATTGAATGTTCCGAAAGGAGCAAGTTCAGACAGTTTATTGTCACTGGAATCTTATTGGCTCCACGGAGCTCCGGCAAAAAATCTGCGGGCAACGGTCGATGTCGAATATCAATCCACCAGAACAATCATTCCGGGCTATCCACGTTTTGAATTCGATTCACCCATCCGGAAAATGAACTCGGACAAGAACACTTTGTTCGACGATGATCTGGATGCAACTGGAAAAGCGCAGTTCAAACAGGAAACCGCAAGCCTTTCTCATGCTTCAGGAATGCTGAATGCCATTTACACAATGCGTGTATTTGAACAAGGCGGGAATTTCTCTATTGACAGATTCTCACAACTGTACTCACCTTACAAACAATATGTCGGATTCAGAACTCCTGATACGGAGGCGGATAATTCGCTGATCTCAGGTAAAAAACACTCCTTTGATGTCGTATTGGTAAATGCTTCCGGAGAATTGCTCAAAAAGCAATCAAAAGTCCGGGTGAAAATCTACCGGATGGAATGGAGATGGTGGTACGAAAGAGGTGACGATGATCTGGGGAATTTCATCGCGAGAAATGGCAACATGCTCGTTTATGACTCACTTTTGAATTGTTCCAACGGAAAAAGCGCTTTCAAATTCGGACTGAAAGAATCGGATTACGGACGTTTTCTGATCACTGTAACGGATGAAGAAGGATTCCATCAGGCTGGAAAAATTGTCTCCATCGATGTTCCGTATTGGAGTCGTGGAAACCAGAAAAACAACGAATATGCTTCCATGTTGAATTTCTCCACGGACAAAAAGAGTTATGTCAAAGGGGAAACCGTCAAATTGAGCATTCCTTCACCGGCATCCGGAAAAGCATTGATTTCGATTGAAACCCGAACCAAAATTGTCAAGAAATTCTGGGTCAATACGGTCAAAGGTGAAACGACCTGTTCATTCGAAACAACCGAAGACATGGCTCCGAATGCTTATGTACACGTGAGTTTAATTCAGCCGCACAGCGCTACAACAAACGATCTTCCGATCCGCATGTATGGAATTGTACCGATTTTGGTAGACGATCCTGCAACGCATTTACATCCTGAAATCGCTGTTGCAAAAGAATGGCGTCCGGAATCTACAGCTAAGATCACGGTGAAAGAACAATCCGGTAGAGGAATGACTTACACACTCGCAATTGTAGACGAAGGATTGTTGGATCTGACCCGATTCAGCACACCGAATCCATGGAACACATTCTATGCAAAAGAAGCATTGGGAATCAAAACCTGGGACATGTACAACGCAGTTATCGGTGCTTACTCCGGGAAATTAAACCGTTTGCTAAGTATTGGTGGTGACGGTTCTGCAGACGACGGAGCCGGGCCGAAAGCCAATCGTTTCAAACCGATGGTTCATTTCTTAGGGCCATTCGTTTTACCGGCCGGTTCTTCCAAAACACATCAGGTGGAACTTCCAACTTACATCGGATCAGTGCGTGTGATGGTGGTAGCACATTCCGCAACTGCTTTCGGAAATGCAGAAGAAACCGTTACGATCAAAAAACCGTTGATGATTCTGGGAACTTTGCCGCGCGTTATCGGACCAACGGAAACCATTCATTTGCCTGTAGACGTATTCGCGATGAAAGACAACATCAAAAATGTAGATGTTCAGGTAAGCTGCAATGATTTGTTAGTCATTAACGGAGCGAAAAACCAAGGTTTGAAATTTACCGGAGAAGGAGATCAGATTGTCAATTTCGAATTGAAAGTCGCGAATAGAATCGGTATTGCGAAAATCAAGATTCAGGCAAAATCCGGAAGTGAAACCGCAACACAGGAATTTGAAGTCGATGTGAGAAGCCCGAATCCGGAAGTACTGGAAAGTGAAACAAAAGAAATTGCACCGGGAACCTCCGTCAGTTTTGCAATGGAACAAGACGGGATTTCGGGGTCTCACTCCTACTCGCTCGAAACAAGCCAGTTTAGTTCCATTAACTTGAGTGGTCGCATGTCTGAATTGATCAATTATCCGCACGGATGTATCGAACAAAGCACATCTGCCGTGTTTCCGCAGCTTTTTGCAATGGACATCATGCAGTTCAGCGAAAAAGAAAAAGCCGTCATGGTTTCCAACATCAAAGCGGCTTTGCTAAAATACCAGAACTTCCAGCAATACGAAGGTGGTTTTGCTTACTGGCCAGGAAATCGGGAAGCAAGCGATTGGGGTTCGAACTACGCAGGACATTTCATGATCGAAGCCGAACAACATGGATTCACGCTTCCAAATAACTTAAAATCGCGCTGGATTGAATATCAGAAAAACCAGGCGAATAATTGGTCTGCAAGTTCCTCTTCGGATTATTACAGTCATTCGGAAGAATCAAATCAACTGATTCAGGCCTATCGCTTGTACACTTTGGCCTTGGCAGGAAAACCGGAACTGGGTGCGATGAACCGTTTAAAAGAAAACTCCAACTTAGGAGTAACGGCAAAATGGAGACTTGCAGCAGCATATTATATGGTCGGGCAAAAAGATCTGGCAAAGCAACTGACACGTCATTTGAGTTTCACTCCTGTTTCCTATCGTGAATATGCCTATTCATACGGCTCCACACTTCGGGACAAAGCCATGAATCTCGAAGCAGCATTATTAATCGAATCCAAATCAACGGAGCAATTGGAAAAAGAAATTGCAGATGTGCTGAAATCCAATCAATGGTTGAGTACCCAGGAAGCCGGATATTGTATTCTGTCGCTCACCAGCGGGAAAATCAAAAACAACGGCGCACTGCAATTTGAAATCAATTCGGAAAAAGTAAGCGCTTCCAAATGTCTGATGACTAAGAACTATTCCGATTCAGACGGGGCAAAACTAAAACGGTTGACGATCAAAAACACTTCACCCAAGAAACTGTTTGTGACTTTCTGTACAAAGAAAGTTCCGCAAATCGGGAAAGAGAAAAAAGTTCGAAGCAATCTGGTAATGGACATCGCTTACACGAATCTCAACGGAGTAGCAATTGATCCGTCCAAAATCATGCAAGGAACGGATTTCATTATGAAAGTAACGCTTAAAAACCCGACAAAAGATCAATTCTACCGGGAAATGACCTTGAATCAGATTATGCCTAGCGGCTGGGAAATTCACAATTCAAGATTGTATGACGAAGAAAACACCTCGAATATTGATTATCAGGATTACCGGGACGACCGCGTTTACAGTTATTTCAAATTGGCACCAAATGAAACAAAGGTCTTTAAGATCCAGCTCAATGCATCTTACTTAGGTCGTTTTTACTTACCGGCAATATTCTCCGAAGCGATGTACGACCATACAGTCAATGCTCAGGAAAAAGGTCGCTGGGTAGAAGTTACCAAAATCATAAAACAACCCAAATCATCCTAAACACAATCAGGAGCGCGGGAGTTGGGATGCGATGCATCACGTCCCAACATCGCGTCCCTTACTAAAAAATGTGAATCAATGAACTATTCTGCGGGCGATTTCGTAACTTATGGTCAAATAACAAGCTATGAAAAGCTTAAAAGATTGGTTTGCAGAATATTCGGTTAGTCACCAGAATCCGACTAACAAAAAGATTCACTTCATCTGTGTACCCGCTATTTTTTTCTCGGTAATCGGCTTATTGATGAGCATTCCCACAATCTGGCTGGAGAAACTGCTTCATATGGAACAATTTCTGTTTATCAACTGGGCCGTCGTCGTATTGATTCCCGTACTGATCTTCTACCTTCGCCTATCACTAAGAATGGCTTTTTACATTCTGATCTTTTCAATCCTTTGCCTGATCGGGAATTTCTACCTGGCAAAATTTGGTCCTTTATGGATCAGTTCATTGATCATATTTGCCCTGGCATGGGTCGGACAATTCTATGGACATCAAATAGAGGGAAAGAAACCCTCATTCTTCAAAGACCTGCAATTCCTGTTGATCGGTCCTGCCTGGATTCTGAATCATTTGCTGAAATCAAAAAAATGATACAAGGCAATTGTCAGACTTCCTACGATCGCATTGCGTTACGTGTACTATCAACGTTCTGACGGTTTGGAATTCCACTCCATAACCGGAGTGATCACTTTTGAATTTTAATCTCTTGCGTAAAAGAGAATTTTAATATGGAGTCCGAAGAAATCAGCGCTTTTTTTAGGACTTCGCCAATTTTAAAAATTGTAAACCACTATTTGCTTGGGTTTGATTTGGTGTGGATCTTGAATAAGATGGGACTAAAGTTGTTCAAGCATCCGCACCACGTCAGCTCTTTTACGGGTAGAAACCGGAATCATTTTCCCGTCCGACATGATCAGATGCCCTCCTTCTACTTTCACAAATTCCTGAATCATTTTCGTGTTGACCAAATGTGACTGATGAACTCTGAAAAAGCCCAGTTCACCTAAAATATCTTCGAAATCCTTGAGTGTTCTGGAAACAACGATCCGTTTTGAATTCGTAAAAAAGAACTCAGTGTAATTCACATTACTTTCACAGCGAATGATGTCCGCAATTTGTACAATGTGAATTTTATCCTGCGCATGAAGTGCCAATCGTTCCTGAACTTTATTGCTTTGTTTCAGTGATTCGTTCAGCAAACGGTAGTTGTCCTGCTCGTTATGATTGTGATTTCTGAATTTCTTCAGTGCTTCCGTCAATTCGTCCGGATCAACAGGTTTCAATAAATAATCTATTGCTGCATAGCGAAAAGCCTTGATCGCATGCGCATCACTGGCCGTAATGAAAATGATCTTGAATGGAATTTCCGGTAAAATATCCAGAAGATCGAAGCCGGAACCATCCTGCATCTGAATATCCAAAAACAAAATATCGATCTTGGTAAGTTTCAACAATTTTGCACCTTCCACCACTCCGGAAGCTTCACCCACCACTTCAATATCGGGAGCATAAACCTCCAGATCCTTTTTAAAAGTGATTCGCGCCTGCTCAATATCATCAATAATTACTGCTCTAATCATTTACAAGGGTATAAAAAGTTGTACTTCTGTTCCAACTACATTTCCGTTATCGTACAAATCTACAATTCTAACCTTATGACTATTCGAATTTGTACTCAATAAATCCAATCTTTCTTTCGTAACGTTGAATCCACGCGAAATGTGTTGCGGTTCATTACTGATTTGCTGATTTTTCAACGCGGCTTCCCGGCCTATTCCATTATCGCGGATGATACACGTAATTCCGTCATTTGCCTCTTTGAACCAACAGGTAATTTTCCCGACTTTCTTTGATTCCGGATCAAATTTAAAACCATGTTTGATCGCATTTTCCACAAAAGGCTGAATGAGCATCGGCGGAATTTGAATGAAATTCAGTTCGGTTTCCAAATCCACTTTTATTTCATACTC
>RCUP01001163.1_pt1 | contig 16780 bp, 15 predicted proteins | sample 2166341 | NCBI WGS metagenome assembly RCUP01 (sample SAMN09932325, study PRJNA488358) | compost metagenome | isolation source: compost soil in succinonitrile-enriched | place: Germany: Experimental Botanical Garden | reverse complement strand
TACAGGGACGTACTTGCAGCGACCCCTGCGCAGCCCACCCGCCCGGCCCACCGCCAGAAATCCGCTGTAAACGACCAACCCCAACCACGAAGGGGCTCCGCCGATGGCTGCCGACCGCGCGCCAGCGCCACGCTCGCCCAAATCCCCGAACCATGCGCTCGCTCACGGATTGACCACGCAATTGATGACAACGTTGTCCCCACCTGGCGCCGGACTCTCTCCCCGGCCCACCAGGTACCTCCGTCCGCCCCCTCCGTCGCCTTCCCGGGCGATGTCCGGACCCTGCGTTACGTGCGGCGCCGTCGTGGCCCGTGCGCCAACCATCGATCGGAGACACACCATGTACGACCCGCTTGTGCAGAGTGCCGATGTACGCAGTGCCCACCCTTCCCTTCAACGCTGTCGCCCGCGCCGTCTGGCCTGGCTGCTGGCCCTCGCCGGGGCCGTTGCCCTGCCCGGCCTGGCCCAGGCCGCCAGCTGTGCCGGCGTAGCCGAATGGGACCAGGCCAAGATCTACCGGAGTGGCGATACCCTGCAGAAGGGAGGCGTCCTCTATCGGGCGAACCAGGACATCTGGAACGCACCGCCGGACCATCCGGCCGGGGCGCCCTACTACACCAACCTCGGCGCCTGTGACGGCAGCGGCGCCAACCAGCCGCCGGTGGTCAGCCTGACCTCGCCGGCCAACGGCGCCACCTTCAGCGCCGGCAGCACGGTCAACGTGACCGCCAATGCCAGCGATGCGGACGGCAGCGTCAGCAAGGTCGAGTTCTTCCGCGATGGCAGTTCGCTGGGCGTCGACACCAGCGCGCCGTACAGCGCCAGCTGGGCCAACGCCAGCGCCGGCAGCCATACCCTGCGCGCGGTCGCCACCGACAACAACAACGCCACCGCCAGCACCGCGACCATCACCATCACCGTCAACGCGGCCAGTGGCGATACCACCGCACCCAGCGTGCCCGGCGGCCTGGCTGTAGGCACCCGCACCGCCAACAGCATCGCCCTGAGCTGGAGCCCGTCCACCGACAACACCGGTGGCAGCGGCCTGGCCGGCTACGACGTGTACCGCAACGGCAGCCTGGTCGGTTCACCGTCCAGCGCCAGCTATGTCGATGGCGGGCTGACCGCCTCCACCAGCTACAGCTACCGCGTGCGCGCCCGCGACAACGCCGGCAATGCCTCCGCACAGGGCACGGCGGTGACCGCCAGCACCCTGGCCGGCGACGGTGGCACCACCGGCAAGCGGGTCATCGGCTACTTCACCCAGTGGGGCATCTACGGCCGCAACTACCGGGTCAAGAACATCGACAGCAGCGGTTCGGCCGCGCGCCTGACCCACATCAACTACGCCTTCGGCAACGTGCGCAACAACCGCTGCGAAGTGGGCGTGACTCAGGCATCGGACCCGAACACTGGCGTGGGTGGCGATGCCTTCGCCGACTACACCAAGGCCTTCGGTGCCGGCGAAAGCGTGAGCGGCAGCGCCGATACCTGGGACCAGCCGCTGCGTGGCAACTGGAACCAGCTCAAGCAGCTCAAGGCCAAGTACCCGGGCATGAAGGTGCTGATCTCGCTGGGTGGCTGGACCTGGTCGCGCGGCTTCTCCAGCGCAGCGCAACCGGCCAACCGCCAGGCCTTCGTCGCCTCGTGCATCGACGCCTACATCAAGGGCAACCTGCCGGTGACCGACGGTGCCGGTGGCCCGGGTGCGGCGCTGGGCGTGTTCGACGGCATCGACATCGACTGGGAATACCCGGTGGCCTGCGGTATCGCCTGCGGCACGCCCGAGGACAATGCCAACTTCACCGCGCTGATGGCCGAGTTCCGTCGCCAGCTCGATGCGGTGCGTCCGGGCCTGCTGCTGACGGTGGCGGTCGGCGCCGGCATCGACAAGATCCGCGTCACCGATCCGGCCGCGTACCACCCGTACCTGGACTACATCAACGTGATGACCTACGACTTCCACGGCGCGTGGGATGCGAAGACCAATCACCAGTCGGCACTGTTCGATTCGCCGAGTGATCCGTCCACCGGCGACCAGAAGCTGTACAACAGCAACGACGCCATCGAGGCCTTCATCAGCCGCGGTGTTCCCGCCGCCAAGCTCAACCTGGGCATCGGTTACTACGGGCGTGGCTGGACCGGCGTGAGCAACGCCAACAACGGCCTGTACCAGAGCGCCACCGGTGCGGCACCCGGCACGTATGAAGCCGGCATCGAAGACTGGAAGGTGTTGAAGAACCTTGCGTGGCCCAGCTACACCGACAACACCGCCGGTGCCACCTGGATCTACAACGGCAGCACGCTGTGGAGCTTCGATACCCCGGCCAACATCACCCGCAAGATGGGCTACGTGAAGACCCAGGGACTGGGCGGTGCGTTCGTCTGGGAGTTCAGCGGCGACGACGCGCAGGGCACGCTGACCAAGGCGGTCAGTGACGGGCTGAAATAAGCAGACAACCGGGGATGCGACTGGCATCCCCGGTTTCCAACCTGTAGAGCCGAGCCCATGCTCGGCTGATGTGTCCGCAGCCGAGCATGGGCTCGGCTCTACAGAAAAAGGTCAGCGGCGGTCAGCGCTTGGCCGACAGCTTCTCCAGCGCGGCACGCAGCTGCATCGGCGGCAGGTAGCCACCCAGCTGGGTGCCATCCGGCGCGAAGATGGCCGGCGTACCGTTCACGCCCAACTGCTGACCCAGGGCGTACTGCATCGCCACCGGGTTGGTGCAGTTCTTCGCGGCCACCGTGCCACCACCCTTGGCATTGGTCAGCGCCTGGCGACGATCAGCCGCGCACCAGACCGAGATCATGTCGGTGTAATCCTTGCTGCCCAGCCCCATGCGCGGGAAGGCCAGGTACTCGACGGTGATGCCGTTGCGGTTGAGCTCGGCGATGTCCTGGTGCAGCTTGCGGCAGTAGCCGCATTCGATGTCGGTGAACACGCTGATGGTGTACTTCGCGTTCGGCGCGGCAAACACGATGCGATCGCCATGGTTGGCCTTGGCCAGCAGGTCGCGACGGTAGCCCAGCAGGCCCTCGCTGTTGGCCGGGCTCTTGGCGCGGGTGTCGTAGGGCTGCGACTGGAACAGGTAGCGGCCGTCGTCGGAGACGTACAGCAGCTGGCCGGAGACCACCACTTCACGGAAGCCCGGGAACGGCGCGGCGCCGATGTAGTCCACCTGGAAACCCGGGTTGAGTTCGGTCAGTGCCTTGCGCACGGCCTGCTCGGCCGCCCCGTTGGCGGCGGCAGGGGCGGCCTTGCCTGCCGCCGCGACAGGCGCCTTCGCGGCAGGCGGGGCAGGCTGGGCGCAGGCGGTCAGGCTGAGCGCACCGAGCACGGCGGCGATGGCGAATCGGAGCATGGAGCAGTCCGCAGCAGAGTAGAGAAGACTTCGGATTCTGACACAGCCATCCTGAGTGGACCGCGATGCCGCGCACAGGCCCGGCAGGGGCTCAGCCGCGCGGATGATGGCGGGCGTGCAGTTTCTGCAGGTGTTCGCGTGCGACCAGCGTGTAGATCTGCGTGGTGGACAGCGAGCTGTGGCCCAGCAGCATCTGCAGCGCGCGCAGGTCGGCGCCACGGTTCAGCAGGTGGGTGGCGAAACTGTGCCGCAGGCCATGCGGACTGATCCGCGCCGGGTCGATACCGGCCACCGCCGCATAGCGCTTGACCAGGTGCCAGAATGCCTGGCGGGTCAAGCCATGCAGCGCCGGCTCGATGAACAAGGGCGTCTGCCCGTCGGCCAGCGCCTGCACATTGCCCTTGCCCACCAGTTGCGGTCGCGACTGCTGCAGGTAGCGTTCCAGCCAGTACTGCGACTCCTCGCCCAGCGGCACCAGGCGCTCCTTGCTGCCCTTGCCGGTCACCCGCAGCACGCCCTGGCGCAGGTTCACCGCCGTGGCGGGCAACAGCACCAGCTCGCTGACCCGCAGCCCGGCGGCATACATCAGCTCCAGCATGGCGCGGTCGCGCAGGCCGAGCGGACTGTCGATATCCGGCGCCGCCAGCAACGCATCGATCTGGCTCTCGGCCAGCGCCTTGGGCAGCAGCCGTGGCAGCTTGGGTGGGTCGAGCAGTGCGCTGGGATCTTCACTGCGTTCGCCACGCCGCACGGCGTCGGCAAAGAACGCGCGCAGTGCCGACAGCAGGCGCGCGTTGCTGCGCGGCGACCAGTTGTGGCGGGTGCGCCAGGCCAGGTAATCGAACAGGCCGGCGCGTTCAACACCGGCCAGACCACCGTCGCGCCCGTCACACCAGCGCGCCAGGCCTTCAAGGTCGCGGCGATAGCTGTCCAGGGTGGCGCGGGCCAGACCGTGCTCGGCCCAGATCGCATCGAGGAAACGCTGGATGCGCTGGCTGTCCTCGCCGCGCAGCTCGGGCAATTGCTGAACCAGCTGACGACGCTCGGCGGGAGTGGAAGTGACGGCCATGCACGCAGGATACGAGGCCGACTGCGGGCACGGCCAGCATTGCGTATGCTCGGCACATGTCGAGCCCCGCCACCGATGCGGCCCACGTCGCCGCTGATACGCCCCGCCCGCGCGCGCTGCTGCTGTGGCGCCTGCTGGCGATGATCTATGACGCGTTGCCGGTGCTGGCCTTGTGGATGCTGGCCGGCACCGTGTTCACCCTGGCCTATACGTTCAGCGGCCATGCGCAGCGCGAGAACATCGCGCCTTTCAGCGCATGGCAATGGCTGCTGTGGGCAGTGTGCTGGGGGCTGACCGGCTGGTATGCCACCGCCAGCTGGCGGCGCGGCGGGCAGACCTTGGGCATGCGCCCGTGGCGCTTGAAGCTGGAATCACGCGACGGCACGCCGTTGCGACGCGGCCAGCTGTGGCTGCGGTTCGCGGTGGCCACGCTGTCGTTGCTGCTGGGCGGGCTGGGCTTCTGGTGGGCGCTGGTGGATCGCCAGCGGCTGACCTGGCACGACCGCGCGAGCGCCACCCGCATGGTGCGGATGCCGAAACGGTGATGCACTGCCTGTAGAGCCGAGCCCATGCTCGGCTATCGAGCGCATCGCGAAAGACAGCCGAGCATGGGCTCGGCTCTACACGATCAGCGCAGCGATCAGCCTGCAGGCGCCGGGTCGGGCAGGATCACCGCAGGCTGCGTCCAGATGTCGAAGAACGCCGAAGCAAACGCGTTGGCCTGTACGTCGTCAGCCACGGGCACCTGCCCGCTCATCTGCGCACGGGTCTTCACGAAGTCCTGCCACAACTTCAGGCTGCCCTTCTTCAGGCGCTTCTGCTCGCCTGCATCGGTGGCGGCCAGATACTGCGCATACAGTTCGCGCATCGGCTTGCCCTGTGCCTCGTAGGCGACCGGCAGGTCCGGCAGCTGGGCGGGGGTGAAGGCCACCTCCGCCGCCGGTGTCTGGTAACCAGACGGCCCGAAGGCTTCCTTCAGGTCTTCCTCAGCCTCCAGGTACTGGAAGAAGCCGGGCACGTTATAGAGCTTGGTGCGGTAGTCGGACGAGGTGTCCGGGCTGTTGGACACCACGGTGGTGGGCAGTTCACCCAGCAGCCCCACATCCCAGCGACGCGGAATGAACAGGCCGGTCGCCTTCACGTACGGGCCTTCAATCACCACGTCATTCAGTTCGACCTTCGAGGCAAGGTTGCCGGTATTGGTCTTGCTGGTGACGTACTGCTCGGTGACGATCACGTACTCGGCCAGAGCCGGGTTGATCAGGCCACCGATGCCATCGGCATAGACAACCATGCGCACGGTGCCGATTTTCTCGCCCTGCAGGCGGTACTGCCCCGGCTCCAGGGTGAGTGGCAGGGAGGTGTGCGGCAGCAGGGTATGCACCTGCTGGTCGATCGACAGGGTGAGCGGCTTGTCGGTCGGATTGTCGATTTCGAAATCGACAGATCGGCTGCACCCAGCAGCAAGCAGTGCGGCCGCGATGCACGGCAGAATGTGACGGAAAATCATGTTCGTCCTTGAAGTGGAACTACGGAACTGTGAATCACCAGCGGTCGGGCGCAGGCCCAACCTGGCAGGCAAAGGCGCCGGGCATCTGCCGGCGCCGCAGGAATCAGCCGGACTTGCGCCGGAACAGCAATCCGGACACCGCCAGCATCACGATCGGCGGCAGCGCGTAGGCAATGCGGTAATCGAACTTGAGCGCGCCGGCCATGCGCCCGAAGAACAGCTGCAGCAGCCAGAACGCCAGCGCGAACAGGATGCCCAGGAACAGGCGCTTGCCCATGCCGCCACTGCGCAGCGAACCGAACGCGAACGGCACCGCCGCCAGGCACAGCGCCAGCACATTCAACGGATAGAACCAGCGGCTCCAGTACACATCCTCGTAGTCGCGTGCATCCAGGCCGTTGCGCTCGCGGTAGGCGATGCTGGTGCTCAGCTCGGACACGCTGAGGTTGCGCGGCTTGGCGATGCCGGTGGCCAGGGCTCCGGCGTCCAGCTTGGAATTCCACGGCTCACGGGCTGCTTCCTGGCGCGTTGCCGAGCGCTCGCCGAAGGTGTCGCGGCGCACGCCGGTCAGCACCCAGCCGTCCTTGTCATGCTCGGCGGTGGCGGCATGGGTCAACGTGCCGACCCGCCCGTCCTCGTTGATCCTGTAGAGGCGCACGTCACGCAGAATCAGCCGCGTGCCCTTGTCGCCAACCAGCTGTTCTTCGCCACTCTGTGCGTTGAGGAACGTGTCACCTTCGCGCGCCCACAAGCCGGAGTAACGCGCCACCGCCATGTCGGTGCCCCACTTGGCACTCATCTTCAGCGAATCGGCGCGGTTCTGGCCCCAGGGCCCCAGGGTCTCGGCGCTGATCACCATCAGCCCGGTCAGCAACGACAGGGCGATCGCCACCGACACGCTCAGGCGCTTGCGCGACAGGCCCAGCGCGCGCAGCGCGGTCAGCTCCGAGGTCGCGGCCAGCTGGCCCAGGCCCATCAGCGCACCGATCACCGCCGCGGTCGGGAACATCGTGTAGGCCCGGCGCGGCACGGTGTACAGCACCCAGGCTGCCGCATGGCCCAGCGAATAGCCGTTCTTGCCGATGTCCTTGAACTCGCCGGAGAAGGCCATCAGCACGTCCAGGCCGACCAGCACCGCCCAGGTCAGCAGCACGGTACCCAGCACCGCACGGCCCAGGTACAGATCGAAACGCATCGGTCGCAGCATCATGCGCGGGCTCCCTTCGGGCGGGCCATGCGGCCGTCACGCGCGTACATCCAGATCGCCAGTGCCAGCAGCGGCAGGGTCAGCCACCACAGGCCAAGCGCCGGCGGAATCTGGCCATTGGCAATCCAGCCACTGCCGATGAACATCATGTTGGTGCCGACCATGTAGGCCAGCAGGGCCAGCATCATCCGGCCGTAGCGCTGCTGGCGCGGCGAACTGCGGCCCAGCGGCACGGTCAGCAGGGCGAAGGCCAGCGCGATCAGCGGCGGGGCCAGGCGGCGATGCAGCTGTGCCTGCGCCTCGGGGCGCTTGTCGCCGAACAGCGCGGTGGTCGGCATCAGTTCGGGGTCATCACTCTTGCGGGCTTCACTGCCGTCGGGCAGCGCCACGTCGTTGCGGGCGAAGGTCGCCAGGCGGTAATCCAGGCCGCCGGCCACCGGCCCTTCCAGCTGGTGGCCATCATCCAGTTCGAGGAAGCGCTGGCGGGCGCCTTCGAAGTACATGCGACCGCTGGCGGCGGACACCACTTCAAGGCGATCCTCCTTCTGCCGCTGCAGGAACACCCGGCCCAGCTGGCTGCCATCGGGGGAGATCGAGGCGACATACACCACGCCACCATTGGGCAGCGGGGTGAACCGGCCCGGCTCCAGGCCGGCCATCAGCACGCTGCGGTTGGCGTCCTGGATCATCTGTTCGGCGGTACGCTGGGCCCAGGGCCCCAGCCACAACGAACAGGCGCCGACCACCGCGATCACCGGCAGCACCAGCAGCAGCAGGGGCTTGAGCAGGCGTTTGGGGCCGACACCGATGGCGGTGATGACCGCCATTTCCGAGTCGCGGTAGAGGCGGGCGATGGCCAGCAGCAGGCCCAGCATCAGTGCCAGCGGCAGGATCAGCGGCATGTAGACGATGAACTGCAGGCCCAGCTGCGAGAACAGCAGCTTGGCCGGCAGCCGCCCGTCGGCGATGTTGCCGAGGATGTCCACCAGCACGCCGCCCACGCTGACCACCAGCAGGACGATCAGGGTAGCCAGGAAACTCTGGACGAAATCGCCCAATAGATAGCGGTCGAGCTTCAGCATGGGGCGGTGGTTTAAACTCTCAGGTTCGTTCGCGGTGCCGCCCAGTCTAGCGTCTGGGCGTAAACGGTCCGCGATTGTACGGACTTGCCAATGGAATCTGCTCAATGGCTCTCGAATTCACCCTGAACCACCTCGCTGCGGCTTCGGCCGCCGTTGACTGCCTCGTCGTCGGCGCCTATGCCGACCATACCCTGACTGCGTCCGCGCAGGCACTGGATGCTGCAAGCGGTGGCCGCCTGACCGCCCTGGCCCAGCGCGGCGACCTGTCCGGCAAGACCGGCGCCACCACCCTGCTGCACGATCTGCCGGGCGTGACCGCCCCGCGCGTGCTGGTGGTCGGCCTCGGCGATGCCGCCCGCTTCGGCGTGCCGCAGTACCTGAAGGCAGTCGGTGATGCCGTGCGCGCGCTGAAGGCCGGCGCTGCCCGCAGCGCACTGTTCACCCTGTCCGAGGTGGCGGTGAAGGACCGCGACGCGGCCTGGACGATCCGCCAGGCGGTGATCGCCGCCGACCACGCGGCCTACCGCTACACCGCCACCCTGGGCAAGAAGAAGGCCGACGATGCCGGCCTGGCCCAGCTGGCCATCACCGGTGAGGACACGCAGGCCCTGGCCCAGGGCCAGGCCATCGCCGCCGGTGTCGAGTTCGCCCGCGAGCTGGGCAACCTGCCGCCGAACTACTGCACCCCGGCCTACCTGGCTGAAGTGGGCGTGAAATTCGCCGGCGAGCATGACGGCGCCGAAGCCGAGATCCTCGACGAGACCCAGATGGAAGCGCTGGGCATGGGCTCGCTGCTGGCCGTGGCCCGCGGCTCGGCCAACCGCCCGCGCCTGGTGGTGCTGAAGTGGAGCAATGGCGGCGACGCCAAGCCCTACGTGCTGGTCGGCAAGGGCATCACCTTCGATACCGGTGGCGTCAACCTGAAGACCCAGGGCGGCATCGAGGAAATGAAGTACGACATGTGCGGTGGCGCCAACGTCATCGGCACCTTCGTCGCCACGGTGAAGGCCAAGCTGCCGCTGAACCTTGTCGTGGTCGTGCCGGCCGTGGAAAACGCCATCGACGGCAATGCCTACCGCCCGTCCGACGTCATCACCTCGATGTCGGGCAAGACCATCGAAGTCGGCAACACCGACGCCGAAGGCCGCCTGATCCTGTGCGACGCACTGACCTACGCACAGCGCTTCGAGCCGCAGGCACTGGTCGACGTGGCCACCCTGACCGGCGCCTGCCTGGTCGCCCTCGGCCACCAGACCGCCGGCCTGATGAGCAAGCACGACGACCTGGCCAACGAGCTGCTGGCCGCCGGCGAGCAGGTCTTCGACCGCGCCTGGCGCCTGCCGCTGTGGGACGAGTACCAGCCGATGCTGGATTCCAGCTTCGCCGACGTCTACAACATCGGCGGCCGCTGGGCCGGCGCCATCACCGCGGGCTGCTTCCTGTCGCGCTTCGCCGAAGGCCAGCGCTGGGCCCACCTGGACATCGCCGGCGTGGCCAGCGATGAAGGCAAGCGCGGCATGGCCACCGGCCGTCCGGTCGGCCTGCTGAGCCAGTGGCTGCTGGACCAGGTCGCCCGCGCCTGACGCTGTACCTGACCCTGGCCGGCAACCGCCGGCCGGGGCCTCGCCGCTCCAGCCGTCACCCGGCATGGATCGGCACCTGCCTCACCTGGATGCCACCATGCCCCGCGCCGACTTCTACCTGATCGCCAAGCCCCGTTTCCTGACCGAGCCGTTGCGCCTGGTCTGCGAGCTGGCGCGCAAGGCCAACGACGCCGGGTTGTTCACCCTGGTGCTGGCCCGCGACCAGGCCCAGGCCGAAGAACTCGACGAACTTCTCTGGTCGTTCGACGACGATGCCTACATTCCGCACCAGATCGTGGGTGAGGATGTGGACGAGGAAGAGGCGCTGGTACTGATCGCCCCGCCCGGTGGCGAGGCGCCCGTGCGGCCGCTGGTGATCAACCTGCGCGACGAACCCTGGCTGGGCCAGTGCGAGCGCGTGCTGGAAGTGGTGCCGGCCGATCCGGAAGCGCGCGAACCGCTGCGCGAGCGCTGGCGCCAGTACAAGACCGCCGGTTACGACCTGAACAAGCACGACATGTAAGCCCTGCGAGGACCCCTTGATGCGCCTGCTGATCGCCCTGATTCTTCCCTGGCTGTCCTTTTTCACCATCGGCCGGCCCTTTGCCGGCATCGTCTGCCTGATCCTGCAGATCACCCTGATCGGCTGGCTGCCCGCCGCGATCTGGGCTGCCTATTCGGTCAGCCAGTACCACACCGACCAGAAGATCCGGCGCACCCTCGGGTCGCGCTGATCTCCCTTCCCGCCTTGATGACTGGTTCCCCCGCATGACCCAACTCGCCTCCAGCTACGACCCGAAGTCCTTCGAGACCGACCTCTACGAGGCCTGGGAGAAGGCCGGCCATTTCAAGCCGTCCGGCAAGGGCGAGCCGTACACCATCCTGCTGCCGCCGCCGAACGTGACCGGCACCCTGCACATGGGCCACGCCTTCCAGCAGACCCTGATGGATGCGCTGGTGCGCTACCACCGCATGCGCGGCTACGACACGCTGTGGCAGGTGGGTACCGACCACGCCGGCATCGCCACCGAGATGGTGGTCAGCCGCAACCTGGCGCTGGAAGGCAACGGTGAGACCCGCGATTCGCTGGGCCGCGAGGGCTTCATCGGCAAGGTTTGGGAGTGGAAGCAGCAGTCCGGCGACATCATCGAACGGCAGATGCGCCGCCTCGGCACCTCGGCCGACTGGTCGCGCAGCACCTTCACCATGGACCCGCAGCCGTCCGAAGCGGTGATCGAAGCCTTCGTGCGCTGGCACGAACAGGGCCTGATCTACCGCGGCCAGCGCTTGGTCAACTGGGACCCGGTGCTGAAGACCGCGATCTCGGACCTGGAAGTGGAGAGCGCCGAGGAAGACGGTTTCCTGTGGTCGATCGCCTACCAGCTGGATGAAGGCCTGAGCTACGAACACGTCGAGCGCGATGCCGACGGCGTCGAGACGCTGCGCGAAACCCGCGATTACCTGGTGGTCGCCACCACCCGCCCGGAAACCCTGCTGGGTGATACCGCGGTGATGGTGCACCCCGAAGACGAGCGTTACCTGCACCTGATCGGCAAGAGCGTGGTGCTGCCGCTGACCGGTCGCCGCGTGCCGGTGATCGCCGATGACTACGTGGACCGTGCGTTCGGCACCGGCGTGGTCAAGGTCACCCCGGCGCATGACTTCAACGACTACCAGGTGGGCGTGCGCCACAGCCTGCCGATGATCAACCTGTTCACCCCGGTGGCCGCGATCAACGACAACGCGCCGGAACGTTTCCAGGGGCTGGACCGTTACGACGCGCGCAAGGCCGTGCTGGGTGAACTGGAAGACCTGGGCATCCTGGTCGAGACCAAGGCGCACAAGCTGCAGGTGCCGCGCGGCGACCGTACCGGCCAGGTGATCGAGCCGTACCTCACCGACCAGTGGTTCGTGAAGATGGACGGCCTGGCCAAGCGTGGCCTGGAGCTGGTCGAGAACGGCTCGATCAAGTTCGTGCCGGCCAACTGGATCAACACCTATCGCCACTGGATGGAGAACATCCAGGATTGGTGCATCAGCCGCCAGCTGTGGTGGGGCCACCGCATTCCGGCGTGGTTCGATGCCGCCACCGGCAGCTGCTACGTCGGCCGCAGCGAAGAGGAAGTGCGGGCGAAGAACAATCTCGGCAGCGACGTAGTGCTGAGCCAGGAAAGCGACGTGCTGGAGACCTGGTTCTCCTCGCAGCTGTGGCCGTTCTCCACCCTGGGCTGGCCGAACGAGCAGGCGATGGCCGAGCGCGGTTTCGACCGCTACCTGCCGTCGTCGGTGCTGATCACCGGCTTCGACATCATCTTCTTCTGGGTGGCGCGCATGATCATGGCCACCGACAACCTGACCGGGAAGATCCCGTTCAAGGACGTCTACTTCACCGGCCTGATCCGCGATGGCCAGGGCCAGAAGATGTCCAAGAGCAAGGGCAACGTGCTCGATCCGCTGGACATCATCGACGGCATCACCATCGATGATCTGGTGGCCAAGCGCACCGGCGGGCTGATGCAGCCGCGCATGGTGGAGAAGATCGAAAAAGCCACGCGCAAGGAGTTCCCGGACGGCATCGCCGCCCATGGCGCGGATGCGCTGCGTTTCACCATCGCCGCGCTGGCCACCCATGGCCGCGACATCAAGTTCGACATGAACCGCGCCGAGGGCTACAAGAACTTCTGCAACAAGCTGTGGAACGCCAGCCGCTTCACCCTGATGAACACCGAAGGTGCGGCGTTCACCGGCGTGCCGACCCCGCGTACCGATGCCGAGCGCTGGATCCTCTCGCGCCTGGCCGCCACCACCGCCGAAGCGCAGGGCCATTTCGCCGCCTATCGCTTCGACCTGTTGGCGCAGTGCCTGTACGAATTCGCCTGGAACGAGTTCTGCGACTGGTTCCTGGAGCTGAGCAAGCCGGCGTTGAACGGCGCCGATGCCGCCGACGCTGACAGCACCCGCCACACGCTGCTGTACGTGCTGGAAGCGCTGCTGCGCCTGCTGCACCCGCTGACCCCGTTCATCACCGAACAGCTGTGGCAGCAGCTGGCCCCGCGCCTGGGCCTGGCCGAAACCACGCTGTCGCTGCGTCCGTACCCGACCGCCGCCGAGTTCGAGGGCGATCATGCGCTGGCCGAGGCCGACGTTGAATGGTTGAAGGCGGTGATCAGTGCCGTGCGCCGCGTGCGCAGCGAACTGAACGTCGCCCCGTCCAAGCTGGTACCGCTGCGCCTGCTGGCCGGCTTGGCACAGGACCGCGTGCGCATCGAACGCTTCAGCGCCTCGCTGTCGTTCCTGCTGAAGCTGGACAGCATCCAGTGGCTGGGCGACGCACAGAGTGCGCCGCCGGCAGCCGCCGCGATCGTCGGTGAGCTGAAGCTGCTGGTACCGCTGGAAGGCCTGGTTGATCTCGATGCCGAGCGCGCGCGCCTGGACAAGGAGATCAAGCGCGTGGAAGGCGAACAGGAAAAGAGCGAGACCAAGCTGGCCAAGTTCTCCGACAAGGTGCCGCCGGCGGTGATCGAGCAGGAGCGCGTGCGCCTGGTCGACTGGAACAACCAGCTGGCTGGCCTGCGCGAGCAGCGCGCGAAGCTGTAACGCCTCACTGGTGGGTGCGGACCTGGGTCCGCACCCACCGTTCCGCTTTGGTAGGTGCCAACCTTGGTTGGCACATTTTCAAGGCTGACGCCGGGCAATGCCCGGCGTTTCATTTTTCCCCGCATGGCATCATCACCCGATGCCACTTTCCATCTTCCTGCTGGTCCTCGCTGCCGCGGCACTACATGCCAGCTGGAACGCGATCGTCAAGCGCGGACCGGACAAATTCCTCGGCACCGTACTGGTCACCGGCAGCGCCGCGCTGTTGTCTGCGCTCGTCTTGCCGTGGCTGCACTTCCCTGCCACGGAAAGCTGGCCGTGGCTGGGCGCGTCGGTGCTGCTGCAGGTGACGTACTACGCGTTGGTCGCACGCTGCTACCAGCAGGTCGACATGAGCCTGGCGTATCCGATGATGCGCGGCTGCGCGCCGATCCTGGTTGCGCTGGCCGGCGCCGTGCTCGGCGAACGCCTGCCGCCGTCGGCCTGGCTCGGCGTCATCCTGGTGAGTGGCGGCATCCTGTGCATGGCCCGCGGCGCACGCGGCGGCCAGCTGCGGCTGCCATTGCTGACGGCGGCGATGATCGCCACCTACACGCTGGTCGATGCGCAGGGCGCACGGCTGTCCGGCAATGCGCTGAGCTATACGTTGTGGCTGTTCCTGCTGTCGGGCATTCCGTTGCCGCTGTGGGCACTGCATCGGCAGCGCGGCAAGCTGCTGGCGTATGCGCGCCAGCACTGGCCGCTGGGTGTGGCCGGCGGCATCGGCACCACCGCGTCGTATGCGATGGCGCTGTGGGCGATGACCCAGGTGCCGGTGGCCATGGTGTCGGCGCTGCGCGAATCGTCGATCCTGTTCGCGCTGCTGATCTCGGTGTTCCTGCTGCGCGAGCGGGTGCCGCGTGCGCGTTGGCTGGCGGCGGCGTTGATCGTGGCTGGCGTGTTGGCCCTGCGGCTGGCGTAAACAACGCATCGGTAGCGCCGGGCCATGCCCGGCGAGCGCAGCGGCCACGCGACGCCGATTACAGCGGCGGCATCGTCTCCAGCTCGCCGTCCACCAGTTCGATCGCCATCACCAGCGCATCTTCGCGCCCCTGCGCAGCAGGGTAGTAGCGGGGGCGCCGGCCGATCTCGTTGAAGCCTTCGCTGTGATACAGCGCCAGGGCCGGGGTATTGGACGGACGCACTTCCAGGAACACCCGCTGGGCACCTCGATCACCGGCCAGACGGACCAGCGCACGCAGCAGCTCACGGCCGAGCCCACGCGACTGCACCAGCGGATCGATGCAGATGTTCAGCACATGTGCTTCATCGGCAGCGAGGCTGAGCACGCCATAGCCGATCAACAGGCCATCGCGCTCCATGGCCAGGCCGGGGTAACCGGCGCGCAGGCAATCCAGGAAAATGCCGCGGGTCCAGGGATAGGGATAGCCACGCACTTCGATGGCCATCACCGCGTTGAGATCACTCTCGCGCAGTGCACGCATCGCCACCGGCCCGGGCTGGCTGACCGCACTCATGCGGTTCCGCCCTTGCGCAGCGCTCGCAGCTGCGGCCACAACGCGCGCTTGGCAGCAGGGTCGCGACGCAGTTGTTCCAGCGGCCAGCTTTCCATCAGCGTCTGTGTGGCCGGGTCGTTGGGATTGCAGCCCGACGCTCGCAACAGCGCGATCTGCAGGCGATCAGGCAAGCGCACCAGCGGCTGGCGCGCGTTTCCGGTGGGCAGCGGACGTGCAGCAGCCGGCACGGTATCCGGCGCCGCCACCGGCACGGCAGTGCGTGGCGGCGCGCGCTCGGGCCGCTGTTCCGGCGCAGGATCGCGCTGGTTGCGCGTGTGCTGCGTCGAAGGCGGAGCCGTGCGCGTCGGCTCGACCGCCGCAGGCATCGATGCCTCGGCTTCGGCCACGCTCAGCTGCAATGCCGCGTCCATCTCGGCGGCCAGCTGGCCGTCGTGATAGACGGTGTAGCCCATGGCCTGCAGCCAGGCCTGCTGGGCCGGGGACCACAACACGGGCAGGTCCTGGCTCACGCTGCCTCGGGCTTCTTGCGCAGGCGCTGCACGCCCCACATCACCGGGCCTGACAGGGCGTAGAGGATGCCGACGACGAGCAACACACGTGGCAGATCGATCACCGCGATGGCGATGGCGATCGGCACCAGTGCCAGCACCAGGAACGGGACACGGTCCGAACGTGCGCCCTCCTTGGCCGCGCCACCCTTGAAGCTCCAGAAGCGGATGCGGCTGACCATCAGCAGCGCGGCGACAAGGGTCACCGCCAGCGCCACGAAGCGCAGCTCGTTGCCGTTCCAGCCCAATGTGCCATCGGCGAAGGCCCAGACGAAGGACATCATCAGGCCGGCAGCAGCCGGGCTGGCCAGGCCGACGAACCAGCGCTTGTCGACCACGGCCACCTGGGTATTGAAGCGGGCCAGACGCAGCGCCGCGCAGGCGGCGTACAGGAACGCCACTGCCCAGCCCAGGCGACCGACCAGTTCACCGTCATACTTCAGTTCCGACAGGGACCAGTGGTACATCACCAGCGCCGGCGCCATGCCGAAGCTGACCAGATCGGCCAGCGAGTCGTACTGCACGCCGAACTCGCTGCTGGTGCCGGTCAGGCGCGCGACGCGGCCATCGAGGCCATCCATCACCGCCGCCACGAACACGGCGATGCTGGCATTGACGAAATCCCCGTTGGCCGCGGCGATGATGGCGTAGAAGCCAGAGAACAGCCCAGCCGTGGTGAACAGGTTGGGCAGCAGGTAAATCGTGCGCGAGCGCGGCGGCGGTGTGATCGGGTCCATGGAATCCAGTTTAATCGACTTGCCAGCGGTCGGCGCCAATGCTGCAATCGGCGTTCTACGCCCATTCTGCGGAGTTTGCCATGCGTGCCCTGTCCTGCCTGGGATGCCTGCTGCTGTTGGCCAGTACCACTGCGCTGGCCGGCCCTGTCTACAAGTGGAAGGACGCCAAGGGCGTGACCCAGTATTCGGAAACGCCGCCGACCGGGGCCAAATACGAGACCCGAGCCCAGGCCAGGACACCGGTGGCGGACGCGGCGCCGGAGCCTGCCGCCGCGCCGGTGCCGGAGCAATGCAGCACCGCCCGCGCCAACGTGGCGCTGCTGGAGGGCAGCGGCCCGGTGATGCAGGACACCGATGGCGACGGCAAGGCCGATACCGCGCTTACCCCGGAACAGCGCAGCGCGCAGAAGGGCCTGGCCGAGGCGGCGATCAAGGCGTACTGCCCACCGGCGGGTTAAGGGGGTAGCGGCCGGGCGGCGCCCGGCACCCGCCGAATCAACGTCAACGTCAACGTCAAAAGCGGGCATTCCGTGGGATGACGGGGCGGTGTCGGATTGCGGGGACGCCG
>RCUP01001162.1_pt1 | contig 16782 bp, 11 predicted proteins | sample 2166341 | NCBI WGS metagenome assembly RCUP01 (sample SAMN09932325, study PRJNA488358) | compost metagenome | isolation source: compost soil in succinonitrile-enriched | place: Germany: Experimental Botanical Garden | reverse complement strand
ATGTACGCCTCTTATGCTTTGGGTGTTGCCTTGTTTGTAACCTGCTGGGTGAGTTTCAATTTATTTTTCCCCGGCGCAGGAACCTGGACTCAAATTGCAATCATTTCAAGTCTTTCCATATTTCTGAGTCCGTATCTCTATGCGTTGTCCAAAATCATCTGGGCAAATCTCTTTTTCCCTTACGATCCGGATGCAATAAAGAATTTCCAGGATTCAAAACATAATTGAAAATGGGATAATTGACAATTGAAAAGTAAACTGCGCTAACGCTTGCTTTTATCGGAAGCTCTGCTTTTCAATTTTGCGTTTTCAATTCTCCATTAAACACTCTAAACAAAAAATCCCCCAGCCGGCAAACTGAGGGATCACATTCAAACTACAAAACAATTTATTGAAGGATGATATTTCGATCTTTCGGATGTTTAATCTTAAACGAGTAGGTAAATTTATCCGTGGCTTTGGTCTTCAAACTGACCGTCCAGGTTAGTTTCCCCGTCGTTCTGTCATAATTTGCTTTATCCGTGTTGATCGTCTCTATAACGATTTCTCCATTAGTCGTTACAGGAATCTGATCTTCAATAACCAATTCTATCGTATTTGCTTTCAGATTCTTCACGGAAATCTCGTATGCATACGTTCGTTCGATATCGTTTCCGATGACTTTTTCCTTGTAATCTTTTTTCAGCAAAATACGTTTCGCAATGATGTTCGGGTCTTTACCAAGACTCAGTTTCAAGGTATCATTCATGGCTGTCGGATCGATATATGTTTCACCGATATAAGTTCCGTCAAAGAAAATATTTGCGCTTGCAGGAACCAATTGTAAGTCTTCCAGTTTCAATACTTCCGCAATCAAAAAGACTCCCGGATCTAATTTAGGAACGGTGTAATATCTGTAATTTGCAGACAAATCAACATTTCGGACCAATACTAAATGGCTTTCCTGATCACTTTCAATCGTATACGGCAAATCTATTTTATACTCAGCTGATAAAACGCGGTTGATCACTGTTGTGAAGTTTGCAGCCGTTTCAGCATTATACTCCAGATCTTCAGTCTTTTTCCCTGCATCTTTTTCATATTTCATTGATGGAGCCGGAGTAACACTGTAGCTGTTCAATCTTCCGTTAACTGCTCCGAAATTGTAGTAATCGACATACCACGGATGTAAATCCGGTTTGATCTTATTCTGATACGGATCGTTGGTAGAAAGCGTTAATTGGACATTGTCCCAGGATTCACCCGTATTTTGCTGTACGCTTGCTTTGTAAGCCAGATTCACTTTTCCGGCTGTAATCTCGCTGCGGATATCGTAAGATGGAATCCAGGATGCACCTGAAGCAAGGTATGAAATTGCCAATTTTCCGGCTACAACTTCTTTCGATTGAATAGTTACAATCACCCGGTGAATCGGGCCGGTAGGAACTTTCGGAGTATTCGAAGACTGATAATTCTGTAGATCGCTCATGCGTCCGTTCATTGCTTGAAGTGTCGTGTTTTTAGCTGTCAAACGTTTATTCAAGATCTGCAACTTTTTGTTTATCTCGTTCATTTTCAACTGATAATACTCCATTGCTTGTTTCAACAGTTGAATCGAATCATTCACCTTTCCCTGACCGCGAATAGCTCCATTATTCGACAAAATGTTCTTTGATGTATTCAACACATCAATTTCATCCTGAATTTCTTTGATATCAAAAGACATATTGTTGATTGAATCCTGAAGCAGGTTGATGTCTTTTCTGATTTTTAAAGGAAGACCTTCCAATTTCGGCGTTTCCGGTTTCGGATAGTACGCCTGATATTTGGAATCCATCAATACCACATTCCCGAAAGCTTTTACCTGTAAACTTTTCGGATCGATATTCGGACTCACGCCTTCAATGATCAACTCTGTAATGCCGGGCTTCACATTGAAATTGGCTTTGCGGTAGATCTGAGCTCCATTGGTATAAACGGTTACTTCGCTAATGGAAGATTTGATAATCTCTTTGTCATTGGCAGCAAGTGTAAGGAAACCTGGGAGAACTGCTAATAGGAGAACAATTACTTTTTTCATGGGAATCAATTTCCATCTAGTACTGCTCAAAATGGTTTTCGTTCAAAAGAATTTTAACAAAAAGCAAAAAGGTATGCTCAAAATGAACATACCTTACTGATAATCAGTTTATACTATTTTACCATATAGAACACATAAGGCACATCGGATAGATAAAAAATATTCCTTGTGCGCTTCGTGGTGAAACTTTAGATTAGTGCTTTGATTTCTCCGATAATGCGGTCTGCCAAATCCGACGCTGCCTGTGCATCCTTGCTTTCCGTATACACCCGAATGATCGGTTCTGTGTTGCTTTTACGCAAATGAACCCATTCTTTCCCGATATAGATTTTCACTCCGTCAACCGTGTCGACTTCTTCGTTTTGATATTTCTCAGCCATTTTGACCAAAATCGCATCGACATCAATTCCGGGAGTCAGATCGATTTTCTTTTTCGCCATCTCATAATTCGGGTAAGATGCACGAAGAGCAGTCATACTCATCTTTTTATGCGCCAGATGCGATAAGATCAAGGCTATTCCAACCAATGAATCTCTTCCGTAATGAAGTTCCGGATAAATAATTCCACCGTTTCCTTCACCACCGATCACCGCATTTGTTTCTTTCATTTTTACCACCACATTCACTTCACCAACAGCGGAAGCATGGTATGTACCACCAACTTCTTCCGTAATGTCGCGCAATGCTCTTGTGGAACTCAAATTCGAAACGGTTGCTCCTTTTCTTTTTGACAGAATGTATTCGGCAACTGCTACCAACGTGTATTCTTCGCCAAACATCGAACCATCTTCATTGACCAAAGCCAAACGATCCACATCCGGATCAACGGTGATTCCCAAATGTGCTTTTTCAGAAACAACACGAGCCGATAACTCGGTCAAATGTTCTTTCAAAGGTTCCGGATTGTGCGGAAAATGTCCGGTCGGTTCGCAATACATTTCAATAATATCCGTCACTCCTAATTTTCGCAATAACTGCGGGACAGAAATTCCTCCGGTTGAGTTCACAGCATCCACCACGACTTTGAAATTCGCGTTTTTAATTGCCGGAATATCTACATCGGAAAGCGCACAAATCGCATCAATGTGACGATTAATTGCTTCCGGATCAGTGACTACTTTTCCAATATCATCGATTTCAGCGAAGACAAAACTTCCTTCGGTTGCGATTTTCAATAACAACTCCCCTTCTGCTCCGGAAATGAATTCTCCTTTGCTGTTTAGCAATTTCAAGGCATTCCATTGTTTCGGGTTATGAGAAGCCGTCAGGATGATTCCACCATTTGCTTTGTGATACGGAACCGCCATTTCAACAGTCGGTGTTGTTGACAAACCCAAATCGATTACTTCGATTCCCAATCCAACCAATGTCTGAATGACAAGCGTTGAGATCATTTCTCCCGAAAGTCTGGCGTCTCTTCCGACTACCACTTTCAATTGATTTGCAGTCGAAACGGATTTCAACCACGTACCATAAGCTGCAGCAAACTGCACTGCATCAATAGGCGTTAAATTATCTCCCGGAGCACCTCCGATCGTTCCTCTGATTCCTGAAATGGATTTGATTAATGTCATGGTGTAATTGAAAAGTGAAAATCGAAAATCGAAAAGTTCCTGAACTCATAAAAAAGTTTCACCCTTTTCAATTCTACATTTTCAATTAATAATTTCTTTTAAGTTCAATCATTTTTAAAACAGTCACAGCAGCTTCTACGCCTTTATTTCCGTGTTTTCCTCCTGCTCTGTCAATGGATTGTTGTTCCGTATTGTCTGTCAGCAAACAAAAACCAACTGGCTTATTGTATTTCAGCGTAACGTCCACAATTCCTTGTGTAGTTCCTGAACAAACGAAATCAAAATGTCTTGTTTCACCCTGGATCACCACGCCGATTGCGATGATTCCGTCAATTTGATCATCTTGTGCAAACCATTGAGCTCCCAACGGCAATTCGAATGCTCCGGGAACTTGTTTGATTGTGATACCTGATTCTTTGACTCCTGCGTTGATCAATGTTTCAACTGCTCCTTCCAACAGTTTGGAAGTGATATGACCGTTCCATTCAGAAACAACAATGCCGATTGAAAAATCGGCACCGTTTGGAATTGTATCTTGATCGAACGCTGATAAGTTTTTTAAACTTGTAGCCACGTTTCTAATTTATTTGTTGGATACTCTGGCAATGTATTTGTCAATCGTTTTTTGTTGACCGTACATGTAGTAATCCTGATTAATTTTTTCGTATAATTCTTTCGCTTTTGCGTAATCTTTGATTTCTTCCGCAACCTGACCAGCTTTAAACAAGTATGATGGAGTTGTCCACTCATTCTCATTTGCTTCAGCTGCATCTTCGTAATAACTCAAAGCATCTTTGTATTTTCCTAATTCACTGTTGCAATCTCCCTGAAGACCCAAAACCATTGCCGGTCCGTAAGTATCTTTCAAAGAAACGTCTTCCAACAATTTCAATGCTTTCTTGAAATCTCCTTTAGCCATGTACTGACGCGCCAACGTAAACTTCGCTACCTGGCCACCTTGATACCCGTCATTTTTCTTTACAAAAGGTTCCAATTCTGCAATTGCTGCATCTACTGAATCTTTTGCAGCCAAATTCAACCCCCTGTAATACCCTTCATTGGATTTTTGATTCTTCGGAGCATAAACAAGTTGTTTATACAGAATATATCCAAGAATTCCCACAATGAATCCGATCACTACAGCAGTGATGATTCGAAGTTTTTTATTTTGTTGAAATTGACGTTTAATATCGTTAAAACTGGTAGTTCCTGCCATTTGTTCATTTATTTAAGCGTTGCAAAAATAATCTTTTTTTCGAATCACGGATTGAAACTTATCAAAAGGTGATTGTGAAGAAGGTTTTTTTCATAAATCTTTTGCATTGAAAGACAAAGATTTCTATAACTGATCGTTGGATTCATTTGAGTGATTGACTTTATTTCCCGATCATGGTGACCTTCTTTTTTCAAAAAAGTTGCACGGGTATCCGCAGAAAAAACATTTCTTTTAAAAACGGTTTATTTTTAGAACGCCCCCTTTTTCCTGAAGCTTCAGATTTTTATATTCACTCAAAAATTCACTGAATTACAAACTATGTTTTACAGATTCTTGCTCAGCTTCACCGTATTTCATCTGTTCAGTTTAAGTGCTTTGACACAAATCAATTATGATCATTATACCGTGAATGATGGTTTGCCCAGTCAGACCGTTTATTATGCCATACAAGATAAACAGGGCTTTCTCTGGCTTTCAACCGACGCAGGAGTCAGTCGTTTTGACGGGAAAAAATTCACCAATTTCACCACGGAAGACGGACTTGCCGAAGATGAAATACTGGCCATGTACGAAGATCGGAAAGGACGCATCTGGTTTTTCCCTTTCAGCAAAAAAATCAGTTATTACTACAAAGGAAAATTTTACTCTGAAAAGAATGATCCGATGATCAGACAACTTCCCGATCAATATCTGGGTTACACCTTTTCATTTGCTGAAGATGCCGTGGGTAATATCTATATTCCTTCTCTTACAAAAAACATTTTCAAAGTTGATATTCACAACAAGATCAGTCATTACAGAATTCCAGGGAAAATCTCCTGCATTTATCCAAGTATCAACCGGAAAAAAGTCTTTTGTGTTGCTTACGACACAACACAGCACCGGGAGAATATCTATGAATTAAAGTCTTCAGGAACTTTAGTGAAAATCCGGCATTCTGAATGGAAGAATCCATTACAGGAAAGAATCTGGTATACCAATCCGGCGAGTTCCGCCATACTTTACAGTACTGGAAATAAACTTTATGGGATCAATGGACTTAAATCCAGGTATCTGTTAGCTTTTGATTACATCTCCAGCCTCAGACAACACTATTGGTTTAATAAAGACCAGCATTCGAATGTCTGGAGATCAGATCTCACAGGTCAAAACTTGTTGTATCGACACACTGGTAACGGTTACCAAAAAGCGGTCAATATCCTGCCAGACAAACCGGCTTTTATTTGTTTTGACAAGGAAAATAATATCTGGCTTCTCACAAAAGCAGAAGGAATCTACAAAATTCCTTATTCCAGATTATCCAATCAACTGGAATTCGAGGCAAACACACATTCAAAGGGAAAACATCTCTTAAGTACCTGTATGACGGACGACGGGATACTTTGGTTAGGATACACCAATGGCTTCGTCAGTTGCTTTTCAAAAAAGGGCACAAAACATTATGACCTAAGTGTTTTTTCTTCCCTCGTCAGCAGAGTATTGCAAATCCGGCAGGATCGGGATGGAAATGTCTGGGTAGCAACAGATCGGCTGGTTCTTTTGATTAAAAAGAAATCAACCGGTGTTTATGATGATCCAATCGAAATACGAAACTACAAAGGAGAAAGTATGGGAGCCAATAAGGGGATTTTCTTTGATCCGCAGGGGAATATTTTCATTGCTAATCCGCATTTCCCCGTTCAAAAACTGAATAAAAAACACATGGTATTTGAACAAAGCATCGTTGAAGACAATGTGTTACACGGAAGAGTTTTCAGTAATTATATTGATTCCAAAGGAAGATGCTATCAGAGTTCTATCAAAAGGTTTGTGTTACTTCACAACAACACCCAGAAAGCATTTACAGATCTATCGACGAATGAACCCCGTCTTAAAGTAAGAGTGCAGCATTACGCCGAAAACAGCAGCGGAACCTTATTTCTGGCCACTTACAGCGAAGGTCTTATTGCTTTGAAAGATAACAAACTGATTACGACCTTCAAACGTTCCGATGGTCTGGCAGGATCTATCTGCAAACGAATTTATTGTCTTCGTGACACCATTTATGTTGCTACCAACGGTGGAATTTCCATTCTGTTATTTCAAAATGAACAATTTAAGTTAGTACTGAATGTGAGGCAAGATAAAGGATTGATTTCAAACGATGTGAATGACCTTGCGTTTTCGGGTAATCACATCTATGCCGCCACTTCAGAAGGTTTGTCAATCCTCCGTTTACCTATCCGGAATTTGGCTTCTGTCAAGCCGCCTATCCTCAGTATCCAGCGTCTTCGTTCCGGAAAAACCGAATTCGACCTGGAAAAAAAGTTCGTGTTACCTTATAGTAAAGACAAAGGAATTACAATCGGATACATCGCCCCTGTAATGGACAAGCCACAACTCGTGCAGTATCGTTACAAATTCGCCGGAGATAAAAAAGAATGGCAAATCACTTCTTCCAATGAGCTGGAATTCTTCGGTCTTCCTTTTGGAAAATACACGCTCGAGATCCAGGCAAAAAAATACAACAGTAACTGGAGTTCATCCAAAATAATCCGTTTTACGATTACTCCACCTTTTTATTACAGCACCTGGTTTTTACTCTTATGTATATTCATTGGAATCTCACTGTTGATCCTCACATTCCGGTATATTCTGAAACGAAATGTCAAGCAACAACTCATGGCAATGCGGGAACGCGAAGCGATTGAGAAGGAACGCATGCGGATCTCAGCAGACATTCACGATGATATCGGTTCGGAAATTACAAGTATCATTATCCTGTCAAAAACATTGCGGGATCAGCGCTCTTCAGCATCCATGGGCAGTATCCTCGACAAGCTGGAAACCTCATCACACGAGGTCATCAATAAAATGAACGAAGTCATCTGGACGCTCAATTCTTCGAACGATACTTTGCACAATCTCCTGGCATATCTGCGGGATCATATTTATCAATTTTCAGAAAAACATCCTATTACCACTACACTTGATATCGCTGATTCGCTTTACAGAGATACTCCCATGGGTGCAGAGCAAAGACGAAGTGTTTTTCTGCTTGTAAAAGAAATTCTGCACAATGTGGTGAAACATTCAAATGCAGATACGTTACTTATCACCATTTCAGAATCTTCAGACATACTCTCAATCAAAATAGAGGATAACGGCAAAGGATTCGACCCAAGTTCCAGTACCAAGGGCAATGGTTTACGGAATATGAACAAACGAATAAACACACTCAAAGGCAAAGTCTCTGTCATTACAGCAATTGATAAAGGCACGTGTATCCTGATAGAATTACCCATTTGAAAAACAAATAACTATGAACCAATTAATTAACATTAGCATTATTGAAGATCATGCGGAAATGCGGGAGGGCATGCTATTTATCCTTCATTCGGAATCGGATTTTCATTGTACTTCGTTTTCGAATTCAGAGGAGGCTTTAGCCGCTTTTCGTCAGTCAAAACCAGATGTAGTGCTGATGGACATTAACCTTCCGGGAATAGACGGCATCGAATGCACCCGGAAAATCAAGGAATTGTATCCGGAAATTCTGGTCATGATGTGTACCGTGCTGGAAGATTCAGAGAAAATATTCAATGCTTTGAAAGCCGGTGCGAACGGATATTTACTCAAACGATCAGCCGGTCAGACACTGGTACAATCCATCAAAGAGCTGATGAGCGGAGGAGCGCCGATGAGCAGTGCAATTGCCCGTAAAGTGGTTAATTCCTTTGCAGAAAACGAAACAAAACGAACGCCTTCAGAAGAAACTTTGCTAACGAAAAGGGAGAATGAAATCCTGGATTTGGTTGCAAAAGGCTATGCCAACAAGGAAATTGCGATCAAACTCACCGTGAGCCTGCATACAATCCGCACACATATTTATCATGTCTACGAGAAACTCCATGTGCGCAACCGTGTGGAAGCTTTGAATAAAACGGGGCGAAGTAAACTCCAGTAGCGATCGATTTTCGATTTAGAATTCCCAATCTGTTCAAAACAAAAAAGCCACCCAAGCGGATGGCTGTAAACTTTATCCCGATTTTATTAATCTTCAATCAGCATTTTTCTGCTGTCTACACTTGTGCCACCAACATTTAAATGATAAATATATGACCCTTTGCCAAGCCCTGTAAAACTCACGCTTCCATTACCTTTCTCTTCCAATCGGATGGATTTTACAAACTGTCCTAAAGTATTATATATTTCTATTGATGCCTCTCCCGAATCATTTGGAAGATAATACTTAATAACGGTCTCTCCTTTTGCAGGATTTGGAGTGTTTTGATATAGTTTTGGTCCTTCACTTTCGATACCCGTTATCATTTTATTTTGCTGACTTATAAGCTCCTTTAATTCCTGGATTTCTTTTTTAAGGTCATCAATCTGAGCCTGAAATTCTGTTGCGTTCTCATTAGTCTTAATCGCTGAAGAACTGGATACCATCACATTGCCACTAGCATCAACCACCAAGATATTTCCTGCTCCGTTTGGAAGTCCTTCAAGACGGACTGTTCCCACACTGTGAAGATTAGCTGTCGGTGCAGTAGTTCGAATTCCAACGTACTGGTCTTTAATTAAAACCGTTGAAATATCTGACATTCCAAACATGATTGATCGGGGAATATTATTTATCAGCTTTGCAGAAGCGTGTGTTCCTGATCCAAATACGAAAGACCGATCATCGTGGGCTTCAAGGTCTATACCAAAGCCCCCGGAGTATTCACTTATCAATCTGATTCCAGCTCCGATTGCAAACTGGTTAGAGTTACCAATGTCATTAACCCAGCCCAAAGCAACAGATTTTGATGCTCCGTTGCCAACGACATTACCCTGACCCACAACAATATTTGCACCTCCTGAGTTAGTGACATCATTCCCCCAGCCACCTACCAATGAGCTGTTTGAATTTATGCCAAGAAGGTTTGTTGTCCCGAAGACAAGACTTCCTTTAACATTTGCAGTATTGGTGTTATTAACACTCTCCACCAAAAAACTTCCAAATTCGTTGAGCAGAGCTTGTCCCGGATTTGGACCCGATCCATCGGTTCTCAGGTAAAATGGTCTGAAATTCGTAGTTCCGGCATAGTTTACGCTGCTGGTTATTAGATTTCCATTCAGCATCCATGCATTTTGCGCACTGACTGAGCCTATCGAGAAAATCATAGCTGCTGCCATTACGCTTTTTGCGGTAAATAAAATTCGTTTCATAGTAATTAAATTTTATAAGGTTAAACGTGTCTGCAAATTATTAAACAACTGATTTGTAAAAAAACACAACTGATCAACTGTAACTGAGAAATGAGTAAGTGTGATTATTTTTCAATTAAGTGTGAAGCAGATCAGAGCATTTTTTTTAGAAAATCATTTTTTCTCCGAACAGAAACATCGAGAACGGAATTATCCGACATGACAACCTGCCCTCCTCTTCCTTTGATGTATTCTTTTATATGATTGGGGTTAATCAGATATTTATGATGTATTCTTAAAAAATGGTGATTGGCAAAACACTTCTCAAAATCGCAGAGTGTTTTTGAAGCAATGGTTTTTGTATGATCGGAAAGATAGATCAATGTATAATTAGAATCGGCCTCACATCGGATAATATCATGAATGCTTATCCGCTTAAAACCGTTTAAAGTGGGAAGGTTGATCTTATTTGAAAGAGTAGTATCTTTAGAATGCCTTTGATTGTCTTTTCCAAAATTTTCGACCGCTTTATTCACAGCTAATACAAAATCCAAGGTTTTTAAAGGCCTGATAAGCCAATTGGCAATCCCTTTTTTGATTGCATGAACTGCAGATTTCTCAGAATTAGTAATAAAAATTATCTGTGCTGCTTTTTTCTTCAGTCTTACAAGGATATCGGAATGCTTTTCTGCAACCAATTGAATACCGACAAATAAAATATCAATATGAATTCTATCCATTTGAAGCAGTCCCTCTTCCAGGTTATTTGTTTTAAAAACAATCTGAAAATCAGGAAATTCATGCCTTAACAGTTGAGGGACGCCCTCCTCCTCGCTGTATTTACCAATAATACAGACTTTTAAATTTGTTTTCATAGTATCAGATTTTGAGTTCATTTCGTCATTACCAGAAAAATCCTTAAAAGCATGGGGGGCTCTTAAGAGTTTTGAAACAAAACTCTTGCTCTGTGAAAGGTTTTTCTGATTCTGTCTAGTGTGTTCTACTAAAATAGAAATACCTGAAGACTAAAACAATATGCTTTTTTTGTCTTATTTAATCCGGAAACAAAGGCAAGCCCTCACACTTTCGTCGTATTGGTTTGTTCGGAAGCTTTTCGCCAGTCAAAACCAGATTCAGAAAAAAGGCCTCACAGATTACCGTGAAGCCTTCTTGAAAACAATTTGTGTGTATTATTTTTCCACAATCACGGTACCTGACTGAGTAATATCAGCTACACTTATTTTATAGATATAAACACCTGGTGCCAGAGATCTCACATCGAAATTACTGGTCTTTTGATTTTTTAGCGTTTGTTCCGCAACGACATGTCCTGATACATCTACCAAAACGATTGTACCATTTTCTGCAACTGAAGGAAATTCAAAATTCACGGTAGCAGAAGCCGGATTCGGGAATACTTTTACGTCCCGAAGGACCTTCACAGGCTGCTCTACATTATTTGTCCCTTCAGCCCGGTATGCGCCTGCAGGAGCTGCTTCACCATCATACGTGATAATAAATTCAAAACTTCCGTGCATCTTGGGTCCTTGCTGTGTATTGGAGAACTGTTGAAAATACACATACTCCGTTCTCATTTCCGTACCATCTACTCCTGGCTTAAGTGTAAACTCTATGTCCACAGGGTATTGATAATTTGCAGGAAACAGAATTCCTTCCAGCCTGACTTCGTTGGTTCCGTTGAACGTTACTGTTTTTGCTGCAGGATTGGTTTGTTGGTAAATTCCCAAAGAACCTCCGGCGACCCATAAATCATAAATATCTCCGAGATAAACAGTGATTTCAGCGTACTGGCTGAGTGTACTTACAGTAATATCTCTATTTGAAAAACTCAAGGAAGATACCCGAGATGTACTTTCTACATTTCCGGTCAACACAGTTAATTTTCTACCCGGAAGATGATAAATTCTCACGACTTTTGAATTACGCAATACGATATTATTATTGTATTCCATATTCCTGAATACATGTTCCGACTCTTCAAAAGACATTCCATCTTTATTACCTCCATGATGACCATCAACAATTCTTCCCTGGAAACAAATCCCCATATTACTTGCCCCCGTATAAGCTACCGGATCGGGTGCTGTCCATGCTTGTTTAAATTCCTGCTTGGAACCGGCAGGCATTGACGGAAGGGTGATCACCGCAATCTCTTTTCCTTGCGGCAAAGAAGTCCCCGGGTAAATATCTGTTGTCCAGTTTCCGGGCCACTTTTGTTCTGTTCCTCCTGCTGTCCAGTACATTTTTACTTGCTTTCCGGCAGGCGAAGCAACGCATCCCACATTTCTCACCGTAACATACATGTGATTGTTACACATTGCACTTCCACCGCCAAAACATGGATCCTGGTTCACATTTACACGGTCGTCAGGAAATACCCGGTTCCAGATGTCCGGATCCCAAGGTGAATGCTCGAAATTCTGAGAATTGGGTTCATCATACATATCCAGGTAAGAATCCCTCATGGCAAGGTCGAATGTCAGGCTCGAATTAAGCGAAAAATTTGTTTTTCGGGACGTACCCGAATAGCATCCTGCGTTATCTTCCAACAATAATTCGAACAAAACTTTCCCAGAACCGCCTGCACCTACTCCGGTAATTTCCGGTGATAATATGGCATGATTATTCAATGAAACATTATTTCCCGGCAAAGGAGTCCAATAACAGTTATAAGGAGCCACTCCACCGATAACATAAGCTGTTAGTTTAGGAGTTACCGACGCGCCCGGAGTTCCCGGAGCACACAAGGTGTTGATATCAATATTCTTAATTTTTAACCCTTCCGATATTTTCCATATAACCGGGATCTGGGAATTAAACATATACACGCAATTATCGGGATCAATTGCCACCCGTCTGATAACCCCGATTGGGATAGATTTTGGATGTCCGCAAGCATCAGGAAGCGATGCAAAGGTATTCATGTTATTTCCTGCAATAGTAGAGATCGCTCCTCCGGGTGTTACTTTTCGGACTACAAAATTAAAGCTGTCGCCAATATACATATTTCCGAAGCTGTCAAATACAAAATCCAGAGGATTAAACAATTGGGCAGCTGTTGCCGATCCGCCATCTCCGAGATAAGCTCCTAATGCTCCCCGGGTTGCAGACTGTGTTCCTGCATATATCGCAATGCCATAACTTACGGGGTCTATTTTCCGAATAATATTCCACGGGCTTTCTGAAATGTAGATATTGCCGTATGCATCGCATTCAATTTGCCCCTCACCAAGATCAATATTAGCGTACAAAGCATTCCCACCCGAGCCAGAAGTGCTATACGGGCTGGCTCCACGGCCTGCAATGGTATTAATCATTCCACCATTTACTTCTCTGATATAGAACGGTTCGGCTATTAATAAGTTTCCCATAGGAGTAATGGTTACTGCACGTGCGGATATATTCGCAGCTGTAGGAGATCCTCCATCTCCGGAATGCCCGATTGTGCCAGTCCCTGCAACGGTAGTGATCAATCCGCTGGAAATTTTACGGACTCTGTTTCCGGATCCCAAACCTCCGGGACCACCTCCAACGTACTGATCTACAAAATAGAGTTCGTCAGTCTTTAAATTAATTGCAATATCCAGAACACCGCTGACTTGCGCAGATATTGCAAGTCCTCCATCTCCTGAAAATCCGGGTGCACCTGTACCTGCCACCACAGAAGTAAGCCCTGTGATCGCATCTATTTTAACTATCCGGTTATTCTCACCCATATAAACATTTCCATATTTATCAACAGCTAGTCCACCGCTGGGATTTACACTAGGTCCACCCGTTCCGCTTCCGGCATATTTGTAAATATGATCATAGTTCAACTGTGCTATACCATTCCGCATTCCTGTCATGCATAATATGGCAAGCATAAAAATGCCTCTGTAACTTTTTCGTTTCATACTCCATCTGTTTTGAAAGATCCTACTCTGTTAAAGGTTTTTCGGATACCACCTGCATGCTTTACGAAAATAGAAGTCTATGAAGGCTCTGGCAATACGCTGTTTGTATGCTTTTTCGCCGCTGTTTATCCGGAAACAAAGGGAATCTCATACTTTAGTCGTATATATTCGGTTTAATGTGTGATTTCAGTTTGAAAAACAGACTTCATAAAATGATAATCCGGGGCTGTATCAGAATATGCGAAAAGGCTTACTGTGTCTGGGCTAATAGACACATGTCTATCCGTCTTTTTTGCAACAAAACAGTGTGAAATTTCGCAGGAAACACATCTGATATTTCCCCAAGTCTTCTGTTCAAAATAAAAACCATACCTTTGCCACCGTTTTAGGTTCTACTGTAGCAATACAATAGATAATAGGGAATTCGGTGTGAATCCGAAACTGTATCTGCAGCTGTAACCCTTATCAAACGGGCTTCATTGTTCCACTGTCCCGACATTCTCGTCGGGGTGGGAAGGAGAAGTTACCGGAGGGAAGTCAGAATACCTGCCTTGAACATAATGAATGAAGACTTCAGATTAAAGTCAAGTTCGAATATGGAAGTACAATCTTTCAGTTTGTTCTTATTCTCTGATTTTTTCATTTGCTTACTTAGAACGAAGGCGCTGTCTTCAATTGTTTAATTTTTAAATGCTAAAAGCAATGAAAAAAATGTTACTCGCAGTTAGTGTATTCTGCATCCAATACACACAAGCACAAACCGTAGTAGATTTTGAAGATCTGACTCCTCCGGGATCCGACACCGCATGGTTAGGTTCGGATATGGCGGGTGGATTTACTTCAAGAGGCGTTTTCTTTGAAAATACTTACAACACACAGTATCATTTCTGGAACGGATTCGTTTATTCTAATTCTACTGATGCAACAACTCCGGGGAATACAAATGATTTTTCTGCTTATACCGGAAACGGTGCAAACGGAAGTGCCAATTACGCTGTATTCAACAACGGAAGCATCGCTTTCGGAACTGAAAAAGTACTCAGCAGTATCAAAATCACAAACACCACATACGCAGCTTTGTCTATGTTGAACGGAGACGCTTACGGGAAACAATTCGGTTCTTCGGATAATGCAGCCGGAGATCCGGACGGAACAAACGGAGCAGATTGGTTCCTCTTATACATTATCGGAAAAGATGCTCAAAGCGTTACAACTGATACCGTTGTTTTCTATCTGGCAGATTACCGTTTTGCAAACAACACGCAAGATTATATCGTTAACACATGGCAAACAGTAGATTTAACTCCACTTGGAGAAGTTAAATTCTTGGAGTTCGAATTGGCTTCTTCCGATGTAGGTCAGTTCGGAATGAACACTCCTGCTTATTTTGCTTTCGATAACTTGACTTACGGAACTGCTTCAATCAATGAATTGAGCGTTTCAATTCAGGAGATTTACCCGAATCCGACAACAGGTCATTTGACTGTTCAATCAGAAGCAGGACAGATCAAAGTTTTCAGCCTGACAGGTGAATTAATTCTGGAGCAAGCAACAAACGGAACTCAGGAAATTAACTTGAATCACGTGAATGCAGGAACTTACCTGATTGAAACAACCAGTTCAACAGGGATTGCAAGAACACGCATCAGCAAAATCTAATTGATTTTCCGCTTATCCATATTATCAATCTTCGTTTTAACCTCCTGTTCCGTATTCGGGCAGGAGGTTAAACCTATTGAAGAAATTATCATTTCTCCTCGAAACGAAAATGATAACAGTATTCAACTCGAATTGAATAAGGATCGGATTCAAAACAAACTAGCCAATGATCTGGGGCAAATTCTGAGTTTATTTCCGGGATTACAAATAAAAAGCTACGGAGATGTGGGCGGTTTGAAAACCGTAAGCTTCCGAAGTTTAGGCGCCGGTCACACGGCATTAGTGCAAGATTTCAGTTCCGTTTCAACGACTCAAAGCGGTCAGGCAGATTTAAGTGCTTTTCCGGTTGATTTTATCGAGCGTCTGGAATTGATCACCCTTTCCCCTACCCGAACACAAATTCCCATTCACGCCAAATTGGCCGGAGTGGTTGTAAATGTTGAATCCGTTCATTCTTATTCGGGAATCAATCCCAGAAAGATCATTTTAGGAGCTCAACTCGGTTCTTTCGACCAATACGAAGGTTATTTAATGCTTCAAAAAAGAGCAAAAAAGTGGGCCGGAACTTTAACAGGGAAAATCCGGTCTTACGGCGGAAATTATCCTTATTCCTATCTCAACGGAAACAATACCATTGAAGAAAGAAGGAAAAATAACAGCTTGCTGGAATATTTCGGAACAGCTTCCGTGCAGTTTTCTCCAAATCAATATCACCAGTTTCAATTGCGTTTATCCGGAAACGAATACCAAAAAGAACTTGCCGGAGCAGTGATTTTTTACAACAGCAATGCAGCCCAATACCTGAACGGATATGGTTTGAATGCGACTTTGAATCATCATTTTAAAAAGAACAGATGGGATGTTTTCTCTTCTGTCAACTTTCAAAAAAACAATCTTCAATACCTCGATTCCAGCTATCTGAATTCACTCGGATATCTCGATCAGCGCTTTTACTCCAATCAGCTTGATTTTCAATCACAGGTTTCCTATTCCATTACCGAAAATTTGGGAATTTTACTTGGAAGCTCCCTTATTTCAGAAGAACTATCCGGGAAATCACTGGCAGGAAATCCCTATCGAAACACCTCTGAAAGTGTACTCGGTCTGGAATGGAAAAAAATCGGAAAGATTCTCTTACAAATCGGCGCACAGGGAATTTTTGAAAAGCGCGACACCGTGATG